>Ga0307375_10000049_pt1 | contig 172559 bp, 179 predicted proteins | sample TR1MG_FD_202531 | JGI IMG/M metagenome (GOLD analysis project Ga0307375, IMG submission 202531) | Soil microbial communities from Risofladan, Vaasa, Finland - TR-1 | ecosystem: Environmental > Terrestrial > Soil > Coastal area > Acid sulfate soil | place: Finland: Risofladan, Vaasa...
GGCATCAAGCTGGGCTGGACCGGTGAAGTTACGCAGGATGTGACGTTGGGTGCGACCTACCAGAGCAAGACCAAGATGGGCAAGTTCAGCAATTACAGCGGGCTGTTCGCCGATCAGGGCAGCTTCGATATCCCGTCCAGCTATGGTTTGGGTATTGCGGTCAAGGCCATGCCGTCAACCACGGTGGCGTTCGATGTGGTGCGCACCAATTACTCGGACGTGTCCTCCGTTAGTAATGCCTTTAACGGGTTGCCCCCAACATATCCAACATTGGGCTCATCTGGTGGTCCAGGCTTCGGTTGGCAGAACATCAATACCTACAAGCTCGGGGTAAGCTATGCCTACGATACTTCGCTGACACTGCGCGCCGGCCTGAATCATTGCGACCAGCCGATACCGAACAACCAGACGCTGCTGAACATCGTGGCTCCGGCGGTGGTGCAGAATCATCTGTCACTCGGTGCGAGCTGGATACTGGCAAACAAGTCCGAGTTGTCGGTAGCCTATGTCCATGCGTTCAAGCAGACCGTGAATGGTTCCGGATCGATCCCTGGTGGCTTGGGTGGTGGCAATGCCAACCTGACCATGACTGAAGACTCGATCGGCGTCTCCTACGGCTGGTAGTCGATTAGAAATTTGAAAGTTGTAGTAGCCTCAAGCCCGCCTTCGCAATGATGGCGGGTTTTTTTTCGGCAAAATAGTATTCTGAAGAGCAGGCTGGTCAGTTTGCCGCGATCCGCTCGTGATAGCGTGCGCGGTACAGCAGGCGCGGTGCCGTCGCATCATCGGCAAAGGCAGTACGGTCATGCAGCACATTGCTGCACAGCAGCCCCATGCCGGGTTCCAGCCGCAAGCGATGGATGTGCGGCAAGTCGGAGGCGAGCAGTTTTTCCAGCGCGGCGACAGCGGCAAGCGTGATCGCGTCCTGTTTCCATTCTATGCTGCGGGTGCGGGCGGTGTAGCGCATGTGCAGCGCGCCGGTCGCCGGATCGACTGAAAACACCGGGCCGCTTTGCGCGGGGCGTGCCACACCCTGTTCGTCGGTGCGTTCCGGAATGGTCATCGCATCAGCTGCAGACAGCGCGCTGATGAAGTCGGGATTTTCGTTGCGCAACATCAGATACGCGATCTCATGATCCAGCAATCGGTTTTCGCCGCCCTGTCCGGCGCTGTGCACGCAGTGCAGTACAAAGCTGCGTATCTGACGCTCGGGGGGGTTGTAATAACCGTCGGTATGCCATTTGATCGCGCGGTCGGTATAAGGGATATAGGCCTGCCGTAGTCCGTCTTCAGCACATACGGTGACGCGGGTGATGCCCTGTTCACCAGCCAGCCAGTTTGCGTCCAGGCTGGCGAGTCCGAACTGCAGTCCGAATTGCTGCACCGTTTCTTCATCGACAGAATCGGCGCGAGTGGTGTAAATCACCATGTTGCTGCGCCGGGAGCGTTCCAGCAGAGCTGCATGTTCGGTCTTGGTCAGGGCACGCGGATTTCCGATGTTGACGATCAGCTCGCCCGCGTCGGTAATGGCATGCGCCAGCTTGTGATCGCGCCAGCGCAGATAGGCATCGGTGTTTTTGATATTAAAAGGGGTCTGCATATCCGGGTTGGTGCAATGTGGTTAAGGGCGTCTCAAGAATTTGGTTTTACGGGATGCCCTTCAATCGCCACTGGTAACCTTGCGTATGCGTGTCTGCGCGGGTTCTTTTGTGTACAGGTTTTTCATGGTTTTCTCGACCATATCCACCGCATTGGGTGCTTCGATACTCATCATCTGGTCGATCACCCATTCGACATCCTTTTCATCCATGACTTCGCGCATACAGAACGCGAGGTAGCGGGTGAAGGCAAATTCCGGACCGTCGGGGCCGTAACGGAATTCGGCATATTCTCCGGCGCGCTGGTTTAGCTTGTCGATGAAGATCTGCTTGTAGTTGGTGGTGTTGTCATTCATCAACCTGCTCTGGTTTTCAGTCAGGGTTTCCGCCACACGATTGGCCAATATGCTGGTAAATGCAAAGCGGTCTTCCGCGGATAACTGGCTATGGGCGATGCGGTCCGCGACCTGGATCAGGAACACCAGGAATTCGGTGATGAAAGAAAAGTATTGCGGGCCGATTGCGATCTCGAAATTCGCGCTGCGGGTATTCTTAAGCGCATTGTCGGCGATGCGCCAGATAGTAAACGCCATTGCCCCGGCAATCTCCTGAGGGGATTTTTCGCGGTCACCCTTGAACCATTGGCTTTTGATGCGCATGTCAGGTGGGCCGGCGATGCCGGTCAGCCCTTTTGCAGGAAGAATTCATAGTCTCCCGCGCCCGCTTCTACCGTGCTGATGATTTTTATACCGGTCGTTTCCGCCCAGCCGACGATATCGGAACGGATGCCGGGACAGTTGCTGATCAGCTTGAGGATTTCACCCTGCTTCATGCCGTTCAACAGCTTTTTTGCTTCCACGATCGGCCCCGGGCAATGCACACCGCGGATATCGAGTATCACGTTCGCATGGTGCGATGTTCCCTTGCCCTTCATCACGTAATAGCCGGTGCCGCCATCCGGCATTGCTTGAGTTTTCAATACCTTGTTATGGGTCTGTTCCGCCCATGAAAAAAGATCGTCCCTGGTGCCCGGGCAGTCCGAGATCAGCAGCAGTATCTGTTCATTTTTCAGGTCGTCGACCACGCGCTTGGCTCCGAGCAACGGAGCAGGGCAGGTCAGGCCGCGCATATCCAGCTTTACATTGGCGTGCAACTCTTGAGTGCTCATGTCAGATGTCCTGTCAATTTTGGAAACGTCACTGATTCAATATCCGCCCTTGCCGTAGGGTTGAGGCAGGCCGGCGACTTTTGCGCTCTGTTTGGCCGGCCCGGTCGGAAATAGATCATACAGCGCTTTGCTATCCGCTTCTGGCCAGAATTCATTGACGCCCTTCAGCATATTGCGGAAATTGGGCGTGTGCCCGTGTTCTTGGTACTGGCCGCGCATGTATTTGACCACTTCCCAATGCTTGGGCGTCAGTTCGATACCTTCTGCCGCTGCTATAATATTTACTATTTCGTCGCTGTAATTCGGCTCCAACAAGTATCCATCATCATCGGTTTCGACTTCATTGCCTGCAACTGTATAGCTCATGTTTGACCTCCATCAAAAAAATAACAAAAAACTCAATCTTCACTCAAACCAGTAATGACTTTATAGGGTATGAAAATACCGCAACCAAACTGACGGTCAACGCCGAGACCGGAATATTGCAACAGCAGCGATGCTTCAGGTTTCAGGTCATGCAATACCAAACTGTAACCGTGGATGGATCGCTGACCGCTATTGACGGTGACGCGCTTGCCACAGATCAACTTTCCCGCAACGCCCAGTTTTTCCATCTGCTTTTTGATGTCTTCCACGAAAAGCACTTCATCATCGGAACCCGTTACCAGCTCGGCGTGAATTGTGGGGTAGGGCTGGATCGGACGTTTCTTTGCATCCCCTACACGCATCGTACTTCCGCCTATATCGAGCTGTTGTCCTCTCAAGCCGGATGCGGCAGACCCGGCAAGTGTTGTTGGCAAACGCATTACCAGTTTGGCACGTTTGGCAAGCAGCATACCCTGGCTACTTACTGTTGATCGTAACGGCAGAACCCCGACGAGATTTTCTTCAGCGAGCTGGGGAACTTGGCCTAGCAGTGCATCCCAAAGCGCGACGCGATACTCGGCGGGTAGTGTGCCGCCCTCAAGATCGAACACCATGTCGACCATTTCTGGAGTATTCTCGATCATTGCTGTGGGTTTTTCTGAGAGTCCGCCCAGTGTTGCATTGCCGCGGCCCATTGTTCCGCCGTAGCTGGGTCTATGTCGAAAATCGTAAAGCGTTTTGCCTCGCGAATACGGATGCGCAACAGACTCATCCCGCCTTCAACGTGATCTATCTGTTGCAGTTCTATTTCCTGGCCACCCAAGGGAACCTTGAATTTCGCCAATTCGCTAATTTTTGACATATTATTTTAGTGTCGTCCAGATAGTTGGCAATGCTCCCGAATATATCTGCACGGGTAGTGATTGCAATGTAAGTCTATCGCTAATGTGCTTGATTTTGAAATACTACTGGAGGAAGGTTGGCACTACCCATAAGGGTTATTGAAGATAGCCGCTAAGGGTGATGGAATGGCTTCAGTCTATATCGTAGTATCCTAATACATCGAAAGACATGGACAGGCCATTAATGCGGTAAAGTCCAGATACATTACACGTTCCCGTCTCTGCCGGGTCATTAAATCGTTTGCCAGCAGTAAGCCCCAGGCAACGCGACTGATAGGAGAATTGTTATGGCTAAGAAGATGCATGATACCCCGAACCTTGATCAGCTTGAGTCTGGTGAGTGGCCCAGTTTCGTGACTGGATTGAAGGAGTTGGCCAAGGATAAAGATTATGTTGTGGATTTGTTGGGACAACTCGAGACCTCTTATCGGACCAAAAAAGGTTACTGGAAGGGGGGTACGGTCGGGGTGTTCGGCTATGGCGGCGGTATCATTCCGCGCTTTACCGAACTCAAGGATGAAGCCGGCAAGCCGGTTTACCCGGATTGTGCCGAATTCCACACACTGCGCGTGATGCCTCCAGCCGGCATGCACTACGATACCAATACGCTGCGTGAATTTTGCAACATCTGGGAGAAGCACGGCTCCGGTCTGATCGCATTCCATGGCCAGTCCGGCGACATCATGTTCCAGGGCGCGACCACTGACAACGTCCAGAAGGCTTTCGACGAAATCAACGAGATGGGCTTTGATCTGGGTGGCGCGGGTCCGGCAGTGCGCACCTCGATGTCCTGTGTGGGTGCGGCGCGTTGCGAGCAGTCCTGTTACGACGAAGCCAATGCTCATCGTGCCGTGTTGAATACTTTTCTGGATGACATGCATCGCCCATCCCTGCCGTACAAATTCAAATTCAAATTCTCCGGTTGCCCGAACGACTGCATGAACTCAGTGCAGCGCGCCGACATGGCGGTGATCGGAACTTGGCGCGACAACATTCGCACCGATGAAGCGATGGCCAAGCAATGGTTTGCCAAGCATGGCATGGACGAGTTGGTGAACGACGTTGTGGCGCGTTGCCCGACCAAGACCTTCCAGCTCAAGCAGATCAAAAATGTCAAAACCGGTCCAAATATCACCAGCGTGGCTATCAATGACACCCAGGCGATAGAAATCGACAATCACGACTGCGTGCGTTGCATGCACTGTATCAATGTGATGACCGGTGCTTTGGCTCCCGGTAAAGACAAGGGTGCAAGCGTACTGATTGGGGGGAAGAGCACCCTGAAGATCGGTGGCTTGATGGGAACGGTGATCGTTCCGTTCATGAAGCTTGATACTGAAGAGGACGTGCAGAAGCTGGTTGATCTGGGTCAGCGCACCATAGACTTTTTTGCGGAAAATGCGCTGGAGCACGAGCGTACCGGAGAGATGATCGAGCGTATCGGTTTGATCAATTTCCTGGAGGGTGTGGAAGTCGATGTTGATCCGAACATGATTTCCACTCCCCGTACCAATCCATATGTGCGTACCGATGGTTGGGATGAGGAAGTCGCCAAGATCAACACCAAGAAACAAGCTGCCTGAGGAGACATAAAATGAACCAAGCCGTTCAAGAAAAGCCAGCCGCAAAGCGCAAGCCAAAAGAAACCGGGGTGCCGGATAACAAGAAGTATCTGCACCCGCTGATGGCGAAGAACTACGGCGACTGGAAATATCATGACCGCCCACGCCCCGGCGTGCTGCATCACGTGGCGCACAGCGGCGATCAGATATGGACGATACGTGCGGGTACACAGCGGCAAATGGATGTGGGAACCATCCGCCTGTTATGTGATATCGCCGACAAGTTTGCGGAAGGTCACGTACGTTTCACGATACGCTCCAACATCGAGTACATGGTGTCCAAGGCTGAAAAAGTTAACCCGCTGATCGCCGAGTTGGAAAAACACGGTTTCCCGGTGGGTGGCACCGGTAACTCCATTTCGATGATTTCCCATACCCAGGGCTGGTTGCACTGCGATATTCCGGCTACGGATGCATCCGGCGTGGTCAAGGCCTTGATGGACGATCTGATCGTTGAGTTCAAGCGTGAAGAAATGCCCAATCGTGTGCATCTGTCCACGTCCTGCTGTGAAATTAACTGCGGCGGCCAGGCTGATTTAGCGATCATCGTGCAACATACCAAGCCACCGGTGATCAATCACGATCTGGTTGCCAACGTGTGTGAGCGCCCTACGGTAGTGGCACGTTGCCCGGTTGCGGCGATACGGCCGGCCATGGTGAACGGGAAGCCTTCCCTGGAGATCGACGAAACCAAATGCATGTGCTGCGGCGCCTGCTATCCCCCCTGCCCGCCGATGCAGATCAATGATCCGGAATATTCCAAGCTGGCGATCTGGGTGGGCGGAAAGAACTCAAATGCGCGCGGCAAACCGACTTTCATGAAGATGGTAGCGTCAGGTCTGCCCAATAATCCGCCAAGGTGGCCCGAAGTCAATGTTGTGGTGAAGCGGATATTGAGTGTTTACAAGGATGATGCGCGCCCATGGGAGCGTATGGCTGACTGGATCGATCGCATCGGCTGGCCGCGTTTCTTCGAGAAAACCGAATTACCGTTTACCAAGTACCTGATTGACGATTGGCGCGGTTCTCGCTCCACGTTCAATGCTTCGACGCATATTCGCTTTTAACTGGGGGCGACTGGATGAAATTTGGAATCGTCGTTAATGAAGGGCCTTACCAGCATCAGGCCAGCGACTCGGCTTATTTGTTCTGCAAGGCTGCTATCGCCAAAGGCCATGAAGTGTGGCGCGTGTTTTTTTATCACGATGGGGTGAACAACGCGTCGAAACTGACTGAGCCACCGCAGGACGATCGGCATATCGTGAATCGCTGGGGCAAGCTCAACGAGGAGCATGGCGTGGATCTGGTGGTTTGCGTAGCTGCGGCTTTGCGGCGCGGCATAAAGGAAGAGAATCTAGCCAAGGGGTTCAGGATTTCCGGGCTGGGGCAGATGGTGGAAGCGGGCGTCAAGACAGATCGTTTGATCGTGTTTGGCGATTAAGGGGGCAGGATGAGCGATATCAAGAAATTCATGTTTGTTAACCGCAAGGCCCCGTACGGTACGATCTATGCATTGGAGTCGCTTGAAGTGGTGCTGATCACGGCAGCATTCGACCAGGACGTTTCGCTGGTTTTTCTGGATGATGGCGTGTACCAGCTGAAAAAAGGGCAGCAGACCAAGGGCATCGAAACCAAAAATTTTTCGCCGGCCTATCGTGCGCTGGAAGGTTATGACATAGAGAAACTGTATGTTGAGAAAGAGTCCATGGAAGCACGCGGCCTCACCGAGGAAGATTTGCTGGTGGATGTGACCGTGATGGGGCGTGCAGAAATGGGCGAGTTGATGGATCAGCAAGACGTGGTCTTGAGCTTCTAAGGGAGAATCGTTACATGTTGCATATCATCAACAAATCTCCATTGACGAATTGCGCGCTCGACAGTTGCCTGCGCGTTGCACAATCCGGAGATATTCTGCTCATCGAAGATGCGGTCTACGCTGCTACATCCGGTAACGCATTCGAGGGTAAAATACGCGAGGCGATGGGGCGTTTCAAGATACATGTTTTGCAGCCGGATCTCGAGGCGCGCGGAATGGCTGATCGCATTATTGCTGGAATATTGCCTGTGGATTACGGCGGCTTCGTCGAACTCACTGCGACCAATAAAAACTGCCAATCCTGGCTTTAACTTTCATTACTATTAAGGAGAATCACTATGTCCACCATCGAAGTCGAAGGCAAAACATACGAAACTGACGAAGAGGGCTACCTTGTCAATCTGGCTGACTGGAACAAGGATATCGCCGAATACATCGCCAAGACTGAAAATGTCGAAATGACCGAACAGCATTGGGAGGTTGTCAACTTTCTGCGCGAGTATTTCGAGGAATACCAGATTGCCCCTGCAGTTCGTGTCTTGACCAAGGCGATCGGCAAAAAGCTCGGCGCCGACAAAGGTAACAGCGAATATCTGTATGGTTTGTTTCCATACGGGCCTGGCAAGCAGGCTTGCAAGATTGCCGGATTGCCCAAGCCTACCGGTTGCATCTGATCCAGATGTTCTGGAGCTGACTCACGATGAGCACCTTTTTTGCAATCCTGTTTTACTTTGCCTCCTTGGTGCTTGTCGTGGGTACGCTTTACCGTATCAGCGTTTATACCCGTACTCCGGCCCCGCTCAAGATACCCACCACACCGGCGCCGACCACTAGCGGCGGGGTGGTATTGCGCATGATGCGCGAGGTAGTCCTGTTTGAGAGCCTGTTCAAGGCTAATCTGTGGACGTGGATTTTGGGCTGGTTGTTTCATGCCAGCCTGCTTCTGGTTCTGCTGCGCCACCTGCGCTACTTCACCGAGCCAGTCTGGTCCTGGGTGGCGATGATTCAACCGTTTGGCATGTATGCCGGCATCACCATGGTGCTGGGCGTGGCGGGATTGTGGGCGCGGCGCTTATTTGTCGAACGCATCCGCTACATATCCACCCCCTCCGATCACCTGATGCTGGCGCTGTTTCTGGCGATCGGGCTGTCCGGACTGACAATGAGATTTGTGGTGCATGGCGACGTGATCGCCGTCAAGGGATTCATGCTCGGGTTGATGCACTTCGATTTGCAAACCCTGCCTTCCAATATTTTGCTATATCTGCATTTGTCTCTGGTTGCGCTACTGATGATGATTTTCCCGATCAGCAAGTTGCTGCATGCCCCCGGGTTGTTTTTCTCGCCCAGCCGTAACCAGGTTGACAATCCTCGCGAGAAACGCCATATCGCAGCCTGGGCAAAACGAATGGAATCGGAGAACTAGCATGGCGGATATTACTGCACCGGCTTACCGTGTTATCCCCATCATTCCCGCATTGAAGCCGGGTGCGATGGAAGGCAAAGGCCCTTATGTTTCCAGCGAGAAAATGAATGAGGACTTGGGCTTTCCGGGCAAGCTGGTGGATGACTGGCATGACAAGGCTATTGCCAAAATGGGCGACCTGCTTGGCAAGTACCGTTCTCTAAAAGTGTATATGGATGCCTGTGTGCACTGCGGAGCCTGTTCCGACAAATGCCATTACTTTATCGGCACGCAGGACCCAAAGAACATGCCGGTCGCGCGGCAGGATCTGATGCGCAGTGTTTACCGGCGCTATTTTACCCTGCCGGGAAAATTGTTCCCCAAACTGGTCGGTGCGCGCGACCTGACCCGCGAAGTGCTGGACGAGTGGCACAATTATTACCATCAATGTTCTGAATGCAGGCGCTGTTCGGTGTTTTGCCCGTATGGGATCGATACCGCCGAAGTCACCATGGCGGCACGCGATATACTCGATTCAGTCGGCTATGGCCAGAAGTACGATATCGAAATCATCGCCAAAGTGCACAAGATCGGCAACAACCTCGGCTTGCCCGCCCCCGCACTGATCGACACGATGGAAGGGCTGGAAGAGGATGTCAAAGAGGACACCGGCATCGACGTGCGTTTCCCGATTGATGTGAAGGGCGCGGAAGTACTGCTGATCACGCCCTCTGCTGATTTTTTTGCGGAACCACATATCGACAGCCTGATCGGTTATGCCAAAGTATTTCACGCGACAGGAACCAGCTGGACACTGTCGTCAATGTCATCCGAGGCCGCAAATTTTGGGATGTTCATCGGCAATTATGAACAGTTGCGCAAGGTGGCGTTGCGTATCCGCCAGGCTGCACTTGATTTGGGCGTAAAGCGCATCGTGGTTGGTGAATGCGGCCATGCCTGGCGCGTGGCCTACAGCTTTTGGAATACCCTGAGCGGGGTGGGCGAGGGTGCCGACCCGGATGACAAGTTTGCCCAGATGCTGCAGAAGCAGCTTGACCACCGTTACAGGCAACCTACGCATATCTGCGAATTTACCTGGGACATGATCGAGCGTGGCGCATTGTCTTTTGACAAGGAAGCCAACGACAAACACATCATTACTTTCCATGATTCCTGTAACGTGGCACGCGGTTCCAGCATGGGTGGTTATCCCGGTGGCCAGTTCGATATTCCGCGCAATATCATCAAGGCGGTGGCGAATAATTTTGTCGAAATGGATCCCAGTACAACCCATGAAAAGACATTCTGCTGCGGTGGCGGTGGCGGGCTGCTGACCGATGACTTGATGGATTTGCGGGTGAAGGGTGCCTTGCCGCGCATGGAAGTGTTGAAGCAGGTCTCGGATGAACACGGGGTTAATTTTATGGCAGTCATCTGTGCAATCTGCAAGACACAATTCAGCAAGGTGATGCCGATTTATGGCTTTGACAGAAGAATGGTTGGCGGTGTTCATCAGCTGGTCAGCAACGCAATCAAGCTGGGTGAAAAATAACAATTAATTGGAGGCAGGCAATGTCATCAACAACTGAAACTACTCAAAAAAATACTTTCCGCCGCTATAAAGATGGCGACAATAAAGTCGGCCGGTTGAGCGAGAAGATCATGCAGGCGAGCTTTACGCACAAGTGCCCGACCTATATCCAATCTACACCGCCATGCCAAGGAAGTTGTCCGGCAGGCGAGGATATCCGCGGTTATCTGGCCATCGCTCGCGGCACGGAAAAACCGCCGGTTGGCGCCGATGGCAAGCCGGCCATGCCTTGGCAGGAATATGCATTCCGCAGGTTGACCGAAGCCAATCCGTTTCCGTCGGTAATGGGCCGTGTCTGTCCGGCACCCTGCGAAACCGGATGCAATCGCAATGCACTGGAAGACCATGTCGGTATCAACTCGGTGGAGCACTTTCTCGGGGAATACGGGATCAGCAACAACCTTGCATACCATACGGATGCCAAGCCCACCGGTAAAAAAGTGGCGGTCATCGGCGGTGGCCCGGCAAGTTTGTCCTGCGCCTATCAGCTTACCCTGAAAGGTCATGAAGTGACCGTGTTCGACGAGCACGAACATCTCGGTGGCATGATGCGCTACGGCATTCCCGGTTTTCGTACCCCGCGGGAAGTGCTGGATGCGGAGATCAATCGCATCATGGATCTGGGTGTCAAGGCCAGGTTGAAATGTCGCGTGGGCACGGACATTACCCTGGAACAAATTCGCAAGGACTTCGATGCAGTTTTTCTGGGCATGGGTGCGCAGGCCGGACGTGCCTTGCCGCTTGCTGACAGCGAAGCGCCAAACGTGGTGACGGCTACCGCCTTCCTCAAGGCATTCAATGACGGCCGTCTGCAGCATGTCGGCAAACGCGTCGTGGTCGTCGGCGGCGGCGATACCTCGATTGACGTTGCCACAGTTGCACGTCGTCTCGGTCATCTGGAGGAGTCCAAGCCGACCGATTTCGAGCAGGCCATCGCCGGTCAGATCGCGCATGACGTGGCCGAAATCTCGGCCAAGCAGGGTGCGGATGTGACCTTGACTTCGATTTTCGCCATTGACAAGATGCAGGCGAACAAGCACGAGATAGAACAGGCGCTCGCTGAAGGTATTGCGATCCGCGGCGGTCTGGCTCCAATAGGAATCGTGCGTGGCGCGGATGGACGTGCCACTGCATTGCGCGTCATGCAGTGCGAGGCAAAGCTGGTTGGCGGAAAACTGGAGATCAAGAATGTCGAGGGTAGCGAAGAGGATATTCCCGCCGACCTGATTGTGTCGGCGATCGGACAGGCCGTGGACTTTACCGGGCTGGAAGAATTCAACAACGGCAAGGGTGCGGTCTCGACCGATCGCAACTATCTGGTGGCGGGTCAAAAAGGCGTGTTCGCCGGCGGTGACATCATACGTCCCCATCTGCTGACCACGGCTATCGGGCACGGCTCTATCGCGGCCGATGGTATACACAACTTCCTGAATGGTCTGGACCTGGAGAAACGCCCCAAGATCGACGCACACCAGTTCGACCTGATGCGCAAGATGATGGAGAAGGGGCTTGAAGTCAAAGAGGTTCACGAACCGTTGCGTGGCACCTTCGAAACCAATGTTGCAGTACATAACTTCGACGATCGTTCCGATCGCTATGTTATCCCGCACGACAAGCTGTTCCTTGGGCATTTTTCCATCGTGGCGCGCAACAAGCGCAACGTCATCACTCTGAGCAAGGAATCGGCACTGGGGAATTTTCAGGATCGCTTGGGCGTGCTGTCCCAGGAAGAGACCGTTGCCGAAGCCAAACGCTGCATGAGCTGCGGCATGTGTTTCGAATGCGACAACTGTGTGGTGTACTGCCCGCAGACCGCCGTGTTCCGCGTGAAGAAGAATCAGTCGACCCTTGGGCGTTATGTGGATACGGATTACAACAAGTGTATCGGCTGCCATATTTGCGCGGATGTTTGTCCGACCGGGTATATTCAGATGGGCTTGGGCGAGTAACACGTCATGAACCTACTGTGCGATCAATCTGATGGAGCTGCCAGCTATTCCACTAGGTTGCCACACAACGGCAACCACGCAGGTTATGTTGTGTTGCGTGCTCGCTCAATACTCGCCTACCTGCAAGGTATGTTTCGCAGTTCGTGCCGCCGCGCCCTGCATTTTGATCTGTTCGTCACGGTTGCTGTCCGCATTGCCATAGTTCTTGTTGCATTGTTGTGCCTGTCAAACATCGCAAGTGCCGCGGAAAGCAACGGCAGTGTCGCGGGAAGCTACGGCATGCCCAAGCTCGATATCGGCAAAGGCGGACACTGTGTTGCACCGCCAGAGTGGATGCGCATTAACCACATGAAGGTGCTTTTCAAGCAACGCGATGAAACCGTGCATCAGGGCATACGGGGCGGCAAGTACAGCCTCAAGAACTGCGTCGAGTGCCATGCCAGTCTGAGCGATAACAGCGTGATCGGGCGTCCGGACAGCTTTTGCGAAGGTTGTCACCGTTACGAAGCAGTCAAGATTGATTGTTTTGAATGCCATTCCAGCAAGCGAAGTGTCGCTTTAGTACAGGAGGTGCCTAAATGAGCGATACGAATGAGATGAGCGGCACGAGTGAGCAGCGCAGGCAGTTCCTGAAAACCTCGGTCGGTGCGGCGGCAGTCGCCATTGCCCCGGGAATGTTGATGTTCGACATGGCGCACGGGAAGACTGAGGCTGTTTCAGGCAAAGTGCGCTGGGGCATGCTGATTAACACCGCGAACTGTGCAGACTGCGACAAATGCGTGAAAGCCTGCAACAAGGAGAATGGCTTGTCCGGAGGGTTGAGCCCGACCGACTCGCAATGGATACGCAAGGTCGAACTCAAGGACTTGCGCACCGGACGGTCGCTTGCGCTGCCGATGATGTGCCAGCATTGCGCGGAACCCCCGTGTGTCGATGTCTGTCCGACCGGTGCTTCATTCAAGCGTGCAGACGGTATCGTGCTGGTGGACAAGCATATCTGCATAGGCTGCCGCTATTGCATGATGGCCTGTCCCTACAAGGCACGTTCTTTCGTGCACGAACCGTTGCATGACCAGAAACCGGATGTTCCGCGCGGCAAGGGTGTGGTTGAGAGCTGCACGATGTGTGTGCAACGTGTCGATGCGGGCAAGATACCGGCCTGTGCCGAGGCATGCCCGAACAAGTCCATCCTGTTCGGCAATCTCAACGATCCGAACAGCGAAATATCAAACAAAATGCGCACGGAAGCTTCCACCCAGGTGCGAGCTGATCTGGGACTGGACACCGGGCTCCGTTATCAGGGTATATAAACATAATGGCTAACCACTCTCCATTGCGGTTCAAGAACAGAATCTTCTATACACTGGTTGCCGCCGGTGGCCTGGTCGTTCTGATGGGTTTGTATGCGGCTCATATGATGGAGACGCACGGCCATATCATCACCGGCATGAATAACCAGATCGTCTGGGGGATGCCGCACGTGTTTGCCATTTTTCTGATTGTTGCGGCGTCCGGCGTCCTCAACGTTTCGTCCATCGGTTCGGTATTTAACAAGCCGGCCTATAAGGTCCGGGCACCTTTGGCCGGCCTGCTTTCTATCGCGATGCTTGCGGGCGGATTGACCGTGTTGATGCTCGATCTGGGGCGACCGGACCGCATTATTATCGCGATGACTCATTTCAATCCCACATCTGTCTTTGCCTGGAACATCTTTCTCTATTCGGGTATGTTCGCGGCAGTCGCCCTGTACCTGTGGACCATGATGGAAAAGCGCATGAATCCGTGGTCCAAGCCCGCGGGGTTGCTGGTGTTTGTCTGGCGTTTCGTGCTGACGACCGGCACCGGTGTGATCTTTTCTTTTCTGGTTGCAAGGCAAGCCTACGGTACGGCGATTTTGCCGCCGATGTTTATCGTGATGTCCTTCGCCTGGGGCATGGCAGTGTTCCATGTGGTGCAGTCCTCGATCTATGAATGGAACAAAAAACTGCTGGATCCCTATGTGCAGAAACGCATGAAAAACCTGATGGGCATCCTGGTGATTGCCGCGTTGTATTTTGTGGCAGCGTATCACCTGACGAACCTGTATTTCGCAAAACAAACCGGATTTGAACGGTTCATACTGATCGATGGCGGGGTTTATCCGTTGGTATTCTGGGTGGGTTATTTTCTGCTGGGAAATATGCTCCCGTTGCTGCTGATTTATCATCCTGCGCTGGGTAAATCGAAGTCTATCGTGACCGCTTCACTGCTGATCATCCTGGGCGGTTTTTGCTTCCTCTATGTGTTCATCATCGGCGGCCAGGCATTCCCGTTGGACATTTTCCCCGGCTATCAAGTTACCAGCAGTTTTGGCGATGGTGCCATAGGCCTGTACCAGCCGTCTTTGCCTGAAATAATGCTGGGCTTGGGCGGTGTGGGCATCGCGTTCCTGATTACAACTATCGGAATTCGCGTGCTGGATTTCGTACCGCACGAGTTGCCAAAATCAACCTGAAATGAGCAGCCGATTACTGATTTCTGCGGCGCACAAGTCTTCCGGAAAAACGATGGTCAGTATAGGTTTGTGCGCTGCGTTAAGCAAACGCGGACACGCTGTCCAACCGTTCAAGAAAGGTCCCGATTACATCGATCCGATGTGGCTGACACAGGCATCCGGGTGCAACTGCCGCAACCTTGATCTGTACATGATGGAACGCGACGATATCGTCGCCACCTTCTCCCGCCATAGCAAGGAAGTCAATCTCGTAGAAGGCAACAAGGGGCTGTATGACGGCCTCGCGCTGGATGGCAGCAACAGCAACGCCGCATTGGCCAAGTTGCTCGACCTGCCGGTGTTTCTGGTGATCGACGCGCGCGGCATGACGCGGGGAATTGCGCCGCTGATACTCGGTTATCAGGCATTCGACCGGGACGTCAATATCGCCGGCATCATTCTCAACAATCTGGGCGGCAGCCGGCACGAAGCCAAACTGCGCAGCGTGATCGAACACTACACGGATGTGCCGGTTGTTGGTGCGGTCCATCACGATGAGCAGCTCAGTATTGTTGAGCGACATCTCGGTCTGATGCCCAGCAATGAGTCGCATGTCGCGACGGCCAAGATCAAACAGATCAGCGATGCCATTGCAGAACAGGTCGATCTGGACAAATTACTCGCGCTGTCGCATAAGCCACCATTGAATTTTTCGCGCAAGGCCAGCGTGATTCCGCTGCCCTGCGGAGACAAAGTACGCATCGGCATCGCGCGCGACCGCGCCTTTGGTTTTTACTATGCCGACGATCTGGATGCACTGGCAGCGGCGGGTGCCGAGCTGGTGCCATTCGACACGTTGCGCGATGCGCATATGCCTGAAGTGGATGCATTGTATATCGGTGGCGGTTTTCCCGAGACCTGTGCCGCTGAACTGGAGGCCAACGCGACATTGCGCGGCGAGATCAAGCAGGCCATTGAAAGCGGCATGCCAACCTATGCCGAATGCGGCGGGCTGATGTACCTGTCGCGCGGCATCGAATATCAGGGACGCACTTACCGGATGGTCGGCGCGATTCCCGGCGATGTGAAAATGCACGACAAGCCCATCGGGCGTGGCTATGTACATCTGAGGGAAGATCAGGAACATCCCTGGCCGCGTCCCAACTCCACGGCAAGGCAGATCAAGGCGCATGAATTCCATTATTCCAGTCTTGAGAATCTTCCGCCGGATAGCCATTTCGCTTACCATGTCGAGCGCGGTTACGGCATAGACGGAAACAGGGACGGACTTGTTTTGCACAATCTGCTTGCTTCATACACCCACCTGCGCACCATAGGCAGTTGCTACTGGGCCACCCGCTTCGTTTCCTTTATTAGGTGGCAACGCGAACAACAACATTCCGGCTCAACTTTAATCAATGAACAAGTGTCATGACACAGCAACGTTATCAGGCGGCTATCGCTGCCATTGACCAGGCCAACGCGGAAGATCAAAACAAAGAATTCGCCGACGGCAAGGAATACCCGAAGGAACTGCTCTATTCGCAGCGCATGACCGAAATGCAGGAGCGCTACATTCCCGATGCGGCGGAGGCGGTAAAGATTGCGGTGCGCGCCCAGCACATCCAGCGCTGGAAGATCCCGCGCAGCAGCTATCCTATGGACAAAGAGGGTTATCTGCAATGGCGTACCGGGTTGTACAAATTTCACGCTGAGAAAGTCGGCGGCATCATGCATGAAGCGGGCTATGAAGACGAGATGATAGAGCGCGTAAAGAAAATTGTCGGCAAAAAGGGCTTGAAGGTCAATCCGGAAACCCAACTGATGGAAGACGTGGTCGATCTGGTGTTCATCGAACATTACCTGACCGGATTCGTTGCGCAACACCCCGAGTACGACGAAGCGAAATGGATACCGATTATCCGCAAGACATGGCAGAAGATGTCCTCGCGCGCCCATGAATTTACACTTTCCGGCAACATCAAACTGCCGGAAGCGCTGACCCCCCTGATTCTCAAAGCGGTGCATTAATGATGGACTATCTACCTATTTTCGCCGATGTCCGCAACCAGCTTTGCCTTGTAGTGGGCGGCGGCGAGGTTGGCAAGCGCAAGGCGGGTGTGTTGCTTGAGGCCGGGGCGAAAGTACGCGTGGTCGCGCCGCAGATCGAGCCCGCACTGGCAGAACAGCAGGGTGTCCAAGCCACAGCCTCCCGTTTCGAGGCACAGCACCTCGACGGTGTGACGCTGGTCATCGCGGCGACCAATGACCGCAGCGTCAATCGGCAAGTGTCCGAATTGGCGCGCGCGCGCAACATCCCGGTCAACGTGGTGGACGACCCCGAGCTGTGCAGCTTCATCATGCCTGCCATCATGGACCGTTCGCCGCTGATGGTGGCTTTCTCCAGCGGTGGTGCTTCGCCGGTGCTGACCCGTATGATGCGCGGCAGACTGGAAACGATGATCCCGCAGAACTACAGCAGTCTGGCCGGATTCGCGGAACGCTACCGCGAACTGGTCAAGCAGCGCGTCACCAATCCGGCCAAGCGTCGCATTTTCTGGGAGAATGTGCTGGAAGGTGTGATCGCCGAGAAAGTGCTGAGCGGCGATGAAAGCAGTGCGGAAACGATGTTGCTGCAGATGCTGGAGAGCGAGGACAACATCCTGCGCGGTGAAGTATATCTGGTCGGTGCGGGGCCGGGCGATCCGGATCTCCTGACATTTCGCGCCTTGCGCCTGATGCAGAAGGCTGATGTGGTGGTTTATGACAATCTGGTGTCCAAGCCGATTGTTGACATGACGCGCCGCGATGCAGAGCGCATTTACGTGGGCAAAAAACGCGACGATCATACCTTGCGCCAGGAGCAGATCAATGAGTTGCTGGTAAGACTGGCCAAGGAAGGCAAACGCGTACTGCGCCTCAAAGGTGGCGACCCGTTCATTTTCGGGCGGGGCGGCGAGGAAATCGAGACCCTGGCTGCGGAAGGAATCCCGTTCCAGGTCGTCCCGGGCATCACCGCCGCCTCCGGTGTGTCTGCCTACGCGGGGATTCCGCTTACTCACCGCGACCATGCACAATCCTGCATATTCGTCACCGGCCACCTGAAGGACGGCAGCATGAATCTCGACTGGGACGCGCTGGCCCGCCCGAAACAGACCATTGTGGTTTACATGGGGCTGCACGGGCTGGCAACGCTTTGTGCCGAACTTATCGCCCATGGATTGCCCGGCGGCACGCCGATCGCGATCGTACAACAGGGCACCACGAAAAATCAGCGTGTAGTAACCGGCACGCTGGCAACCCTTCCCGAGAAAGCTGAAGTTGGCGGGTTGCATGCACCGACGTTGATCATCGTCGGGAGCGTGGTTACGCTCAGGCAAAAATTGGCATGGTTCAATCCCGAAATGCCTGAAGAATCTGAAATTGACAACCGTACCTTAACAAGTAGCGAAGGGTGAGATGATGAATAAATTGATTTTAAAAAATGTCTTTTTGTCTGCCTTGCTGTTGTTCGGCATAAGTCATGCAATGGCCGATGAAGTGAGACTCAAACCGTTCGTGCTTGCATCAAAAGGTGCGGGAACAATAGCGGAAAAAACCGATCAGGCGAAAACCGCATTGATTGCGGGCGGATTTACCGTGGTAGGGGACTATTCCCCTTATGCCGGAGCCGAGATACTGATTGTCACCAATGACGAGCTGAAAAAGAATGCAGCTGAATCCGATCATGGCGGATTCGGGGCGATACAAAGAGTGGCGATCACCAAAGTTAACGATGAAATCCAGGTGAGTTACACCAACCCGGTTTACATGGCGAATGCCTACCGCATGAAAGGCGACTTAAGTGATGTATCCACCAAACTGGCGACCGCGCTGGGCAAGGTCGAGGAATTCGGTTCCGCGCGGGGCATGACAGCCAGCCAGCTACGCAAGTATCATTACATGTTTGGTATGGAATATTTCAACGAGCCCAGTTTGCTGGCTGAATATCCAAGTTACGAAGAGGCTGTCAAGTCGGTTGATGCCAAACTGAGTTCGAACAAGAACGGCGTCAGCAAGGTTTATCGCGTGGACATTCCGGGCAAACAGGAGACGGTATTCGGTGTTGCCATGAAAGACGTGGCAGGGGCCGATCAATATATGGATGATCGATTTATCATGAAAGTGATCGACTTCCATGATCTCAGATCCACCGCACACCTGCCGTACGAGGTGCTGGTTTCAGGCAACAAGGTGTATGCACTGTATGCCCGCTTCCGCATTGCGATCAACTTCCCTGATTTGAGCATGATGGGAACACACAGCTTTATGGACATCATGAAAACGCCGAATGCGATACGTGACGTTCTGCAAAAAACAGTACAGCAATAATTGACACGCATTTTTGAGATATTAATCGGGAGATAGTAATGGCTGAAAACGAAGATCTGGGCGATGCCAAACGCCGCAAATTCTTAATCAAGGCAACCGCTGCCGTGGGTATGGCTGGGGCGGTGGCTGCATGTCTGCCATTTATCGACAGCATGAATCCGAGCGCTGACGTGCTTGCCAAGGCCACGACTGAAGTCGATCTGTCCGGAATCCCGGTAGGCGGTGTGCATACGGTAGCCTGGCAGGGCAAGCCGATATTTATCTTTCATCGCACTCCTGAAGAAATCAAGGCGATGGAAGCCACCAACGGCGTCATTGATCCGGAGCCCGACCACATGCGGGTAAAGCAGGCGGAATGGCTGGTCGTGATCGGAATATGTACGCACATGGGTTGTGTGCCGAACAAGGATGCGGCGGGTTGGCTATGTCCTTGTCATGGCAGCGAGTATGACGACAGCGGCCGTGTCGTGCGCGGCCCCGCGCCGAAAAATCTATACTTGCCGCCTTACAAGTTTGTTGCCGCGGACAAGATAATTATTGGCGTGGCATAGGAGAGCACCATGAAAAACAGAGTTATTGACTGGATAGATCAGCGTTTCCCACTCAGCAGTTTCGTCAAACATGATCTGACCGAATATCCTACTCCGCGCAATCTGAGCTATTGGTGGAACTTCGGATTTCTGGCGGGTTTTTTGCTGGTGCTGCAAGTTGCTACCGGCGTTTTTTTGGCCATGCACTACAAGGCGGATGCCGGGCTGTCGTTTGACTCGATACAGCACATCATGCGCGACGTCAATTACGGCTGGTTGTTGCGCTTCATGCATGCCACCGGCGCGTCGGCTTTCTTTCTGGTGATCTACATCCATATGGCGCGCACGCTCTATTACGGCTCCTACCGCGCACCGCGCGAGCTAATGTGGTGGACCGGACAGGGTTTGTTGATCATGTTGATGGCAACCGCATTCATGGGCTACTTGTTGCCATGGGGGCAAATGTCCTACTGGGGAGCGACCGTGATCACCAACCTGTTCAAGGTCACGCCTTACTTTGGCGAGCAAATTGTGACCTGGCTGCGCGGTGACTACACCGTAAGCGACGCAACCCTGACACGCTTCTTCGCGCTGCACTTTTTGCTACCGTTCCTGATCATTGGTGGCGTTGTGGTGCATCTGGTCGCACTGCACACCGTAAAAAGCAGCAACCCAAGCGGCATCGATCTGGCCGCCAAGGACAATATTCCGTTCCATCCCTATTTCACCAGCAAGGATTTGTTTGGTTTGGGCATATTCCTGATCGTGTTTAGCATCTTCGTGTTCTTTTTTCCGAACATGCTGATGGATCCGGCCAACTTCATTCCGGCAAACCCGATGCAAACACCGGCCGAAATTGTTCCTGAATGGTATTTCCTGCCTTTCTATGCGATTTTGCGCTCGGTGCCAAACATGGTGGGTGGTGTGGTGGCGATGGGGCTGTCGGTGATGATGTTTGCGTTCATGCCGCTCCTGGATCGTTCGCGCATTCCCGGTGGTGCAAGTAACCGACCCATGGTCAAGTTGGGATTCTACCTGTTTCTTTTGAATATGCTGGTGCTGGGATATGTCGGTGCTCACCCGGTGACCGCACAAACCCTCCTGATCGGGCATATTGCGACAATTTTTTATTTTGGTTCGTTCTTCCTGATTCCGTTCATATCCAAAGCTGAAGAAAGATGGTTGATCAAGCGCGGCCTTCCTCCCGCATTGACCGCGTTGATGGAAAAAGAGGCAATGGAAAAAAGTAAAAAGCAGGCGCACCGTCGCAGTGGAGATAACAAATGAAAAAATCCATCGTTTTATTGATATTGTGTTGTGCTTCTGCACAGGCGTGGGCTGCAGAAGCAGCGCTTCAGAATATCAAGGTCGATACTGATCTGCCCGCAATCGAGCGCGGTTTGGACGATGTGATGAATAATTGCCATACCTGCCACACGCTGAAATACATCACATATCTCGATTTGGTCAAGTTGGGCGTCGACAAGAAAAAAGTGGATGCCATGCGCGGCGATCAACCACTGGATGCCTCGCTCGTCAGTCTGATGCCGGACGCGGCAGCCGAGCAAACATTTGGGAAGGTCCCCCCGGATCTGAGTTTGATGACCCATGCACGCGAGGGTGGGGCGAGCTATGTGTATTCCTACCTGTTGGGCTATTACAACACGCCGGACGGCGTGACCCACAATCGTATCTTTCCTGCAACTCATATGCCCGATCCGCTCGGCATGAGCACCGCGACCGATCCTGCACAGCAAGCACAAATAAGGAAAACAGCGCATGATGTCGTGTCATTCCTCGCATGGGCGGCTGACCCGCACAAGCAGGAACGGCACAGGCTGGGATATTATGTTATCGGCTATCTGGTTTTTCTGACATTGCTGCTTTACATTGTGAAGAAACAAGTTTGGTCCCGTCTGAAATAGCGCATGTAACCAGAAAGCGGCCCAATTCCGGGATGTGACAACAGGTCTATTTTGTTTCTGCTTTAAGGAGAAAATGATGAAAAGCATAACGTTACTTGGCAGTGTCATTTTTGCGCTGTTATCTGTTCCTGCTCTGGCATCACCAGCCACAGTGAACGGGGAAATCAGCTACAAGAATGATGTTTTTCCTATCCTGCATGACTATTGCCTGAGCTGTCATCAGCCGGGAGGCAAAGGCTATGAAAGAAGCGGCTTGGATATGAGCACCTACCAGAGCCTGATGAAGGGTACCAAGTTCGGGTCAGTGATCAAGGCGGGAGACAGTTTTACCAGTGTGATCATTCAGGTGATCGAGGGCCGTGTCCATGAATCCATCAAGATGCCATTCGGGATGAATGGCGGCCTGGCCAGGGACAAAATCGAGATATTGAAAAAGTGGGTTGATCAGGGCGCCAAGAATAATTGAAAAGCGTAATTTGAATACACCGCAAAAGGAAAAATTATGTCTGCAGAATTACTGGAAGCAGTCAACAAGGGTGACATTGTTGCTGTCCGCAGGTCGCTGACCGCCGGTGCCGATGTCGATTCGCGCGACAGCGAGGGCTCCACGCTTTTAATGCTGGCTTCCCATGCCGGGAATCTGCCTATGGTAATGGCATTGATCGAAGCCGGAGCTGGGGTCAATGCATGCGATGAACGCGGATGGACACCGTTGATGAAGGCGGCATATAACGCGGATCTTGACCGCGGGTTTGCAGATGTGGCTCAGGCTCTGATAGACGCCGGTGCCAACGTGGAAATGCCCATCAGCTACGGTATCCGCCCATTGATGCTGGCGGCAGGGTACGGTGAAACCGCGGTCGTTGAAACCCTGCTTAAAGCCGGCGCCGATGTTACCGCGCGCAACGAGGGCGGTCTAACGGCGCTCATGATGGTGAAGCAAAAGCATTATGTGGATGTGATTAATCTGTTGCATGAGGCGGAACGGGATGCAGGGGTTGGGGAGGGCAGTTGCGCAAGCAAAAACGAACCCGGATCAAACGTGGTCACCTTTCTGAAACCGCTGGCAAATCCTGACCGCCATTAACTTATTGGGCATGGGTTGTGTCAAAACTGAAAGATATAAATGCCATACTTTGTTTACAAGATATTTGAAAAACCGATCCGTCATTTGGAAATGCTGGAACAGCATGATGCATTTCGCGAAGCGTCAAACAGCGCCAAAAAAATGCGCGGCGAACTTTCCAGTGATGCGAATTACACGATCAAGGTAATCTTTGCCGAAACGGAACTGCATGCAGAGGATTTGCTCAATCAGGTACGCGAGCCTATCCATAATCCCCAGGACGATTGAGCTGGCATGATATTTCCGACGAGCTATGGATGAGACTGCTTACCGGCAAGTATTGTCCTCAACCGCCCCCAGCGCCTGCCCGTTTGAAAAATCCATCCTGTCCAGTTGTGCTGCATGCTCGAATGCAGATAAGCGCAATATTGCCGAGCGTGAGATCGTTGCATGCAACAATGTTCAGGCACTTGAGCGTTGCATTGCATTGCGCAACTTGTTTCGGGTCAATTTTACATTCGCGCTGGGCCGTCCGCACATTAACGGCCCATTACCACATGCGCAGGAAATGCGCATGCAGTGCGGCGGTTTGAAGGGGCTTCAGGTTGTGCTGGATGACAGCGACCAGGTGGAAGATGTGGCGGACTTGCTGGAAAAATCCCTGCAGAAGTTTGGCAGCCTGTCCGATTTTCCGTTCGAGCTGATCGTCCGCCTGGCGAAGACACATTATAAATTCCGCTAGTTATTTATCAGCAGCGTTTTGCTGCAACCACAGGAGCAACACCCGAATCATGTCAGAACAACCAACGGAATTAAAACTACACCAGCAATCCAGATTGCTTGAAATTACTTTCAGCGACGATGTTTGCTATCAGCTGCCCTTTGAGTATCTGCGGGTGTATTCACCTTCAGCCGATGTCAGTGGTCATGGCCCGGGGCAGGAGGTTTTGCAAACCGGGAAAAAAAATGTCGGGGTGACCGAGCTGGTGCCGGTCGGCAGCTATGCCGTGCAGATCGATTTTGACGACGGGCATGGCACCGGGCTATACACCTGGGAATACCTGTACAAATTGGGAGAAAATCAGGCCGCATTGTGGCAGGATTATCTGGATCGGCTGGCTGCTGCCGGGGCGAGCCGTGAGCCGCCTCCGGGCGCAAAGAAATAGCCGGAAAGAATACCTGATAGAATTAGTCAACATAGTTTAAAATCCGTACCTAAGCCTTTTATCTGAACCAGGAGTGAGTGATGAGTTTTAACGAAACAGATGTGCAAAATGCCTTGAAGAGCTTGATCGACCCGAACACCCAAAAAGACTTTGTCAGCGGAAAGTCCGTCAAGAACATCAAGATCAGCGACAGCGATGTGTCACTGGATATTTTGCTAGGTTATCCGGCCAAGAGCGTGTGGGATGAGATTCGCGCGATGGTTGAAGCGCATATCAAGACGACCTTGCAAGGTGTGGGCAAGATTAGTGTCAATGTGAGCAGCAAAGTGGTGCCACACGCGGTTCAGCGAGGTGTGCAGCTGGTGGCAGGGGTGAAGAACATCATCGCCGTGGCAAGCGGCAAGGGCGGTGTCGGAAAATCGACGACTGCAGTGAACCTGGCGCTGGCACTGGCTGCCGAAGGCGCCCGTGTCGGGGTTCTGGATGCCGATATCTACGGTCCCTCGCAACCCACCATGCTGGGCATTTCCGGCCAACCCAAATCGGTCGATGGAAAATCCCTGGAGCCGATGATGAATCACGGACTGCAGGCCATGTCGATCGGTTTCATGATCGATGGAGAAGACACACCCATGGTGTGGCGCGGCCCGATGGTGACGCAGGCGCTTGATCAGTTGCTGCACCAGACGCGCTGGGACAATCTGGATTATCTGGTGGTGGACCTGCCGCCCGGCACCGGCGACATCCAGCTGTCACTGGCGCAAAAAGTGCCGGTTACCGGCGCGGTGATCGTTACCACCCCGCAGGACATCGCACTGATGGACGCGCGCAAGGGGCTCAAGATGTTCGAGAAGGTTGGTATCAAGATCGTCGGCATCGTGGAAAACATGAGCACGCACATCTGCTCGAAATGCGGCCACGAGGAACATATCTTCGGCGCGGGTGGCGGCGAGAAGATGTGCGCCGACTACAAGGTGGAATTTCTGGGCGGTCTGCCGCTGGACATACGCATCCGCGAACAGACGGACTCGGGGAAACCGACTGTAGTGGCCGACCCGGATGGACAAATCTCCAGGACCTACAAGCAGATCGCACGCCGTATCGCGGTCAAGGTGGCGGACATGGCACAGGATCACAGTGCGGCGTTCCCGAAGATCGTGGTGCAGAATACCTGACGCGACGTTTGCTCAAGCCGTTCCAGCGACGACCCGGAGCGGTTTACCTGCCCTTAGTTTTTTCAGGCAGCGTCACCCGTTTGATCACGCCATGTTCGGAAATTAATACATAGTGTTTGTTGACTTCCTTGACCGTGACGCCGGGCAGCACATCTGAATTGACCCGGATCGCCTGCGCCGCCTGGCCGTTGGTTGCCAGAATCGCGACACTTTCGGCCGGATTGCTGGCAACAACCACGCCTTTCAGCTGAAAGTTGCTGGCAACAACCGCATTCGAATGACCGCCCAGTAGTCCGGCCGCCGCATCCAGATTCGGGCCGGCCTGGGTGCTCTGCGGTGGTGCTGCTACCTTGCGCAGCGGCGGATTGAATAGTTGCATCGCCCAATAAGCAGCCGATACGCACAGGGCGATGAACAGTACAAAACTTGTTATAACAGGCCAGCGTTTCATTGCATTCCTTAAATATCAGTGCCCGAGCATACTGCGCTTTGGCATAGCATCAGCGCACAAGCTGGTTTATCTCGATGATCGGCATCAGCACTGCCAGCACGATCAGCAACACCACCACGCCCATTGCCAGTATCAATGCCGGTTCCAGCAAACCGGCGATGGTCATCGCACGGCGCTCCAGATCCTGCTCCTGTGCGTTGGAGGCACGCTCCAGCATCGCCGGCAATTCGCCGGTGACTTCACCGGCGCGGATCATGTGTATCAGCATCGCCGGGAAATGCTTGTGCGCCGACAGTGCACGCGCCAGGCCGACCCCTTCGCGCACGCTGTTGGCGGCATCCTCGACCTGCGCGCGCATCGCCACATTGGTTAGTGTGTCGCGACTGGTCTGCAACGCGCGCAAGATCGGCACGCCGGAGCCGGTGGTAATCGCCAGTGTGCTGGCGAAGCGCGAGGTGTTGAGGCTGCGCTCGAATCTTCCATAGAGCGGGGCATTCAATAGCCAGGTATGCCAGCGCATTTTGATCGCGGGGTTCTTCAAGGCGCGGTGCCAGACAAATGCCAGCGCAATAACAACCAGCAAAACAATCCAGCCGTAATTGCGCACGAAATCCGAAATACCCAGCATCACGGTGGTCAGGAACGGCAGTTTCTGTTTGGTATTGGCGAACACCGACACGATCTGCGGCACCACATAGGTCAGCAAAAAAATCACGATCAAAAAGGCCACCACGGTGACGATTGCCGGATAGGTAAACGCAAGCTTGACCTTTTGCACCAGTGCATTGCGCCGTTCGATATAGTCGGCAAGTCGTGACAGCACCCGCGTTAACTGGCCGATCTGCTCCCCCGATGCAACCAGCGCGCGGTAAATGTCGGCGAAGTCGCGCGGATGCTTTGCCAGTGCATCGGATAACGATGCTCCGCCTATCACTTCCGAACGTATCGAGGCGACCAGGTCGCGCATATAGGTGCGTTCGGCCTGCTCCAGCAGCGCGGACAACGCCTGCTCCAGCGGCAGGCTGGCTTCGAGCAGGCTGGCAAGCTGGCGGGTGAACAGCGCCAATTCGATCGTGGAGAGATGATCGCCGAATGCACTTCGTTTGGTCAGGCCCGCCTCGTCGAGCTGGCCCGCTATGGTATTGACCGTGATCGGCACCAGACCCTGCGCGCGCAGGTCGGCACGCGCGGCACGCGCGCTGTCGGCATGGACCACACCCTTTTTGCTGGCGCCTGTCGCATCGACGGCTTCGTAACTGAATGCCGGCATGGATCGTCCTTACCCGTTAGTCTTTGGTGACGCGCAGCAATTCGGCCTGCGTCGTTGTGCCGTCTGCCAGCCAGCGCTCGCCATCCTCGCGCATGGTGCGCATCCCGTCCTGTTGCGCGGTGGCACGGATATCGGCTTCCGAAGCACGGTTGTGGATCTGCGCACGGATCTGTTCGGTGGTCAGCAATAATTCATACACGCCGACCCGGCCCTGGTAACCGGTGAGGCCGCACCGATCGCAACCGACCTCGCGCCAGAATTCGCCATCCCTGCGTTTGCAGTGTGGGCACAGTTTGCGCACCAGGCGCTGCGCGACCACGCCGAGCAGTGATGACGACAACAGGAACGGTTCGATGCCCATGTCGAGCAGTCGGGTGACCGCAGCAGCGGAATCATTGGTGTGCAGGGTTGCCAGCACCAGGTGACCGGTCAGCGATGCCTGTACCGCGATCTGTGCGGTTTCCAGATCGCGGATCTCGCCGATCATGATGATGTCCGGGTCCTGGCGCAATATTGCGCGCAGCGCCTTGGCAAACGTCATATCGATGCGCGGGTTGACCTGGGTCTGGCCGATGCCGCTCAGTTCGTATTCGATCGGGTCCTCGACGGTCAGGATATTGGTGGCGGTCGCATTCAGCCGCGACAGCGCGGCGTACAGCGTGGTGGTCTTGCCAGAACCGGTCGGGCCGGTGACCAGCACGATGCCGTGCGGCTGCGCGATCAGTTTGTCGAATTTCGTCAGCACTTCCGGGCTCATGCCCAGATTGTGCAGGTCCAGCCGTCCCGCTTCCTTGTCGAGCAGGCGCAATACCGCGCGTTCGCCGTGACCGGTGGGCAGGGTGGAGACCCGCACATCGACCGGCTTGCCGCCCACGCGCAGCGTGATGCGGCCGTCCTGCGGCAGGCGTTTCTCGGCGATATCGAGCTGCGCCATGATCTTGATGCGCGAGATCAGCGAGGCATGGATCGCCTTCTTCGGCCTGACCACATCGCGCAGGCTGCCGTCGATGCGAAAGCGCACCACAGAAATCTGCTCGAACGGTTCGATATGGATATCCGATGCGCCTTCGCGCAATGCCTGGGTCAGCAGCGCATTGATCATGCGGATCACCGGCGCATCGTCGGCGGATTCCAGCAGGTCTTCGATCGCCGGCATGTCCAGCATCAGCTTGTTCAGGTCGAGATCGGACTCGTATTCATCGATCACCTGTGCCGCGTCACCGCCCGAACCCGCATAGGCTTTCGCGATTGCTGTTTCGAGCTCGGTGCGCGGCATTGCTTTCAGCCTGACAGGCCCGAAACAGCGGCTCACTTCCGCGATTGCAGTTGGCGCAGTTGCGTCGGATACCCAGATTTCGACAGGGCTGTTTGCCGCCCCGTTGCGCTGCGCCAGCAAGATGAAATCGCGGGCATATGCGAACGGGAGCAGGCGGGAATCAGTCACAAAATTGCTCATCGCGAACTGCTATTGAGCTGCCGCCGCGGGAGGCTGCTGCGGGGCAGGTTGCTGTTGAGCTGCCTGGGGAAGGTTGGCCGGTGCGACAGGTTCAGCCTGTTTGATCTGGGGCGGTGCTTGATTAGCCAGCGGTCCGCCGATCATGCGGCCATCCTGCAGCGGTGGTAACTGTGCTGTACCCATGTTTTCCAGCATGTTGCTGTTCGGCAGCAGGGTGTTCTGCCCCGGTTTTCCGGCGATTTCCGCATCGCGGATGTAATCATATCGATCTCCGGACAGGCTCACACTTTGTTCATTGCTGCGTATGATGGTCGGACGCAGGAACACCATCAAATCGGTTTTGACATGGGTGCGCGTCTTGTAGCGGAACAAACCGCCGATGATCGGTATATCGCCCAGGACGGGCACTTTCTGGACACCATCCTGCATGTTGTCATCGATCAAGCCGCCCAGCACGATGATCTGTCCGTCGTTCACCAGCACATTGGTGTCAATCGAGCGTTTGCTGGTGATCAGTCCGGCCGGATTGGTCGAGTCGGTGACGGCCGAGGTTTCCTGGTGAATCGCCAACTTTACCGTGCCACCTTCCGAGATCTGCGGCTTCACCTGCAGCGTCAAGCCGATATCCTTACGTTCGATGGTCTGGAATGGGCTGACGCCGGCACTGGTGGAAGAAGCGGTAGTGGTGTATTGGCCGGTGATGAACGGCACGTTCGAGCCGACAATGATCTTGGCTTCTTCGTTGTCGAGCGTGATTATGTTGGGCATCGACAGGATATTTGCGCTGGTGTCCGTTTCAAGTGCATGAGCCAGTGCTCCCAGTCCGGTCTTGTTGAACAGGCCGAGGGTCAGACCGTTGCCCGGTGGCAGTATGCTGCCGGCGGCATTTGCGGCAGCCTGGCTGATCAGGTTGTTGCCCCCGGTGTTGAATCCGGTAATGGCGCCGACGCGGACACTGCTGTTGCTATTCCCCGACAAGCCGCCCCATTGCACGCCAAATTCGGCCGCTTTGCTGGCATCCACCTCGACGATCAGCGACTCGATATAGACTTGGGCGCGGCGTGCATCGAGCTTGTCGATCACGGTGCGCAAGTCCCGGTAAACCGTATCGCTGGCGGTGATGATCAGCGTGTTGGTGGTTGGATCGGCCTGGATGAACCCGGCGGAACCGCCGCTCGACAGTGATGTCTGGCTTTTCTCGTTTGATAAAGGTGATGCAGGCGATGACGAAGTTGACGGCGATGGCGAGCTTGACAACGATGACGAGTTTGACAGCGATGACGAGTTTGTAGAGCTGATCGCTGAACTATCCGACGACACTACCGCGCGCAGGGTTTGTGCAAGCTTGGTCGCCTCGGCGTTTCTCAGATAAACCACATGCACATTGCCCGGTTGCGCGGTCGGCTGGTCCAACTTTTCGATCAGCGTTTTGGCCAGAGCGGCGCGGGCTTCCGACGGTGCGCGCACAACGACCGAGTTGGTGCGCGGATAAGCCAGCACGCTGATCGAATTCGCGGCGGGGGTTCCGCTGGTTTCGAGCAACCGGTTGACCATCACGGCAATATCGGTGGCGTCCGCATAACGGATCGGTACCACATCCAGGTTGCTGTTCGGAGGGCCATCCAGCGCGGCGATAATCTTGCCCAGCCGCAGCAGGTTGTCGGCGTAATCGGTAATGATCAGCGTGTTGTTGTTCGGGTTGGCGTTGATGGTGTTGTTGGGCGAGATCAGCGGTCGCAACACCGGCACCAGATTGGCCGCGGATTCGAAATTCAGGCGAAACACCTGCGTCGCGATCTGGTCCCCGTGCACTCTGCCGCCCTGTCCCGCACCGGGTTGAATCGGGCCGGCCTGCAGCTTGGCTTCCGCTTCGGGCACCACTTTACTATAGCCGTTGCCGCTGACGATGGTGTAACCGCGCAAGCGCAACACCGAGCCCAACAGCTGGAATGCCTGGGCCTTGCTGAGCGGTTTTTCGGATACCAGGGTAAGCGTACCCTTGACGCGCGGGTCGATGATGAAGGTGGTGTTGGTGTAATCGCCGACCGCGGCGATCACGGATTCGATATCGGCATCGACGAAATTGAGCGTGCCCTTGTTTGCCGCACTATCCTTGTTTGCAATGGCAGCGTTATTTGCGGCGGGGATTTGGCCGGTGCGGGGGCTACTGTTGATGGCAGTTTGGCCGGGTGCTGAAACTGTTTCCGCAGCGGAATCCTGTGCCATGGCCTGCGGCATGGTCGCGGCTGCGAACAGCATGATTATTGCGGCAGTGCAGCAACGCCATGCCGATAATCGCGCTGCGCCTGACAATATTCCATCGTTTTGCAGTTTATATTTTTTCATTTGAACTCTAGCCCGATAACGTCTTTGCCGCCCACCTGGCGGCGCTGTCCCAGCAAATTCAGAAAATTCGCCAGCCTCTGTTCCTGTCCCGCTTCTGCCTGTGCCGTGCCGGAAAATTGCAGGCGCCCGTTGCTGAAGCTGCCCGACCCACTCAACAGCATCGGACCACTGATCGTGCTGAGCTTCACATCAGCCTGCGCTCCGTGCCAGTCCATTACCAGATCGTAGCTGCCCAGCGGTTTGACTGGCGAAAGCCGCGATCCGATATCATCCATTTCAAGCCGGGTCTTGCCGACCACTCCGAGAGTCCCGTTGCGCAGCGTCAAGTCCAGTGGATCCCATGACAATTGCATCTTTCCGGACGGTTGTATTGTATTCAGCGGCGCGCCCAGTGCAGCCAGTCGTTCTGCGGGTAACAGGATTGACCCCGGACCCACCTTCCATTGATGCCAGTTGCCGGTAATGGTGAGCGGCAGTGAAAGTGCCGCAACATTTTCCAGTTGGGCATTTACCACTCCCAGCAACACCAGGGGCGACAGTTGCCAGGAGAAGCGTCCCGGCAACAGCGGCGTCAGCGGATCGCTTGAGCTGGCCGCAGCGCCGACGAAAGCCGAACCGCGCCACAATGTGCCATGCGCATCACCGAGCGTCAAGCGGCCCCCGGTCTGCTTTTCCAGCATGGGCGCAATCCAGTTTGCCGGAAAAAATATCAGCATGGTGAGCGAGATGCTCAATATCCCTGCCAGCGTCCATATCACCAGGCGACGCATGTGCAATCCGGTACTTTTAGGTGTTGCATTACTCTGACCCCGGTTGGCGCAACGTAATTGTCGCATTGACCATGTCAGGTTGTGCCAGTGCGACGATATTGGCATCGGTCACGGAAAGCCTCGAGGTTTTTTGCATATCGTCCAGCCAATAGAGCATATTGGCGAAAGAAACCGAGCTGAGTTGCACCTTGGCAAAATCGCCGTTCAGCAATACGTTTTGCGCCTTCAGGCCGTTGCGCGCAAGCGCTGCTTCGACACTTTCCCTGGACATCGCGATGGGCGGTACAGCGGGTTTTAAGGCAAGCAGCGCAGCCTGATTCGACAATGCCCGCATCTGCACCACTTGCTGGCGCAACACCGGCAGGTCCTTGTTCAATTGTTCGCGAGCCGACAGGGCAGGGCCGATCAGCACGGCATAGGCCAGTCCAAAAGTGACGACCAGTGCCGCCACTGCAAGCATGGTGCGTTCGCGTGCATTGCGTGCCGACCAGAATTCGGTGAACGTCAGTCGGTACCGGTTGAACAGGTCGGCAAGATTCATTTCGTGCTCCTGATTTGCCAGACCACCGCGCCCGATTGTCCGTTCGCCGAGTCGGGCGATGCCGGGGAAAGGGACAGGTTGCGTTTGGCCAATGCCGCCTGCATTTGTGTTGTCGGCACCGCACCGCCTGCTTTGAGGTGCACGAACAGGGTGCGGTCATGATATTCGATCGCGGTGATCGCGGTGGATTTTCCCGGAGCCGCGATGGCGCCGGCCCAGGCCTCGCCAAACGCAGCGGCTAGCGCGGTAAAATCGTCCGGTGCAGCCTGGCCCGAATTGTGTTTGGCAATCGCGATCTTCTGCTGCATCTGCGCGATGGGGTCGAGGATCACCGACTCCTTCGGGTATGCCGACTTGTAGATCTGGAACAGGCTAGCGCGCAAGGAACTGGATTCGCTTTTCATCTGCCACCAACCGATATTCAATGCAACGGCATTGATCAGCAGAACCGCAGCAGCCAGCGCCAGCGGCCAGCGCCACGGGCGCCAGTTGATTGCCAGTCCAGTTCCCTTGCCCAGGCCCGTCATCAGGTCTATCGTTGCAGAATTCGCACCGGCAATCCAGCGCGACCAGTTGTCGGCAGATACACTGATGCGATTGACCAATCCGGCAGACTCGCTGACTGTTTCCTGATAGGCGCGCAGCCATGGCTGCGGAACGTACAGCGTGATTGGTGCCTGTGCAACCACCGCCAACAATGTCTTGATGACTTCCTGCACCGCAGCCATGTTCTGTTCCGGCTCCCCGCCCTGGCTTGGCACAGGCGTGATGGCCAAACCGATGCCCGCTTGTTCCGACAGGCGCAGTGTCATGTCGACAATGGTTTTCTGCAACGGGTCATTGCGATCGCCGATGGCAGCGGTTACGCCACCCGGCAGATTGGTTTGGCAGGGCAAACACAATTGCCCGGGCACCAAGGTGATATGACGTGTGCCGAACGCAAGCAGTGCGGAGTTAACCCTCTCGATCCATGCGCGCTGCGCCACCGCGATGGGGCGCAAGCCACCGGATAATGCACCTGCAACGATCACGCAATCCGCGGGATCACATAGCAATTGTTCCTCGACCAGGTTGGGCAAGGCGGTTTTCAGCTTGGCAGCCGAAAGCGGCGGCACCTTTAACCAGAATATGCTGGCATCGCTGGCAGCCAGCAATACCGCCACTTGCTGCGCCTTTACCGCCGGATCAGCCAATGCTGAGACCGGCATCGTACCCTGGCGTTCGATTGCGCCGGCATTTGTTACCAGTGCGAACGGGCAGCCAAGCGCAAGCCAGTCTGGCACGCTGTCTGCAGCGGCTCTGGAAGGCAAGCGGATATAGAGTGTGCTCAAGGTGATTTGTCAGTGTTGCTGATGGGCAATATGAAAAAGTTTATGTTTGTCATACCTGTTTCAATATCTTAACACGCCCTTCGGGAAGTATTGGTATGGCGGGAATCGGTTTTGGAATCCCGGCATCCTGCGGCCGGATTGAGTTGTGTAGTTGCCGATATCGCAACAGGGCCGCACTGCATTTCATTTCCATAGGAATTTTGCCCATACTATTTCCCCTCAAGGCCGTTGCTGATTCTGGAAAGTATAAAAGCGTCACCAGAATGCGTATGTACGCTAGCGTACACAAGGCGAAAAAAAGGACCCGCGAGGGTCCTTTTCCTTGATTAAGTTATGACTGGATTACCATTTCCCGCGTTGGTTATGGTCTTCGCCATGATCCTTGTTGCCGTTGTGATTATTGTCACCGTTGTGATCATCGTGCGACCATGGATTCCGCGAGTAATCTTTGTGGTCATTATCGCCATCGTGGCCGTCATGATGTCCTCCGCCGCAGTGACCGCCATTGCCGCCATTGCCGCCACCGCTGGCATTGCAGCCCAAGATGGTAACGTCAGTCACCGTTACGCCGGCCTTTGCCATGATGTCACCATTGAATGGTGTAGGAGTTCCAGCGAGACCGGTCAGAGTGATGCCTGCGCCCGCGAGAATGTCACCCTGGAAGCTGACCCTGGTCATGGTCGATGCCTCGGCTACCCACCAGGACACGTTGCACGAATCACCGCTATTGGCCATATTGACTGTGAAGTCGGTGCCGGTGAGTGCGCCGGTACCGCCTGTCCCGATCTTGAAAATCCACACCGCATTTGCGTTGCCACGTGCATCGAGCGTCAGCGTGGTGTTCGTGAACGTTACGGCCCCATCGGAACAATAGACACCGGGTGCGAGCGTGAGTGCTGCACCTGTATAAGCAGGTAACAACGTTCCGGTACACGGAATGGCCGCGTAATTATTGTACGCGGTGTTGAAGTCATTTATGACCTGAACGGGAAGCGGCGTGCTCGTTCCAGAATACGTGCTCCCGACATTGACGAGCGCGCCAGACAAGATCACATTTCCGTTGACGGTGGTACCGGTCAAACTGACCGCGCCTGCGGAACCCACGTCACCGGTGATAACGGAAGTGGTGGTACTCACAGCCGTAGTTGCATCAGCATTGGTTGTCGCTGGGACTGCCGATCCAGCACCCAGCACTGCAAAACTGGCAGCTGTGCCCAGTGAAGGTACGGTTGCAGCCCATGCCGCCATCGGTGCCGCTGTCAATACCGCTGCCAGTGCAATCAGGCTCGCGGAGAAATGTTTCTGAAGATGGTTCATGGTGAATCTCCTTGAAAGTTTTTCCAACACAAGTCAGTAAAGAATCCCATCCGGATATCAGCCTTGCACAAATGCAACGCCGATATCACCGTTGGTGTTCTTTTCTCACGACGTAGGCAGATACCAAAACAGATTGTTCAGTCCAAAATTGGATCAAGCTGAAGTGAGGCTGCTTATCGACGCTGGCAATGTAAACCTTGCGTCACGGCACTACCGTTCGTTGGCCCACATAAGGCGACAATTTTCCGTATGTCGCGGCATGCCATGGCCAGTTTGGATTTATATCGTTTGATCAAGGGCGGTTTTGATCGCGACCCATCAGAAATTCGGAATGGTTATGGTGCGCCAGCGCACATACAGCAGCATATCCGTGATGTATCTTTTGCTTGCTTGCGGTTCCCCGGGATGTATGGCGGGCCGTGTTTGTGCAGCATCATCCTTTATGACAGCGGGTATGTGCTTTACAACTCATGCTCGCCGCTTTGGATAAACCAGTATGCAAATTTTTCGGGATCAGTCCATGCTTGTTGCATATCGAGTTCCTGCCGCCAATAGCCTGCTGGCTGCCTTGCCGTTCAAGGACTGCCAGTCTTTGCTTGAGCACATGGAATCGATCACGCTGACTGCCGGCGAGGTGCTCTACCGTCCCGGTGAACCGATACGCCATGTGTATTTCCCGACCGACACGATGGTGTCTTTGCTGACATCGGCGCAGGGGCACCAGGCACTGGAAGTCGGCATGGTTGGTCGCGAAGGCATGCTGGGCATTCCACTGGCGCTTGGCGTAAACGAATCGCCGGTGCAGGCCGTGGTACAGGGAGCGGGTACGGCCCTGCGCATGACATCCGCGCACTTTCGCAAGGAATTCCAGCACAGCCCCCGCTTGCAACAAGCGGTGTACCGCTACATCTACGAACTGATGATACAAATGACACAGACCGCCGCGTGCAATCGCTTTCACCAGGTCGAGGCCCGTCTCGCCCGCTGGTTGCTGATGACGCGCGACCGAGTCCGATCGAATCAATTCCATCTCACCCAGGATCTGTTGAGCAATATGCTGGGTGTGCGGCGGGTTGGCGTGACCAAGGCCGCGGGAGATTTGCGGCTGCGCAAACTGATCAGTTACAACCGCGGCGAAATCATCATTCTTGACGGTGACGGACTGGAGGCGGCCGCTTGCCATTGTTACCAGATCGTCAAGAATATGCATGATGTGCAATCCTGATACATGGCAAAAAAACCCCGGAACGGAGAGATCCGTATCCGGGGGAAGATTAGCCGGGTGTCAAGAGGGAGTTATAAACACCCATAAACATAATCCCCCATTAATCCCGGCTGATCTGTGCGCTAACGCACATACATCCATATTCATTCTGCTATAAGAGTACTATTGAGTCGTTGATGCTGCCTGATTTTGACGGGTTGGTTGATATATATTTGACGTTGTAGATCGCACACTCTGGAGGCCTGTAAATGGTCATTGTTAAAGACTCAGGTCATACTCCGAACCAGAATCACCTGCTCGCCGCGCTACCTGCGGAAGTATTCGAGCGACTTTCACCCCATCTGGAGCTGATTTCGATGCCGCTCGGTGAAGTCCTCTACGAATCCGGCGGCCAATTGCAGCATGTCTATTTCCCGACCACCGCCATCCTGTCCCTGCACTATGTCATGGAAGATGGTGCATCGGCGGAAATCGCGGGCGTGGGCAATGAAGGCGTGCTTGGCATTTCGCTTTTCATGGGTGGCAATACCACGCCCAGCCGCGCCACGGTGCAAACCGGCGGGCATGGATACCGGCTCAGGGGACAGTTGATGATGGAAGAGTTCGACCGGGCCGGGCCGATGATGCGTTTGATGCTGCGTTACACCCAGGCACTGATGACACAGATGTCGCAAACCGCGGTGTGCAACCGGCATCATTCGGTGGAGCAGCAATTGTGTCGCTGGCTGTTGTTGACCCTGGACCGGTTGCCATCGAGTGAATTGACCATGACCCAGGAGCTGATTGCCAGCATGCTCGGCGTGCGCCGCGAGGGCATAACGGAAACGGCCGGCAACCTGCAGCGCGAAGGCCTGATCAGTTACCGGCGGGGCCACATCACCGTGCTGGATCGATCGAGACTGGAATCACACGCTTGCGAGTGTTACGGTGTGGTGAAGAAGGAATTTTATCGTTTGCTCAAGGATAACGGTGCCGCCGGCAAGCAAGCCAAAACTGACCAGCACCACAAGCTGGCATAAGGGAATCACTATGGTCATCAAGAAGCGTCCGGCAGCAAAGAACACCACGCCGCCAAATAAATCAATAGCCAAGCCAATAGACAAATCAAAGTCCGCGGAGAAGGCGGTTACCCGGGCAAGCAAGAAATCCAAAGTTGCCGTGATTCCGGAAGTGCCTCCCGCAGCGTCGTTTCCGATTGTCGGCGTGGGCGCATCCGCCGGCGGGCTGGAATCGTTCGAACAATTCTTCACCCATGTTGCGCCGGACAGCGGTGTGGCTTTTGTGCTGGTGCAGCATCTCGATCCTGATCATCCCAGCCTGCTCACCGAGATCCTGCAGCGTGCCACCGCCATGCCGGTGACCGAGGCGCGAGACCAGATCGCGGTCATGCCCAATAATGTATACATCATTCCGCCCAACCGCGACATGGCGATCTTTCACGGCACACTGCAGCTCAGCGTGCCCGAGAAACCGCGCGGGCAGCGCATGCCCATCGATGCCTTCCTGCGCTCGCTGGCCGAGGATCAGGGCGAAAACGCGATCGGCATCATCCTTTCCGGTACCGGCACCGACGGCACGCTGGGACTGCGCGCCATTCTGGGTGCCGGGGGCGTATCGCTGGTACAGGAGCCGACCAGCGCAAAATATGATGGCATGCCTGCAAGTGCCATCGGGGCGGGTTATGCCACCCATGTGATGACGCCGGACAAGATGCCGGAAGCGTTGCAAGCTGTGGTGCGCCGCCTGGCCGTTGCGCCCCGACATGCGCCATCGCACGCCGCACCGGCTGAGGCAATCGGCATCAACCGCATCCTGATGCAGTTGCGCGGCAGCACCGGCCACGATTTCTCGTTGTACAAAAAGAGCACCATCGGTCGCCGCATCGAACGGCGCATGGCGCAGCACGAGATCGCCGATGCCGAGGTCTATGCCCGTTACCTGAAAGGGCAACCGGCCGAGATGCAGGCGCTGTTCAGGGAATTGCTGATCAACGTCACCAGTTTCTTTCGCGATCCGGAGGCCTTCGATACACTGCGCAAAGACATCCTGCCGCAACTCCTGGCCGGCAAAGCGGAAGGCTACGTGGTGCGCGTCTGGGTGGCGGGCTGCGCCAGCGGGGAGGAGGCCTACTCCATCGCCATATTGCTGCGCGAACTGATGGACCAGACACAGCGCGAATTCAAGGTCCAGATCTACGCGACCGACCTTGACGAAGACGCGATCGCCGCGGCGCGCGCCGGCAGCTATCCGCCCAACATCGCCCAGGACATCACACCCGAACGCATGCGCCGGTTCTTCATCAAGGACGAAGCCGGATACCATGTCAAGAAAGATATCCGCGAGATGGTGGTGTTCGCGATCCAGAGCGTCATCAAGGACCCGCCGTTCACCAAGCTTGACCTGCTCTGTTGCCGCAACCTGATGATCTACCTCGAACCGGAACTGCAGAACCGTCTCATCCCGACCTTTCATTATTCGCTCAAGCAGGACGGTGTGTTGTTCCTGTCCCCCTCGGAGAGCATCGGTAATCATCATGAGCTGTTCACGCCGATCAATCGCAAGTGGAAGATCTACCGTGCCACCCACTCTAACACTTCGACCCGCGCCGTTCTTGCCGGCGGACTGACCTGGGCTGCGGATAAGCATGGCAAGGTTCCGCAGGAGGTAATGCAACAAGCCAATGAGACCAATTTCGCCGAGCTAGCCAAACGGGCGCTACTGCACTCCTACGCGCCCGCCTCGGTGGTGACCGACCTGAAGGGCAACATCGTTTACGTGCACGGCGAGACCGGAAAATACCTGCGACCCGCTCCCGGTCAGGCCACGCTCAACGCCATCGACATGGCGCACGAAGGGCTGCAACTGGAACTGCGCAGCGCCATACAGCGGGCGGCCAACCAGGGCGAGGCTACGCTGAACCGGGAACTGTCATTTGGTGCCAAGGATGACTTGCAAAAGGTGGGCCTCAGCGTGCATGCGCTGCACGATGCCGAAGCGGGCGCGGGTTTGTTGCTGGTGAGCTTCCAGGAGGTACAGGGTGTAGCGGCAGGAAAGGGCAGAGGCGCGAAGACGGCCCCCGGCAAGCGTGCGAGCAAATCACCTAGCGCAGCCCACATCGAGGAACTCGAGCGCGATCTGGCCTATACCAAGGAAAACCTGCACGCCACCATAGAAGAACAGCAGGCTTCCAACGAAGAGCTGAAGTCCGCCAACGAGGAGATGCAATCCACCAATGAGGAACTGCAGTCGACCAATGAGGAACTGGAGACTTCCAAGGAAGAGTTGCAATCCCTCAACGAAGAGCTGATCACCGTCAATACCGAATTGCAATCGAAGATCGAGCAGCTGGCCGGGATGCAGAACGACATGAAGAATCTGCTCGACAACATCAACATCGGCACCATCTTTCTCGATATGCAGCTCAATATCAAACGCTACACGCGCGAGGCGGCGCAAATCTATCGTCTGGTCGCCTCGGATGTGGGCAGGGCATTGAACGACATCAAGTCGAATATCAACGACGACGATCTGTTGCCCGATGCGCAGGCAGTGCTGGATGACCTGACGTCGCGCGAGCGCCAGGTGCGCACCTTGAACGGTGTCTGGTACCTGGCCCGCATGCAACCCTACCGTACACTGGAGAACGTGATCCAGGGCGTGGTACTGACCTTTACCGATATCAGCCAGCGTGTTGCCGACGAGGCGGCGGTGCTGCAGGCGCGCAAACTGGCCGAGGGCATCGTGGATACGGTGCGCGAGCCGCTCATTGTGTTGAATGCAAGTCTGCAGGTCGTCTCGGCCAGCCGAGCTTTCTACAGCAACTTCAAGGTCACTGCGAAAAATACCGTGGGGCGGCAGATCTACGAACTGGGCAACCGCCAGTGGGACATTCCCGCCCTGAGAAAATTGCTGGAGCAGATCCTGCCGCACGACCAGAGTTTCGATGACTTTGCGGTCGAGCACGACTTTCCCGTCATCGGCCATCACAAGATGCTGCTCAATGCCCGCCGCATCGTTGACAGTACCGGCGGTACCGAGATGATCCTGCTGGCGATGGAACCGGTTTCGCAGGCGGGCAGATGATGAGCGAGAAACACGATCAACAAGAACAGCTGCGGTTGAATGCCGAAGCCCGGCTCGCCAGTGCGAAAGCGTCTGCCAGTGCAACACGCCCGTCCGAGGAGTTGCTGCATGAACTGCAGGTGCACCAGATCGAACTGGAGATGCAGAACGAGGAATTGCAGCGTGCCCACATCGCGCTCGAGGAAGCACGCGACCTCTATGTCGATCTGTATGAATTCGCCCCGGTCGGATACATCATCTTGTCACAGCAGGCACAAATCACCGCCATCAACCTGACCGGTGCCGCGCTGCTGGGAGAAGATCGCAGGCAATTGCTGAGCCGCAGTTTCGCGCGCATCGTCGCGCCGGAGGATCAGGACCGCTGGCAGCACTATATTGGGCAGGCGTTCAATCAACACGATAATCTTCCGGGAGAACTGACTCTACTGCGCAAGGATGGCACACGTTTTGATGTGCGCCTGGATAGCCGGCTTATCGCGACTGCTGGCGCTGCACCTGTGCTGCGTATCACACTGGTCGATATTTCCTTGCAGATAAAACTGGATCATATGCTGCGCGACAGGAACATCGAACTTGCCAGTGCGCGATTTGTCGCGGACAAAGCCAACCAGGCCAAATCAGAGTTTCTCTCCAACATGAGTCATGAATTGCGCAGCCCGCTCAACGCCATCCTCGGCTTTGCCCAATTGCTTGAATCGGGTTCCCCGTTGCCGACACCGGGCCAACAATTGCGTATCCATCAGATCCTCCAGGCAGGCTGGTATCTGCTGGAACTGATCAATGAGATCCTCGATCTCGCGCTGATCGAGTCTGGCAAACTGTCGCTCAAACTGGAAGCTATACAGATGTCCGTCAAACTGAGTGATTGCCGGAACATGGTCGAAGATCAGGCACAAAAAAACGCTGTCCAGTTGAAATTTCCGCCGCCGGACGACTCGCTGTTCGTCATGGCCGATCGCACCCGTTTGAAGCAGGTGCTCGTCAACCTGCTTTCCAACGCGATCAAATACAACCGTGTGCAGGGATCGGTCGAAGTGACGTACCGCCTCAATACGGCGAAGCAGCTGCGTATCAGTGTGCACGATACCGGTGCGGGATTGTCCGCGGACAAGATCGCGCAGTTGTTCCAGCCCTTCAACCGTCTCGGACAGGAAGCGGGGCCGGTGCAGGGAACGGGTATCGGTTTGATCGTGAGCAAGCGCCTGATCGAATTGATGGGGGGTAGCATCGGAGTGGAAAGCATCGTCGGTACGGGCAGCGAGTTCTGGATAGAACTGCCATTGGCGTCAGCGCCACAGCCAACCACCACGTTCGATGAACGGTCCGCGCCGGTACAGGCTGCCCAAGTAGCCGGGCACTCTAACGTGGCGCGAAACACCGTACTGTACGTGGAGGACAACCCGGCCAACATGCTGCTGGTCGAGCAATTGTTCGAGCGGAGGCCCGAACTGAATTTATTGAAGGCGGAGAATGGCGCCGATGGCATCGCGATGGCGATCGCCCATAAGCCGCAGGTGATCCTGCTGGACATCAACCTGCCCGGTATCAGCGGCATCCAGGTATTGAAGTTATTGCAGCTGGACGAGGCAACAGCACACATTCCGGTGCTTGCCATCAGTGCCAATGCCATGACAGGCGATATCGAAAAAGGTTTGGATGCGGGATTCTTTCGCTATATCACCAAACCGATCCAGATCGATGTATTCATGAACACGCTGGACGAAGCACTGAAAGCAGCAGAAACCAAATCGAAATACACCAGTACAACAGGAAATATATGATGATCAGCGAACAAGAGATTCTAAACGCCAACATACTGATCGTGGACGATCAGGCTGCCAATGTGCAGCTGCTGGAGCAAATGCTGCATGACGACGGATATGTTCATATTGCGTCGACGACTGATCCAGCCACAGTCTGCGAACTGCATCGAAAGAACCATTACGACCTGATCCTGCTCGACCTGCTGATGCCGGGCATGGACGGGTTCCAGGTGATGGAAGCCCTCAAGGAAAGCGAAACGGACGGCTACCTGCCGGTGCTGGTGATCACCGCCCAGCCGGATCACAAGCTGCGCGCGCTTGCCGCCGGGGCGAAGGATTTCGTCGCCAAACCGTTCGACCTGATCGAAGTCAAGACGCGGATCCGCAACATGCTGGAAGTGCGGCTGTTGTACAAGAAGCTCGATCATTACAACCAGGAGCTGGAACAGACGGTGCTGAGGCGGACCGCCGAACTGCGTGACAGCGAAGCGCGCTTTCGCCGCCTGACCGAGCTGTCATCGGACTGGTACTGGGAACAGGACGAGCAGGGCCACTTCACCCGGATCTCCGGCCCGGTGTTTGAAATGCTCGGTATCCGGGTCGATGAAGCGCTGGGCAAAAGGCGGGAAGATTATGGCGCGGTGTGGAACGGGGCCGAGCGGGAACAACTGGATGCGAAGCTGTCCGCGAGGAAGCCGTTCCTTGATTTTGTGTACAGCCGCACCAATGCCAAGGGCGTGCGGCAATACCTGATGGTGAGCGGTGAGCCGATGTTTGACCCGTCCGGCCGATATACCGGCTACCGCGGTATCGGCAAGGACGTGACCGATTCGATGCCCGTCGATCATGCAATCATTCCAAAATGATCCGGGTTATGTTCGGCTATGTGTGCCAGCGCACAGAGATCGGTCTGACCAGTCTTTATCATGGCTATAAATGATTAAAATTTATTCATGATTCCATTTTCTGGCCGGGCCTGTAGTTTCAAGCATACCTTTAGTCCGGGCGGGAAAAAAGCAGAAGAAATACCAGTGCCGCTGTGCGCCGACAGATTATTCGCGTCTTGACAGAGGTCAGTTATGCCCAAAAAATTGCTTAATCACACCTCCATTAAACTTGCCGCTGGCACTGCGGTGGATAATACCGAGACCAGCCACCAGAAAGCCTTTCTTAAAGCCTCTGCCTTGCAGAGCGCAATTCTCAACAGCGCGAACTTTTCCAGCATCGCAACCGACGAGAAAGGCGTAATCCAGATTTTCAACGTGGGTGCCGAGCGCATGCTGGGCTACACGGCCGCCGAAGTAATGAACAAGATCACCCCGGCCGACATTTCCGACCCGCAGGAAGTGATCGCGCGAGCCGAGGCGCTGAGTGCCGAACTGGGCACCGCGATCACGCCGGGCTTCGAGGCGCTGGTGTTCAAGGCCTCGCGCGGCATCGAGGACATCTACGAGCTGACCTACATTCGCAAGGATGGCAGCCGCTTCCCGGCGGTGGTGTCGGTCACGGCGCTGCGCGATGCGCAGAATGACATCATCGGCTATCTGTTGATCGGCACCGACAACAGCATCGGCAAGCAGGCGGAAGAGGCGCTGCTCAAGGCGGGCGCACTGCAAAACGCGATTTTCAACAGCGAAAACTTTTCCAGTATCGCGACCGACGCGAAGGGCGTGATCCAGATTTTCAACGTGGGTGCCGAGCGCATGCTGGGCTACACGGCCGCCGAAGTAATGAACAAGATCACCCCGGCCGACATTTCCGACCCGCAGGAAGTGATCGCGCGAGCCGAGGCGCTGAGTGCCGAACTGGGCACCGCGATCACGCCGGGCTTCGAGGCGCTGGTGTTCAAGGCCTCGCGCGGCATCGAGGACATCTACGAGCTGACCTACATTCGCAAGGATGGCAGCCGCTTCCCGGCGGTGGTGTCGGTCACGGCGCTGCGCGATGCGCAGAATGACATCATCGGCTATCTGTTGATCGGCACCGACAACAGCATCGGCAAGCAGGCGGAAGAGGCGCTGCTCAAGGCGGGCGCACTGCAAAACGCGATTTTCAACAGCGAAAACTTTTCCAGTATCGCGACCGACGCGAAGGGCGTGATCCAGATTTTCAACGTGGGTGCCGAGCGCATGCTGGGCTACACGGCCGCCGAAGTAATGAACAAGATCACCCCGGCCGACATTTCCGACCCGCAGGAAGTGATCGCGCGAGCCGAGGCGCTGAGTGCCGAACTGGGCACCGCGATCACGCCGGGCTTCGAGGCGCTGGTGTTCAAGGCCTCGCGCGGCATCGAGGACATCTACGAGCTGACCTACATTCGCAAGGATGGCAGCCGCTTCCCGGCGGTGGTGTCGGTCACGGCGCTGCGCGATGCGCAGAATGACATCATCGGCTATCTGTTGATCGGCACCGACAACAGCATCGGCAAGCAGGCGGAAGAGGCGCTGCTCAAGGCGGGCGCACTGCAAAACGCGATTTTCAACAGCGAAAACTTTTCCAGTATCGCGACCGACGCGAAGGGCGTGATCCAGATTTTCAACGTGGGTGCCGAGCGCATGCTGGGCTACACGGCCGCCGAAGTAATGAACAAGATCACCCCGGCCGACATTTCCGACCCGCAGGAAGTGATCGCGCGAGCCGAGGCGCTGAGTGCCGAACTGGGCACCGCGATCACGCCGGGCTTCGAGGCGCTGGTGTTCAAGGCCTCGCGCGGCATCGAGGACATCTACGAGCTGACCTACATTCGCAAGGATGGCAGCCGCTTCCCGGCGGTGGTGTCGGTCACGGCGCTGCGCGATGCGCAGAATGACATCATCGGCTATCTGTTGATCGGCACCGACAACACCGCGCGCAAGGAGATCGAGGCAGAGCAGGAGAAGCTCGACCAGCGCCTGCGCGACCAGCAGTTCTATACCCGTTCCCTGATCGAATCCAATATCGATGCGATCATGACGACCGATCCTTACGGCATCATTACCGATATCAACAGGCAAATGGAGGAACTCACCGGATGCACGCGCGACGAGTTGATCGGCGCACCGTTCAAGAACAATTTCACCGACCCGGCGCGGGCAGAAGCCGGCATCAAACGGGTGCTGAGCGAGAAAAAAATCACCGACTACGAACTCACCGCGCGTGCCAGGGACGGCAAGGAAACCGTGGTTTCGTACAATGCAGCCACCTTCTACGACCGGGACAGAAAACTGCAGGGTGTATTTGCCGCAGCACGTGACGTCACCGAGCGAAAACGCATGGACCTGGAACTTGAAAGAGCCAAGTCTGTGGCGGAAAAAGCCAATTTGGCCAAATCGGATTTCCTTTCCAGCATGAGCCATGAGTTGCGCTCTCCGCTCAATGCGATCCTCGGTTTCGCCCAATTGATGGAGTCGGGCACGCCATCATTATCGGCCGGCCAGAGGGGTAGCATTGACCAGATACTCCAGGCGGGTTGGTACCTGCTGGAGTTGATCAACGAGATCCTCGATCTTGCGTTGATCGAGTCCGGCAAGCTGTCGCTGTCGCTTGAACATATGTCGTTGCCGGAAGTGCTGCTCGATTGCCAGGCCATGATCGAACCGCAGGCACAAAAAAGTGGCATCCGCATGAGTTTCCCCAAGCTCGATTATCCATATTTTGTGAATGCCGATCGGACCCGGGTGAAACAGGTTTTGATCAATCTGCTGACAAATGCGATCAAATACAACCGCACGGCGGGGACGGTCGAAGTAAGTTGCAGCGAGAATAATGCCGGGCGCATTCGTATCAGTGTGCAAGATAGCGGCGAAGGATTGTCACAGGACAAACTTGCACAGCTGTTCCAGCCGTTCAATCGTTTGGGACAGGAGGCCAGTGCCGAGGAAGGCACCGGCATCGGCCTGGTGGTGAGCAAGCGGCTGGTTGAATTGATGGGGGGCGAGATCGGCGTGGAAAGCCTGGTCGGTGTGGGTAGTGTATTCTGGGTTGAACTGAATTCGTCGGTTGCGTTGCAACCTGACGAAAGTAAAGAAGAACCTTATGAGTATGCAGAACCACGTGTACAGCTTGGTTCGGCGCTGCGCACACTGCTGTACATCGAAGACAACAGGGCAAACATGCTGCTGGTCGAGCAACTCATCGGGCGCCGTTCCGACATGCGTTTGTTGAGTGCGGGAGATGGAATGCGCGGCATCACGCTGGCACGGATTCATCAACCGGAAGTGATCCTGATGGACATCAACCTGCCCGGCATCAGCGGAATACAAGCGTTGAAAATCCTGCGTGATGATCCGATAACCGCGCATATTCCGGTGATTGCCATCAGTGCCAACGCCATGCCTTACGATATAAAGAAAGGTTTGGAAGCCGGTTTCTTGTGCTATCTGACCAAGCCTATCAAGGTCAGCCAGTTTATGGATGCGCTGGATTTTGCGCTGGAAGTTGCAGAAAAGGGATTGGACGATGCGATCATGAAAGATATCCTGTGATGCTGAGTGCCGACGATATTCTCAATGCCAGTATCCTGATCGTGGACGACCAGGCAGCCAATGTGCAATTGCTGGAGCAGTCACTGCGCGGTGCCGGGTATTCGTCCATTACGTCCGAAATGAATTCACGCGAGGTTTTAGATCTGCACCGCGAGAATAGCTATGACCTGATCCTGCTCGATCTTCATATGCCCGGCATGGACGGCTTTCTGGTTATGGATGAACTCAAGAAATTTGAACCCCAGGATATGGCGATGGAATTGCCCTTGAAACGCCAATTACAGTTGCGGGAAGGGCACGAGGAAATCGTGCCTGGCAGTTATCTTCCTGTCATTGTGATTACCGCACACCCTAATTACAAATTGCGTGCATTAAAAGCGGGCGCACAGGATTTCATCAGCAAGCCGTTTAAGATCGATGAGGTGTTGGCACGCGTGCACAACATGCTGGAAGCCAGGTTGTCTCATATTGAGACCAGGATTCATAACAATGCACTGGAACTAAAGTGATGGAATCTGAGGGCGACGGCGAACGGATCAGCAGTCAAAGCGATGAGGACAAACACAGCAATGTTCACATTGACCCTGTGCAAGGTCACGAACCTGTCTCATCGGCGCAACGCGCAGCGCAAACACGTACCGTGCTTTTAATAGAAGATAACCCGGCGGATATGAAACTGATCAAGGAAATCATAATGCGCCACCCCGAAATGCAGCTGCTGACTGCGGTGAACGGGAAAAGCGGCATGGAGATCGCCTGCTCTTACCTGCCGGATTTGATTTTGATGGACATCAATCTGCCTGACATCAGCGGATTCAAAGCCCTGAAATTACTGCGCTCAGTCCCGGCCACGGCGCATATACCTGTCATAGCAATCAGCGCCAACACTTTGCCCATGAATGTAAAGAGCGGCATCGAAGAAGGTTTTTTCCGATATATAACCAAGCCGGCCAGGGTCGATGTGTTCATGGCGGCGGTGGAGATGGCGCTGCAAATTCCCCGAAAGGAATGGCTACAGCAACGTGACTGCGACGATCCACATGACAAATCCGTCTGATAACCCGCACGGTAAAAGCCTGATCATCGATGACCCGGAAGCCGATTTACCACGGTTCGGGCGCAGGCTGCGCAGTGTTATCGATGATGGCGTTATGAACATCCTGCCGAAGCCTGGCAGGAATGGTTTTCATCGAACACTGAAATACACGGATTGGGCTGTGCAACCGGAAATATTTATCCGATGATAAGCGAACAGGAAATTCTTAACGCAAGCATTCTGATCGTGGACGATCATCCAACCAGTGTGCTCATGCTCGAGGATATGCTGCGCGAATTCGGTTACGTTTGCATATCGGCAACGTCAGATTCTATTTTAGTTTGCGAACTGCATCGAAAAAACAGCTACGACCTGATTCTGCTCGACCTACAGATGCCGGACATGGACGGTTTCCAGGTGATGGAAGCGCTCAAGGAAATCGAGACGGACAACTACCTTCCGGTGCTCGTGATTTCCGCCATGCTGGATAAAAAGTTGCAAGCGCTCGGTGTCGGCGCAAAAGATTTTGTCGCCAAACCGTTTGACATGGCCGAATTGAAGACGCGTATTCATAACATGCTGGAAGTGCGGCTGTTGTACAAGCAGCTCGAACATTCCAGACTTGTGCTGGAATCATTGGCGCTGCACGATCCGCTGACCGGGCTGCCGAACCGGCAGCTGTTGAAGGAGAGACTTTCGCTGGCTATCGTCCATGCGCACAGGAACGGGTTGAAAATGGCCGTGATGTTTCTTGATATTGATGATTTCAAACTGATCAATGAAACATTGAGCCACGATGCGGGCGACATATTGCTGAAACTGGTTGCTGATCGACTGGTGGCCGAAGTGCGGGGAGAAGACACGGTGGTGCGCCTGTGCGGCGACGAATTCGTGATCGTGTTGGCAGAGGTGGGCAATGCCGATGATGTGGCCAGGCTGGCGTCGAAATTGGTGACTGCCGTATCACAACCCTACATCATTAATGGTGATGCCGTGAGCATCACCACCAGCGTCGGGGTCGGAATTTATCCCGTGCATGGCGGGGATGCGGACAAGTTGTTAAAGAGCGCAGATCTGGCCTTGCATGAGGCCAAGCATGCAGGCAAGAATGTCTATCGCTTCGCGACGCTCGCCGACTCGCTGTCGACAACCGGTCATTGGCGAAAATTTTCCCCGCAGGTTTGATCTTCAGCGCATATATATTCGGGAAAGCAAATTATGATCACTGAAGTTGACATTCTTAACGCAAAAATTCTGATCGTGGACGACCAGATAGCCAACGTGCAGCTGCTTGAGGAAATGTTGCATGATGCCGATTTTCGGCTGGTTACCTCGACAACCGATCCCCATCAGGTTCTGGCGCTACACAGCAAGAATCATTACGACCTGATCCTGCTCGACCTGCTGATGCCGGGGATGGACGGCTTCCAGGTGATGGAAGCGCTCAAGGAAAGCCAAACAGACAGCTACCTGCCGGTGCTGGTGATCACCGCCCAGCCGGATCACAAGCTGCGCGCGCTTGCCGCCGGGGCGAAGGATTTCGTCGCCAAACCGTTCGACCTGATCGAAGTCAAGACGCGCATCCGCAACATGCTGGAAGTACGGCTGCTGTACAAGAAACTCGAGCATTACAACCGGGAACTGGAACAGACAGTGCAGCGGCGGACCGCCGAACTGCGTGACAGCGAGGCGCGCTTTCGCCGCCTGACCGAACTGTCATCCGACTGGTACTGGGAGCAGGACGAGAACGGCCACTTCACCAAGACATCCGGCCCGGTGTTTGAAATGCTCGGTATCCGGGTCGATGCAGCGCTGGGCAAAAGGCGGGAAGATTATGGCGCGGTGTGGAACGCGGCCGAGCGGGAACAACTGGACGCGAAGCTGTCGGGGAGAAAGCCGTTTCTGGATTTTGTGTACAGCCGCACCAATGCCAAGGGTGTGCGGCAATACCTGATGGTGAGCGGTGAGCCGATGTTTGACCCGTCCGGCCGATATACCGGCTACCGCGGCATCGGCAAGGACGTGACCGATTCGATGCTCCCGAACCGTGAAGCTGCTCTGGCGCATTAGATGTTTGCCAGGATTCATTCGACACCAATGTAAGCCACCTCAACCCAGGTTACCTGATCCAGTTACAGGGCTACACCAGGGAAATTGGCATGCGTTCAATCAGATAATAATCAAAGCACCCGCAATCATGCGGGCGCAGACATGCATCAACCTGTTCAGTGTTACTTGATTGAGCGCGTGAACGGGAACACTTTGGTAAATCCGAGGATGTCCGTTATTAGCAGGACGACGAAAACCGTGAGCAATACTTCCAGGACTCCGCCGTCGCCTCCGGCCGGTAACCTGTCCATGTTGCCGGCAATCTTGTGTACCTCTTCGTCGGTCAGGGCAGCCACGCGCGCCTTGGTGTCATTTGCATCTATCCCTTGAGCCTGCATTTCCTTGCGTACATCCTCGCGGTCAATGAAGGTGTTGATACGCTCGCGTTCGGATTGGGACTGCACGGATGGCACCACCTGCTCGGTTCCGACCATTACTGCATAGGTAGACTGGAGCGGTACGGCAATGCTCAAAATACCGGCGATCAGCAAGCGGCTGGTCATACGAATAAAGCGTGTATTCATTATCTTCTCCCGATAAATTGTCATAAATAAAGATTGAACCGCGCACCACGGTAGTCCGGATAAAGGCCAACCGGATTCAAGCAGGGCTGTTTCGGTACGGTGTCAGGTTCGACGGTAAAAGATCAACTCGTTTTTTGATCTTCGATACAATAAATAAACATGCGTGGACCAGCCCAGAACTAGTCCCAACAACAATGCGAAAAATATCAACAACGCGCTTGATATTGAAGCTCGCCAGAACAGGAAGCGAACCTCTACCACGGCAACATTTTGCGCGATAAAGATCACTGCCATGCTCGAGAGTACAAGTACCAGTGCCAGTCTGGAATTAATCATGATATTTCCTTTACGCATGGTTAAATCGGTCTAGTGACAGATGATCCCGGCAATGTGACCAGCCGGTCTATTTGAATGTGGATCGGGCAGCTTCCACACCGGTCTTGAGCTCATCCCAGATATTGTCTGCTGTTACCTTGACCTGATCCCATGCCGCGCCGCTGGCCTTGCCCAGTTCCTGCATTTTTGCGGATGCCGCACGCTGTTTGGCGCGCAGCTCACCAAGTTGCCTGGCACGCTGGACCTTGATGTCGGCGCCGGCACTCTCCACCTTGGCTTCCAACAGGTTTATCTGGGCATCCCATTCCTTTAGTTGTGCTGCCAATTTTTGCTGGTAAGCTTTCTGGATTTCCATGGCCTGCTCCTGCTCTGGTTGATGAGAGTTACATTTTGTTAATTCGACTTCACCACCAGGTGGTTTTCAACATCATTAACGCCGGCCACCGCACTCGCCAGCTCCCTGGCCCGGTTGCTGATCGACTGGGAGTCGACCGAACCGCTCAATGTCACCACGCCCTTTACGGTATCGACGCTGACTTGCAGCGTCTTGATGCCGGGTTCGGCAAAAATGGCTGCTTTGACCTTGCTGGTAATCTCGGCATCATCGATGGCCACGCCGGCTTTTGCTGATTGCGCACCCAATTTGTCACCGACATTATCGGCGGCTGAACCTATTTTTTCACCGACTTTGTCGACAGTCTGGTCTATTTTTCTACCGGCAGTCTCTGCCGGCCCGGGCTTGTCGCATGCGGCAAGACCAGCCACCATCAGCAGCGAAACGCCGATCAATTTTATATTTTCAGCGACTTTCATTTTGAGTCCTCACTATGGTTGGTTGCTATTGCCGAAAGCCCACGGCCGCTATTTGACCTGAATCCCATCCCTGACCAACGTTACGCCGTCGATATAACGGGTGATTTCAGTCGCCGTATTTTCGGCGGCATCGGAATTGACGAAGCCGGTCAACAGCACAACACCCTTTGAAGTCTCAACTTTGATCCGGGCAGATTTCAGTGTGGGTTCATTATTGATCGCCTTGATCACCTTGCCGGTGATGACGTCGTCTGCACTGGCCTCCTTGGCTCCCTGCTTGGACGCGCTCGATGCGCATCCGAGCATGGATGCCATTCCCATGGCGAGGATGAAGGTGGCGACCCGTTTGTAACCTGTAGTAAGTTTCATGTTAATGCTCCTTGTATAAGGTAAATCATGGTCAATCCTAATCCGGCAGTTGCAATCCTTGTGTGCCTTCGGTACGCCTTTGCCAGGCGCATCGAAGGACAATCACTTTTGAATTGACGGATTCACGATCAAATTAAATTTCCAGCCAATCACGATGCGACTGCTGGCTGCAGTACATCATTTGGCAGGCCGTGTACCGGTAACGTCGACTTCCACGCGGCGATCAGGCGCCAGACAGGCAACCAGTTTCTTGGTCACTTTATTGCCTTTGCATTCATCGGGCTTGGTCAGGGGATTTGATTCGCCTGCTCCCCTGGCCGAGATCTTGTCTGCCGGTATCCCTGCAGATGCCACCAGATAGTCCTTGACCGCGTCAGCGCGGCGCTGAGAAAGCCTCATGTTGGCAGCGTGCGAACCGATCCGGTCGGTGTTTCCTGTTACGGTAATGGTCCGATAGTGGGCCCCCTTCAGATTGGCAGCAAACTTGTCGAGGGCACGTTTACCGGTAGGCTGGATGGTAGACTTGCCGAATCCAAACAGCGGATCTGCGCCGGAATCCACCGAGAAAATCACCTTGGTGACATAGACGATCTCGGCTGGTGGAGCAGGGGGGGGCGGGGCGTGAACAACCACAATTTCGCGTTCCGGCATCACCACTTTTTCAACAGGGGCCGGTTTGTTCTGGTCGAAGCGATAGACCAGGCCGATCGAATACAGATCGATGTCGCCCTTGTTGTTGATGGCATCATTGATGCGGTAACGTTCCGCCTCGAGACGCATGCCCAGCGACCGGTTGAAATCATACTGTGCACCCACACCCGCCTTGTAGTTCAGGGAGTTTTTGCTCGGGCTTGAATCCGTCGGCGTGGCAACTATTCCAGTGCCGGAGAATGTGTCCTTGGCTTGTGCGTATTGCAGGCCCAGCCGACCAAACACGGAAAATTTATCAGCCAGCGGCAGCATGCCGACTGCATCCAGATTCAAGCCCTGGACCTTGATCTTTCCGTTTAGTGTTCCCGCCGCTGCAGGCGGTACCGTGGAAGCTGTATAACCGAACTCTCCCAAGTTGAAGTAGCCGCCTTCAACGGCAAAGTTCCTGTTGAACTGGTATCCGCCAAAAAGCTTGAAGGCGTTGCCTTTGCTGTCATCGCTGATTGAAGCTGGGCCCGGTATCTGGGTGACGATACGTGCATCGTCGATTTTCGCTTTCGACTGGCCGATGTTACCGCCCATGTACCAGAAGGTGTCGTCCGCCGCGAAAGCGCTGCTCATTACGACGCATCCCACCAGACCCAGTGCACCCGCGTTTTTGATTAATTTTTTCATGTTTTTCTCCAAAATGATTTGATGTAGCTTGTCCTGCTTGCACAGTGAATACTTCATGCCTTGTTACTGGCAGCCGACAGGTGCATTGGGGTGGCCCGGTACAGAAACGGTATTGGTGTCGAAGGCAAACGCGCCTGAGCCTTCAGCCCCCGCCAACAAGCGACCGCAAGACGTGGCGAGAGTCCCCATCGAAATCGATGCAGAAGCCAGAATGTTGCCATTGAATGTAGTGCTGCCATTAAGAGTCGCTGAACTGCCCACGTACCACCAGACATTGGATGCCTTGGCACCGCCGGTCAGGAGTATTGTGCTACCTGTCGCCGTTGTGACTGCAGAAGGGGCCTGGAAGACCCAGACATCGGTTGCGCTACCGTTGAGCGTGAGCGTTCCCGCTATCCCGATTGATGAACCCGTGGCGGATATATAGACACCTGGAGCAAGAGTGGCATTGCCGGCGCAACCTATCAGCGCGCCGCCACCTCCAGCACTACCTATCGTACCGCACCCCAGAACGGTAGCACCCGGCAGACTGGCGGGCGAGAGGCTCTTCCACTTGGTATTCAAGGCGGCTGTTACAGACGCTGCAGTGGTTGTGTCAGGAAAGATCGGGGTAACTACCTTGTCCCCGGCATTGTTCAGTGGAATATTCGGTGCTATGCAAGCGGAATAATCATTCGTCGAGCCAACTGCAGCACCATTACAATTGTAAGTCGGATTCAGCACACCATCCCCGTTGATCTTGGTTGTGCCGCCACCGCTGTTGACGTTGGTCATCCCGCCGTAAGACGCAATCCCGTATGGGGCAAGAATACCAAGGTTGCCGATTGCCGTGAGATTGAGATTTGATGATCCGCCCCCGCCCAGAATCGGATCCTGTCCCCCGCATCCCGCCACAACAGCAGACAGCAATATTGCCGAGAACCATACCAGCGGTTTTTTACTACTATTAAATGTGCTCATTTTCTTCTCCTTGTAAATCTGATCCAGAAAACATCGGTGCAAGCGACCGACCCTTTACTAATTCCTAGCGCATTTATCCTCTTTTCAACCCCGCCGCTCCGTGCGCTAACGCACATAAGGATAATTATTTTTTTCTCACGTTCGCGGAATGAATAAGGCCGTCTTGCGACGGCCTTTTCTTCACTGTTTCATATTTAGTTACTACCTGTCTTACAAGGCAGGTTTTGTAACCGTACTGGCGTCAAGCGTGACCGCACTCTGCGCCAGCAGCCTGCCGTTCACCGTTGCACCGGTCTTCAGCGTGATCGCCGTTTGTGCCAGTATCACACCCTCCATCTGTGCGGTGGTCCCGATCGACACCACATCGGCGGCTTGCCAGAAGATGTTCTTGGGCAATGCGCCTCCGGCCAGGATCACCTTCGCAGCGGAAGCCTGTGTGATACCTCCCGCGATCTGGAAGATCCACACATCATTTGGTCCACCGCTGAGCGTGACATCGGTTGGGATCACCACACCGCCGCCCCATTTGTAGGTCCCTGCGGGCAGTGTCATGCCGCCAATGTTACCGGCCCCCACTTCGGTAAAATCAGCGGCTCGTCCGGCAGCATCGGTGTAAGCGGTTTGCATATCACCTACTGCGGTGGTCAGCAGAGTAGGTGTTGTACACCCACCTGTGTTGTAGTTCGCTGCGAAGATATTCCCGGTCACATATGATGATGTTGAAAAGCAAGCTGTGACATCAGGCACCAGAGAGAATCCGGTGATGAATGTCGCGGCAGCCGGACTCAATCCAAGATCTCCAGTCACTGCGGTTGTTCCGGTGGTAGAGATGCCCGTTTTAGCCAGAATCACATAAGTTGGACTGGTAGGCGTTGCAGCTCCAATAACCGAGCCCAGAACCACCGGTGCCGGGCCGTGACCTAAACCACTCAAACCTGTACCGGCACCCGGTGAAGTTGGGGCCGGGTTGTTTATAACCGCGCCACCGCCACCGCCACATCCCGCTACAAATGCAACCAGCAACAACGCCATGAACCACTTCAGTGGATGTTTGATACTGTCGAATCTGTTCATTTCATTCTCCTTTAAAATCTGAGCCAGAAAAATCGGTGCGATCGACCAACTTTTTGCCGGGTATTGACTTGAAGTGCTGCTTCGCTTGCATGTGTTAACGAATGTGTGGGCATGCGTTAATCGGCTGCTTTCGAACCTCTGCGTTGGTCTGCTCATTAAAAAATCCAATCAACCGAAACAAGGGCACTTATCAAACTCGGATGAACTATCCATCTTTCGGCCACAGCTTTCCGTGCGCTAGCGCACATACATGAAAAATTTCAGGGTGAATCAAAAATGGCCGTCTTGCGACGGCCTTGTATTCACTGCATTTCTATATTTATTGCATGCCCTATGGAGCAGGATGTGTCGCTGAACCACCCAAAGTGACCGCGCTCTGAGCCAACATGCTGTTTGCCGTTGCATCCGGAAATATTTTTTGGTGCTATGAGCGCTAGCGCACAGAGCATATTGCTGACGAAATGGAAAATCAGCGCAACATGAAACAACCAAACAATAATTCCCGGCACTTGTCGCGACTCATTACCGGCATTGCGAAATGCCGGCAGGCCCGATGGAGAACCAGACAATGAAGTTTGAGAAAACGCCTGTTGATATAGTGGAAGAGACTGGGCAGGATGATGACTCCGGTCTTGGCGCCGTACTTGAAAAAATTGTCCCGGCCGTGGATCCCGCGGTGGTTACAATCGACGATACCCCATACCTGCGCATCAATGTGGCGGTCGGCTTGCTGGCATTCATCGCGATCGTAGCTGCGCTGTATTTGGCGCGCGCCTTCTTTGTTCCCCTGTTGATCGGCATACTCGCGAGCTATGCGCTAAGCCCGGTGGTGGAGTGGATGAAGCGGCGCCACGTCCCGCGTGCTCTGTCAGCGGCGCTGGTACTGTTTACACTGGTCGGCGGCATTTCCTGGATCGCGTACTCGCTGAGCGATGATGCCACGGCAATGATAGAAAAGCTGCCGGATGCCGCGCGCAAGCTGCGGCTGAGCTTGAGTGAAGAACGCAGTCGCCCGACTGCGCTGCAGAACATGCAGGAAGCCGCCAAGCAGATCGAGGGAGCCGCCGCCGACGCCGGTGCAAACACCGACGCGAAGCAGGGGAGGCACGTGGTTTCCACCAAGGCAAACGAGCCTTCCACCTGGTTGCGCGATTATGCGGTGGCGCAGTCTGCGTTGCTGTTCACGGTTGTCAGTCAGGCGCCTATCGTGTTGCTGCTAACCTACTTTTTGCTGGCCTCGGGTGCTCATTTTCGCCGCAAGCTGGTGCAGCTGGTCGGCCCGTCACTGATACGCAAAAAGGATGCCGCACTGATACTCGATGAGATTGACGTGCAAATCCAGCGCTACCTGCTGACCATGATCATGTCGAATGCCCTGGTTGGCGTTGGTATCTGGCTCGCGTTCAAGGCGCTTGGCATGGAGCATGCGGCGGTATGGGGAGTCGCCGCCAGTGTGCTGCACTTCATTCCCTATCTCGGCCCGGCTCTGGTTGCATTTGCCGGCGGCATTGCGGCGTTCATGCAGTTTGGATCAGTGCTGCAGGCGCTCGCTGCGGTCGGGTTGTCGTTCCTGGTTGCGGGCGGGGTCGGATTCGTGTTCATGCCCTGGCTGCAGAGCCGGTTTGCCGGCGTGAACTCTGCAGTGCTGTTTATTTCCCTGTTATTTTTTGGCTGGTTATGGGGTGTCTGGGGCCTGTTGCTTGGTGCGCCGCTGGTCGCCATTGCCAAGGTTATTTGTGACCGGGTTGATGCACTCAAGCCGGTCGGTGAACTGCTTGGTCGTTGATTGCCGTAGGTAGGGGTGTTGGGCAAATAGATGCGGTTTGTGCGGTAACGCACAGACATAATCCTGGCCAGGGTAGATCATATGTTCCGTGAAGCAGTACCTTGGTGGTGCAACAGAACTCGTAAATTATCCAACAGAAAGGTGTCAATCATGCTCTTTACCATTGCAATTATTATGATCGTCTTGTGGCTGTTGGGCTTGATTACTTCCAGAACCATGGGCGGTTTCATCCACATTCTGCTGGTGGTCGCAATCGTGATAATTCTGATCAGATTGATTAACGGTTGATCAGTCCATAAAAATAAATTTTCCTGTAGTAACCGCTTGTCACGTTTGACTATCAACCATTCTGAATAAGGAGAAACAAATGAACAATATCAGCAAGTATATCGCCACAGCATTTGCCATTGGAATCATGGTTGCGGCGCTATCCGGATGCGAGAAGGGCCCTGCGGAAAAAGCCGGAGCTGCAATCGACAATGCGGTAAACAAAACCGGGCAGCAAGTCGACAAGGCCGGTGACAAAATCGGCGATGCGGTAGATAACGCCAAGAAATAATGCTGACTTCCGGGAAGCTGCTAATAAGGTGTTAGTCAAGGCTTCTCTATAAGTTGGAGAACAATATGAAACGGCTATTGATCGCAGCGCTGTTGGCCGCCACCACCATCAGCGCACCGGCACTTGCTGGCGATGTTGGTGTCCCGGTCAGTGGCGGTTACCCCGGATTCTATGGCCTGCTGGACATCGGTAACTTTCCGCCACAACAAGTGCTCTATCGCCAGCCTAAAGTAGTCAAGCGCGGCATAACGGACCATCGTCCGAAGGTGTATGTGCACGTGTCTCCTGGCCACGCCAGACATTGGATCAAACGCTGCCGCGAGAACAATGCAAGCGGGAAGTGTGTTTTATTTGTGCAGAACAAATAGTACAACTGCAAATATGTTCCACTGTGTTTAGCTGAAATCAGAAGGAGTAAAAATGTCCGTTAGTACGATTCTATTGATCGTGGTGGTATTGATGCTGATCGGTGCAATCCCGCGTTGGCCGCATAGCAGGTCGTGGGGTTATGGTCCGAGCGGAGGCATCGGATTGGTGTTGATTGTCCTGTTGATTCTGTTGCTGATGGGACGATTGTGACGGGATAAAGAAAAGTCACCACAAGAGCCAGGGGTTCGCTGGTATCAAAACGTATTTTTTCAATTATTAAGGAGTTAAATCATGAACGCAAAAAAAATGGTTGTTAAGCATTCCGATTTCGCAGATTCCAAGGAAAAGCTCATGGATGATTTGCGATTGGTGGTTGCGGATACCGAGGAGCTGCTGCGTGCTACAGCCAATCAGGCAGGTGAAAGTGCGACTGCAGCCCGGGCACGCATCCAGGAGAATCTGCAGGTGGTGAAGGGGCGCATGATTTCAGCAGAAAATGTTTTGGTTGAACGTGCCCGCGATGCTGCAAAAGATGCGGACCGTTATGTACACGATAACCCATGGCAAGCAGTCGGCGTTTCGGCCTGCATCGGCGCGATTGTCGGCATGTTGATCTCGAGGCGTTAATCGTGCCTGAATCAGGGGGGCTGATGGACTCGCTGAAACGGATGGCCGGCACCTTGCTCGTCATCTTTCAGACGCGGCTCGAACTGTTGTCGATCGAGATGGAGGAAGAGCGCCTGCACATCAAGCAAATGCTGCTATACGGCAGCATCGCGCTGTTCTTCTTTGCTTTGGCCATCATTCTGTTGACGTCATTTGTAGTGGTGGTATTTTGGGACAGCTACCGTCTGCAGGTATTGGCCGGCTTTGTCGGGTTATATTTCGTCGCAGGAGCCCTGGCATGGAACGCGTTGCACCGCGTGGCCAACAAAAAATCACAGCTGTTTTCCGCCAGCCTGGCCGCTTTGGCCGATGATCGCGACCAGCTTGCTGCACCGCCATGAAACAACGACTCGCAGAACTCGCCGATCGCAGACTGAGGCTATTGGAAAAAATCGAGGCGCAGCGTAAAGAAGTCGCCGGGATTTCCGTGGATTTTCAGAAGCCCTTGGCTCTGGCTGGCACGGGGTTAAAGGCGGCACGCTTCATGCGCAATCATCCCGCATTGGTATCCGGCGGTTTTGCCGCGCTGCTGTCTATCCGTGGCATGGGTATAGCCGGTCTGGCAAAGAAGGCGTGGCGCTTGATGTACCTTTATCCTGCCGCCATTTCTTTGGGTTTGAAATATCTCTTTCCTGCAACTCGCCCCGATCACGAGGCACGCAATGCCGGGGTTGATGATTCGCGGGAATGACGGGTGTTAAAAGCGTGAATTCGGAATTCCTCCGCGGGTTACCTTGATGTATGCCGCCGCCATGAGATGGATCAACTGGATCTTGCCGCTGATCATCATCATCGTATCGGGTATTTTGTGCCAGCAGATCATTGCCAATTCACTTTCAAACCAGCAGGACAAAAATGATTTTGCCGAACTGAACAGTGTCAGATATGGGCTTCTGAGTATCGACGAATGGAAACGCCAGGTAACCGGAATTCTTGCCGAGGAGATCAACAAGCTGTATTTGTCAAAGACGAATGAGCGGGTGTTGCGCAAGCATATCGAAGTATTGCTGAATACCCTGATCGATGATGTCGACAAAAAAATCAAGGAAGAAAACGCGGGTACGCCTGGCGGGGTAGTTACACAATCCTTCATCAATATCTTTGTCAATCTGGATGAGATCAAAAAAGGCATTCCAGAATACGCGGATGCCGTCATTCACGAGCTGACGAAACCAAAGTCCAAGCGCCAGATAAAGGCGGTGCTGAACAAAGAGCTTGATAAATATTCCGATCAAACCTTTGATACCCAGGGTACACCTCAATTAAGCCTGATCCTGTTCAGGACAAATTCCAGGGATATCGAAGACGCGCGGGCCAAGCTGAAAGTGAAAATTACAGCCCAGCATGCCCTGATCGCCAAAGAGGCGGGCTTGCTTATCCTGCTGGCGGTTATCCTGTTTGCGCTGTCCGGGTTCAGCATTCTGCCGCTGACCCCGTCCCGTTATATATTTCTGCTTGTGTCGCTTGTCACGCTGCTGGTAGCGGGCGTAACCACGCCCACCATCGATATGGAAGCAACTATCTCGCAGATGAATTTCATGCTGATCGGGCATCCCATTCATTTTGAGAACCAGGTGTTGTATTTCCAGAGCAAAAGCATACTCGATGTATTCTGGATCATGATCACCCACAAGGATATCCAGATGAAACTGGTCGGGATACTGCTGATTACCTTCAGTATCGTTTTTCCGCTGTTAAAAATAATCTCGTCGCTGGGATATTATTTCAATTTTCGCAAGCTCAGGGATAATGCGGTGATCAGGTTCTTCGTGTTGAAATCGGGGAAATGGTCAATGGCCGATGTGATGGTGGTGGCCATATTCATGGCCTATATCGGATTCAACGGGATCATCAGCAGCCAGCTGGGTCATTTGCGCTCGGCAGACAAGGAAGTAGTGATCCTGACCACGAATGCGACCGCCCTGCAGCCGGGCTATTACCTGTTCCTGTCTTACACGCTGCTGGCGTTGATCCTGACCGGATTTTTGACCAGAAAGCCTCAGGCATAGCAGCGTAGAACTTAAGACTAGGATGTAATCCGCCAACAACATGCGAGGCATATAGGTAGCTGTGTTATTGAACGGAGACCTTGTTATCCTATCGTTCGAGGTCAAAGTCATTTCAAATTTACCATCGGTTCTAAAACCCTCAAATGATCGGAAGTACTGGTCTCGCTGTATGTCGTTTACAATGAATGAGGCCGTCTTGCGACGGCCTCATTCTGCTTTACATCGTAATGCTGAGTGCGTTAGGGTTGTGTAACCGTAGTTGTATCAAGATTGACCGCAGTTTGAGCCAACAGCCTGCCGTTGATCGATGAGGCATTCCCAAACGTAATTGCTGTCTGGCCCAGTATGATTCCCTCCATATGCGCGGTTGCTCCAACGGTCACACCTTGGGCAACCTGCCAGAATACGTTTTGCGGCAGTGCACCACCGGTCAAGAGCACCGACGTAGCACTGGCTTGAGCAAGACCTTGCGTAGTCCGTATGACCCAGACATCTGTAGCCGAGCCGTTTAGGGTGACATCTGAATTAATGGAAATAGCGACACCACAGTTATATACGCCTGGTGCAATGGTCCGCCCACCCAGAGCACCGGTTCCGGGACAAGCAGTAACTAGTCCACCACCTGCTGGTGCCATTCCGGCAGCGGCGGTGTATGCGGTTCCCATGTCGAGTGAGGCGGTATTTACCTCAGTCGGAGTAGGTGCCGCATAGTCGTATGCGTATACCTTTCCGCTAACTTGAGCGGAGGTTGCATATGGACTCGCTGCGGGCAGGGTCAACGCAAATCCGGTGATAGCTGTCGAGGTAACACCCGGGCCGGTTGCGATATTTCCCGTAATTACTGATGCACCTGGTGCAGTGTCGATCCCCGTGTTAGCTAATATTGCATAATTGGCAGCAGTTCCAAGATTCACACAACTCGCACCCGAGCAGGTTGCCCCTGCATTGGATATGGTTGAGGCAGGACCGCTGCTACTACCACCGCAACCGGCTAAAATGGTGGCGAGCAGTATTGTAGTGGTCAACACGATTGGTTTTTTGATACTTTGAAGTTTGTTCATTTCATTCTCCTGATAATTGACCCAGAAAAGCATCGGTGCAATCCACCGACTTATTGCTGGCATTTGTTCGGGTGTGCTACGCCATAACCAATTTATGTTGATATATGCGAGCCTCGGAGTGGTTTGCTCCAAACAAAAAATGGATAAACCGGAGCCAAGGCAATCTGTCACCCCGCAGTCGCACTATCCCGCTTTTGCCAAGTTGATTCCGTGCGCTAGCGCACACAAATAAATTGATCTTGCAGGGCAGGGAAAATATTGAGATACAAAAACACCTGGCTGTTTTGATGGGCATTGCGGGCGTTTATGTGTCGAGCATGTACTGGCAGACCTCCAGGCATCATGTAAAGCATGGACCGTTTTGGTACTACTCGATATCATCTTGATTCATCAAGCAGCATTTCCAGATTGATGCTGAGCGCGGGGCTGATGTGATATTGCCTGTCTCTGGGAAAATGCAGTTGCGGGCTTAAGTCAAAGTACAGCCATTGCTGGTGCATTCGGTAGCGGTATAAAACCAGCACAACAAAATCCGTCATTTGATATTGCGGGTTGCTGATTCCGGCCGCATACGTCTGGTACAGCAAAGCGGTACGATCATTCACGGTGTGAAAAATCGACAGGGCCTGGTTCATGTCCAGGTTCTGCGTGTCTTTCAACCAGGTAACGATACTGGAGGAACGAAACAGCAGCGGGGGGCTGATGATGTGATCGAGGTCCAGCTGGCTGGTCTCGCCCACTCCCAGGGTATTGAACCAATAGACGGATTGCGTTGCTTTCAGCTGCCATTCACTCAGCGGATAGGTAAAGCTGGCCCTGGACCGTACAAAGGGCCTGGGCGGAATGGGAAATTTTATTCCCCAGTCAGTATGGAAATTCCAGACTTGGCTTTCCGGTGTCGAAACGCGTGCAGCCAGGGCAAGGCTCCCGGGCACCGCTACCTTGTTGGTATTCAAGGATGTACCTTGTGTTGGAATCAGACCCGGTATTGGCCGATCTGTAATATTGGCCTCCGGGTCTGTTTCCAGCAACAGATGTAATCGTCCCTCGGTTACCGGCAGTCTCAGATTCGCCCTGGCTGCAAAATCCAACTTGTGATCACTGCCATATCCATTCAGTTTGGTAAGATCCAGTTGAACCACCGTGCCGTTGCTCTCCTGATAATGGCGATCGCCGCCAAAGAAGCGATCGAGATAACTGGCGAAGCTGGTAATCTTGCCGGACATGTAATTACGCGATGATTCCAGGGAATCGAAGCTATCGGATTTAGATGTCTGGGGCGCAGTTTGTGGTGTCAGCAAGACAGGTTGTGGAACCAATGTGGCAGGCTGGGTTGCCAATGGAGAAGACTGTGCTGCGAATGGTTCAGGTTGCTCCGCGCCAAACAGTTCCACGGAATATAGCAACATGATGGTGAAAGGCAGGCCCGATAAAAGCCTTGGATATCGAATCACCGCTTGTTTAATGAAAGGCATATCAAGGCTTGATTAAATACGCTACTTGAGCGATCTGGCGACACGGAAGCCGAAGCTGCTGAAACGAAGCCCGGGGTCGCTCTTGTAACGTACCGCGGCGCGCACATCCCTTGGCGAATTGTTCCACGAGCCGCCGCGCAGCAGGTGTTTGTCGCCACCACCTTGCCAGGCACTGCCGTCTACCGGCGCGCCCTGATAGTTAACGTGGTAAATGTCCCCGGTCCATTCCCATACATTTCCCAACATGTCATACAAGCCGAATGCATTGGGTTTGAAGTGTCCGACCGGTGCGGTATAGGCAAAACCGTCTGTGCAGTCATGCACTGACCAGGATGTTGCGCTGTCTATTGTTGCTTGTGCGGTTTTGTCCGCGCCATTCGCATAGGCGCAAGCCTCATCTGGATTGTTCCCCCAGTATCGCGCAGTATCGGTACCGCTGCGGGCGGTATATTCCCATTCGGCCTCTGTCGGCAGGCGATATTTTTTTCCTGTCTTGTGTGACAGCCATTTTGTGTAGGCCTGGGCATCATTCCAGTTGATGCAGACGACAGGATCGTTGTCATTTTGCGGGAAGCCTGGCTCGAGCCAGCTGCCTTTACGTTCTTCAAATTTGCCTTTTTCAAGCGTCCAGCATTTGTCACCGGTACGGTAGCGGGCTTCTTTCACGAATGTGGCAAACTGGCCCCGCGTGATTTCTGTCTTGCCTATAGCGAAAGCCGCGATTTTGACACTGTGCACAGGGCCTTCGTCGTCACCACGCCCATTTTCAGAATCGGGCGAGCCCATGTTAAATCTCCCCGAATAGATCACCACCATTCGAGGACAACCCCGGCAATTGCGGAAGGTTTTCCCCGGTTTGACCGGGTGCGTGGTTTTAATCGCGGTGCCCTTCTTGGCAGCTTGCGCCTGGGCAGGCATCCCCATCAAACAGCAGAAGGCGATGATGAGACCGAACAGATTGCGCATCGGGACATACCTCAATTCGATGGATTGATTGGATTCTTTCCGTAGGGATAGTCAAGCGTACCCAATTAAGTTTGATTCATTTTGATTTCGCACTGGCCGAAAAGATGGCATCAGTTACTGGTGTTTGTTTATCCCACTTTCGTACTATTCACTCTGTACGCTAGCGCACATTAATGAATGAAATTATTGGGGAGCCATAAGCTGGAATTGGCGGAGAAAGATATCAGTGCAGCCAGTGATGAGCCGGTAAAAATTGACCGTGCCAGCCTGGGTTTGTCCGATAGAATTTTGCCCACAGCAGGCCCCCCGCTTCACCATGAACTTTGCCGCGTAGGAGACGGAGAATGGCGCTTCCACGGCATCGGCATATTCTTGTGATGTGTTCTGACACTTTCACTTTCGACCATGAGGAACTGGAAGGTCGGTACTTCAACATTATCCACTTCCCTTGCGGATGGCAGGCAGGGATGCTTTAGTGCTCCTTTTAGATCAGCGTTCTGCACGGTTGCCATGGATGATGGCAAACCGCAAAACTACTGGCTATCCAAGCTTGGATATTGCCGCTCTGGCCGTCAAAGAGGTTATCGTGCTCGTGGGAAAGCACCTTCGCGGATCGGCGCTGCTTTGATACACTTCGGAGGAAACTCGCGGAGAATAAATGGAAACGAACGAGACAAATTTAACCACTGACTATAGTTCCCTTCTGGCAAATCTTCACTTGCTAGCCGCAGACTTTGAAGGTTTGAAAACATATCTGGCTGGTTACACAGAGGAGGGTATCTATTCGGAATGCATCGAAGGTATACGGGATTCAATGGAAGATTTCCCTCTTATAGTACGGTCGGGTAAATTGCCCTTGCCAGTCATTGCTCAAATAATTGATTTCTATTACCTGATGGAGTGCCTGGTGAGGTCTTCCTCAACCGGTAATGTTGAAGCGTTCAAGAATAGCGCAGACTGGCAGAAGGCAAAGGCGCTTGCGAAGCTGGCGGCGGATGCGCTGGACCGCCTCAGTTAAGGTCTGCCTGAACATCATCCTTGAACAGATAGCCTGTTTCCGCTTTTGTCAGTACCCGGCGCACTGCAAGTGCCGCTGTTTTTTCCGATAAGAATTTATAATTTCCATGGAGGCAAGGCATTCAAGTGGGGCGAACCGGCAACGCTTCAAGAATTAATCTGAAGTACATAAAGACCATCCCGGGAGCCTTTTCATGACCTTTGGACCCCGAAGGATATGGCGGCTTGGTCGAAGTGCTCCTTTTCTATATCCGCCTGGGATCTCTTGCAGACATGGCCGGCCAGGCGATGTTTGCGCATGATATTCTGGAAGAGGGGATACACTATTTCCCCGGAATCTGCGTCTTATCCAGCTCTTCAGCCGTTAGTCCATCAAGTGCGGATTTCTTGTCAAAAGGCGGGATTTGCTCACGGGGGTCGTGAAAAATGGCCATGAGTATGAGGAGACCCTTGTAATCCTTAATCTGCGTTGATACCGGAAAAAAGATATTGTTTTGCCGGAATTTGTGTCCGGCTTAATAATCCCGTGTCCAGATCAAGCTGGTATTGATACCGTTACGTTGGATCAAGGTTTGAGTTTCCGACCCGGCGCGGCTCATGTGTACCATGCCATTGACCAAAAAGAAATTGGTCGAAACCGCGACGCTTGCCACGACCAAACGATGGCCATTCAGGAGCAACATGAAATCGCCCGGATTGCGAAATGTCGCCGTGTTGCGGCTGGCCACCAGCGCTGTTGCGTCAGAAAGCGAAAGGGTGCTGATGGCTGCCAATACTTCAGCCGGGGCGGTGTTGACATTGACCAGCGTGGGGACCGGCAAAAAGATCACAAAATTTCTGATCTTGGCGAGCATCGCCGGCGTAAAGCCCGGTACGGCGAGCAGATCATCCACCTGGGTAAGCTTCATCGGCAGCGGGTCGGTTTGATCTGCGCTATTCGTATCGTTTGCCACGGGTATTGGCTGGCTCGCAGCCATCACGTTTGCCGTTGCCTGTGCCAGCGCCGAATCAATGCCTGCGTCATTGAGCAGTTTTGCGAAAACGGTGACTTCGACCGGGTTGATGATTCCGTTGGGGCACAGGTTGGTGAGGTTATCGCGTGCCTGGGCATCCGTGATTCCGCCGGACAGGGTTGCATTCACGGCATCGGAATCGGCCAGGCCGTCATCGACATATTGATCGAGTTGCGTTTCCGCGAGCGGCGTGGCCCACGGCTCATCCAGGGTGTCGACGCTGGAATATTTGGCATCCTCGCGCAGGATCAGGCTGGCCCAATCGAGCGCGCCGCGCAGTATCCATTGCTTTTGCAGCTGCAGGCGCTGATTTTCGATCGAACGGACTTGCACCTGCTGCTGCCAGAACAGGCTGGCAACGATGGTGATCGCCAGCGTCGTCAGCAACAACGCGATGATCACCGCGACGCCGCGTTGTCGTTGGAGTGTGACTGGGCGCGCTTTCATACCGCTCCCAGCAGGAATATCTTCAGCATGCCGTTATCGCGTCCGCGCAACAGCAGTGTGACCTCCAGGCCGGTGGGTACCGGGGCTGGACCACCGGTTGTTGTCACCGCAGCGGTATTCGTCTGCCAGTTACCGTTGACCCATAGCCTCACTGTCATCGCAGCCACATCCGGTTGCAGCGCCACCGGTTGGCTCGTATCAGTGTCGCTGATGGCGCTTTGCCAGAATGTATCCAGTTCACGCAAATCACGTGTTGCGGGTGATTCACGGCGTGTCAGCAAACCGTCTTGGACCCGATAGCTGATGACCTGCAGTCGTGACGGCTGGTTGTCGGCATATACCATGCGCACCATGGTGATTTGCCCCTGCCGAACCGCGAGCGGAACCCTGCCGGACAGAATCGTGGGACTGGCCAGTTGCGCGCAGTCGCTTTGCATCTGGGCAAAGGTAAGCTGCATGCCGCGGGTCTGCTCGAGGTTGCTGGTGAGCGCGATGCGCGCCCGAACGATGCTGTCCAGCCCGCGCCAGCCCAGCACAGCAACAAATCCGAGCACGCTGATGGCGACCAGCAGTTCGACCAGGGTAAGTCCCGGTTGTGACCTGAACCGACTGCTACGCATTGGGTACCACCTGATTCAGCTTGATGATGCGCCGATCCGGGTTTTCCCCGTCGAACACGCTCACTTCAACGCGGCGGAAATACGGGTTCGGTGTGGTGTAAACATTCTCTTCGCAAATCAGGTGCAATTCGCCCTGGTTGCAATCGAATCTGCTCTGGCCCAGTGGCGGCCATACATGGGCCAGACGGATCTGGGTAAGCTGATTTTCGGCCGACCAGGTTGCCATCATCGCAGCGCGCAAGTCGGCACTGTTTTGCGTCAGGCTGCCAACCGCGCGCAGGCTGGCGCCCAGCGCAGTCCCGATGATGACCAGTGCGACCAGCACCTCGAGAAGCGTGAATCCCGCGTTGCGACGATTGGAATGGAGCACGGACAACCGATGATTGCGGCGCATATTATTCAACCGAAAAATGTCCGATACCGTCGGCGCGGATCGCGACTTGTGCATCGTCTACTGCAAGTGTCAGGGCAAACGGTACGCCGACCGGCTCGCGGCCGAAGATGATGCGCAGGGGCGTAGTCTGTTCAGCCGAAGGCGGGCTGATCGAGAAAGAGACCGGTGTACGTTTGAATTTTCGCTCGCGCAATAACTCGTCATTCTGGAGCGGTTGCCATTTATTGTCTTTGAATATCAGGAAGCGGTAACTATCCGGTTCTGCCTCGAATGCGATCGGGTGATCGCGCACAATTGCCTCGTCGCGTGCCGATTGCAGCAACAGCGCAATGCGCTGCGCATCGTTTTTCAATTCCTGGCGTTCGCTCGGCATGGCATTGAATGAAACCGCGCCGAGTGTGATGCCGACAATCACCATTACCACCAGCAACTCAAGCAGCGTGAACCCCTGCGATCGCTGAATGAAGTTCGCGCCACGACGGGCGCGACCAAACCCGGGTGAACAGAATGCGTTTACAGTTGCCACGAGCCGATGTCGGCATCGTTGCCGACACCTCCCGGCTGGCCGTCCGCACCCAATGTGAACACGTCGATTTCACCGTGGATGCCGGGAGACAGATACTGGTAGGGATAGCCCCAGGGGTCCTTGGGCAGTTTGTCGATATAACCGCCGGTTTTCCACCCATCGGCGGCAGGGCCTGTAGTCGGTTTGACCACCAGTGCCTGCAAGCCCTGTTCGGTGGTCGGATAACGCTGATTGTCCAGCCTGTAAAGTTTTAGCGCCTGCATGATCGTGGCGATGTCCTGCTTGGCAGCGATGATACGTGCATCATCGGTGCGCCCCATCAATTTTGGAACGATCAATGCGGCCAAGATACCCATAATGACCACCACAACCATCATTTCGATCAGGGTAAATCCGCGCGTGCGCACTGCGCTGGGACGGCGATATGAAGCGATAAGATTGTTTTGCATGAGTAAAAGATTACAGGGGAAGTGAATGTAGCGTTAGTATAAATCCGAAGTCGGGATACTGTACCATCATTAAGATCGGGAAGAAGCTTCGCTCCGGCTACGGAATGTTTTGTACATCGAAGCATACGCAATGCTTTGGACTATTCATTGTAAATCCGGCCAACGGCATTATAATGCTCCTGTTTTTGGACAGGAGCTGCAAAACTTGGTTCCAGTCTTGTGTTATTTCAAGTGCGGCATCGCCGCACTTTCCATTTTTGAAAAGAATATATGCCCGTTATCACCTTGCCTGATGGTTCGCAGCGCAGTTTTGCGCAGCCCGTGACAGTCGCCGATGTTGCGCTCAGTATCGGAGCCGGTTTGGCACGTGCAGCGCTGGCCGGCAAAGTGGACGGCCGGCTGGTGGATACTTCCCATCTGATTTCGCAGGATGCCGCGCTGGCCATCGTCACCGACAAGGATGCGGATGGCATGGAGATCATCCGCCACTCTACCGCCCACTTGCTGGCTCATGCAGTGAAGGAGCTGTTTCCCGATGCGCAGGTGACCATCGGTCCGGTTATCGAGAACGGTTTCTTCTACGATTTTTCCTACCACCGCCCGTTCACGCCGGAAGACCTGGCCGCATTGGAAAAGCGCATGGGCGAATTGGCCAAGCGCGACATTCCGGTGACACGCAAGGTATTGCCGCGCGACGAGGCGGTTAGCTATTTCAAAAGCATCAACGAGCATTACAAAGCCGAGATCATCTCCTCCATTCCCGCAGGGGAAGATGTGTCGCTTTACACCGAGGGTGATTTCACCGATCTTTGTCGCGGCCCACACGTGCCGTCGACCGGCAAGCTGAAAGTGTTCAAGCTGATGAAGCTGGCCGGTGCATACTGGCGCGGCGATTCAAAGAACGAGATGCTGCAGCGCATCTACGGTACGGCTTGGGCGAAGAAGGAGGAGCTGGAAGCCTATCTGCACCAGCTCGAAGAAGCCGAGAAACGCGATCACCGCAAGCTGGGCAAGCAACTTGAGTTGTTTCATATGCAGGATTCATCCCCGGGCATGGTGTTCTGGCATCCCAAGGGCTGGACGCTGTGGCAGGAAGTCGAGCAGTACATGCGGCGCAAGTTCATAGAGCATGACTACCAGGAAGTGCGCACCCCGACCATCATGGACCGTACCCTGTGGGAGAAATCCGGACACTGGGAGAACTACCACGACAACATGTTCACCACGGCTTCGGAAAATCGCGATTACGCGGTGAAGCCGATGAACTGTCCCGGACATGTGCAGATATTCAATCACGGCCTGCACAGCTATCGCGACCTGCCGCTGCGGCTGGCGGAGTTCGGTTCCTGCCACCGCAACGAAACATCCGGTTCACTGCACGGTTTGATGCGGGTGCGCGGTTTTACCCAGGATGATGCTCATATATTCTGCACCGAACAGCAGGTGCAGCCCGAGGTGTCGAAATTCATCGTAATGCTGAATGAGGTATATCGGGATTTCGGCTTCAACGAGGTACTGGTCAAGCTATCCACCCGTCCGGAAAAGCGGGTCGGATCGGACGAAACTTGGGACAAGGCTGAAGCCGGGCTGGCTGCAGCCCTCAAGCAAAATGGCTTGCCTTATGATGTTTTGCCCGGCGAGGGCGCGTTCTACGGCCCCAAGGTGGAATTTACACTGAAAGACAGCCTGGGCCGGATGTGGCAATGCGGCACGATACAGCTGGATTTCAACCTGCCGGTGCGTCTGGATGCCGAGTACGTGGACGAAGACAACAGCCGCAAACCACCGGTGATGCTGCATCGCGCCATACTTGGTTCGATGGAGCGTTTTATCGGTATTCTGATCGAGCACCATGCCGGCGCGTTCCCGTTGTGGCTGTCGCCTATCCAGCTGGTACTGATGAATATTTCCCAGGCGCAGGAAGAATATGTGACCCAGATCGCGCATAAATTGCGGTCCGCCGGGCTGCGTATACAACTGGATTTGCGTAATGAGAAGATTACCTATAAAATACGCGAACATAGCTTGCAGAAATTACCTTATCAGCTGATTATCGGTGACAAGGAAGTGGCAGGAAATTTGGTGGCCGTGCGTACCCGTAGTGGTGAGGATCTCGGACAGATGACGTTTGAAGCTCTGCTTCAGCGGTTGCAAACCGAAATCAAAACCGGGTAACACGGCTTAAGTATTGTTTAAGTGGAGATATTGCAATAGCACAAGATAAATCGCAGCGCATGAATGAGATGATTACCGCACCGCAGGTGCGACTCATTGGTGTCGAAAAAGAGCCCCTGGGGATCGTGACCATTACAGAAGCATTGCGTATGGCCGATGAAGCAGAGTTGGATTTGGTGGAGATTTCGCCGTTAGCGGAACCACCCGTGTGTCGCATCATGGACATCGGCAAATTCAAATATGCGGAAAGCAAGAAGCTGCATGAAGCCAAGCAGAAGCAAAAGCAGGTACAGATAAAGGAAATCAAGTTTCGTCCGAATACCGACGAAGGTGACTACAATATCAAGCTGCGCAATTTGATCAAGTTTTTGGGCGACGGCGACAAAACCAAGGTCACGCTGCGTTTTCGCGGTCGTGAAATGGCCCATCAGGAGATTGGTATGCGCTTGATCGAGCGTGTAAGAGCTGACTTGGTGGACTACGGTGTAGTTGAGCAGTTTCCCAAGATGGAAGGCCGGCAGATGGTGATGGTATTGTCGCCAAAGCCGAGCAAAAAACCAGGCTGAATAAAAAGCCGGGAAGATTGAATAATTGTTGATTCGACAGTAAAGGGGCGGTCGGATTGATGTAGCAAAAAAGTCCCGATAAAAAGTGGTGTATGGGTATCAAGCTTTTCCACAGGAAAACACCTACCGCCACAACTTAAAGGAAGAATCATGCCTAAGATGAAAACCAAAAGCGGAGCAAAAAAGCGCTTCGTCGTTCGCGCTGGCGGCACTATCAAGCGCGCAAGTGCGTTCAAACGTCATATCCTGACCAAGAAGACCACCAAGTGCAAACGTCAATTGCGCGGCACCACTGAAGTCCACGCAACCAATAAAGCATCGGTTCGCGCCATGATGCCTTACGCATAAGGAGTAGACCATGCCAAGAGTAAAACGTGGAGTAGTAGCACGCGCAAGTCACAAGAAGATTCTCGATCTGGCCAAGGGTTATCGCGGCCGTCGCAAAAATGTCTACCGTATCGCCAAGCAGGCGGTAATGAAGGCAGGACAATATTCTTATCGTGATCGCCGCCAGAAGAAGCGCCAGTTCCGCACCTTGTGGATCGCCCGTATCAATGCGGCGGCACGCGAGCAAGGCATGACATACAGCGTATTCATGAACGGGCTGAAGAAAGCGTCGATTCAAGTCGACCGCAAGGTATTGTCCGACATCGCTGTGTTCGACAAGGCAGCTTTTGCACAATTCGTGGTGCAAGCCAAAGCCGGCCTCGGCGTTTAAGCACCAGCGCTGAAATAAAAAGGAGGCTGCAAGCCTCCTTTTTTGTTTCCGTAGTTACTTTAGTGTTATTTGTGACCGATTATTCTGGTGTTAGGGATGGAAGAACTACAACAAATTCTCGACCAGGCTCTGCAGCAGTTCGCGCTGATCAGCGACGAGGCTGAGTTGGAGCAGGTTAAAGCGCGCTATCTGGGTAAAGAAGGCAGCCTGACGGTATTGCTGAAAGGTTTGGGCAAGCTGTCCGTGGAAGAGCGCCCGGCAGCAGGTGCGCGCATCAACCAGGTAAAACAGGGTATCGAAGCCGCACTGCAGCAGCGTCGTGATGTATTGCAGCAAAGCAAACTGGCGCAAAAACTAGCGGCAGAATCCCTGGATGTGACGTTACCGGGACGCGGCATTGGCAGTGGCGGCTTGCATCCGGTAACACGCACGCTGGAGCGCATCGAACAACTATTCCATTCGCTGGGTTTTGCGACTGCGTCCGGCCCGGAGATCGAAAGCGATTTCTACAACTTCACCGCGCTCAATATCCCGGAAAATCATCCGGCGCGTGCGATGCACGATACATTTTATATCGACCCGCAGAACGTGTTGCGCACCCATACTTCGCCGGTGCAAGTGCGTTATATGGAAGACCATCAGCCTCCGTTGAAGATCATTTCAACCGGACGTGTATATCGTGTCGATTCTGATGCCACCCATTCCCCGATGTTTCATCAGGTGGAAGGTCTGTGGGTCGATGAACACATCAGCTTTGCCAACCTCAAGGGCGTGGTCCAGGATTTCCTGCAGCGCTTCTTCGAGCAGGACGATTTGCAAGTTCGCTTTCGCCCCTCATTTTTCCCGTTTACCGAACCGTCTGCCGAAATGGACATGAGCTGGAACGGCGGGTGGCTGGAAATTGGCGGTTGCGGCATGGTGCATCCCAACGTGCTGAAGCACGTCAATATCGACAGCGAAAAATATCTCGGCTTCGCGTTTGGACTGGGTGTGGAGCGCCTGGCTATGTTGCGCTACGGCGTGAACGATTTGCGATTGTTTTACGAGAGCGACCTGCGCTTTCTCAAGCAATTCAACTGAACATATAACCATGAAATTTTCCGAAAACTGGCTAAGAACCTGGGTCGCTCCCGACCTGTCCAGCGAGGCACTGGGTCATGTGCTGACCATGGCGGGCCTGGAAGTCGAGGCACTGGAGTCCGTCGCGCCCGCATTCAATAATGTGGTGGTGGCCGAAGTGCTGGAAGTGGTCAAGCATCCCAATGCAGATCGCCTGAATGTTTGCCAGGTGAATGTCGGTGAAGCCCTCCCGCTCAATATCGTGTGCGGTGCGGCGAATGTCGCGGTCGGCGTGAAAGTGCCCTGCGCGCGCATCGGCGCGGTGCTGCCCGGCAATTTTGTCATCAAGCAGGCCAAGGTGCGCAATGTCGAATCGTTCGGCATGCTGTGCTCTGAAAAGGAGCTGGGCCTGGCTAACCAAAGCGATGGACTGTGGTTGCTGCCCGACGATGTGCCGGTTGGCAAAACGCTGCGCGAGTACCTGGAGCTGGACGACAAATTGTTTACGTTGAAGCTGACGCCCAATCGCAGCGATTGTTCCGGCATGGTCGGCATTGCGCGCGAAGTCGCGGCACTGACCGGCAGTGAACTCGCACCGCTGGATATCAGGACACAGGCAGTTACTCTTGACGAGCAATTACCGGTCAACGTGTCGGATCCGTCCGGTTGCCCGCTATATTGCGGGCGCCTGGTGCGCGGTGTTAACGCGGCCGCGGTTACGCCGGACTGGATGCTGCGCCGGCTGGAGCGCAGCGGTTTGCGCGGCATCAGCGTGGTGGTGGACATCACCAACTACGTGATGCTGGAGATGGGGCAGCCGATGCATGCCTTCGATGTGGCCAGCTTGTCCGGCGGAATCACGGTGCGCAAAGCACGCAAGGGCGAAGAACTGACCTTGCTCAACGAACAGAACGTGGTGCTGGACGAGGAAGTCCTGGTCATCGCCGACGATGCACGCGTGTTGGCGCTGGCCGGCATCATGGGCGGGCAGGGCAGCGGCGTGGAAACCGGCACACAGGATGTATTCCTGGAAAGCGCCTTTTTCCATCCCGATGCGATCGCCGGCAGGGCACGTCGTTTCGGACTGGCCACCGACTCCTCGTTCCGTTTCGAGCGCGGGGTGGATTTTGCCGCGACCCGTCAGGCCCTGGAGCGCGCCACACAATTGCTGCTGGAAATTTGCGGCGGAAGCGTCGGCGCGATCAGCGAGGTGTCCGGCCAGTTGCCGGTGCGCGCGCCTATATCGTTGCGCCGGTCGCGTGTCGCGCGCGTGCTCGGTATCGAACTGGATAACCAGCAGATCGCAACTCTGTTCGAGCGCCTGCAATTCGACTTCACTGCAAATGGCGACGATTTCCGGGTGACGCCGCCGAGCTTTCGCTTTGACCTGTCCATCGAAGCCGACCTGATCGAAGAGCTGGCGCGCCTGCACGGCTATGACAACATTCCCGCTCTGGCGCCGCAAGCTGCCCTGACCCTGCTGCCCTGCAGCGAATTGCAGCGCCCATTGACACAAATACAGAAATTGCTGGTGGCCCGCGATTACCAGGAGATCGTGAGCTATTCCTTCCTGGAAGCGCAGGTCGAGCGCGAGTTGTGCGGCAACGAACATCCCGTCGCGTTGCAAAATCCGATCGCCAGCAATCTGGCGGTGATGCGCAGCAGCTTGATCGGCGGATTGGTCGGCGCATTGCGCTTCAATCTGAACCGCAAGCAGTCTCGCGTGCGACTGTTCGAGGTCGGTGCCTGTTTTGCCAAAGTTGATCAGAGCTATGTCCAGAACCAGCGATTGTCCGGGTTGTGCTACGGTGATACACAAGCGGAACAATGGGGCGTAGCCGCAAGACCGGTGGACTTCTTTGATGTGAAAGCAGATGTCGAAGCCTTGTTTGCCCCCCGGACGTTGCGCTTTGTTGCATCAACCCACCCGGCGCTGCATCCGGGACGCTCGGCGCAGATTTTTTGCGGCGAACAGATGGTCGGATGGATGGGCGAATTGCACCCGCACTGGCAACAGCAATACGACATCGCCCAGACCTGCGTGTGGTTCGAAATCGAGCTCGGCGTGTTGACACAGGCCCGGGTCCCACTGGTGAACGAGATTCCCAAATTTCTGCCGGTGCGCCGTGATCTGGCCGTAGTGGTCGACGATGAAGTGACGGCGCAGTCCTTGCTTGATGCCATGCAGCAGCTATCCGTACCCTATGTGACAGAGCTGGCATTGTTCGATGTGTATCGCGGAAAAGGTGTCGAACAGGGCAAAAAAAGCCTTGCATTCCGTGTGTTGTTACAAGATACTCAGAAGACACTCTCGGAGTCTGAAATTGATCCAAGCATCGCGCAGCTAGTGGAAATCCTGCAAAAAAACGGTGCGCAGTTGCGAATGTGATATGTATTTGAAGCGGTTCCCGTTATAGGGGATTGGAATAAGGGAGGAATATGACAACGACATTAACCAAAGCCGAACTGGCCGACCAGCTGTTCGCGAAAGTGGGCCTTAACAAGCGTGAAGCCAAAGATATGGTGGAAGCTTTTTTTGAGGAAATCCGTTTGCAACTGGAACAGGGTCAAAGCGTAAAACTGTCCGGTTTCGGCAATTTTCAACTGCGTGACAAACCGCAGCGTCCAGGTCGCAATCCCAAGACTGGCGAAGAAATACCAATTACCGCGCGCCGCGTCGTGACATTTCATCCCAGCCAGAAATTGAAGACCATGGTGGAAAAGTCCTATCATGGAAAACCACAAGCCTAACTCCGAACTTCCCCCGATTCCCGCAAAGCGTTACTTCACCATAGGTGAAGTAAGCGAATTGTGCGGTGTCAAGGCGCATGTGTTGCGCTACTGGGAGCAGGAATTTACGCAGCTAAAACCGGTCAAACGCAGCGGTAACCGGCGCTACTATCAGCATCATGAAGTGATGCTGATACGGCACATCCGAGATTTATTGTACGGGCAGGGTTTTACGATTAGTGGTGCGCGTAATCTCCTTGATCATCAGAATCAGGCTGAAAGCCAACAAAAACCAAAGGCGAACGGTCTGAATATCGACATGCTTCGTCACGAAATCAAAGAAGTCATTTCACTGCTCGCCGTATAAATAAATTATTGCGTTATATTAACAGAGCCAAGTTGATCGGCCTCGTTGACTTTATGCTTATTAATCAATGATCAAGCCAGCCATTTTTATTTCGATTAAATGTGTTACCCCTCCTTAAAAAATACCAACTCACTGACCAAATTTCTGGTGAGTTTGGCAATTATGAAAGATCACCGAAGAATGATCTGACGCTTTACCTTAGTTCAGGTTGGGGGTAGGATTAGTGCGTCAGGATGGCTGGTTTGAATATTGTAAGAGGAGTTATCATGGCTATAAACCCAATCAGTTCCGGTGCTAGTGCTGCATTACCATTGCAGCAAACGAATCAAAGCCAGCAGGATAAGCTTGCGATGCAATACAAGCAATCGCAGCAGGCCAAGCAATTTCAGCAAGTCCAGCAAGCACAAAAGGTGCTCGATGTTCAGAAACAACAGCAGGCTTTACAGTCTTTACAGGTGCCGCAGGGTCAAAATATCGATGTTGGCAAAACTATCGGCGCTCACATCGATATCAAGGCTTGATCGGCAACCTTGATCGCAGGACATGCCATGAATTTGCTGAATCCAGAGGGTGATTTTCAAACCTCTCCTGATTATCAATCTAGTTTGCATTACACCAATTAGAATGCATTCGCCAATCTAATTGTCTTCGTTGCTGCTTTGCGCTTGTTGTTCGACAGTGAAAAGCACTGCGGCTTTGACTCTTGATGATAAGTTGAGTTTGGTCAGAATATGCCGTACATGCTGTTTTACGGTGTCATAACTGATGGAAAGTGTTTGTGCGATGGCTTTGTTGCTTTCTCCGCGCGACAGCAGCTGCAGTATTTCGCGCTCACGATCTGTGAGCAGCTTGAGAGAGTTCTTCGGTTCATCCCCCGGTTGATCTCCGCGCAACATCTCGATCATTTTGATTGTCATGGTGGGAGCGACGACCAGCTCGCCAGCCGCAACCCGCCGAATGGCATCAACCACGTCTTCCGGCGCCATGTCTTTGAGCAGATAGCCCCGCACGCCTGCGCGTATTGCGTTCGCGAGATCGGATTCTGAATCGCTCATGGTCAGAATAACGGCAGGTGTCGAGCAACCTTCTTTGCGAATTTGCTCTAGCATAGCCAACCCATCCAGCGGCTTCATGCGCAAATCCATCACCAAAAGATCGGGTTCTTCATTCAATAACACGCGCAATCCCTCAATACTGCCGGTTGCGCCAAGTACAGCAAAGCCATAGCAGTTGGCGAGCAGTTCACTCAGTCCGCTTCGGCACAGGTTTTGATCGTCTACCAGAACAACTTTTAACTTCTCATTCATTTACTTCTCTCCAGTCTGGCGTCGGCTCAGGAAAAAATAGCCGCACGCGGGTGCCAACATCTTCGGAGCTTTCAACTTTTATTTCACCGCCGATACGTTGAGCACGTTCGCGCATGATCCTCATCCCATAGTGTCCTTCAACGGGTGTAAAGGTGCAGCCGCCGCCACCATTATCATCAATGGTGAAGACATAGTAATTGTAGGATAGATCAACCACCAAGCGGGCATGCGTCGCGCCAGAATGTTTGGCGATGTTCGCCAGTGCCTCTTGCACTATATGCGATACCTGGATTTCATATTCAAGGGGTAATTCGAGGTTGGCTACCAGATTGATATATTCCAGCGCAATGTCATTTCGGTGGCGGAATTCCTCTGCAATGCCCTGCAAAGCATGCAAAAGACCGGAGGGGTCCACCGAGCAGCGGAAATCCGTAATCAGTTCCCGAACGGTTTTTTGGCTGCTTTCCAAGGAATCGTCGATATCATTCGCGTATTTGGTAATCATGCTTGCATTCAGCGTTCGTATAGATTCGAGCAGCAAACTTGTGCGCATCCGGGTATATGCCAGTGATTGCGCCAGTGAATCATGAATCTCGTTAGCGATAGATTGCCGTTCGGCGATCAGCTCGGACCGTTTAACCTCGCGAGTTGACTGATTGTGTTCGATGAGAGTGCTAAGCAGGTCTGCGAATGACAGAACCGTTTGGGAAATATCTTCAAACGGTCCCTGAGGTTCGCAGAAAAACAGGGTAATCATTCCAATAGGCTTTTTCGATGGAGTACGGCTTTCAATTGGCGCAGTGATCAGTGATTTAATCTGGCAACCCACATTGCTGCAATCCTGCCGCTTCTTGCATGTAGTCAGGTCGGTAGTATAAATACCCCGGCCGATGGAAGCTTTGCAGCTTGTTTCACAATTCAGTTCAAGGTCGCTGCCAAGCTTGAGTAACTCCGCTGGCAAGCCGACCGAGCTGAACAATTGATGCGTCTGGCCATGGGTCGGAAGTATACGAGCTACCCCAGAGGCCGCATGTGTATTGATGATAAGCGCTTCGAGCAATTTTTCAACGACAGGCTTGAAATCGCCCGCACGGGAAACCGCATGGGTGAACGTTTCAGCTGATGCGGTATCCTCGCGATTTTTTGGGGGGGTGAAATGAAAATCATCTGCCCACAAAAAATCCGCGTACTCGGCATTTTTCAAGCTGTTTGTTTTTTTGCTCATAGTTTTTATAATTTGCTTTATAAAATGGATTTAGTTTCTGCAATGGTTGTCAGGTCCATTCCAGATTGCTAAATTTCCTATGCAATATGCCGAAATTTTGCGCATGCCAGAAGCGATACTCATCGTTCCCTGTTATTCGGTTTGGCACATGCAAGAGTATACCCCTCATTCGGGTTATATCAACGCTACCCCAGAATGGGTATGGACACCAAAACCGCCCAACAGGTTTAATGAAATCGTCGGTAAATATAAGTATTCTGCTTTAGCAATCAATACTTGGGTGTTTCGGACACTTGGAATCATACAATGAAAATCTGCATCGTTTCCGATAGTCATGACCGTGCAGATCCGCTTGCGGCAGCCATCGCCGAAGCTCAGGCTAACGGGGTTCAAGCTGTTATCCATTGTGGTGACCTGATCGGAGCGAATACGTTGCGCCCATCCATCAAGCTTGGCATTCCGCTTCATGTTGTGCACGGCAATAATCTCGGCGATCAAATTGCAATGCAAAGATTGATGGCAAAGCCCGGCGGAATGCTCACTTATCACGGCCATGATGCCGAGCTGGAGCTTGGCGGACGGCGCATCTTTGCAACTCACTACCCTCATTATGGGCGGGGTATGGCCTGCACCGGAGATTACGATCTGGTATGTTGCGGTCACACCCATGTCGCTGCGATTATCAGGCAGCCCAACATCAAGGGCGGACATACCCTGCTGGTCAATCCGGGATCGGTTTCAGGTATTGCTGCACCCAATGTGGGCGAGGCGTTCACCTGGATCTTGGGCAATTTGACCGACATGACATTTGAAATTCACACGCTGAAACATTGACCATGCCAACAGCTTGGGCAATCCAGTTCCACCGCTAGACAATAATTCCAAAAGAGGTCCGGGTGGCGACTTCATTGCAACCAACCAGGCCATCCTGGTTGTGGGGGGGGTGGCATGACTCGCGGCACTGGTAGCCGCCGAATGCGGCAAACAGGCGATTCTCGTTGATGGTAATCCAAGCCGACAGAATTGCAGATGCCGATCTGTGACATCGTCGAATCAGCCTATGATCACGGCGCCGAAATGATTGCTACGCCCTGTCTGTTGTGCCAGGCCGATGTCGAGGCATACCAATCCGAGACCAAGAAGAGAAAGGCACTAAATTGGCCTTGCCGGTGGTGTACTGCTCGCAGTTGATGTCGGTTGCTTATGGCAGCAACTTGAAACAAACAGGTCTCGACGGGCATATCATTCAACTCGAGCTGCTGCAGAAGATCGCCGAACGGAAGAAATAATCATTGCGTTCATCGCGTTTCAGTACGCGTTGGACGATTTTCTGCATCCACTCTCCGTTGATTAAACTGCTAGCCATTCGACTAAGTTGATTTATGACACCAACCAAGTCGATGGTTATAGACTGGCAACAGTGTCGGGTCTATCATCCCACTTGGCATCCCACCCCGAACCAATCCAGTTTTGGAGCACACTATGCAACACCTGACACCAAAGCAAGCATTTGATTTCTTGCATGAAAATCAAGAGGCCGTATTTATCGACGTGCGCAGCGAAATGGAACATATGTTTGTCGGTCATCCCAAGGGCTCTATCCTGATCCCCTGGGTCGATGGTCCGGAATGGGACATCAATCCCCATTTTGTTTCGCACGTGAAAAAAGCCGCCAGCGCGAATCGCCCCGTCGTGCTGATCTGCCGTTCCGGCCGTCGCTCGATCGATGCCGGATTGGCTCTGGAAAAAGCCGGACTGGCAGAAGTTTACAACGTGTTGCACGGATTCGAGGGCGATCTGGATGACGGGCACCACAGAAATTCCCACAATGGCTGGCGTTTTGAAGGCTTGCCCTGGGCGCAAACGTAGCAAGCCTTTCGAAGCCCGTATTTCCAGGACTTTTCTTTACTGCCTTTCATATTTTCGAAGCAGTAAATGACCCAAACTATCCCTGGTTTTACCGATGCAGAACACAAACTTGTTTCGGGAAAATTGTACGAGCGTTACGGCAAGCTGGTGCCCATGCATTTGGCGGACAGCGAATTGCAGCTTGATGAATTTTCCGATGAGCTGACTTTGTGCCACACGATTTATTGGGCAGAGCGCGGCGCTCAATTCGTGGCGTGCAAAGTGACTGCCGAGCATTTCCGTTGCCAGTTCTTTTATTTCGAGACGGAGCAATACGGCACCGGCCAAGATCAATACGACAGTCTTGGCGACTGTGTCGTGACCCTGCTGCAAGTCCAATCAGACCACGAACGGCAAATGACGAATATTGCTTCCGGTGTTACGCTGGCCAAAGACAATGTCGAGGATTATCGCGGCATGGTTGTGATTTGAGTCAGGTCAGCCGGCGGTCATGACAAGTTGCAGGGCCGCCTGCCTGGCAGCGCCAAACTCAAGCAAGCCGTACCGGACAGATTTATGGTTGGCAGGTATGGCAAATGCATCAAGTCCGACCTGATGCTGGTAGGACAATCTTTCGCGCGGCACATCACCGATCGCGCGCAATTCACCCTTGTAGCCGTAGCGTTCGCGCAACAGTCTGGCAGTCGCATAGCTTTGGCCGTCGGAAAATTTGTCAAACGCGATGCCGATCACAGTGAAATCGTCAATGTCGTGTTTGATTGACTCCGGGCCCTGTTCGACGGCCAGCCAGAGACCAAGCGGCCAGCCGTGCTCATATTCCCGATATATCAGTTCGGTGCGACGCGCCTGCCATACCGAAAGCGGTACCAGGAGTGGACCTACCGGCAATCTTACATTTTGCGGCGTATCAACCTTTGTCAGAGTCAGGGTCTTCCATTCATTGACCACAATTTGGCCATTCTTGATCAGCGTTTGCATAGACTATCTTCCTTTTGAATTGCAAAATAGGGGTGGGCGCATAACTGTTTCCAGCCTGTTGCAGCAAAGTCTAGTCATTTCTTATATGCTTGTAAAATACAGTTTCGTTACAATAAAATAGCCAATGGCTATATAGGAAGGAGGGGCTTTTCTGCTTACAGCAGAAGCAATTTGCTCAAGTCGTTCTGTGCATTGGTTTCCGATTTTGCATAATTTGCTCCTTTCAATTTATATTCTGGGTAAACATGTTCACAGCTGGCCGGGAATCCAGTAAAGTGTGATCCCATACCCAACTATAAGAGCAAAAAAATGAGTGAAAAAGGACAGCAACTGCAAGACCCATTTCTCAATATGCTGCGCAAAGAACATGTGCAGGTTGCGATTTATCTGGTCAACGGGATCAAGCTGCAAGGCCAGATCGAGTCGTTCGATCAATACGTGGTGCTGTTGAAGAACACGATTACCCAGATGGTATATAAACACGCTATTTCGACTATTGTGCCTGCGCGTTCGGTCAGTATTCCTCACGAAGACACCGAGTAATGCAGGAACAGCCTGCCGGCTCACAGGGTGCATTGCTGGTCAGTATCGATTTCGGCAAGAACGATCACAGCGAAAGTCTGGCAGAGTTGCGATTACTGGCCGAAACCGCCGGGGTGCGGGTTTTGGCCATTGTCGAAGCTAGGAGGCAGCGACCGGATGCGGCGTTGTTCGCGGGTAGCGGCAAGGTGCAGGAAATCGCCGAGTTGGTTGAACGATTGGAAGCCCCTCTGGTGATCTTCAATCATGATCTTTCCCCCGCGCAGATGCGCAACCTGACCTCCAAACTGAATACTCGAGTGATCGACCGAACCATGCTTATTCTGGATATCTTTGCGCAGCGCGCGCAAAGTCATGAAGGCAAGGTTCAGGTGGAGTTGGCGCAGCTCAAGTACCTGGCAGCGCGCCTGGTCGGCCAGGGTGCCGACATGGGGCAGCAAAAATTCGCGGTGGGTGCGCGTGGTCCGGGCGAAACCAAGCTGGAACTGGACAGGCGCAAGCTGGACAAGCGTGTCCATTTGCTGAAGGAGCGCCTGGAGAAACTCAAGCATCAGCGCGGAGTCCAGCGCCGCGCACGCAATCGCCACGATGTGCTGTCGGTATCCATTGTCGGCTATACCAATGCAGGCAAATCCACGCTGTTCAACAGGCTTACCCGTGCCAACGTGTATGTGGCCGACCAATTGTTCGCCACGCTGGATACCACCTCGCGCCGTATGTTTACCGAAGAGACGGGTGAAATCGTGGTGTCGGATACGGTGGGTTTCATTCGACATCTGCCACATACCCTGGTTGCAGCGTTTCGCAGTACCCTTGAGGAAACGATGCAGGCTGATTTATTGCTGCATGTGGTAGATGCCAATAATGCCATTCGCGACGATCAAATCGCCGAAGTTAATAAAGTGCTGGCCGAGATCGGTGCGGCGGACATTCCCCAGGTTCTGGTGTTCAATAAAATCGACCTTCAGGATGTACCATCCAGCGTGCAACGCGACGAATATGGTAGAATTGCCCGTGTTTTCCTGAGTGCCAAAAGCGGTGCGGGTCTGGATGGATTGAGGCTGGCCTTGATGGAAGCCAAGACCATGCGTCAAGCTTCCGTCGTAACCGACGAATTAAACCAACCAAGCGAGTGAGTGAAGAATATGGGATTGAATGATCCGCAATGGGGTAGCAAGAACAACGGCGGCCCACCTGACCTTGAAGAGTTGTTGCGCAAGCTCAATGCAAAGTTATCTTCCCTGATGGGTGGTATGGGCAAAGGCGGGGCTGGAAAACCAGGCAGCGGCCAACCGCCGCATGGTTTTGCCGGCGGGATAGGGCTGATCGCCGCGATCATTGTGCTGATTTGGCTAGGTAGCGGATTTTATATCGTCGATGCAAGCCAGCGCGGCGTAGTGCTGCGCTTTGGCAAGTGGTCTGAAACGACCATGCCTGGCCCCCATTGGCATTTGCCTTTCCCGGTTGAGACTGTGGAAGTTGTAAATGTGAGCCAAGTCCGGACTGTGGAGATCGGTTATCGCGATAATGTCAAGAACAAGGTATTGGATGAATCGCTGATGCTGACTGATGATGAAAATATCATCGACATTCAGTTTGCGGTGCAGTATTTCGTGAACAACCCTACCGACTACCTGTTTAATAACCGTGATCCGGATGAAAACGTGCACCAGGTGGCAGAATCGGCTATACGCGAGGTGGTTGGCAAGAACAAGATGGATTTCGTACTCTACGAGGGTCGGGAGCAGGTGACGGCGGAAACCTCCAAGCTGATGCAAACTATTCTTGACCGCTATAAATCGGGCATTTTTATCAGCAAGGTCACGATGCAAAATGCGCAGCCTCCGGAACAGGTGCAGGCATCGTTTGATGACGCAGTTAAGGCGGGGCAGGATCGGGATCGCCAGAAAAACGAGGGCGAGGCGTATGCCAATGACGTGATACCGCGTGCAAGTGGTGCAGCGGCACGTTTGATGGAAGAGGCGCAAGGTTATCGTCAGAGCGTGATTTCGAATGCCGAAGGTGATGCCAGCCGCTTCAAGCAAATATTGGCGGCGTATCAGAAGGCACCTGCCGTGACCCGCGAGCGCATGTATCTGGATATGATGCAGCAGATGCTTACTAGTGTCAGCAAGGTGATGATTGACCAAAAGAAGGGCAACAGCCTGCTTTATCTGCCGCTGGATAAATTGATGCAAGCCACGCAAGGTGCAAATACGACTGGAGTTACGCCTGCATCAAAAATCGATGTAGCGCCTTCGACAACTCAGGGGAGTGATAATGCTGCTGCACAGAGTGCCCGCGATTCATTGCTTAGTCGCGATCGGGAGTCAAGATAATGAAAATTAACATTGCCAGTTTCCTGATTGGTTTGGCGCTTGTGCTGGTTGTGGCTAGTTTGAGCATGTTTGTGGTTGATCAACGCCAGGTGGCGATCGTGTTCCAGCTGGGTGAAATGGTCAGCGTGAAAACCAGTCCGGGTTTGTATTTCAAAATTCCGCTGATGCAGAACGTGCGTTTTTTTGATTCGCGCATCCTGACGTTGGATTCCGGAGAGCCCGACCGCTACATCACCTCGGAAAAGAAAAACCTGATGGTGGATTATTTTGCCAAGTGGCGCATCGCGGACGTCAAGCAATACTATGTCAGCGTCGGCGGCGATGAAATGCGCGCCACGACACGTCTCAAGCAGACAATTAATTCCAGTATGCGAGAGGAATTCGGCAAGCACAGTATTCATGATGTGATATCCAACGAGCGCGATCAGGTGATGCAGGCGGTAATTCAGAAAACCGAGGCCGATGCCAAATCGATCGGTGTGCAGGTGCTGGATGTGCGCCTCAAGCGAGTCGATTTTCCAACCGAGATCAGCGATTCGGTGTATCGCCGGATGGAGGCAGAGCGCAAGCGCGTTGCCAATGAACTGCGCGCAACCGGTTATGCCGATAGCGAGAAGATCCGCGCCGATGCAGACCGTCAGCGTCAGGTAATCCTGGCGAATGCCTATCGCGATGCGCAGCGCATCAAGGGCGAGGGCGATGAAAAAGCCTCGCTTGTGTATGGAGCAGCGTTTGGTCGCAACCCGGAATTCTATGCGTTTTATCGCAGTCTTGATGCCTACAAGCAGACCTTCAAGAACAAGAGTGACGTAATGGTGCTGGATCCAAGTTCGGCTTTCTTCAAGTATCTAAAAAATCCGGGCAGGGCTGGTAAATAGTGTGCTCGAATATTGGTTGCTTGGCCTCGCGATGATGCTGGTGCTTGAGGGAATGATTCCCTTCGTGTCGCCCGGTTTGTGGCGAGAAACATTCAGCAAGCTGGTGACGCTGACGGACGGACAATTGCGCTTCGTCGGTATTACAGCGATGCTGTCCGGTTTGCTGTTGCTGTATTGGATCAAGTGATGCAAAACTGGCTGCTTCCGGAACATGTAGAAGATATGCTGCCCGACGAGGCGTGGTGCGTCGAAAGGATGCGCTCGCAAGTCCTCGATCTATTGCGCGGGTCGGGATATCAATTGGTCGCACCGCCGTTGCTGGAGTACGCGGAATCGTTGCTCATTGACGGAAGCGCCGACATGGATTTGCGTACTTTCAAACTGGTTGACCAGTTGAGCGGTCGTACCCTTGCACTGCGCGCCGACATTACGCCGCAAGTGGCTCGTATTGATGCCCACCTGCTCAATCGTCAAGGCGTGGTACGCCTTTGCTATGCCGGCAGTGTGCTGCACACGCAGCCGAGGGGGCTTACGCGCACCCGCGAGCTGTTGCAAATTGGTGCCGAGTTATATGGGCATGGCGGTTTGGAGAGCGATCTGGAAATCCAGCAGCTGATGTTGCAATCGCTGGCACTGTTGGGCATCAATGATGCGCATCTCGATCTCGGCCATGTTGGCGTGTTTCGCGCATTGGTGCGCCATGCCAAGTTGGACAAGGAACTCGAGGGCGAATTGTTTTCAGCCATGCAAAACAAGGACACTGCGGCTTTGCAGATATTGGCGCAGCCGCTGGATGCGGTGTTGCGCAGCGCATTGCTGGCACTGCCGACGCTGTATGGCAATTGTTCTGATGTGCTGGAAAAGGCACGCAGGCTGTTGCCGGAGTATCCGGGCGTTGTCGCGGCGCTGGATGACCTGCAGACTATTTCCGGAAAGTTGCGAGCGCTGGTGTCCAGCGTCGGGATAGATCTCGCCGATCTGCGCGGCTACCATTATCACAGCGGTATGGTATTTGCCGCTTACCATGCCGGCAGCCATGATGCGATCGCGCTGGGCGGACGCTACGACGACCTTGGCAAGAGTTTCGGACGCGCGCGTGCCGCAACCGGATTCAGTATGGATCTGCGCCTGTTGTATCGCCTGTTGCCGCCGCAAGACGCAAAGCTGGGTATATGTGCTCCGCACTCCGATGATCCCGCGTTGCGCGACAAAATCACCCAACTGCGCGCCACAGGCGAGGCGGTGGTGGTTGATCTGCTCGGTGATGCGGCATTGCGCGGTGAGTTGCAGTGCGACCGTGAACTGGTGTTGCGCAACGGGGTGTGGCAGGTCGTCGTGCTTTGATATCTAAACTTTGAAAGTTTTTAATGGCTAACAACGTAGTGGTAATCGGCACCCAGTGGGGTGATGAAGGCAAAGGCAAGATCGTCGATTGGCTGACCGATCATGCGCAGGGCGTGGTACGTTTCCAGGGCGGCCATAACGCCGGGCATACTTTGGTGATTGCCGGCAAGAAAACCGTGTTACACCTGATCCCATCCGGCATTTTGCGCGACCATGTGATGTGCTACATCGGCAACGGCGTGGTGCTGTCGACTTCCGCATTGATCAAGGAAATGGATGAACTGCAACAGGCCGGGATCGATGTCTATAACCGGTTGAAAGTATCCGAAGCCTGCCCGTTGATCCTGCCCTATCACGAGGCGATCGACAAAGCGCGCGAGCTGGCAAAAGGCGACTCCAAAATAGGCACCACCGGACGCGGTATCGGCCCGGCATACGAGGACAAGGTGGCACGCCGCGCGATCCGTTTGCAGGATATATTTTTCCGCGAGCGCTTCGCCGCCAAGCTGGGTGAGGTGCTGGACTATCACAACTTCGTGTTGAAGAATTATTTCAGCACCGAAATCGTCGACTTCCAGAAGGTTCTGGACGACACACTGGCATTGGCGGAACGCATCAAGCCGCTGGTGATGGATGTGCCACGCGCCCTGTATGAAGCCAACCAGTCCGGCAACAGCCTGTTGTTCGAGGGGGCCCAGGGCGCGTTGCTGGATATCGATCACGGCACATACCCGTTCGTTACCTCGAGCAACTGCATCGCCGGTGCAGCCTGTGCAGGGGCAGGGGTGGGCCCGCAAATGCTGCACTATGTGCTGGGCATCACCAAGGCCTACACAACCCGCGTTGGTTCAGGCCCTTTCCCGACAGAATTGTATGATGCAGTTAACAAATGTGATCCTATTGGTGAGGGTCTGGCCAAGCGCGGCCATGAATTCGGCTCCACCACCGGACGCGCGCGCCGCTGCGGCTGGTTTGATGCCGCAGCATTAAAACGCTCGATACAGATCAACGGTGTATCCGGCCTGTGTGTCACCAAGCTGGACGTGATGGATGGCATGGAAACCGTGCGTCTGGCTGTGGGCTACCGCATCAACGGCGTGGATAGCGACATTTTGCCGGCAGGTGCGGATGCACTGGCAGATTGTCAGGCTGTGTATGAGGAAATGCCAGGCTGGCAAGAAAGCACGCTGGGCATGCAACACTATGAAGAGCTGCCCAAGGCTGCGCGCAACTACCTGGAGCGCATAGCGGAGGTCTGCGGCGTGCCGGTCGATATGGTTTCTACCGGACCGGATCGTGATGAGACCATTGTGCTGCGCCATCCATTTGAATAGTTCGGCCGGCCAAACGGACGGCGAAAATGTGCGGTGCGCTTTCCTCCCTGCTTGATTTGCGACACGCGTGACCATCAAAATAACCGTTCCATGCCCCCGCCGGGCAACAATGCCATGACTGGCGTGGCGGTAGTGATCCTGTTGCTGGCGATGATCAGCAGTTGGATGCTTCGCGGCTTGCTGCTCAGGTTGCTCCGCAACAGGCATCCAGTCGAATTTGCCGAGCTTGGATATCCCTCCAACCGGCAGTTGGCTTCTTTCTACCCACAGTACCGGGAAATGCAGATTCGATTCTGGAAGTATCTATGGGGCGGGAAGATTTTTCGCGTCAACGACAGGCTTGTTAAAAATTTTGCCTGGGCTGCATTGATTGCCGATACCGCCCTTGCAGTCGGCGCAATACTGCTGCTGTGGTCAGCCGGGCACTTAAAATGAGGCCTTGTCCCCGGACAAATGCGGGTAATGGGACAGCAAAAAATCGCAAACATTGTTGTCAACAGGGATGGATAGTTTGCACATGCTGTGTAATTAATGGGGAGTAGAAAGGACCATTGATGTAGAATGGCGCGCGTCTTGAATGGACTAAGCGGCAGCCGCCACGCCGAATCTGAATACCTCAGAATCAGTTCGCAATGCATGCTGCGTTTTCGGGGCGGGAATTGCCCGCTAGTGCGAGCCGGTTTTTGTTGTGGTGCCCTGAAGTGGACCCGGTCATACAGGCGTGACCCCGGTATCCGCTGCATTGGATGCCTTTCGAGTCCTTGCACGAAACACTCAGGTGTTTCGCTTGTTCAGGGCACGAAAAGAAAAAGGCCCGCTTGCGCGAGCCGATTTGTGATTTGGTGCCCAGAAGAGGACTCGAACCTCCACACCTTGCGGCACACGGACCTGAACCGTGCGCGTCTACCAATTCCGCCATCTGGGCTTGAAAACCTTCGCTGAAGTTTTGCGAAGGCGCGCAATTTAATAGTTAAAGGATACATTGTCAATGAAAAATAAAAAGAATATACGTCTGCAAGACCCGTTTTTGGAACGCGAGCGCGAGCAATATGAGCATCCGCTGCCCAGTCGCGAGTTCATCTTGCAGATACTTACCGAACAGGGCGCACCTGTTGCCGATGAAGAGTTGCTGGAAATGCTGCACATCGATCATGAGGAAGAAGACCTGTTTTCGCGGCGTCTGCGCGCAATGGAGCGGGATGGCCAGATCATGCGCAATCGCAAGCGGGCCATCTGCGTGGTGGACAAGCTCGATCTGGTCAAGGGCAAGGTGCAGGGCCATCCGGATGGATTCGGCTTTTTAATCCCGGAGGACGGCAGCCCCGACATGTTCCTCAGCGAGAAGGAAATGCATCAGGTGCTGCATGGCGATGTGGTGATGGTGCGGCAGAGCGGTGTGGACCGGCGCGGCCGCCCCGAGGCCAAGATCGTCGAGGTGCTGGAGCGCGCCAATAACCGCGTGGTCGGGCGCCTGTATGAAGAACACGGTATCAACTTTGTGGTCGCGGAAAATCGCCGTATTACCCAGGATATCCTGGTTGCATCCGGCGAATCTGGCGGGGCCAAAGCCGGTCAGGTGGTGATGCTGGAAATCATGCAGCACCCCGACAAGCACGCGCAGCCAATCGGGCGCATCGTCGAGGTGCTGGGCAACTATGCCGACCCGGGCATGGAGATCGAGATCGCATTGCGCAAACATGATCTGCCCTATGAGTTTCCCAAGGATGTCGAGCGCCAGGCCAAATCGATCTCTCCAACTGTTGCCGCCGCGGACTGGGCCGGACGCGAGGACATCCGCAGCCTGCCGCTGGTCACGATAGACGGCGAGACCGCGCGCGATTTCGACGATGCGGTGTATTGCGCGCCGGAAAAAGGCGGATTCCGCCTGGTGGTGGCGATCGCCGATGTCAGCCATTATGTGCAAACCGGCGACGCGCTCGACCGCGAGGCTATCAACCGCGGCAACTCGGTGTACTTTCCGCGCCGCGTGATCCCGATGCTGCCGGAAGAATTGTCAAATGGCCTGTGTTCCTTGAATCCGCATGTGGACCGGCTGTGCATGGTGTGCGACATGCATATCAGCAACAGCGGCGATATCGAAAAATACCGCTTCTACCCGTCGGTGATGCATTCACAGGCACGGCTGACTTACAACCAGGTCGCCGAGATGCTGGCCGAACCTGATGGTGATTTGGCCAAGAGCAATGCGACCATCGTGCCGCATCTTGAGCATCTCTATGAACTGTTCAAGAAGCTGCTGAAGGCACGCGAGAAGCGCGGTGCGATCGACTTCGAGACGGTCGAGACGCAGATGATCTTTACTGACGATGGCAAGATCGAGCGCATCGTGCCGGTGGTGCGCAATGACGCGCACAAGCTGATCGAGGAATGCATGCTGGCCGCCAACGTCTGCGCGGCGGGCTATCTGCACGAGCAGGGACACACCGTGCTGTACCGGATACACCAGGGGCCGACACCCGAGAAACTGGAAGCGCTGCGCGAATTCATGAAGGAATTCGGTCTGCAATTGACCGGCGAAGACGATCCGCAGGCCGCCGATTATTCCAAGCTGCTCAAGCGTATCAAAGGCCGCCCCGATGCCGGACTGCTGCAAACCGTGATGCTGCGTTCCCTGCGCCAGGCCAAGTACGAGCCCGAAAATATCGGCCACTTCGGCCTGGGTTACGAGGCGTACACCCACTTTACATCGCCGATACGCCGTTATCCGGATCTGTTGGTGCATCGCGCCATCAAGGCGGTGCTGCAAGGAAAAAAATATACGCCTGCGCAGAAGTGGGCCGAATTGGGTACGCATTGCTCGATGACCGAGCGCCGTGCCGACGATGCGACACGCGATGTGGAAGCCTGGCTGAAATGTTTCTACATGCGCGACCATCTGGGCAGTGTGTTTACCGGCACGGTCTCGTCGGTCACCAGTTTTGGTTTGTTCGTGTCACTGGATGATCTGTATGTCGAAGGCCTGGTACACATCTCGGAACTGGGCAAGGATTATTTCCAGTTCGATGCCACCAAACATCAATTGCTCGGCGAGCGTACCGGGCAACGCTATCGCCTCGGCGACCGCGTGCAGGTGCGCGTCGTCAAGGTGGACATGGAGAGCACCAAGATCGATTTCGTATTGCATGAGTTGATCGATACTGCAGGGGAAGGCCGTACCACGGGCAAAAAGGCTGCGCCTGGTAAAGCCGCCAAGGGCAAGGACAAGAAACGCCATGGCTGATCTGCGGCTGATCTACGGCTTTCACGCGGTCACCTCGCGCATCCGCCAGAATCCGGATGGTGTGCTGGAAGTCTATCTGCAGGCACAACGCCAGGATCCGCGTATGCGCGACCTTATCAAGCTCGCCGAAAGCAGCGGCGTGCGAGTTATTCCGATCGAGGAGAAACGACTCGACGGCATGGCAGGCAACGCGCGCCATCAGGGCGTGGCGGCGCGCGTTGATGCCTCGCGCCGGGTACAACATCTGGAAGACGTGCTGGATACGCTTGAACAACCCCCGTTGCTGCTGGTGTTGGACGGCGTGCAAGACCCGCATAATCTGGGCGCGTGCCTGCGCAGTGCAGATGCGTTCGGCGTGCACGCGGTGATCGCACCGAAAGACCGTGCGGTCGGCATCACCGCAACGGTGGAAAAGGTTGCCTGCGGCGCGGCCGAAACGGTTCCCTACATCACCGTCACCAACCTTGCGCGCACCCTGCGCGAATTGCAGGAACGCGACATCTGGGTGGTCGGCGCGGCTGGTGATGCCGAGCAGGATCTGAACGGCTTCAAGCATGCCGGTGCATTGGCATGGGTGCTGGGTGCGGAAGGCGAAGGCCTGCGCCGATTGACCCGTGAGACCTGCGACGAACTCGTTAGCATTCCGATGCTGGGCAGCGTGGAAAGTCTGAATGTATCGGTGAGTGCCGGTATCTGCCTGTTCGAGGCACGAAGGCAGCGGAAGGGTGGAGCGTAAGCTCCGGGTACCCTCCTTGCGGGTGCAGCGGAAGGGTGGAGCGTAAGCCGCCGGGGTGACAATTCCACGTTCGCCATTACGAACAGTGGATTGCCTACCTTTGGCGCACCCACCGGCGGTGCAAACTCCGTCCAGTCTTTGACTGGAAACGGATTTGCCTACCCCCGCGGTGTACTCCTCGCGGGTGCAGGAAGGCTGGTGCTGGTACGCAAGCTGCGCGCGCCGGCATATTCTTCGGGTGTAGAATATTCCTGTACTTGATACAACCTGTTTAACAGCCACGCTGTTACTTCTGGGTATCCTCAGGAGGGATGAGCATGATATTCAGTGATCGCGATGACGCTGCGCAGCGGCTGGCTGATGCACTCACCCAATATCGCGGCCTGAACCCGCTGGTGCTGGCCATTCCGCGCGGTGCGGTGCCTATGGCGAAGATAATCGCCGAGGCACTGGGCGGCGAGCTGGATGTGGTGCTGGTGCGCAAGCTGCGCGCGCCGGGCAATCCGGAATTCGCGATCGGTTCGGTGGACGAGACCGGCTGGACCTATCTCGGCGACTATGCAGGGCGGGTTGGGGGCAGTGCACAATACATCGAAGCGGAAAAGGAAGCGCAGCTCAGGGTGATGCACGAGCGGCGCGCCAGCTATACCCCGATACGTCCGCCGCACGACCCTGCTGGGCGCATCGTCATCGTGGTCGACGATGGCCTGGCCACCGGCTCCACGATGATCGCCGCGTTGCATGCGTTGCGTGCCAAGTCCCCGAAAAAACTGATCTGCGCCGTGCCGGTCGCCCCGCCGGATACGCTGGCCAGGGTGGAAACCTACGCCGATGAAGTTGTATGCCTGAGCGCGCCGCCGGTGTTCCATGCGGTGGGACAGTTTTATCGGTCTTTTCCGCAGGTGAGCGACGAAGAAGTTATCAAGCTGCTGGCTGGGCCTACGTAACACCGTGAATTATAGATGCTGCACAAACCAGTCTGCCGCATGGCTTGCCGCCTGTTGCAGTGTACCGGGTTCCCCGAATAGATGTGTCGCGCCGGGAATCAGCAGGAGTTTCTTTTCGCAGTTCAGCAACAACTCCGCCTGCCGGTTCAGTTCGATCACTTCGTAGTCCGCGCCGCCGACGATGAGCAGGGTTGGTGCAGTTACGCGGCGCAGGGCGGCTGCGCCGGCGAGGTCGGGCCGTCCGCCGCGCGACACCACTGCCGAGATTTTATTTTCCAACTTTGCAGCAGCCTGTAACGCTGCAGCCGCACCGGTGCTGGCACCGAAATATCCCAGTCTGAAATTTTTGGTCCCGGGATTGTTTTTCAGCCATTCGGTCGCTGCGACTAGGCGTGTTGTGAGCAGTGCGATGTCGAAGCGCGTTTCATAAGTCCGATCTTCTTCTCGTGTCAACAGATCGAACAGCAGCGTGCCGATGCCGCGTTGTTGCAGAACTTTGGCGACATAGGTATTGCGCGGACTGAAGCGGCTGCTGCCGCTGCCGTGGGCGAACAGCACGACGCCCTTCGCCCACGGCGGCAGAATCAGCTCGCCGTCAAGTGCGACGAGTCCTGCAGGTATATGTACTGTGTTCATGTTGTTCCCCCGGTCCAGAAGACAAAGCGGTGTTAAGCCGATTTCTCAGCGAATTATTACATTACCCGGCATGAAGTTGTGATGATTGATATCATGCGGAACGGCAAAAAATATGGGCTTGTGGGTGGCCGTTTGGGTATATATGAAGTCGGGTATAATCTTTTTACCGATTTTGCTGAATCAAGCTCCCACACTAATTGTGGCTTTCCATTCGGTATTTGGGCTAGTATTTCCAATATGCTGTTGATTGTTGGCATGACTATCGCTTGTAAACAGGTTCCCCGGCCTGCTTAGCCTCAACGTGAAATTTCTAACCTATCCGTTGATGGACCGTTGAGATCGGTCTCCTGTCACACTGAGATACTCAAACAAGGAAGCTATTCTTATGCCCCTGAATTTCAAATCATACGATACGGAAAATTTCTACGATGAACTGATTGATTCTGCCGGCCAGGCCCGTCCAGGCGCCAGGATACTGGTTGAGCGCATCGAATCCTTGCCCGATGGTGATATTCTGGCCCGCCAGAAAGCGGCCGAGGTTGCCATGTACAACATGGGCATCACCTTTACTGTCTACGGTAGCGATGAAGGAACCGAAAAAATATTTCCGTTCGATATCGTTCCTCGCATCGTGGAAGCGCATGACTGGAAATATATCGAACGCGGCCTGAAGCAGCGTATCCATGCCCTGAATCTGTTCATTGACGATATCTACCACGATCAGAAAATCCTCAGGGACAAGGCCATCCCGGCTGAAATAATCCTCTCCGCCACCTCATTCCGGCCGCAGTGCGTCGGACTCGATGTACCGCGCGGAATCTGGTGCCACATCACGGGGACCGATCTGGTCCGGGACAGTGACGGCCAGCATTACGTGCTGGAGGATAATCTGCGTTGCCCGTCCGGCGTGTCGTATGTGCTGGAAAACCGGCAGATCCTCAAGCGGACTCTGCCGGTCGCATTCGAAGCTTCGCGGGTGCGTGCGGTCGACGATTATCCGGCGCGCTTGCTCGAAACGCTACAGTTCCTCGCGCCCGATCATGTATCGTCGCCCACCGTCGTGGTGCTGACGCCTGGCATGTACAACTCGGCCTATTTCGAGCATTCGTTCCTTGCCCAGCAAATGGGCGTGGAATTGGTGGAAGGCAGCGACCTGGTCGTGATGGACGGTTTCGTCCACATGCGAACCACGCGGGGATTCCAGCGCGTGGATGTGATCTACCGCAGGATCGATGACGATTTTATCGACCCCAAGACATTTCGTGCCGATTCCGTGCTGGGCGTGCCGGGTTTGATTGATGTATACCGCAGCGGCCGGGTGGCACTTGCCAATGCACCGGGCACCGGTATTGCCGATGACAAGGCCGTGTATGCGTATTTGCCGCAGATCGTCCAGTATTACCTGGGCGAAGACATGATCCTGCCCAACGTGCCCACCTATATCTGCGCGGATAAAAAAGAACGGGAATACGTGCTGGCCAATCTGGACAAACTGGTGGTCAAGGCCACCAATGAGTCCGGCGGATACGGCATGCTGGTTGGCCCGCATTCCACCAAGGCGCAACAGGCCGAGTTTGCAGAGCTGATCCAAAATAATCCTCGCAACTATATTGCTCAGCCGACTCTGGCGCTGTCCCGTGCACCGGTTCTGATGGAAGATCATTTCGAGGGACGTCATATCGATCTCCGCCCTTACATACTTTATGGCAAGGATATTTATGTCATGCCGGGCGGATTGACGCGTGTGGCCCTGAAAAAGGGCTCGCTGGTGGTCAATTCCTCGCAGGGCGGGGGCAGCAAGGATACCTGGGTGCTGAGCGAATGAATGGAATCGAAATGAAACTTAAAAGGAGTAAATCAGCATGCTGAGCCGGGTCGCCAATTCGATCTACTGGATGAGCCGCTATCTGGAACGGGCAGAAAATGTTGCGCGCTTTATTGATGTCAATCTCAACCTTACCCTGGATATGCCGGTTGAAATCGGTGAACAGTGGGCTCCGCTGGTCAACATCACCGGCGATTTTGAGCTGTTTAACAAGCGCTATCGTGTCCCCACGCGTGAAAACGTCCTGCATTTCCTTACCTTCGACCGGGAAAACCCGAACTCAATCCTGAGTTGCGTTCGCCATGCGCGCGAAAATGCACGTTCGGTACGTGAAATAATTTCTTCGGAAATGTGGGAGCAGGCTAACCATTTCTACCTGCTGGTCAAGGATGCCGCCAAGAACAAATCGGTGATCGAGAATCACACTGAATTCTACAGGGCGGTAAAGATGCAAAGTCACCTGTTTGACGGAATCACCGAGGCGACCATGTCCCATGGTGAAGCATGGCATTTTTTGCAGGTGGGCGAACTGCTGGAACGAGCCGACAAGACGTCGCGCATCCTGGACGTCAAGTATTTCATCCTGCTACCCGAAGCGCAAGCTGTCGGCACTGCCATAGACAACATCCAGTGGGCAGCGCTGCTGAAATCGGCAAGTGCGCTGGAAATGTATCGCAAGCACTTTAAGCAAATCGACCCGTTCAAAGTGGCCGATTTTTTGATACTGAACCGTGAATTTCCACGTTCAGTGCTATCCTGTCTCGACCGTGCCGCACTTTCCCTGCACGCTATCACGGGTTCTTCACTGGACGCATTCAGCAATAAAGCCGAACAGGGTTTGGGCCGGTTGCTCGGGGACCTGAATTACACGCAGATCGACGAGATCATACACGGTGGGTTGCACGAATTTCTCGATGGACTGCAGAACAGGCTGAACTGGATAGATGATGCGATTTATGAAACTTACTTCACACTTCGGCCATTGACTGGAAATAACACCTATCTCACTCAAGAGCAATAAAACCACATGACATTTTGTGCTGCGATCAAGATTGCAGATGGCCTGGTCGGCATCTCTGACACACGCCTGACTTCCGGAGCAGAGCGTACCACAGCCCGCAAGGTAACCATACATCAGCACGGGCAGCATTCCATGTTCCTGATGACTTCGGGTTTGCGTTCGGTGCGCGACAAGGCGCTGACCTACTTCGAGGAAGTGATCGAAGCAAAAGACACCAACTTCGACAAACTTTACAAGGCTGTAAATGCGTTCGCCGAACAGGTGCGCATCGTGGCGAATGAAGACAAGGATGCGCTCAAGGAAGCAGGACTGGATTTCAACCTGTTTTCCATCATCGGCGGGCAACTGGAGAACGACAAGGAGCACAAGCTCTACATGCTCTACCCGCAAGGCAACTGGGTGGAGGTGGGACAAGGGTCTCCCTACTTTCTGATCGGCGAGTCAAGTTACGGGAAGCCTATCATCGATCGGGTGCTGCGCTATGAATCTTCAATGGATATGGCTCTCAAGGTTGCCTATCTCGCATTCGATTCGACACGTATCAGTGCGGTAGATGTCGATTTTCCCATCGATGTCGTGTTGTACAAACGTGACTCTTTCGAAATCATCCAGCATCGGTTCGAGCGCGAGGATCTGCAGCATTTGCCGGAATGGTGGCAGGAACGTTTGCGCAAATCAGTGGAAGAGATGCCGGACGAATGGGTGAATGTGGCCCTGGATAAGCTGTTGTCCAATAAATAGCATAACGACGATGCTCTTCGAAATAAATCATCGTACCCGCTACAATTATAGCCAACCGGTATTTTTGGAACCCTTCACTGTCAGGCTCCGTCCCCGCTGCGATGCCAGCCAGACCCTGCGCAGCTACCGCATCAATGTTACCCCTGTTCCCAGCGGAATGACTCACTGTCTCGGCCTTTACGGAAACAACAATGAAACGATCTGGTTCAGCGGCTTGCACGACAATCTGCTGATCGAAGTCCATACGCTGGTGGAAACGCATCACGGCAACCCGTTCGATTTTCTTGTCACCGATCCGGCTGCGCTGACATTGCCGCTTGAGTATGAGCCGCAACTCGTCCGAGTGCTTGGTCACTATTTGATTCGCGAAGATGAGCACCCAAGTTTGGTTGAGTTCGCACAGGAAATGATGCAGGCGGCCAAACACGAAACAATCCCGTTCTTGACTATGTTGGCGGAAACCATATACCGGCGCCTGGAATATATGCTGCGTGAGCATGGCGATCCGTGGGCTCCTCAAGAGACCTTGAAACAAGGAAGGGGGTCCTGCCGTGACTCCGCGATGTTGTTCATCGGCGTCTGTCGCAGTGTGGGTATCGCCGCACGCTTTGTCAGCGGTTATTGCATTTCAGACGCTGCCGCAGGTGGTGATATGCATGCCTGGACCGAGGTATACCTGCCGGGTGCCGGCTGGCGCGGGTTTGACCCGAGTCGCGGGTTATCGGTGAATGACGATTATGTTGCAGTGGCTGCCGGTCAGCTTTCCCGTGATGCTGTGCCGACCCTGGGCAACTTTCGGGGAGAAGCAATATCATCCATGCATGCCAACATATCGGTCAGCGTTCTTGAAAGCAATACTTCCGGCCGCTGTCAATCCCACTAGACAATCATCTCATGAAACATGCCTTGCGCCGTTTTTCCCATATCGGGATTATGACCGTGCGGTCAATGCACAACAAGCAGACCCAACACAATCAGAAATAAAATCAAACCGATAAAAAGCAGGATGCTGCGCCAGATGCTGGTATCCATAATTTTCTCCCTTTAGAGAGGGCTTTATGCCCTGTCAAATGAATTTCATCTGGACATTATAACGGGGATGCGACGCGCCCCGAACGCCTTGGTGAATTTCTCGTAACGTCCGGCGATCTTTGCGTTGCATTCAGGACAATGCCCATCCGGCGTAACACGATACTGTTCGATCTCGTACCAGTCGCGCACGATCAGGCTGCCGTTGCAGGAAGGACAATGCGTGGTATCCCCCGCGCGGTTATGCACATTGCCGGTATAGACATGCTGCAATCCGGCAGACTTGGCGATATTCCACGCCTGTACTAAGGTATCCGGTGGCGTGGCAGAAATTCCGGTCATCTTGTAGTCGGGATGAAACGCGGAAAAATGCAGCGGCACATCCGTGCCGAGTTCCATCGCGATCCATTCGCTCATCTTGCCGATCTCATCCGCGCTGTCGTTGAGGCCAGGGATCAGCAACGTGGTGATTTCCAGCCATACCCCGGTTTCCAGTTTAAGATATTTCAGCGTGTCCAGCACCGGTTGCAGATGCGAACCGGTCTGCTTGACATAGAACTCGTCGGTAAACGCCTTCAGGTCGACGTTGGCAGCATCCATCTTGGTGTAGAAATCGCGGCGCGGCTGCTCGTGCATATAGCCAGCTGTGACGGCGACAGCCTTGATGCCGTGTTCATGGCAGGCGTCGGCCACGTCCATCGCGTATTCGGCGAAAATCACCGGGTCGTTGTAGGTGAACGCGACGCTCTTGCAGCCAAGCTGTTCGGCGGTGCGCGCAATTGCTTCCGGCGTGGCCTGATCGGCGAGCTTGTCGAAGCTGCGCGATTTGGAGATGTCCCAGTTCTGGCAGAATTTGCAGGCAAGATTGCAGCCCGCGGTTCCGAACGACAGGATGCTGCTGCCCGGGTAAAAATGATTGAGCGGTTTTTTCTCGATCGGGTCGACGCAGAATCCCGAGGAACGGCCGTAGGTGGTCAGCACCATCGCGTCATTGACGCGCCCGCGCACGAAACATGCGCCGCGCTGGCCTTCGTTCAGCTTGCAATCGCGCGGGCACAAATCGCACTGGATGCGCCCGTCATCCAGTTTGTGCCAGTATTTGGCCGGATACTGCTCGGCGATGCTGATCGCTTCATCCATGCCGGCGCCCCTTGGGGTGAACTGTCTTGTTGCTTTCCGACTCGCTCCATTTGGTCACGGTATAGCGCGACAGTTTCACACCTTCCGCCCAGAAGTCGTCGGGGAGCCCCGCCTTGCGCCTGAGCATCGCGAGAAAGTCGCGCGGTTGGGCAAGGCTTTCCCATACTTGCGGCAGGAAGGTGCTACGGAAATGATCATACTCGAACACGATACCGTCCACCCCCGGGCGCATCTGCACCAGTGCATCGGCCTCGTCGCGAACTGCCATTTCCTGGGTGGCCGAGAGCAGCGAGACTTCGACAGTGGTGATATCTAGTTCTTCTACAGACAGCGGCGTGAAGCGCGGATCGCGCAGTGCGGCTGAAACCGCGTTGCTTTTGACGTCGGCGAGCAATGGCCGGTGTGCCTGCAGCGAGCCGATGCAGCCTCGCAACTCGCCGAATTGCGTAAGCGTGACAAAACATGCTCCATATTCGGCCAGCCAGGGCGCGGTTTCATCCGCCGCGCAGGGCACGTTCAGCACGCGCGAGATTTCGGCGCGTGCGATGGGCAACAGAATGTTCCCTCTTTCGCTGCTCATCGCTGCTCCCCTTCTTCGGTAAAGGCGAACGATGCGTAGCCGACCACCCGGTCGCGTGTGCCGGCAGTGTCGCCGGAGTTGCGCAGATCAAGCAGATGCGGAGTCAGATGGTGCTGCTTTGCCGCGATGATCAGGCCGCTAATCGGAGTGCCGCCGCAGGCGTGGTCGTGCGCGATGGGTTGGCGCAGCTTCAGGATGGACTGCGCGGTTTCGTTATCCGCGCGTTGCGCATCGCTGTATGGCAAATAGTGAGACAGGTCGGAACTGATCACGATCAGCGTTTCTACTCCGCCCCATACTGCCTCCAGCACTTCTGCCACCTCTTCTGCGGTGGCTATGCCGACCGCCAGCGGCAGCAGCGTGAAATCCGGCAATACACTTTGCAGGAAGGGCAGTTGCACTTCCAGCGAATGTTCCAGTGCATGCGCCTCGGCGCTTACGGTTACCTGCGGCAGGCGTGTGATCGCGGCGGCGGCTGAAGTGTCCAGCATTACCCGGCCCAGTGGCGTCTCCAACGCATCCACACCCGGCAACGCCAGGCCGCGCACCGCGACCCGATGGGTCGGTCCGAGCAATACAACACGCCTGATTTGTGCCGCATAAGGGCGCAACGTGGCGTACCCGGTCGCGGCGACTGCGCCCGAATAGATGTATCCGGCGTGCGGCACGATCAGCGCTTTCGGCACCAGATCGAACTGGCGCGCCCGTGCAAGCATCTGCTGCACCTCATGTGCCAGGCGACGGTTATCATCCGGATAGAACATCCCTGCAACGGCTGCAGGACGGACTGATGACATAACGACCTCCATTAATTTATCAAACTGTATATGAGGACGATTCCGGCTGTATCAAGAACGCAAACATGAAATGCCGTTGCAACCAGGAATGGAAAAGAAACGGATTGCAACGTTACAGCCAGTTGCTGCATCGGCCTGACGGACCAAATCGCGGAGGGAAATTGATGATTACTTATGCTAGTCAGGGACACAGTTGGTTGGGGTCAGGGTATGTGATTTAAGTCACATACTTATCCAGTTAAGATGGATATGCTGAACACAGGAATGCTCCAGCCGGTGAGCCTGTCTAGTGTTGCCGGTCTGGGGGTTGAAACTGTGGCGCGGATTTTTGCGTCAATTTTAAGGAGATGAAAATGCTTGAAAGAAAATTGGTAATTTCTGCATTAATGGGTTCATTGATGTTTGTGGGTGGCTATGCAATCGCGGCCGACCAGGATCAGACACGCTTGCAGGATCGCGATCAGACCAAGGATCAGATACAGGATCAGACCCGTGACCGAATTTACGGCAGCCAGTTGATGACCGTGGAAGAGCGCAAACAGTACCGGAACCAGATGCGCACCGCAAAAACCGCCAAGGAACGCGAACAGATCCGTGCTGAACATCATGAGCGCATGAAAGTCCGTGCCAAGGAACGCGGTGTAACCCTTCCTGATGAACCGCCGGCAAGAGGTGGCATGATGGGTCCCGGTGGTGGAATGGGTCCCGGTGGTGGAATGGGTCCCGGTGGCGGCATGGGCCCCGGTGGCGGAAATCGTTGAGCGGAACTTGCGGGTGGTGTGTCAATAGGCCGGATGAGCTGATGTTTGCTGATGCATCGATAGATGCTGTCGATCCACAACGCTGATCCGTAATGACGGGCAGAGCAGTTTGCGGCGGGTTCATTCTCGCCGCATCTGTTGTTCAATCTTGCGACAGGTTGAAGGAAGTTACTGCATGAATCGTAAGCTGCTTAAGCTGGTTCTGGCGGGCGCGCTTTTTAACGTTGTACCATTGGCATGCTCCGGTGCATGGGCTGCCGATGCGGGTAATGTCAGCGTGGCCTCCGGATTTGACTACAGTACCGGCAAGTACGGTTCTTCCGATACTACCGACATACTCTCCATCCCGGTTGTCGGTATCTACAACTCGGGTCTCTGGGTGTTCAAGCTGACGGTGCCATATGTAAGGGTTACCGGCGTCGGGGGCATTTTGCCCGACGGCAGGCGAGTCAAGTCAACGACGGCGACCGCGAATACCAGGAGCACGACCCATTCGGGATTGGGTGACGTGATTGCCGCGGCAAGCTACAACCTGCATTCCGGAAGCGAAAACGGCTTGCGTGTTGACCTGACCGGAAAGATCAAGTTTGGTACCGCGGACACCACGCTGGGCACGGGCAAGAACGACTATGCGGCCCAGGTTGATGTAAACCAGAGTATCGATCGATTTACCGCAATGGGCGCGCTGGGTTATGAGGTTCTGGGCAGTCCTGCCGGTGTCGACATGAACAATGTGGTTTACGGCGTGCTGGGAGGTTATTACCAGATGACTGGCCAGACGGGCGGCGGACTTGAAATGAAGGTTGCCCAGAAACCATCAGCTATCGGCGCGGAGCAACGCGAATTGACTGCCTACGCAATACATCGCAGCGACGAAAACCTGAATATCCGAGGTTATGTGCTGAAGGGGTTTTCCGATGGAAGCCCGGACAGCGGATTCGGGGTGCTGCTCACGGTCGCGCTGTAGCCCTGCATGATTCATCTGTCCCGGCAGGTTGCGATTATCCCAGCAACTGCTTTACATGGTCGCGTTCCTCGATCAATTCCCCGTAGCTTTCTTCCATGTGCTTGTGCCCGAGCGAACTGATGGACAGTCCCTGGACGATTTTGTAATGCCCGTTTTTGCAGGTGACCGGGAAGCCGTAGATCACGCCCTCGGGTATGCCGTAGCTACCGTCGGACGGCACACTCATCGTGACCCAGTCGTTGTGGTGCGAGCTGAGCATCCAGTCGTGCATGTGCGAGATAGCCGAATTCGCGGCGCTGGCCGCGCTGGATAGCCCGCGTGCCTCGATCACCGCCGCACCCCGCTTCTGCACGGTGGGAATGAATTCACTTTCCACCCAGCCCTGATCCGGGAGCAGTTCGCGGACCAGGCGTCCGCGGATCTCCGCATGATCGAGATCGGGATATTGTGTGCCGGAGTGGTTGCCCCAAATGATCATCTTCTTGATGTCGCGTATCGGCTGGAACAGCTTGAGACCAACCTGCGCGATCGCGCGGTTGTGGTCGAGTCGCATCATCGCGGTGAAGTTGCGCGGGTCAAGATCGGGTGCATTCTTCATCGCGATCAGCGCATTGGTGTTGGCCGGGTTGCCGACCACCAGTACCTTGACATGGCGGGCCGCATATTCGTTGAGTAGTTTTCCCTGTGCGGAAAAGATCGCACCGTTGGCCTCGATCAGGTCCTTGCGTTCCATGCCTTTGCTGCGCGGACGTGCGCCGATCAGCAGCGCAATCTCGGTATCCCTGAACGCAACCTTGGGATCGTCGGTGGTGATAATCTGTTGCAACAGAGGGAAGGCGCAATCTTCCAGTTCCATCATCACGCCGCGCAACATCTGCTGGGCCTGGGGCAAGTCAAGCAACTGCAGGATGACAGGCTGCTCCGGCCCGAGCATATCGCCATTTGCGATCCGGAACAGTGTTGCATAGCCGATCTGGCCCGCAGCGCCAGTGATAGTGATACGTATGGGTGCTTTCATGACATGCCTCCTTTAGAAGTTACACTCATCATAAATCTTTTGGTCGTTCTGCGCACATGTTGGGACTAATTATGCTTTCGTGACAAATGCCCGGACCAGATAGCGGCGCAATCATTACTTGCCTGTTTCACCGCGTAGCAGTTATCGCGGCAGCGTGGATCAGTCGCCGAAAGATTATTAAATTATGGTATGCATTTAACGGACTATAATAGCCGTGCAGTTTCTTGCAGAATTACCGCCTGATTATTGTGGAGGCATTATGGCGATGAAACAAATGGGGTGGGTAAAGGTGGCGTTCGTGTTGGCTGCCTTGATCTTGGCTGGTTGTTCAACCAACGTAAATCGAACATGGGTAAATGAAGTAAAGGATATTCCGGGCAACTGGAACGAGGCCGACTCACGCCAGATTTCGGATGCAATGATTCATGATTCAATTGCAGCGGGCTGGATCGATCCGTACAGCCTGTCTTTGAGAAAAGTTCCGATCGTTGTCATCGGCAACATCCGTAATCTGTCACAACAACACATCAATACCAACCGGTTTGCCTACGACCTTGAGCGGGCTTTGGTCAATTCCGGCCGTGTCAATGTGGTTGCGTCGCTGGGCGAAAAGGGGGGGCAAGGGGGTAAACCGGCTGATACAGACCGCAATGTCGCCGAAGGTACCCGGGCAAAGATAGGCAAGGATTCCGCCGCCGATTATAAGTTGATCGGTTCTATCAACGCCAAAGTCGAAACTTCAGGCAGCGTGCAAATCCATTATTATCAGGTTGATCTCGCCCTGGTCAGCCTGGCCGACAAGCGGATTGTCTGGACAGGCCGGAAAGTTCTGACGAAAAAGGTCAGGGATTCCGAATTGCACTAGCACAGTAGTCAAACAATCGAACCCGGGTTTCGAATACCGAGTTTTCCGATCGACCACACCTGCGCCCAGTCGGCAGTTCTAACCAGCCCAGCGCACCTGATTGACTTCCCTTGTTCGAATTTTCCGGCGCGGTCCGATAGATGGTACCAAACAGTAGCGGGACGGTGGGTGAAACGAAACTTTGGGCGGGATCCGGACAGCGACTGGCCATGCCTGTAAGTGTTTAAGGTGAACTTGTTGCTTTGGCAGGCGGGTAGTTATCGCCGCTTTGATCGTCATCCAGATTGTAATTCGGACGCGGTGGTTTGCCGTCATATACCTGGCTTCTGCGGTGAAGCAGGTAACTGTCGCGTATAAACTGGTAAGGATCGATCATCGCCTCATCCAGAATTTGTTCCTGGTCCAGAAGTTGGGCACGATGGCTGAGTCCCCTGAGCAAGTAGGACTGGTTGCGCGCGCTCATGTCATTCAATTGATAAACCGGGCTGGCGAAGCCGTCACCGTATAGTCCGGCCGTGTCACGCAACGTGCTCGGCCCCAGAATCGGCAGCACAAGGTAGGGACCGTTACCTACCCCCCATTTTCCAAGGGTCAAGCCAAAGTCCTGGTGGTGCTTTTTCAAGTCGCCCCGTGTAGCCACATCGAACAGGCCTAAAACACCAAAAGTGGAATTCACAACAAAGCGCATGCCGTCGGAAAAACCCTGCTTCACCTTGAATTGCAGAAAATCATTGGCGGTGACATCGACATCGTCAAGATTGGAAAAGAAATTCGATACCATGCTTTTTGCAAACGTGGGCATCATCGCCTGATATTTCCGCGCGACTGGTTTGACAATGGCCTTGTCCAGGGTGTCATTGAATTTGTAAACGCTGCGGTTGAGTGGTTCGAGCGGGTCGGCCGGATTGGACGCTCTGGTTGAGGCACAACCGGTCAGCGCGATGGCCGCAATTACCATGATGGATCGTACGATGTTCATTTTATTGTTGGCTATTCTGAATTGACTCGGATTATACGGTTGTCCGGACAGTCTGGGTAATGACGGGAGTCAGCGTTGTGCGGGAACGGTCAGCTCGCCGATATGTAAACTGAATTTTCCGCTGCTGCGTTCGGCGAAGTAATATTCCAGACTGAAACGCACCGGTCGGAAGGCAATTTCATCCCAGGGTATTTCAGTTTTGCTGAATAGTTTGGTTTCCAGAGTTTCCTGCCCGGGACTGAAATCAAGATCGAGCAATTTTGCGCGAAACAGTATATGAACCTGGTTGATGAAAGGCAGGCTGTACATCGAATACAGGTCGCCTATTGCAATCCGCGCATTGGCCTCCTCAAGCGTTTCACGGATGGCCGCTTCGGCGGTCGTTTCCCCATTTTCCATGAAGCCGGCAGGAAGCGTCCACAGACCATGGCGAGGTTCAATTGCACGGCGGCACAACAGAACCTTGTCCTCCCATTCCGGAAGGGACCCGACAATCAATTTCGGATTCTGGTAATGGACTTCGCCACAACTGGTACAGACATGGCGCGTGCGGTTATCGTCCGGCGGGATACGCAGTTCGACTGGGGCACCACACAGGCTGCAATATTTCATGGCATATCGGTCACGGAATGTTGGCGCAAAACGACATTGTTTCGGGCACCTATCGGGTAATTGCGCTGACTTTGTTTGACCCCGCCGACACCGTCTTTGGGAAGTTCAGGTTTAGCACCCGTTGCGCATCGTCGCGAAGCTTGTAAAGGCCCATAATGTCATAACCCTTAACCAGTATCTGCAGCGCATCCTGTACCGAGGGAGTGTTCGGATATTCCGTCAATACTTCCTTGGCGCGGTTCACGGCTGCGATGTCGGCGCCTCTGCGCAGGTAGTAATTGGCAACATGAATTTCATATTTTGCCAGCCCGTCGAGCAAATACTGCATGCGCAATCTTGAATCCGGTGCATACCTGCTGGACGGGAAGCGCGATACCAGATCCTTGAAGGCGGCAAACGAATCCTTCGCCGCCTTGGGGTCACGGTCAGTTGGGTCCTGCCCGAAAGTCAGCCCGAAAATCCCCATATCCGGTGTGAAATTGGCCAAACCCTTCACATAGTATGCATAATCGATGTACGGATTATTCGGGTACTGTTTGATGAAAGTATCGGCGGCGGAAATCGCCGATTCCGGGTCACTCTGCCTGTAGTATGCGTATGCCAGATCGAGTTGAGCCTGTTGCGCGTAACGCCCGTAAGGATACCGGGATTGCAGGGATTCGAGCTGTTTGACGGCGGATTCGAAATTTTTCTTGTCAAGTTCTGTCTTGGCTTTCTGGTACATTGATTCGGCAGAAGCGGTTTTCTCCTTGGCGTCGGCATCCGGCTTGGAGCCGAACGAACTGCAGGCAGTTAACGTAAACAGCATGATTACGGCTAATATAGGGCGCATGACAAATCCAGAAAAAAATTTGCGCAATTATACCACCCGCGGGATCGGCGGGCTTGCGCGGAATACGGACAAAACTGGCACGGGTGAGAATTTCCCGCCGCCTGACCAGCTTCAGGCGGCTGACAGTGTGCAGCATCTGACCGTTCCCGCTGACTACGGCGGACTGCGCCTGGACCAGGCGTTGGTCAAAATTTTCCCGGAGTATTCGCGTAGCCGTTTGCAGGAATGGATCACCGGGCGACAGGTCAGGGTGGACGGTGAATTTGCCACACCCAAGCAAAAAGTCTGGGGTGGCGAAACACTTGAAGTGCTTCCGCAAGTTCATCCCGCCGATCAACCGTACCTGGCCGAGGATATATCGCTGGACATTGTTTTCGAAGACGACGCCCTGCTGGTGATCAACAAGCCGGTCGGTCTGGTGGTGCATCCGGGTAGCGGCAACTGGGAAGGTACCATGCTCAACGCGCTGCTGCATTACGCGCCGCAGTTGGCACAGGTGCCGCGGGCCGGCATCGTGCACAGGCTGGACAAGGACACCAGCGGATTGCTGGTGGTGGCCAAGACCATCCCGGCGCAAACCGCACTGGTGCGCCAGTTGGAGGCGCGCAGCATGCACCGTGAATATCTGGCACTGGTACATGGCGAACTGGCCCGCGCCGGCAAGGTGGATGCGCCGATAGGGCGCCACCCGACCCAGCGCGTCAAGATGGCAGTGGTGGAAAGCGGCAGGGCTGCCGTTACCCACTATGAGATCGAGAAAAAATTCCCGAGTTGCACATTGCTGCGCTGCCGTTTGGAAACCGGTCGCACCCACCAGATCCGTGTCCACCTGGCGCGTATCGGCCATCCGCTGGTGGGCGACAGCGTGTATCTCAAGGGCCCGCAAAAATGCGTGCCGCAATTGCGCGCGTTGCTGACCGGATTCCCGCGCCAGGCATTGCACGCCACACGGCTCGCACTGGAACATCCGGTCAGTGGCGAAATGATCGAGTGGCATGTGCCGCTGCCGCTGGACATGCAGCAGCTGCTGCAAGAAATACAGGCCATAGCAAATGAGCCTGTCTGAACATTTGATCATTCCTGATTGGCCCGCACCGTTTAATGTGAAAGCGTTGCAGACTACCCGTGCGGGCGGCATCAGCAGCCCACCCTATGACAGCCTCAATTTCGGCGATCATGTCGGCGATTCCCCGCTGGCGGTTGAACGCAACCGCATTTTGCTCAACAGGCTGCTGCCGAGCGAACCGGTGTGGCTCAAGCAAATGCATGGCACCGTCGTCGTCAGCGCGGACACGGCGAGCTGTCTGCCGCAGGCCGATGCCTGCATCGCGCGGCACCGCACCGCGGTGTGTGTGGTGATGACGGCGGATTGCCTGCCGATCCTGTTGTGCGATAGGCAGGGCAGTGTGGTCGGTGTCGCACATGCCGGCTGGAAAGGCCTGGCGGCCGGGGTGATCGAAGCCACTGTGCGGGCGATGAAAGCCGCACCGGAAAATATCATGGCGTGGCTGGGTCCGGCCATCAGCCAGGAAGCATTCGAGGTCGGTGACGAGGTGCGTGCGGCTTTCCTGGCGATACAGCCGCAAGCAGCCCCGGCATTCATTCCCGGCCGGAGCGGAAAATGGTACGCCGATCTTTACGCACTGGCTCGCCTGAGGCTGAATGCGCTGGGTATCAACCGGATTTACGGCGGCGGCAGTTGCACATATCGCGAGCGCGATCGCTACTTTTCCTACCGCCGTGACGGCGCAACCGGACGCATGGGGACATTCATCTGGCTGGAATAGCCGGGGCCGATCGTCAACCTGATATAATCCGCGCCCCTGATTTTCTGAACAACCTCCCATGAGCGTACTACTGTGGATCGTCGTAGCGAGTTTAATCGGCGGCGTACTGAGCGTGCTGAGCGCCGCGCTGTTCGCGTTGAACGCGCGCCCGCATTGGGTCAACTCGCTGGTCAGTTACGCGATCGGGGCATTGCTGGGCGCGGCATTTCTGGAGATATTGCCCGAAGCACTGAAACTGACCAGCAGTGTTTCAACGGTCAGCGGCGCGGTGCTGGCGGGCATACTGATTTTTTTCACGCTGGAAAAATTATTGCTGTGGCGCCATTGCCACCATGATCATTGCGAAGCGCATGAACCCGTTGTGCCCAACGAGCATGGCCGCAGCGGCACCATGATCATGGTGGGCGACACTTTTCACAATTTTGTCGATGGCGTCATCATCGCCGCCGCATTCCTGGCCGATGTGAATCTGGGTATCGTCACGGCGCTGGCGATCATCGCGCATGAGATACCCCAGGAAGTCGGCGATTTCATGATCCTGCTGCATTCCGGTTACACCAAGACGCAGGCTTTGCTGGTCAATCTGGTATCCAGCCTGGCCACATTATTGGGCGGTGTGCTGGCTTATTACGCTTTGCAATCCATGCAGAGTATCGTGCCGATGCTATTGGCTCTGGCCGCGGCGAGCATGATCTATGTGGCAGTCGCCGACCTGATCCCCGGACTGCATAAACGCACCACTTTGCGCGACACGCTGGAGCAGGTCGTGCTGATTGCGCTGGGCATATCTTCGATATTCCTGGTCCAGCTCCTGGTCTCCGAATAAGGCAACCCCATGATGAAAATAAATCCCATACCCAAAGTCGGCTTCGTTTCGCTCGGTTGCCCAAAAGCGACCGTTGATTCCGAGCACATCCTCACCCGTCTGCGCGCAGAGGGTTACCTGATTTCGGCGACCTATCAGGATGCCGATCTGGTGGTGGTCAATACCTGCGGTTTCATCGACAGCGCGGTGGCAGAGTCGCTGGAGGCGATCGGTGAAGCGCTGACAGAAAACGGCAAGGTGATTGTCACCGGTTGCCTGGGGGCCAAGGGTGATGTGGTGAAACAGGCACATCCCAGCGTCCTCGCAGTGACCGGCCCGCATGCGGCAGACGAGGTGATGGACGCCGTGCATCAGCATCTGCCCAAGCCGCATGATCCCTATTCCGATCTGGTTCCGCCGCAGGGAATACGGCTCACGCCCAAACATTTCGCCTATGTGAAAATTTCCGAGGGCTGCAATCACCGCTGCACCTTCTGCATCATCCCCAGCATGCGCGGTGATCTGGTCAGTCGCCCGGTCGGCGATGTGATGCAGGAAGCGCAGAACCTGGTCAATGCCGGCGTCAAGGAACTGCTGGTGATCTCGCAGGACACCAGCGCGTATGGCGTGGACGTTAAATACCGCACCGGCTTCTGGGGCGGCAAGCCGCTCAAGAGCCGCATGACCGAGCTGGCGGCAGCGATGGGCGAGCTGAGAACACCCGATGGGGAGCGTGCGTGGGTGCGTCTGCATTATGTCTATCCTTATCCGCATGTGGACGAAGTGATTCCGCTGATGGCGGAGGGCAAGATTTTGCCCTACCTGGACATCCCGTTCCAGCATGCCAGCCAGCGCATCCTGAAACTGATGAAGCGTCCTGCCAGCAGCGAGAATGTGCTGGCGCGCATCAAGCAATGGCGCGAAATCTGCCCGGACATTACCCTGCGCAGTACCTTCATCGTCGGCTTCCCGGGCGAGACGGAGGAAGAATTTACAGAGCTGCTGGATTTCCTGAAACAAGCGCAACTTGACCGTGTCGGCGCTTTCGCTTACTCCCCGGTGGAAGGTGCAGTCGCAAATATTTTGCCCAATCACATCCCGCCGGAGTTGCAACAAGAACGCCTTGCACGGCTGATGCTGTTGCAGGAGGAGATCAGCGAACAGCGCCTGAAACGCAAGATCGGCAAGACAATCAAGGTGCTGGTGGATGAAGTGGACAATGATGGCGCGGTTGCGCGCAGTTCTGCGGACGCGCCTGAAATTGATGGCGTGGTATACATCGACAACGGATCACAGCTGCATCCCGGAGATCTTGTTGAAGTGAGAATTACAGATTCCGATACCCACGATCTGTGGGCTGAGATTGTCGAGCCGCAATTGAACTCCTGAGCTTGGAGGGTGGGGTTACCTCTTGCCCAGACTCCCGGGATCATCTACCTTGCCGCCGGGATAATCACCGCCCTGCGGTGACATACCATCCCGCTTGTTCAAGTCGCTTTTGAACTGCTGGCGTTGCTCCGGCGACATGTCTTTGAAATGTTCGCGCATTTCCTTGCGGCGTTGTTCGCGTTGTTCGGGCGGCATGTTCTTCCAATGCTCTTGCAGTAATAAACGAATTTGTTCGCGTTCCGCGGGTGGCATTTGTTCCCAGTGTTCACGAACATCTTTTCGTTGCTCGGCGAGTTGCCCCGGGGACATATTTTGTATCTCCTGGCGCAACAGTTCACGTTCATTAATACGCTGTGCCGGCGTCATGGATTTCATGCGCTCGAGGTGTTCCTGAAAGGTGAGTTTGTGTGCTCCGGCTGTGTTCGGGGCGGTTGCGGGCGGGGCGCCCTTCAGATTCGGGGTGTCGGCGGCCAGCGCGTTAAGGCTAAAACAGGCAGCGATCGACGCAGCAATTATAACCAACCGTTTATTCACGGTTTTTTTCTGGATTAGCGGAATGGAGGGGTGTTTATCAAGTGTCATGTCTGGCGGTTTTGTAGTTACTTTAGGCAATTTGTTCATGAATTTTCCCAAAAAATATCAGCTACTCAACCATGAATGCTTAGTATGGTAGTGCGAGCCTGCAAACAAAGTGCTTTTTTTGCAGCAAAAGTTGTAAATATTTGTTTCCGCCGCACAACAGATAGCAACCTGATGCCGCTTCTGTGTATCATTCGGCCATGACTATTGCACAGCGAATTTTGATTGTTGATGACGATGCCCGTTTGCGTGAGCTGTTGCTGCGCTATCTGTCCGAGCAGGGTTTCGAGGCCAAGGCGGTAGGTGATGGAAAATCGCTGGACAAGGCGCTGGCATTAAAGCGCTATCACTTGCTGGTGCTGGACTTGATGCTGCCGGACGAAGACGGGTTGGCAATTTTGCGCCGGTTGCGCGGTGCAAGTGAGAGCGTCCCGGTGATTCTGCTCACTGCCAAGGGAGACGAGATCGACCGTATCGTCGGTCTCGAAATGGGTGCAGATGACTATCTGCCCAAGCCGTTCAACCCGCGCGAGCTGGTGGCGCGTATCCATGCGGTTTTGCGCCGCAAGGGGTCGCAGCCGATCGGCGCGCCGGAAATCGAGGAAAAGAGTGTCGCGTTTGGCGATTGTGAACTGGATTTGGCCACGCGCGTGCTGACCAGAAGCGGCGAACAAATCTCCCTGTCCACCGGGGAATTCGCGCTGCTCAGGACCCTGGTGCTGCATCCGCGCCAGCCGCTTTCGCGTGACAAGCTGATGGAGCTTGCCCGCGGCCGGGATCATGATCCGTTTGATCGTGCCATTGATGTGCAGGTATCGCGCCTGCGCAAGCTGATCGAGCCCGATCCGGCCAAACCGCGTTTCATCCAGACGGTGTGGGGACACGGCTATGTGTTCGTCCCCGACGGAGCCAGCCCTTGATTCATTTGCCGAGGTCTTTGCTGGCCCGGTCATTCTTGATCATTGCTGTACTGATTGTGTTGTCACTTGTGGCTTCAGTGGTGATATTCCGACAGGTGCAGCAGGAACCGCACGCAAAGCAGATGGCGCAACTGGTCGTGTCTGTGGTCAATCTGACCCGGGCTGCCGTGCTTTCTGCGGCCCCTGAATGGCGTTCCGCACTGCTCGCCGAATTGGCCGGATCGGAAGGATTGCGTCTGCACATGGCGGATGGCAGCGATGTGCTCCAGCCATTGCCTGATCATCCGGAAGAAATGCGCCTGATGATGGAGAAAGTGCGCAAGCGGTTGGGCAGCAACACCCGATTTGCGGCCAAACGAAACGGCGAGGAAGCTTTGTGGGTAAGCTTTTTCATCGGTCACGAGGAGTTCTGGATTGCGCTGCCCAAGGATCGTTTCGAGCAGCCGGTATCCGAGGTGTTGTTGCCCTGGAGCCTGCTGGTTTTAGTGCTGGCATTGCCCAGCGCATTTTTCACTGCGCAGCAGATAACGCGCCCGCTGAAGCGAATCGCACAGGCCGCCTTGCAGGTGGGACAGGGAACCTGGCCGCAACCGCTGCCGGAAAGCGGGGCACAGGAAATCGTCACGGTATCACGGGCCATCAACCAGATGTCAGCCGATCTTGCGGCTAATGAGCGCGAGCGCGCGCTAGTGCTGGCGGGTATTTCGCATGATTTGCGCACACCGCTGGCCAGGGTGCGTATCGCCGCCGAATTGAGCGCGGATGAATCGTTGCGCGAGGGGCTGGTTGCAGATGTGGAGCAGATGGATGCGGTGATCCAGCAATTTCTCGACTATGCGCGCCTCGACGAAAATGAGGCAAGGGTAAAGACAGATTTAAAATTGCTGATCCAGGAGGTTGCACAACAGTTTTCCGCGCATGCCCGGAAGTTGACGCTTGAATTGCGCGATACAATTTCGGTTCCCGTCAGGCCCCTGCTATTGAAGCGCGCACTCTCTAACCTGCTGGATAACGCGATCAAGTACGGCGGGGGTGAAATCACCGTGCGACTCTGGCGGGAGGAGGGCAATATCATGATTACGGTAGCGGATCATGGCACCGGCATTCCCCACGCACAGCATGCAACGGTGAAAAGACCATTTGTCAGGCTGGAATCCGCACGCAGCAACTCAACCGGATCGGGCCTGGGTTTGGCCATCGTCGAACGAGCCGCGCGTTTGCACGACGGGGAATTCATTCTGGCGGATAACGAAGCGGGCGGATTGCTGGTAAAACTGGTATTGCCGATAACGGCAAATTCCGCGACACTATCATAATGTTCCAGACACAGAGAATTCCGGCATGCAGCAGGAATAGGCTCAATCTTTGGAGTGATTTTTGTCGATCACTTCGATGTCGATGTCGCGGGTCTGACTGTTCTCTTTTATTTGTCTTGTCGCTTCATCATCGGAGCGCATCCCTTCCTTGAAGCCCTTTACTGCGCTGCCGAGATCGCTGCCGACGTTGCGCAGTTTCTTGGTGCCGAAAACCAAAACGATCACCAGCAATACGATCAGCCAGTGCCAGATGCTTAATTCACCCATCTTGCCTCCCGAAAATTAACATAACCCGGCCACCATGCGCCCAGCCATCAGGCTGGCGGAACAATTGAACATGTTGCCGGGCAGCCAAACGATGGCAAACCGGCTGCATCTAAACCGTCGAAATATGCCGGACCACTTGCGTATGCCGTTGGCTTGGTGAAACAATTTCAAATAAACATGCTCGGTATAAACTGCAATAGCCAGGTGGTGATTCTACCGCTTAGTATTATTGCTACATCAATATTTATTTGCCCGCCGGCGTCACATTTGGTAACAAATATCTCGGGTATTTGGCAGGTTTATCCGTGGTGGTGCTATCGGTGAGAGTCCTTTTCCTGCCAGCCCAATGGTGCGACAAATTATTGTCGCGTGTTGGACGTATGCGGGTGAGTTGCGTGAAGCGAATATGGGTGCTTGGAATAGAGCCTGGATCAAGCGGTATTGAAAAATGCAACCGCTTCCGCTGCGACACGGGTGCGCTTCATTGGCGGCAAGCTCTGCCAAATGCGTTTGCCATAGGGTTTGCTGATCAGGCGCGGATCGCAGATCATCAGCACGCCGCGATCCGTTTCATCGCGTATCAATCTTCCCGCGCCTTGCTTAAGGGCGATGATGGCGCGCGGCAACTGGTATTCCATGAACGCGTTGCGTCCCTGCTTATTCAGCTGAGCGATGCGCGCCGCCAGCACCGGATCGTCGGGCGGGGCGAACGGCAGCTTGTCGATGATCACCAGCGACAGGGCTTCGCCGCGCACGTCGACTCCCTCCCAGAATGATTGGCTGCCAAGCAGCACCGCGTTGCCGAGCGAGCGAAAGCGTGTCAGCAACTCGTTGCGCGATCCTTCGCCCTGCAGCAACAGCGGAAAGTCCCAGCCGCGGCGGTCGAATTCCGCCTGCAGGATCTCATGGGCGCGCTGCATCGCGCGCAGACTGGTGAACAGAAAAAATGCGCGACCCCTGCTTGCTTCGAGCAGCGGCAACGCGGCCTGCACCACCGCCTCGGTATAGCCCTCGCTGTTCGGTTCCGGCAGGCTGGCGGGGACATACAGCAACGCCTGCTCGGCATAGTTGAACGGGCTGTCCCAGCACGCGGTCTTCGCCTTGAACAGGCCCATCTCGCCCTGGTAGTGCGAAAAATCCTGTTTCACCGCCAGCGTTGCGGAGGTGAATATCCAGGCGCGCGCGCTACCGGCGATCTGCTTCTCGAAAATTTCGGCGATGGACAGCGGCGTGGTATTGAGTTGCAGCGAATGGTGGAAAACTTCAAGCCAGCGCACCTGGTCGGGTTCGTCGCCTGTTTGCCACAGCTTGAGTTGCTGCGCCAGCGCCTGAGTGCGCTGCCAGCAGTTTTCCAGGCCTTCGCTGCGCTCCGCCTGTTTTTCCAGCAGGCCGGACAGCTGTGCCAGCTTCTCGCCCAGAATCTTCAGCGCAGGCGCAAACTCCTTGAAGTTCTCCGTCGCGGTGGCGGGCATCCGGCCTTCCTTTTTGAACACCAGCCGCAAGTCGCGCGCGGCCTTGTCCAGTTCGTCGCATGCCTTGGGCAGCGCCGCGAAATCCTTTGCACCGGCCGCCGCCTCGAGGCGCGTGTCGCGTGCCAGATCGAGCAGCAGTGACGTGGACAAAGTCTCTCCAAAAAACAGGCTGGCGGTCTCCGGCAACTGGTGTGCCTCGTCGAAGATCACCGTATTGCAGGCCGGCAGCAGTTCCGCCACGCCTTCGTCGCGCAACATCACATCGGCGAAGAACAGGTGATGGTTTACCACCACGATGTCCGCTTTCATCGCCTCGGTGCGCGCCTTGAGCACAAAGCACTCCTTGTGGTTGGGGCATTCCTGGCCTAGACAGTTGTCGCGTGTCGAGGTGACCTGCATCCAGACCGGCGCATTCTCCGGAACGTCGGCCAGGCCGCTCTTGTCGCCGGAATCGCTGACCTTGGCGTATTGTTTGATCTTGCCCAGATGTCTGACGTCCTCGCGCGTTGCAAAACGTCCATCGCTCAGTGCGCGCTCCAGATGATAGTGGCACACATAATTGGCGCGCCCCTTGAGCAGCGCCACCGAAACCGGCGCCTTGAGCGCGTCGCGCACCATGGGCAGATCTTTCTGGAATAATTGGTCTTGCAGGTTCTTGGTGCCGGTCGAGATGATCACCTTGCCGCCCGCGAGCAGTGCGGGAACCAGATAGGCAAAAGTCTTGCCGGTGCCGGTTCCCGCCTCGACGACCAGGATCGCGTTATCGCGTATCGCCTCGGCAACTGCCAGCGCCATCTCGCGCTGTTGAGCACGCGGACGGAACGACGCGACTTCAGCGGAAAGCGGGCTTTGTTCGGAGAAAAAACGTTCGACTTCCAGGGACACGATAGGGAAAATTATCCGGGCTAATGGTGAGATGGCGATTGGCTGAGGGCAGCATTATGATTCGCCGCCAATTTTACGCGAGGGCGTATCATAACGGTGCAAATTTCGGGATTCATGGCGAAAGGAGGTACAGCGATGACGAAAAGAACTTTTCCCTTGTCCAGCGTTTACCGCCTGCTTGAACCCGGGCCGGTGGTGCTGGTGACCACTGCGCACAAGGGTAGGGCAAATATCATGACCCAGTCGTGGCACACGATGATGGAGTTCGTGCCGCCGCTGGTGGGCTGTGTGATCAGCGGGCGCAATTTCAGCTTTGATGCATTGGTCGCGACCAAAGAATGCGTAATCAGTATTCCGACTGCGGAACTGGCCAAGCAGGTGGTGGGCGTCGGCAATTGTTCCGGAAAGAAGGTGGACAAGTTCGGGAAATTCAAGCTCACGCCACTGCCCGCCTCGCAGGTGGAAGCGCCGCTGATTGCCGAATGTTACGCCAATCTCGAATGCAGGGTAGCCGATAGCCGGCTGGTGAACCGTTACAACTTCTTCGTGCTGGAGGTGGTCAAGGCGTGGATAGACCCCGCAATGAAGAATCCGCGCACCCTGCATCACCGCGGCAAGGGTGTGTTCATGGTGGGAGGCGAGACGATCAAGCTGCCTTCAAAAATGAAGTGACCCGGTTACTTGTAACCCAGGTTCATTTTGCGCCATATCCAGGCTATAGATGTCGCAAGGCGGGAAGGGCTGCTGCCGGTTCGGCCTTGCGACAGGACTATCTGACGGTACGGATCAGGGGCGAATGTAAGCGTAGCCTTCCCGTTCCTTTTTGATGACCTCAACTACGCCGGATGGGACATAGCTGGTATTCGGCAGCATGTCTGCATCGGTCAGCTTCATGCTTCTCATGGTATTTTGGCAGGCCACGATGGCGATACCCGCCTTTTTCGCCTCGTCTACCCGATTGCCGACGAGAGAATCCATCTTGAGCATGCCTATTCCGGGGCCGTAGGTGACAATCTCGATATCAACATTGTTCGCTCCTAATGCATGTTGTACATTATTCGCGTTGTTGAGCGCCAGGTTCCATTTGCCGGGTTCTGCATCGCTGACCTGTATCACTACGTGTTCTTTTGTCGCCGCTGTTTCAGAGGCTGTTGCATTGAATGATGTCATGGATAAAGTCAGGGCAAATGCGGCAGCCAGTATTTTAAAGTATTTCATTTGTGGTTGTCCTCGTGAATTATTGAGTGTTTAAATTTGCAAACAACTACAGCCATTCCCGATCGGCGGAGTGGTGAAAATCATCCCGGATATTATGAATATCCCCTTGCCGTAGTTGTGAGGATTCTAGCATGCTCCCCTTGAGATTCGATCTAAATACACGGGGGTGACAATAGTGTTGCCGCGGAATGTGGCAAACGGCGATACTGTACGGGTTTGGTTGATCAATATTGCCGGTGGTTATTGCAGCCAGCCCGGCGCAGGGGGGCTGGTAATGCAGATTTGGGTGGATGCCGACGCGTGTCCCAAGGTCATCAAGGAAATCCTGTTTCGTGCTGCGGACAGGCGACAAATCCAGCTGACGCTGGTTGCAAACCGGCCGCTATATTGCCCGCCTTCGCGGTTTATCCGCACCATGCAGGTGCCGGCTGGTTTTGATGTGGCCGATGACAGAATCGCCGGATTGGTCGAGCGGGGTGATCTGGTGATTACCGCCGATATTCCGCTGGCTGCCGATGTCATCGCGCGGGGCGCTCATGCCTTGAATCCGCGCGGCGAGTTCTATACCGTTGACACGATCAAGGAAAGGTTGACCATGCGTAATTTCATGGATGGCTTGCGCGGCAGCGGTGTGGAAACGGGTGGTCCGCCGATTTTTAACCAGGGCGATCGCCGGGAATTCGCCAACCAGCTGGATAAATTTTTGGCCAAACATCAGGTGACCCAAGGGTGAGTTATGTTGTTGGTACGGCGTATCGAACTGGCGTATGCTTTGCATGTCTATCGACGGATAAAGGAGCACAAATGATGCTGAATTATTTACGCAATCCGCTGGTTTATCTGATTCCCATAGCCTTGCTGCTTTCGGCATGCGCGTCGACACAGCTTACCTCGGTATGGAAAGACCCGTCATACCAGACACGCCCCACCAGGATCCTGGTAATCGGGGTGGCCAAGAGCCCGCTCAACAGGAGGCTGTTTGAGGACGAGTTTGTCCGTCAACTAGAATCCCGCGGTACGGACGCTATCGCAAGCTATACCGTTCTTCCCGATGCGCAGCAGGGCGACCAGGCGGTTATCGCGAAAAAAGTGGCCGAGTTGGGTGCGGATGCGGTGTTGATCACCAGGCTGGTCAGCAAGAAAGTCGTGCGGGTCTATGTGCCGGGCACGCCCTATTATCCGCCGCCGTATTACGATACCTGGCCGGACTATTATGTTTATGGCTACCGTTATATGCACACGCCGGGGTATATCGCCAACGACGAATATGCAGTCATCGAGACCAACCTGTATGATGCGAAGACCGACAAGTTGATCTGGGCTGCGTCATCGGAGACCGGCATAAACGACTCGGATAAGAATCTCATCAAGTCCTACATCAGAGTCATGGTGAACAGCATGATCGGGCTGGGGCTGCTGGGCAAATAAACCTGTGCGACCGCTCAAATATTGAATAATAGCCCCCGAATATGTGGGGCTCGATAACCGGCATCAAATTCCTCCGGCTAGCCACAAAAAAGCCAAATAAAAAGCAAACATGGCAAAACCAAAAACGATTTACTCCTGTACTGAATGCGGTGGGCAGGTATCCAAGTGGCAGGGTCAGTGCCCGCATTGCGGGGCATGGAACACCCTGGTTGAGAGCGTGGCGGAAGTTGCGCCGAGCGGAAAGAACCGTTTCAATGCGCTTGCCGCAAGCGGAAAAGTGCAGAAGCTCGCCGAGGTGGAGGCTGCAGAGGTGCCGCGCACGCCCACCGGCATCGTCGAATTTGATCGCGTGCTGGGCGGCGGGCTGGTGCAGGGTGCGGTGGTGCTGATCGGCGGCGATCCCGGCATAGGCAAGTCCACGCTGTTACTGCAGACGCTGGCGCATCTCTCCTCGCACAAAAGAGTGCTGTATGTGAGCGGCGAGGAATCGACCCAGCAGATTGCATTGCGCGCCAAGCGGCTGGCGCTGGATGCCCACGGCATGCACCTGCTCGCCGAAATCCAACTGGAACAGATTCAGGCAGCCATCGCGCAGGAAAAGCCGGACGTGGTGGTGATCGATTCGATCCAGACCGTGTATTCCGACCAGCTGACCTCCGCGCCCGGCTCGGTATCGCAGGTGCGCGAATGTGCGGCGCAACTCACTCGTGTCGCCAAGGGCGGCAACATCACCATGATTCTGGTCGGCCACGTCACCAAGGAAGGGGCGCTGGCCGGACCGCGCGTGCTGGAGCACATCGTCGATACAGTGCTGTATTTCGAGGGCGACACCCATTCCAGTTTCCGTCTGGTGCGCGCATTCAAGAATCGCTTCGGCGCGGTGAACGAACTCGGCGTGTTCGCGATGACCGAGAAAGGACTGCGCGAAGTGAGCAATCCGTCCGCGCTGTTCCTGTCCCAGCACGGCGCGCAGGTCGCGGGATCGTGCGTGATGGTGACGCAGGAGGGCACGCGCCCGTTGCTGGTAGAGATACAGGCGCTGCTCGACGAGGCCCATTCTCCCAGCCCGCGGCGTTTGTCGCTGGGCCTGGAACAGAACCGGCTGGCGATGCTGCTGGCCGTGCTGCACCGTCATGCCGGCATCGCCTGTTTCGATCAGGATGTGTTCATCAACGCGGTGGGCGGCGTGAAGATCACCGAGCCGGGTGCCGACCTCGCGGTGTTGCTCGCAATCGTGTCTTCGCTGAAAAACAAGCCGTTGCCGGAAAAGCTGGTGGTGTTCGGCGAGGTCGGCCTGGCCGGGGAGGTGCGCCCGGTGCAGCGCGGTCAGGAACGGCTGAAAGAGGCGGCCAAACTGGGTTTTACCCATGCAATCATCCCCAAGGCCAATGCACCCAAGCACAAGATTGCCGGCATGGAAATCATCGCGGTGGATCGTGTCGAGGATGCCGTCGCAAGGATGCGCTAGGTTTGAAAGGAAGGGAAAACGATGGGAAAAACTCGATTGGAGGCGTTCAGTGACGGTGTGATTGCGATCATCATCACCATCATGGTGCTGGAGCTGAAAGTGCCGCATGGTTCCGCTTTTGAATCATTGCTGCCGCTGCTGCCGGTCTTCCTCAGCTACGTGCTCAGCTTCGTCTATCTGGGAATTTACTGGAACAATCACCACCACATGCTGCACACGGTACAGCGTGTCAGCGGCGGGATATTGTGGGCGAACCTGCATTTGTTGTTCTGGTTGTCGCTCATTCCTTTTGTGACCGGCTGGATGGGCGAGAACCATTTCGCCGCGCTGCCGACAGCGCTGTATGGCGTGGTACTGCTGATGGCCGCAATCGCATACTGGATATTGCAGAATATCATTATCGCGGCAAGCGGCGGCAGGGAGTCGCTGCTGGCCAAAGCAGTTGGCAATGATTGGAAGGGAAAAATTTCTCCGTTGCTATATGCCGTCGCGATAGCGGCCGCATTCTGGAACCAGTGGTTTTCAGATGCATTATACGTATTGGTTGCCGTCATGTGGCTGGTGCCCGACCGGCGTATCGAGCGGATCATGGACAAATGAAATGGCGGTATGTGACCGGGTGCAGAAATGTTTGTTATGCAAGCGTGAACGGATTGCTTGTCATTGTGCTGGTTGCGGTATCGCGCTAAAGTGGCAGTACACAAAATAATAATTCGGGAGATGCAATTATCATGATAATTACCGTTCTGGTTGCTCTAACCGTATTCGTCCTGCTGGCTTTTTTTCGTGCTTCGATCACCAGTTGGGTATTGGCCATCATCGTGGTGGTACCGGTGATCGCGATCGTGGCGCGTTTCTCTGATAACGTGCTGATCTTGATCGGCGCAGCGCTGTTTTTGTTTGTTGCGCTGTTCGGAATTCCTTACCTGCGCCGTAACGTGATCAGCGCCGCGATATTCAAGATTTTCCGCAAAGTCCTGCCGCAAATTTCCGCCACCGAACAGGAAGCGATTGATGCGGGCACCGTATGGTGGGACGGAGAGTTGTTCGGCGGCAATCCCGATTGGGGCAAGTTGCTGGCATTTCCAAAATGCGGATTGGGTGAGCGGGAACAGGCCTTCCTGGACAACGAGGTCGAACAGTTGTGTGCCATGCTGGACGATTGGGACATCACGCACAATCGCGCCGACCTTCCCCCCGAAGTCTGGCAATTCATCAAGGACAAGGGCTTTTTCGGGATGATCATCCCGAAGCGTTACGGCGGGTTGGAGTTTTCCGCACAGGGCCATTCGGCGATCGTGAGCAAAGTTGCTTCGCGCAGCGGCACGGCGGCCGTAACGGTGATGGTGCCGAATTCGCTGGGTCCGGCCGAACTGCTGTTGCACTATGGAACTGAAGAGCAAAAGGAAAAATACCTGCATCGGCTGGCGAAGGGCCAGGAAGTGCCCTGCTTTGCGCTGACCGGTCCGTTCGCCGGATCGGATGCCGGCGCGATCCCCGATTACGGCATCGTGTGTCACGGCGAATTCGGCGGCCAACAGAATGTGCTGGGCATCCGTCTGACCTGGGAGAAACGCTACATCACACTCGCCCCGGCAGCAACACTGCTCGGCCTGGCGTTCAAATTGTACGATCCGGAACACCTGCTCGGTGGTGAGACCGAGCGCGGCATCACGCTGGCGCTGATTCCCACCGATACCCCGGGCGTGCAGATCGGGCGCCGCCATTTCCCGCTGAATTCCGCTTTCCTGAATGGTCCGACGCAGGGCAAGGATGTGTTCATCCCGATGGATTACATCATCGGCGGCACGTCGCGCGTGGGGCAGGGCTGGCGCATGTTGATGGAATGCCTGGCTGCGGGGCGCTCTATCTCGCTGCCGGCCAGCAGCATCGGCGGCATGAAGCTGGTCGCACGCACCAGCGGGGCATACAGCCGCGTGCGCAAACAATTCAAGGTGCCGATCGGCAAATTCGAGGGCGTGGAAGAACCGCTGGCACGCATCGGCGCGCACACCTACATGGTCGAGGCGGCGCGCCGTTTCACTGCGCTGGCTGTCGATCTGGGCGAGAAACCCTCGGTGGTCTCGGCCATCATCAAATATCACTCCACCGAGCGCTGCCGCGTCGTGATCAACGATGCGATGGACGTGCACGGCGGCAAGGGCATCAGTCTCGGACCGGACAATTATCTGGGGCGGTTCTACCAGCAGATGCCGGTCGCGATCACCGTGGAAGGCGCGAATATCCTGACCCGCACGCTGATGATCTTCGGCCAGGGGGCGATACGCTCGCATCCCTATGTGCTGAAGGAGATCGCCGCGGTCAACGACCATGACCGCAACCGTGCGCTGCACCAGTTCGACGATGCGCTGTTCGGTCATATCACGTTTGCCTTGAGCAATGCCGCGCGCAGTCTGGTGTTTGGATTTACCGGCGGACGCGGCATGGCAACGCCGCACGGCGTGGAGACCAGCCGCTACTACCAGCAGCTGACGCGCTACTCGGCAGCCTTCGCGCTCAGCGCCGATATTGCGATGGCCGTACTGGGCGGTGCACTGAAGCGGCGCGAGAAAATTTCCGCCCGTCTGGGCGATGTGTTGAGCCAGCTGTATCTGTGTTCGGCAACCCTGAAGCGCTTCGAGGACGAGGGCCGCCCTGCCGAGGACTTGCCGCTGCTGGACTGGGCATTGCAGGATTCGCTGTTCCAGATCCAGCAGGCATTCGACGGGGTGATCAGGAATTTTCCGAATGCGTTAATGCGCGGCTTGATGCGTGCCCTGATTTTTCCGCTGGGCAGGTGTATTTCGCCGCCATCGGATCATCTCGGCCACCGCATCGCCACCCTGCTGATGCAACCCGGTGCGGCGCGCGATCGGCTGACTTCGGGTATGTATATTCCCGACGATGAACAGGATGCGGTGGGCGCGCTGGAAGCGGCCCTGGCCAGCACGCTGGCCTGCGAACCCCTGCAGGTCACGCTGCAGCAGGCGCGCAAGGACGGCAAGCTGAAGGCGCTGGAAGAATTGCTGCGCATTGCCGAAGCGCGCGACCAGGGTTTGATCAGCGCGGAACAGGCATTGCAGCTGGAACGCGATTACGCGCTGCGCCGCAAGGTCATCATGGTGGATGATTTTGCACCGGAACATTTGCGGGCTGCAGTCCAATAACTCGAAGTTCGGGAGTACTGGCCATGAGCGATTTGCGCGGCAAAACGATTTTCATCAGCGGATCGAGCCGGGGTATCGGGCGCGAGATCGCGCTGCGCTGCGCCCGCGATGGCGCGAATCTGGTGATCACCGGCAAAACTGCCGATCCTCACCCCAAATTGCCCGGCACCATCCACAGCGTGGCCGCTGAAGTCGAGCAAGCGGGCGGGAAGGCGCTGGCAATCCAGCTGGATGTGCGCGGCGAGCAGGCAATCCGGGACGCCGTGGAACAAACCGTGAAAACCTTTGGCGGCATCGACGTGCTGGTCAACAACGCCAGCGCGATCAACCTGACCCCCACCCTGGATACGCCGGCCCGGAGACTGGACCTGATGTGGGATGTGAACATGCGCGGGACTTTTCTGATGTCGCAGGCCTGCATTCCGCACCTGAAAAAATCCGCCAACCCGCATATCCTGACGCTGTCCCCGCCGCTCAACATGGATGCGAAATGGTTCGCACCGCATGTGGCTTACACCATGTCCAAATACGGCATGAGCATGTGCACGCTGGGCATGGCGAGAGAGTTTGCGGCTGACGGCATCGCGATCAATTGCCTGTGGCCGCGCACCACCATCGCCACCGCCGCGATCGAGTTCAACTTTCCCGAAGCGGTGCTGCGCGCTTCGCGCAAACCGGCCATCATGGCGGATGCGGCGCATGCGATCCTGACGCGCAACAGCAATACCTGCAGCGGGAATTTCTTCATCGATGAAGAGGTGTTGCGCGAAGCGGGTATGGACAATCTTGACGAATATGCCGTGTCGCCCGGCACACCGTTGTTTCGCGATCTTTTCCTGGACTGAGGGGATGGAAATGCCGAGCGGTATCAATCATTACATCAAACCTGAAAAGGCGGTCACGCTGTATGGCCTGTTCATCGAGCGGGCAAAACAGACTCCCGATACCGTCGCTTACCGCTATTTCGATATCCGGCAGGATGCCTGGCTGGCACTGACCTGGGCGCAGATGCGCGACCGGGTGGCGCGCTGGCAGGCCGCGCTGTTGCGTGAAAACCTGGCGGCCGGGGACCGGGTCGCATTGATGTTGCGCAACTGCCCCGAGTGGGTGATGTTCGAGCAGGCGGCGATGTCGCTGGGCCTGGTCGTGGTACCGCTGTATACCGTGGACCGGCCGGAAAATGCCGCCTATATCATCGACAATGCACAGGCGAAGGTGCTGTTGTTCGAGACCGATGAACAGTGGCGGGAGATACGCTCGGTGCGCGACCAGCTCGGTTGCTTGCAACGCATGGTCAGTCTGGACAAGATTGCAGACAATGAGGAACCACGGCTGAGTTACACAGGCACGTGGCTGCCTGCCGAAGCGGTGTTGCAACCGGAGCGTCCGCGCAATCGCGACGATCTGGCGACCATCATCTATACCTCGGGCACCACCGGCAAGCCCAAGGGCGTGATGCTGTCGCACCACAACATCATCTACAACGCCTATGCATCGCTGATCACCTTCAAGGAAGGCCTGGACAGCACCGACATCTTCCTGTCCTTCCTGCCGCTGTCGCATACGTTCGAGCGCACCGCGGGCTATTACATGGCAATGATGGCCGGCGCGGCGGTGGGCTATGCGCGTTCCATCCCGCAGCTGGCCGAAGACATGAGGATTATCCGCCCCACTGTGCTGGCGTCGGTGCCGCGTATCTATGAGCGCATCTACAACGCCATCCATGAAAAACTCGAAGCGGGCCCGCCGCTGCGGCACAAGCTGTTCACACTCACCGTGGAAGTCGGCTGGGATCGCTTCGAGCATCAGCAGGGTCGCGGCAAATGGACGCCGAAAATGCTGCTGTGGCCGCTGCTCAAGAAACTTGTGGCGGCCAAGGTGATGGACAGGCTGGGAGGGCGCTTGCGCCTCTCCGTCAGCGGTGGCGCGGCGCTGCCGCCCAAGGTGTCGCGTCTGTTCATTGCACTTGGTTTGCCGCTGGTACAGGGGTACGGCATGACCGAGACCAGCCCGGTGGTGTGCGTCAACCACGTCGAGGACAACCGTCCTTCCACGGTGGGGCCGCCGCTGGAAGGCATACAGGTGCGCATCGGGGCACAGAATGCGCTGCTGGTGAAGGGGCCGTGCAACATGCTGGGCTACTGGAACAACCCGGAGGCGACCGCAGCGATGATAGCCCAGGACGGCTGGCTCAATACCGGCGACACCGCGAGCATCGGCCAGAGCGGCCATGTCACCATCACCGGCCGGCTGAAGGAGATCATCGTGATGTCCACCGGCGAGAAGGTGCCGCCTGCCGACATGGAAGAAGCGATACTGCGCGACAGCCTGTTCGAACAGGCGATGGTCTACGGAGAAGGGCATCCCACGCTGATGGTGCTCGCCGTGATCAATCCGGACAAGTGGAAAGAGTTCGCACAACAGGTCGGTGTGCGCGCCGACATGCCGGAATCGCTGCATGACTCGCGCGTCGAGCAGCAGGTATTGCAGCGTATCGCCGAGCAGATCAAGGGGTTCCCCGGCTATGCCAAGGTACACCGGGTATTACTGCAGACCGAACCGTGGAGCATAGAGAACGGCATGATGACACCCACGCTCAAGCTAAAACGCGCCCGGGTGGTGTCGCATTTTGCCAAACAGATCGAACAATTTTATGAAGGGCGTTAATCTTGAGTGACCATCCGCATACCACTTTGCCGCAGCGCGAGCCGACCATCCGTGTCGCGGCGATGCCGGCCAATGCCAATTATACCGGCGACATCTTCGGCGGCTGGCTGATGGGTCAGGTGGACATCGCGGGCAGCATCCCGGCATTGCATCGCGCCAAGGGTCGTGTTGTCACCGTGGCGGTGAAATCCTTCGTGTTCAAGCAGCCGATCTTCGTCGGCGACCTGGTCAGTTTTTATACTCGCATCACCAAGGTGGGGCGTACCTCCATCACTGTTGATGTCGAGGTATATGCGCAACGCGATCCCGCCAAACCGGTGTGCTTCAAGGTTACCGAAGCCACGCTGACCTATGTCGCGGTTGGCGAGGACCGTAGACCCCGGGTCGTGCCACCGGAAGAATAACAATCTCGTGAAATAGTGTTTTCAATTTGGATATTTTTACAACCAAGGAGAACAGATCATGAACAATAGAACGATGGTGGGCGGAATTGTTACAGGTGCCATGCTGGCGATATCCGGCAGTGCTATGGCCTCCGGCTTTGCGCTGCTGGAACAAAGTGGCAGTGGTCTGGGCAATGCTTTTGCTGGCGGCGCGGCGAGCGCGGAAGATGCCTCCACGATATTTTTCAACCCTGCAGGTATGTCGCGTCTTAACGGCAAACAGATCGTTGTGGGGGGCAGCATGATCAAACCCTCGGCAAAGTTTTCAGATACCGGTTCCACGCCTGCCGCACTGCAGACCACAAACAACGGCAATGGCGGCGATGCCGGTAGCTGGGCTCCGGTGCCCAATGCCTACTTTACGATGGAAGTGAATCCGCAAACCCGTGTCGGACTAGGCATCAATGCACCATTCGGTTTGCAGACCGAATATGACACGAACTGGATAGGACGATTCCAGGCGATGAAATCCAAGATTCAGACCGTCAATCTGAACCCGTCAGTTTCATATGATGTGAATGAAACGGTCTCGCTCGGTGCGGGGCTGAACTACCAGCATATCACCGGCGATTTAACCAGCGCGGTGAACTACGCTGCAGCCGCAGGCGGGGGACTTGGCCCGAATGTCGAGGGTGTGAGTACCATCAGTGGCAGTGATTCTGCCTGGGGTTATAACCTGGGTGCATTGTTTAATGTTGATCCGCAGACCCGGATTGGCATCGCATACCGTTCCAAGATCAAATACAACTTGAGCGGCACGATTTCGTTCAGCAATGTACCCAGCCCGCTGTCAGCAAGCCTGTTGCTTGCAAACGGCCCCGTGACATTGCCGATCACCATGCCGGATTCATTTTCTCTGAGCGGCTTTCATCAGCTGGATGATCGATGGGACGTGATGGCGGATGCCACCTGGACCGGTTGGAGCGTGTTGCAACAACTCAAGATCGATCGTACTTCCGGCCTGAACGTGCAAACAGTGCAGGAAAACTGGAAGAATACCTGGCGTGTTTCGGCCGGGACGAGCTACCGCTACAACATGCAATGGAAGGCTCGTGCCGGTATTGCTTTGGATCAGTCACCGGTTTCCGATGCCTATCGCACCGCACGCATACCGGACAATAACCGCACCTGGCTGACAGTCGGCGGACAATACAAGCCTTCAAAACAAACAGCAATAGATTTCGGTTATGCGCATCTGTTCGTGAAGGATTCGACTATTGCCGATATGCAAGCGGCGAGCGGGAAAGGTAACCTGGTCGGAAGCTACAGCAACAGTGTGGACATCCTCAGCGTGCAATATGCCTATAGTTTTTAATAGCTAGTCTGTACAAGGGGAAGGCAGTTTGCCTTTCCCATTTTTGTTTCCGGAGAAAAGTAATGAGTGAAAATTTTGTGATCCGCAAAGTAGCCGTGCTGGGTGCGGGCGTGATGGGCGCGCAGATTGCCGCGCATCTGGTGAATGCCAATGTCGAGACGCTGCTGTTCGATCTGACCGCCCCGAAAAATGACAAGGGGGCGGGCGATCCGAACGGCATCGTGAACAAGGCACTGGACGGGTTGAAGAAGCTCGAGCCCAGCCCGCTGTCCAGCCCGGCCCGGCTCGCATTCATTTCGGCGGCGAATTACGGACAGAATCTCGAGCGGCTGCGCGAGTGCGACCTGGTGATCGAGGCGATCGCCGAGCGCATCGACTGGAAGTCAGACCTGTATAAAAAGGTCGCGCCGTTCGTGGGCGCACATGCGATTTTTGCCACCAATACTTCCGGCCTGTCGATCAACAAGCTCGCCGAAGCCTTTCCGGAAAATCTGCGCCACCGTTTCTGCGGCATTCATTTCTTCAATCCGCCGCGCTACATGCATCTGGTCGAGCTGATCCCGTGCACCGGCACCGAGACATTGCTGCTTGACCAGCTTGAGGCGTTCCTCGTTTCCACCCTGGGCAAGGGGGTGGTGCGCGCCAAGGACACACCCAATTTCATCGCCAACCGCATCGGCGTGTTCTCGATGCTGGCCACCAAATACCATGCCAAGGCGTTCAACCTCGGCTTTGACACCGTGGACGCACTGACCGGGCGCTATCTCGGGCGCCCCAAGAGCGCGACCTTTCGCACGCTGGACGTGGTCGGTCTGGATGTGTTCGCACACGTGGTCAACACCATGCGCGAGAACCTCACCGACGATCCGTGGCACAAGCATTTTGAACTGCCGGGCTGGTTCAACCGGCTGGTTGATCAGGGTGCGCTCGGACAGAAGACCAAAAAGGGCGTCTACCAGAAGATCGGCAAGGAGATACGCGTGCTCGACCTGCACACCGAGGAATATCGCGCGACCGAAGACGATGTGGATTACGCGGTCAAACAAATTTTGCGGGAACGCGACTGGGCGAAGAAGCTCGCCGGGCTGCGCAACAGCCAGCATCCGCAGGCGAAGTTCCTGTGGGCGACGTTTCGCGACGTGTTTCATTACTGTGCGCTGCAACTGGAGTTTATTGCCGGCAACGCGCGCGATCTCGACCTGGCGGTACGCTGGGGCTTCGGCTGGGACAACGGGCCGTTCGAGATCTGGCAGGCGGCAGGCTGGCAGCAGGTGGCCGGCTGGATCGCCGCCGACATCGCGGCGGACAAGGCGATGTCCGATGCCCCGCTGCCCGAATGGGTGACCGACCCGGTTCGCACCGGCGTGCATACCGGGCAGGGCTCCTGGTCGCCGGCCACCGTCAGCTACCAGCCGCGCTCGACCCTGCCGGTGTATCGCCGCCAGCCTTTCCCGGATCATCTGGTCGGCGAACCGGTTCGCTATGGCGAGACCATCTTCGAAACCGACGATGTCAGGATGTGGTTTACCGGCGACGATATCGCGATACTCAGCTTCAAGTCCAAGATGCACGCGATCAGCAACGAGGTGCTGGACGGTATCCTGCGCGCGATCGACGAGGCCGAGGCGCATTTCTCGGCACTGATCATCTGGCAGACCGAGGCGCCGTTCTCGGCCGGCGCACACCTGCTGCAGCTGATGCAGGGCGTGCAGGAATCCGCCGACCAGCCGACCGGATTGTTCGACAAGGTAAAGAGCACGGCAAATCGGGTGAAATACACCGTGGCGGGCGGTGGCGGGCTGGGTAATATCGTCAACGCCATGGTGGGCAACGTGCCGCGCGTCGAAGAAGTGATCGCCAAATTCCAGCACGTGTCGCAGCGCCTCCGCTATGCGCAGGTGCCGACCATCGCGGCGGTGTACGGGCTGGCACTGGGCGGCGGTTGTGAATTTCCGCTCCACTGCACAAGAATAGTGGTCGCGCTGGAAAGCTACATCGGCCTGGTCGAGGTCGGCGTCGGCGTGTTGCCCGCAGGCGGCGGATGCAAGGAGATGGCGCTGCGCGCGGCCAACGAGGCACGCGGCGGCGACATCTTTCCGCATATCAAGCGCTACTTCCAGCAGATCGCGATGGGCGAAGTCGCCAAGAGCGCCGAACTCGCGCGCGACATGGGTTACCTCAGGCAATCCGACCGCATCGTGATGAACCAATACGAGTTGCTGCACGTCGCCAAGGAAGAGGCACGCGCGCTGACCGCCACCGCCTACCGTCCGCCGTTGCAGCCGCGCCAGATACCGGTGGCCGGACGTCCCGGCATCGCGACGCTGAAGGCCGCGATGGTCAACATGCTGGAAGGCGGCTTCATCTCCGACCACGACTACGACATCGGCTGCCGAATCGCCGAGACGATGTGCGGCGGCGATGTGGAAGCGGGCAGCATGGTGGACGAACAATGGCTGCTTGATCTGGAACGCAAGAACTTCATGGAATTACTGGCGACCGACAAGACCAGAGCGAGGGTGGAATATATGCTGAAGAACGGGAAGCCGTTACGAAACTGATCCTCACCTAATAAATGTTAAATAGCGGATACATATCTATCTAGTGAACTATGAGTGATACTTCTGGAAGTACTAATGCAACACAAGAAGCTCATGCGAGTCCAAGTTCTATTTTGGGGGAGCTACATGCCAATTGCAGTAAAGCTCTTGCTCAGTCTGTCCAAAATGAAAATGAATCAATGCTTGGGAAAAGCTATTTATTTCTTTCTGATCTTGAAGCGTGGAGCTTTGTGCGGCAAGGCCAGCCGGAGACGTTGTTATATAAAACTGCATGTCATGAATATACGATTTCCTTGCTGAACGTTTGTCAAGGTCAATACCGGAATGCATTCAAAGGACTTCGACTTGTTCTAGAGCTCTGTCTACAGGGAGTATATTTATCCGCTAATTTGGTTCTCTGTGAAGAGTGGATGAAGGGTGAGCAAGATACCATTTGGGCTACATTAATTGATCACGATATAGGCCCTCTCAGCCATCGTTTCTCTAAAGCATTTTTTCCAGAAGTAACTAGCCATGTTAATAATTTTAGGGAAATGGCCCGGTCAATTTACAGTGAATTATCAGAATGTATTCATGGAAATATCCCGAATCAAATCTTGTTCCCAACAATGTTGGTTTTTAATAAAGATGCCTTCATGCTATGGCATGAGAAAGCAAGAATAGTCCGCCTTATCATTCAATTTTCTTTTTCGGTTCGCTACCTGAACACAATTTCGGATGCTGAGAAACCCAAGGTGGAGGCTGGACTGATTGATCAGCTGGGGCATATCGAAGCTGTGAGAGCGGCATTTGGTGGAGTAAAAGCAGTATGAATGATGCAAAGAATTTTGTAATTCGAACTGAGGATATAAGGCTTGAAGAAATCCTTAGTCTTTTTGTTCCGACAGAGCGTGATCGTCAACTTGTATCTAGTCTAAAATCTGCAACACCTGTGATAATTGAAGGGAGCAGAGGAACTGGGAAATCGTTTCTGATGAGGGTGTGCGAGCAACTACAACTGGCAGAATTTCAGAACGCGCGTGTAATTCCTGTATACGTTTCTTTTGTTAGGAGTTCACTTTTAAGTACCAAAAACGATCAGCAATTTCAACACTGGATGCTAGCTCGCCTTTCATCGAGAATTCTTAGGGCACTTTATCAACAAGGTTTACTTGCTCAGGTATCTAGTTCTGCAAGAATTCTTGCAGGGGGCGATGTTGGGGATGCTGGTGAAGAGACACCCATGGAAAAAATCGCCAAAGATTTTGAGGAGTCATACAGGAATCCTGGTGCTGCCATAGACGATTCTGTAGTTCCTAGTGTCGAGATATTTCGTGATGCCGTGCAGGATATTTGCGAGGCACTTAATTTACGAAGGCTCAATGTTCTATTTGATGAGGCAGCACATATATTTCGACCTGAACAGCAACGGCAGTTTTTCACCCTTTTTAGGGATCTTCGATCCCCCTACATGACTTGTAATGCCGCTGTTTACCCAGGGGTTACATCCTACGGTCCCTCATTTGAGCCAGCACATGATGCTCAGATTGAATCATTAAATCGTGAAGTCAATGACCCGACATACCGAGAGCAAATGCGAGAGATTGTGCTGAAACAGGCAAGCACCGAATTACAGAGTGATATTGAAAAAAACGGAGAAAACTTTGATGCATTGGCCTATGCAGTCAGTGGTAATCCACGTCTCCTACTGAAGACTGTGTCTCTTTCCGGGAGACTTCGCTCATCTGATGTTCAATCTGTATTGAAAGAGTTTTATCGTACTGCGATATGGTCGGAACACAGTGGGCTTTCAGATAGATATCCTGGTCATAAGGATTTGATCGACTGGGGGCGAACATTTGTTGAGCAGCACGTAATTGCCGATGCAATTCAGAAGAATGAGGCATGGAAGAAAGATGGGAAGCCTGAGCGCACCTGTTATATCTGGATTCACCGTGATGCACCTGAGGCCGTGAAAGAAGCGTTACGACTATTAACTTACACTGGGGTCGTGGCAAAGCTCGACTCCGGTGTGATTGCCACTAGGCGCGATATTGGAACACGATATTCAATTAATATCGGATGTCTTGCAGCTCCATCAGCAAATCCTATTGTGTTTATCACTGACATAAGGCGCGGTCTGTCAATCAAGAGATTTACAGAGTATGGGCAAAACTTCCCCGCCTTTGTTGAAATAGCAGCTAAGGTCGGTCAAATGGTTGATGTCGATCTATCGCAAGCTTTGGAAAGGCTTCTGAAGAATCCGATTACAGTACTTGATTTGACTGATCATCAGAAGGAATCATTGGGATCAATTGGTATTACCACGATTGGAATGGCTTTGAATTCCACTGAGGCACATTTTCGACGAGCCAATTATATAGGCCCTATTCGATCCAGAAAAATAATGAACGTTGTTACCGCAGCAATTTTCGAATTTCTCTCTGGATAACCAGTTGGAGCTGAAGAAATCAACTTCACAATTATTTCAAATCGGTAACGCCAGTCTCACAAGGAGATACAAGATAAATGGTAATGCAGCCATACAAAGGTAGCTGCCACTGCGGTGCGATTCAGTTTTCGTTCGAGGCTGAGCACTTCACCCATGGGATACGCTGCAATTGCTCGTTCTGTGCAAAGCGGGGTGCCATGGTCGGTCTCGTGCCGGGAGAAAAATTCCAGCTCGATGTAAAAGATGGCGCGCTGAATTTTTACCAGTTCGGCAAGAAGCAGGCGAAGCATTATTTCTGCAGGAACTGTGGCATCCACACCTTCAGCGAGACGACCCGGCGTCCGGGGCAATATATCGTGAACCTCGCTTGCGTGGATGGGGTCGACACCGCTGCGCTGGAGACAACATTTTTCGACGGCAAGAATCTGCTTTAGGCAAATACAGTTATATAAATTTCTGAAATTCTCCAAAGGCAGACCATATGAAATCAAGCATGCTCAAAATGGTGATATTCCTGGCTATAAGTGTGGTGGTGCTGGCCATTGCAGGGGGTGCATGGTATGGATATGGTGCATGGTCAAGGCACGAGGCAAGAAGAACGCTTGATGAAGCGGGCGTGACATACTCGGAAGCCAGTTTTATTGAGCATGCATGCCGTGGTGATGATGTTGCAGTTCTGCTGTTCCTGAAAAGCGGGATGTCGGCGAATGTGCAGGGAGCAGACGGTTCAACAGCGCTTCATTGCTTATTGAGGAGCCGGAAGAATAATTTGACTGCCTTGCTTTTGTCGAAGGGCGCAGATGTGAATGCCAAAACAAAATTTGGCCAAACCCCGCTTATGGAAGCTGCCAAATCGGCATCTACGGGGGAAATGCAGGCATTAATATCTGCCGGCGCTTCGGTTAATGCTGTTGATAATTTTGGGAATACGCCATTGTTGCTGGCTTCGGGTGCAATGTGTTCCACACCAAACTGCAAGGCGGAAGCGATTGATTTGCTGCTTTCACACGGGGCAGACCCAAAGGTAAAAAATCAGAGTGGCGAGACGGTATTGTCCAAACTCATACAGGTTAACTATAGCCGGAACTTGTCTGATATTTCCGCATTGCTGGACAAGTTTATAAAAGCCGGGGTTGATATCAATTCCACGCTTGCCTATGGGCAGCCGTTACTGAGCTTTGCCGTCCAGCAGGGCAATCTGGATCTTGTAAAAAATCTGATTAACCTGGGCGCCGACGTAAATATATCGGGTAAACGGAATACGCCCCTGATTGCAGCGGTAAGGTGGCCTGCAGAAATGAAGTTGTTGCTGGACAGCAAGGCCGATCCGAATCTGGCGGACGAATCGGGAAATACACCTTTGGTGGCTGCTGTCGATCAGCGTTCGGTTGAATCCGTAAAGTTGCTGCTTGATGCAGGCGCCAAAGTTGATCCTCCCCAGCTGGCACCCACGGGCGCGCTTCACGAGGCGGCAAAACTTGGCGATTTCGAGATGATGACTTTGCTGCTGAATCATCCCGCAGATGTTAATGGGAAGAATGCGCAAGGCGATACGCCACTCCTTGCTCTGGCCCGAAACAGTTATGGTGATCCTCCCGTTCGCACAGAGATTGCAAAATTGCTCATGCGCTTCGGTGCAAACCCAAGCCTGCCTGATAAATTCGGAAACAAAGCATTTGAAGTGGCGCTAGGTGTTAATTCCTTGAATTTGGCCAGTGTGCTTGCAGGGAAGAAGTTGACCAAAGAATATCTGTTGAGACACCCCCAAATGAAACCGGCTTATCGGGGAATCCCTTTAATGATTATGCCCAGGCCCGGCATGTCGCCAGCTGGGTAGAATGAACATTCTGTATTGGCGAGAAGAAACTGGAAGCATGGAAGGAAGGCAAATAAGTGCAGGAAATGAATGCTCATGATGTGAATCAGGCCGATTTCGAGGAGCAGGTGGTCGAGGCCTCGTTCAATCAGCCGGTGGTGATCGATTTCTGGGCGCCGTGGTGCGCGCCGTGCAAGGTGCTCAAGCCCGTCCTGGAAAAGCTGGCCGACGAGTATGGCGGAAAGTTCAAGCTCGCCAAGGTGAATTCGGACGAGAATCAGGAGATCGCGGCACGCTATGCGGTGCGCGGCATACCCGCCGTGAAGGCGATGGTGGACGGCAAGATCGTCAACGAATTTACCGGGGCGCTGCCGGAGGGCTCAGTGCGCGAATGGCTGGACAAGATCATCCCGGGCCCGGCGGAGGAGATGCGCCGCGAAGCACAGCGCATGGTGGATGCGGGCGACCTCGATGGCGCGCTGCAGAAGCTGGCGGATGCCTCGAAGCTGGACCCGGACCACGAGGTGGTGCGGGTGGATAGCGCGGAGATATTGCTGGTGCAGGGCAATGCGGACGCGGCGCAGCGCCTGCTCGACAGCTTGCGCGACCCTGATATCCTGAAGGATGCGCGCGTGCTGCAACTCAAGGCTCAGGTGAGACTGGCGGAGATGAAAGCGGAAGGCGACAGCGAAGCAATGCTCGCCGCCGAGGTCAAGGCAAACGAAAATGATCTCGAGGCGCGACTCAAGCTCGCGAACGTGCTGATTGCGTCGAACCGTTCGGCCGAGGGGATGGACCAGCTGCTGGAGATCGTGCGGCGGGACCGCGGCTTCAGGGAAGACATCGGGCGCAAGATGCTGCTCGACGTGTTCAACCTGCTGGGCGGGCAGGGCGAGTTGGTCGCTATCTACCGGCGCAAGCTGGCGGCGCTGCTGAATTGATGCCAGTTACAATAGAGCAATAACGGACAATTACACACTAGAGGTGAACATCATGAGCAAGCAAGTCCAGGAAGCTTACATTGTCGCAGCGACACGCACGCCGGTCGGCAAGGCGCCGCGCGGCATGTTCCGCAACACCCGCCCGGACGATCTGTTGGCGCATGTGCTGAGCAGCGTGCTGGCACAGGCGCCGTCGCTGGACCCGGCGCAGATTGCCGACGTGATCGTTGGCTGCGCGATGCCGGAAGCGGAGCAGGGCATGAACGTGGCGCGCATCGGGCTGTTGCTGGCCGGGTTGCCGGTCGGCGTGCCGGGCGTGACGGTGAACCGCTTCTGTTCTTCCGGCTTGCAGGCGGTCGCGATGGCGGCGGACCGCATCCGGCTGGGCGAAGCGGAGGTGATGCTCGCGGCGGGCACCGAGAGCATGAGCATGGTGCCGATGATGGGCAACAAGATCGCGTTCAACCCGGAGATATTCGCGCATGACGAAAATATCGGCATCGCATTCGGCATGGGCATTACTGCAGAGAAGGTCGCCGAGCGCTGGAAGGTATCGCGCGAGGCGCAGGATGCATTTGCCTATCAAAGCCACCAGCGCGCCATCAAGGCGACCGAGAACGGTGAATTCAGGGACGAGATCACACCGTATCCGATCGCGGAACATGCGGCCGATCTGGCGAGCCGCGAGGTGACCATCGCCAGGCGCGAAGCGTCAAAGGATGAAGGTCCGCGCGCCGACACTTCGCCCGAGGTGCTGGCGAAATTGAAAACGGTATTCGCGTTAAATGGCTCGGTAACGGCAGGCAACAGCTCACAGATGTCGGACGGCGCAGGTGCGGTGCTGTTGTGCAGCGAGGCTGCGCTGAAGCGCTACAACCTGACGCCGATCGGCCGGTTTGTCGGTTATTCGGTGGCCGGCGTACCGCCGGAAATCATGGGCATCGGCCCGAAAGAGGCGATTCCGCGCGTGCTGAAGCAAACCGGATTGAACCTGAATGACATGGGCTGGATCGAGCTCAACGAGGCGTTTGCCGCGCAGTCGTTGGCGGTGATCCAGGATGTCGGGCTGGACCCGGCCAAGGTGAACCCGCTCGGCGGTGCAATTGCACTGGGCCATCCATTGGGAGCGACCGGTGCGATCCGCACCGCGACGCTGCTGCACGGTATGCGCCGCCACAAGCTGAAATACGGTATGGTGACGATGTGTATAGGGACGGGGATGGGTGCGGCGGGGATTTTTGAGGCTTTGTAGGATCAGATCCGTACCGGGATCCCGATAATTCATCCTGATTGAAAATACGAAAATGAAAAAAATATTGTTGTTGGTCTGCTGTTTGCTGCTGAGCTGGAACGCGCGTGCGATGGAGGTGTCCGGGGTGAATCTGCCGGACAGCGTTACACTCGGCAATCAGGTTCTGATGCTGAACGGAGCCGGTTTGCGCAGCAAATTCTTCTTCAAGGTGTATGTCGTGGCGCTGTATCTGCCGGCGAAGCAGACTGACGCGGCTGCGATCATCACGGCAGATAACCCGCAGCGCATCGCGTTGTACATGCTGCGCGATCTGGGCGAAAAGCGGTTTATGGATGCATTCATCGAGGCGATCGAGGCGAACCATAGCGAAGCGGAAATGGCCATGATGAACGATCAGATCAAGCAGATGAGCGATATTTTCAAGCTGGTGGACAAGGTCCACTCGGGCGATGTAATCACGATGGATTATTCGCCCGGCAGCGGGACGCAGATCAGTGTCAACGGTATCACTTACGGCACGATATTCGGGGAGCTATTCCACCATGCGTTGCTGAAGATATGGCTGGGCTCGCATCCGGTGCAGGCCGATTTGAAAGCAGAATTGCTGGGTGGAAAATAATTGATTGAGCCGGAAAAGTTGAATGCCGATAGTTATGCGGCAGGATTGGATCAGGAAGCACTTGTGCAGGCGTTACGGGCGCAGGGCGAGGCATGGCACAGCATGGTGACGGAACGTTGCCCGCATCTGTTTGCCGCTATGCCGGTATATATTTCACCTGCACAATTGCGCAAGATGTACGAGGTGATCGCTGCGGTTGAGCGGGTGGTCGGGCTGCCGGGCTGGCTGGCGGCAGGTGCTGAAAAGCAACCCCAGGCCAAAGGCGTGTTCTTTGGCTACGATTTTCATCTCAACGAACAGGGCGTGCACCTGATCGAAATCAACTCGAACGCGGGCGGCGCATTTCTCAATGAATTACTGGCCGACAGCCAGCGCGATGCGGACTTGCCGGGAAAAACGGTCGCGATCGAGAATCTTGAGCCTGCCTTTCTGGCCATGTTCCGCAACGAATGGCGTTTGGAACGCGGCTCGGCACCACTCAACAGCATCGCCATCGTCGATGAAAATCCTGAACAGCAATTTCTTTATCCCGAGTTTCTGCTGGCCCAGCGCATGCTGGAGCGCGACGGACTGGCGGTATATATCGTCGATCCAGTGGCGTTGAAGGCGAGAGAGGACGGCTTGTACTTCGGCAGTAAAAAGATCGATATGGTGTATAACCGCCTGACTGATTTTTCCCTGCAACAATTTCCCGCGTTGAAAAAGGCCTATGAGAACGGGCTGGCGGTGGTCACCCCGCATCCGCACGCTTATGCGAAATATGCGGACAAACGCAATCTGGCGCGCCTCACCGACGAGACTTTCTTGCGCGCACTGAATGTGAACGAGGCTGACATTGTTACGCTGCAAGCCGGCGTGCCCCACACCTTCATCGTGAATGCCGACATGGAAAATGCACTCTGGGCCGACCGCAAGAACCTGTTTTTCAAGCCGCACAGCGGGTATGGCAGCAAGGGCACTTATCGCGGGATGAACCTGACCAAGCGTGTATTTGCCGAGATAGTGCAGGGCAATTACGTTGCGCAAATGCTGGCTCCGCCCGGTGAACGCATGGTGTCTGTAAATGAGGCAGAGGAAGTACCGCTAAAGTATGATGTTCGCTGTTATGTTTATGCCGGCCAAATACAGCTTGTGGTTGCGCGGTTGTATCAGGGGCAGACCACCAATATGCGCACACCGGGCGGGGGGTTTGCGCTGGTGCGTGTTGTAGAATGACACGGATGTGATTCATGAGTAACGCGATATTCACGGGGTCGTATTGATGTTATACACATTGATTGCTATCGGAAGCGGTGCCGCATTTGGCGCATGCATGCGCTGGGGTCTGGGATTATGGCTCAATCCGGCGCTGCCGGAATTGCCGCTTGGAACACTGGCGGCCAATTTGCTTGGCGGCTATCTGATCGGTTTTGCGGTCGCATTTTTTTCGCACTATCCGGGCCTCTCGCCGGAATGGCGCCTGTTGATCATCACCGGCTTTCTCGGCGGCCTGACGACTTTTTCCACTTTTTCCGCAGAGACAGTTACATTGCTGTTGCGTGGCCAGTATGCATGGGGATCGGCGATCATTTTCGCTCATCTTGGCGGCTCGTTGCTGATGACTGTGCTGGGTATCCAGACTTTCAAATTGTTGCAAGCATGAAATCCTTTGGGGGCACGAATATGAACCTGCTTTCGATTTACACCAGTGAGAAACAGCATTACTCGGATATGCCGCTGTATGAATGGCTGCTTGAGGAAGCCAGGGCCATGGGTGTGCACGGCGGATCCGCATTTCGTGCCATTGCAGGTTTTGGCCGGCACGGCCGTATTCATGAAGACACCTTCTTTGAACTTGCTGGGGAACTGGCGGTCAAGGTCGAATTCGTACTGGATGATGTAATGGCCGAGCGGCTGATCGAAAAAATTCGCCATCTCAACAAGGATGTCTATTATCTGAAGCAGACAGTGGAAACGGGTACCGCCTGATCAACGGACAGGGTCGGCGAATAGCCGTTGAACCCTGTTAATGCAAAGGAGAAAGCATGAAAGAATTGTTGCTGGCCATGTCGATGTCGATATTCTGCCTGGGAGAGCCCGCTGCGTACGCTGCTGTGCAGGGCAAAGAAGTGGTTTATGAAGCGGACGGCACGAAGCTGAAGGGATATATCGCCTACGACGATTCGATCAAGGGCAGGCGTCCCGGCGTTCTGGTGGTGCACGAGTGGTGGGGGCAAAACGAATATGCACGAAAGCGCGCGCGCATGCTGGCGGAACTGGGCTATACCGCGCTTGCGGTCGACATGTACGGCAACGGCAAGGTCGTCGACAATCCCGATGATGCGCGCAAGCTCGCTGGCGAGGTATACAGCAACATGCCGCTGGAAAAGGCGCGCTTTGAGGCGGCCATGCAATTGCTGCGCAAGCAGGCAACGGTGCGACCTAACGAGATCGCCGCGTTTGGCTATTGTTTTGGCGGCACCGTGGTGCTGAACATGGCACGCATGGGCGAGGACCTGAAGGGCGTGGCGAGTTTCCACGGCGGGCTTGGCACCGCCAACCCGGCGCAGCCCGGCGAGATCAAGGCGCGCATTATTTCATTCAGCGGCGATGCCGACCCGTCTATCGGACCCGACAAGGTCGCCGCATTCAAACAGGAAATGGAACATGCGGGCGCGGATTTTCGGGTGGTCACCTATCCCGGCGCGAAACACGCTTTTACCAATCCGGCTGCAGATGTGATGGGCAAAAAATTCAACCTGCCGATTGCCTATGACGCCAAGGCCGACAAGGATTCATGGAACCAAGCCAAAGCATTTCTGCGCGAAGTGTTCGCCGCGAAGTAGCCAACCTGCCTATTTTGTATCGCGGTTGGCCGTGACGGATCCTGGCCATGGATCCACTTCCAGCAGGCCCAGCACCTTGCCGTCGCTTTTACCCAGTAATACGGCCTGATCCTGGTATTTGGCACGCAGCGGTACAAAGCCGATGTCCGATGCCATCCGCCCGCTGGCCTGTACCGAGCGGTCGATTTCCGCGACCAGCCCGGGGTTCAGCTGCTTCAGTTCGGCTATCGGTTTTGCGGACAGCCCTTCAGCCGCCCCGTGCTCGTCGTACGGCATGTAGTATTGCGGAAACTGCGGCAAATCCTTGCCGGCCATCGCGCTGAAAACCAGCTGGTTTCTTTCCTTGATATTGGTCGGCATTTCAGAATAGGTGTAAACCGGACCGGCAAGCGGAAGCGAACGGAACAGCGGATATTTCGCCTGGGCAATATCCTGTTTGCTGAGCATGTTGGCCGTGATCAGGTCGAAAGATCCCTTGCTGAACACCACGAAAACCGGGCGGGCCTGGAACAGCACGCTGATCCCGTATATCAGCGCTGCGAACTGCAGCACGGCGATCACCGATAAATCGAATGTCAATGCCTTGCGGCTCTTCAACGGGTTGAAGATGAGCAGCGTGATCAGCGGTCCGATCGTCACGTCGACGCCGAGCAGGATCAGAAGGATGTGTTTTCCGCCGAGCGCCGAGAAGAATGGGGGCTTGTACCAGAGCAGCAACATCAGCGCGACCACGGCTACCGCGATGGTCACACTGATGGACAGGTGGATGAAAAATGCTTTGCGTCTGGAAATGGTCGGTCGGGGCAACATGCTCACTTATATTTTCTGGCCGGGAATTGATGGGGGGTAGTTGAAATCTCGAATCCTGCGTTCATGGCGCCGGCAATTTTAGCAGCATTTCGTCAGGCTCGGGCAACCATAACTGGCCGTTTTGACAAGCCCGGCCGTTTCTATGAGATTCGTTTCTCGGGGCGGAAGATTCCGGCGCAACCGTGATGGTTGTCAGGCGACGAAAAAATCCTTGACCTTGTTCATCCAGGACCTGGCGCGCGGGTTATGGCGTTCGCTGTCCTTTTCGTTGATGGCCTCGAATTCGTGGAGCAATTCCTTCTGGCGATCAGTCAGGTTTACCGGGGTTTCCACCGCGACGTGGCAATGCAGATCGCCATGGGTGGCGCTGCGTACGCCTTTGATGCCTTTGCCGCGCAACCGGAATATCTTGCCACTCTGGGTTTCGGCGGGAATCTTGATCGTTGCCACCCCATCCAGCGTGGGGATCTCGATTGAACCGCCGAGTGCGGCCGTGGTAAAACTGATCGGCATCTCGCAGTGCAGGTCGTTGTGGTCGCGCTGGAACACCGCATGCGGCTTGGTCTGTATCACCACGTACAGATCGCCGGGCGGCCCCCCGTTAACGCCAAGCTCGCCCTCGTTGGAGAGGCGGATGCGGTCATCGTTGTCAACCCCCGCCGGAATCTTGACCGACAGCGTCTTGTGCTGCTTGATGCGCCCGTTGCCGTTGCAGTCCTTGCAGGGTGAAGTAATCATCTTGCCGGAACCATGACAGCGCGGGCAAGTTTGCTGTATGGAAAAGAAACCCTGCTGCATGCGCACCTGGCCATGTCCGGCGCAGGTGGTGCAAGTGGTTGGCGAGGTCCCCGGTTTTGCGCCTGAACCGTGGCAAGTGTCGCATTCCGCCATGGTCGGGATGCGTATTTGCGTCTCGGTTCCGCGGGCAGCCTGTTCGAGCGTGATCTCGAGGTTGTAGCGCAGGTCCGCGCCGCGCTGCACGCTGCTGCGCCCGCCACCCCCGCGTCCGCCGCCAAAAATATCTCCGAATATGTCGGAGAAATCGAAACCCTGCGCGCCCGCACCGAACGGGCTGCCGCCGCCGGATTCGAATGCGGCATGGCCATGCTGGTCATAGGCGGCACGTTTCTGCGCGTCGCTTAAAATCTCATAAGCCTGTTTGGCTTCCTTGAAATGTTCCTCGGCATTCGGGTTATCCGGATTGCGGTCGGGGTGATGCTTCATCGCAAGTTTGCGATAAGCCTTTTTGATTTCGTCGTCGGAAGCATCGCGGTTGACTCCGAGAACTTCGTAGTAATCTTTTTTTGACATATCGGGTGACTAAATGCTTGTGAAAAGTGGAACATGTAAAAGGCTGGAGACCGGTTTTATCCCGGCATCCAGCCCGCAGCCTTATAGTACCTTACTTCTTTTCGTCTTTCACTTCGGTGAATTCTGCATCCACCACATCGCCTTCGTCCTTCTTGGCTTCCGCACCGGATGCGGCACCTGCTTCACCGGCCTGTGCCTTGGCCTGTTCGGCAGCGTACATCTTTTCACCGAGCTTTTGCGCCGCAGTTGCCAGTGCTTCGGCCTTGGCTTCGATTGCGTCCTTGTCGTCCCCTTTAACAACTTCCTCGGCTTCCTTCAAGGCTGACTCAACGGCAGTCTTTTCGTCCGCGCTCAGGTGGTCGCCATATTCCTTGAGCGACTTGTGCGTGGAGTGGATCAGCGAGTCGAGCTGGTTGCGCGCGGTCACCAGTTCCAGCGCCTTGCGGTCGTCTTCGGCATGGGCTTCGGCATCCTGCACCATCTTGTTGATCTCCGCCTCGCTCAAACCGGAACTGGCCTGGATCTTGATCTTGTTCTCCTTGCCGGTCGCCTTGTCTTTCGCCGACACGTGCAGGATACCGTTCGCATCGATGTCGAACGTCACTTCGATCTGCGGCATGCCGCGCGGTGACGGCGGGATATCGGACAGGTTGAATTGTCCCAGGCTCTTGTTGCCGGAAACCACTTCGCGTTCACCCTGCAGCACGTGGATGGTTACCGCGCTCTGGTTGTCCTCTGCGGTCGAAAATACCTGCGATGCCTTGGTTGGGATCGTGGTGTTTTTCTTGATCAGCTTGGTCATCACGCCGCCCATGGTTTCGATACCCAGGCTCAGCGGGGTCACGTCCAGCAACAGCACATCCTTCACTTCGCCCTGCAGCACCCCGCCCTGGATTGCGGCGCCTACTGCCACGGCTTCGTCCGGATTCACGTCCTTGCGTGCTTCCTTGCCGAAGAATTCTTTTACTTTTTCCTGCACCTTGGGCATGCGGGTCTGACCGCCGACCAGGATCACGTCGGTGATATCGGACACGGAAACGCCGGCATCCTTCATCGCGATCTTGCACGGCTCGATGGTGCGCGCGATCAGGTCCTCGACCAGGCTTTCCAGTTTGGCACGGGTGATCTTCACGGCCAGGTGTTTCGGTCCGCTTGCATCAGCAGTGATGTAGGGCAGGTTGACTTCGGTTTGCTGCGCACTCGACAGTTCGATCTTGGCTTTTTCAGCCGAATCTTTCAGGCGCTGCAATGCCAGCACGTCCTTGCGCAGGTCGATGCCGCTTTCCTTCTGGAATTCTTCTACCAGATAGTCAATCACGCGCATGTCGAAATCTTCGCCGCCAAGGAAGGTGTCGCCGTTGGTCGACATCACTTCGAACTGGTGCTCGCCTTCGATCTCGGCGATATCGATGATGGAAATATCGAACGTGCCGCCGCCCAGGTCATATACCGCGATCTTGCGGTCGCCCTCCTGCTTGTCCAGGCCGAAAGCCAGCGCGGCAGCGGTCGGCTCGTTGATGATGCGCTTCACTTCCAGGCCGGCGATGCGCCCGGCATCCTTGGTGGCCTGGCGCTGCGCATCGTTGAAATAGGCTGGCACGGTGATGACCGCTTCGGAGACCGATTCGCCGAGGTAGTCCTCGGCGGTCTTTTTCATTTTCATCAGTACCTGTGCGGAAATTTCCGGTGCGGAGAATTCCTTGTCGCGCACCTTGACCCAGGCGTCGCCATTCTTGGCCTTGACGATCTTGAATGGCACCATGGCGATATCCTTTTGCACCATTTTCTCGTCGAAACGGCGGCCAATCAGGCGCTTCACGCCATACAGCGTGTTGGTCGGGTTGGTGACGGCCTGGCGTTTGGCGGGTGCACCCACCAGCACTTCACCGTCTTCCATGTAGGCGACGATGGACGGGGTGGTGCGAGTGCCTTCGGCATTCTCGATCACCTTGGTCTTGCCGTTTTCCATGATCGCCACGCAGGAGTTGGTGGTGCCGAGGTCGATACCGATAATTTTTCCCATGATGCTTTCCTTTCAGTTAAATGCTTATAAATTATTTGAATATTGAACGTTGTTGCTGCTGCCTTGCCGCCTAACATCAGGGCGGCGCTGGATATTTCAAGTCCCCAACCTGGATAATCGCCGTGACCCGGCAACGCCGAAGGTTGGCTGTGTGACAGTTATTCCTTGGCTTTTGCCACCGTCACCATCGCCGGACGCAGTATCCGGTCATTCAGCGCATAGCCCTTTTGCATCACGCTGACCACGGTATTGGCAGGCTGGTCACTGTCCAGCATCGCGATGGCCTGATGCTTGTGCGCATCGAATTTTTCGCCGACCGGGTTGATTTCGTTGATATTGAATTTTTCGAAAACGCCGGATAGCTGCTTCAGGGTCAGCTCCATCCCGCTCTTGAAGCTTTCCACCGTCGCGGTTTCAACCGCCAGGCCGGCTTCCAGGCTGTCTTTTACCGCCAGCATTTCATTGGAGAACCGCTCCACGGCAAACTTGTGCGCCTTGCTCACATCTTCAACGGCGCGGCGACGGATATTCTCGCCCTCGGCCTTGGCGTACATCCAGGCATCGTAATGTTCCTGGGCCTTGCGTTCGGCTTCCTTGAGCATCTCTTCCGGGCCGGGCATCACTTCGGAGGCACCCGTTGTACCGGCTTGTGGCTCGGTTTTCGGATTGGTTTCGTTGTTTGTTTCGTTCTGTTCCATGCCGTTCTCCAGATTTTGATCTGTGCAACTATGGGGGCGCGGTTTTCCATTTCAAGAGCAACAGCAAAAATTTATTTCCCGCATGAGATAATGCGCCCCGTTCAAAACGCCATTGCCATGCTCCCTTCCAAAAATCATTACTGGCGCATTGCCGGGTTCTATTTCTTTTACTATGCCTTCGTGGGGATGTTCGCGCCCTACTGGAGCCTGTACCTGAAATCCATCCATTTCAACGCCATCGAGATCGCCACTCTGATGTCGATACAGCCGGTGATGCGCATGATCGCACCGAATGTCTGGGGTTGGCTGGCCGATGGAGGGTATGACACGGTGATGCGAAGCATTCGGTGCGGGAATACCCTCCCTGCCGCTCCTCCCGCACCAGAGGGCTCTGCCCCACCGCCTCGGAGCGGCACCGGCAAGCGTCATCTGGTCGTCCAGATCGCCGCTACCTTGAGTATGGTGTGCTATCTCGGCGTATTCGCAACCACCAGTTTCTGGGGCATGTTCCTGGTGCTGGTGTTGATGGGCTTTTTCTGGAGTGCCTCGATGCCGCTGGTCGAAGCGACCACGCTCAGTTATCTCGGCAAGCACAGCGCGCGCTACGGACGCATCCGATCCTGGGGTTCGGTCGGTTTCATCGTCTCGGTGGTGGGGCTCGGGTATGTCTTCGACTACATCGCAATCGCCTGGCTGCTGTGGGCAGGACTGGTTTGCGAGCTCGGCATACTGATTTTTGCCCGGCAGATTCCGTCCACCGAGGTACTGGCGCATCACACCGATCACCAGCCGGTCATGCAGATTGCAATGCAGCCGCGCGTGCTGGCCCTGTTCAGTGCCTGTTTCCTGATGTCGGTCGCACACGGGCCATATTACACTTTCTATTCGATTTACCTGGTCGAACACGGATATGCCAAAAGCGCGGTGGGGTGGTTGTGGGCACTGGGCGTGATCTGCGAGATCGGGGTGTTCTTCCTGATGCCATGGCTGGTCAATCGTTTTGGATTTATCCGCATTCTGTTGGTCAGCTTCAGTGCCGCGGTGGTGCGCTTCATGTTGATCGGCTGGGGTGTGGATTATCTTTCGCTGCTGCTTGTCGCGCAGGTGCTGCATGCGGCCACCTTCGGCGCATACCACGCCGCCTCGCTGGGGCTGGTGCATGAGTTTTTTCAGGGACGGCACCAGTCCAAAGGCCAGGCCCTGTTCGGCAGTTTTACCTATGGTGCGGGCGGCATGCTGGGCGGCCTGGCAAGCGGTCCGATCTGGCAGCATTATGGTGCCAGTGTGCTGTATACGTGCAGTGCGGTTGTGGCGCTGCTGGGATTGTTGCTGATAATGTGGAAGCAGCGTATGGCAGGCGTACGAACGGCGGTGTGACAGCCTTCTGCAGGCATCATTTTTGTTCCGGGGACTTATTCCTTCTTTCGCCGGCGAGCCTTCTTTCCAGCAAGTCCGGATAGCGCTGCGCGGTATTTTGTCTTCTGTCGCGGTTTCGAATCCGGCGCTCTTCTATATGTAGTTTCCGGTCGGCGGTTTCGGGGAAGTTGCGATCGGAACCGGGTGTTTTGGGCGGGGTGCGCTGCAGCATGCCGATGTCGGCACCGTGGGCAATCACATATTCGGCAAACTGGATGTTCTTTTCAATTTCCTCAATGTACAAGTTCTGCCCGTTGAAATGCTTCTCAACCATGTGATAAGCACCCTGCAGGGTATCATTCATGCGTTTTTTTGCGCTTTGGTAAAAGCCCGGTGTTTTTATCACCAAATCCTGGGGGGAAGAAAACAGAACTTTCTTGTTGCCTGTTGCATCGAGCCGTTGGGCGATGCCGGCCAGGACAAATTCCTTGTACAGGCGGTCGTGGCATTTCTCGAGGTAACATCGGTCCGCCATTTGAGCCAGTATGTCTGCCGAGGCCACCATGTTGCCGATGGCGCGGAAAGCCTCGGGCACCCGGATGCTTTCTGCCGGAACTTCATACCCGGTAAAATGCACTACTTTGGCTGCCGTTTCTGCCAAACTTCCCAGGCCGACCTCGTGCAAATATTGCTTTAGCAAAACGGCACTGCGAGACACGTGAACCAGGGTAAATTCCGCACCTTGTCGATCATCCTCGCTGCCCCGCTTGCGCAGATAGCCGCTGTCGTGAAACAGCGCAAGCAATATACCCAGGGTAAACAGCTCCTCGCCCAATCCATTGTTGGCCTTGTGCGAGCGCTCATAGCCGTCCATCAAGCGTGCGCTGGCCAGCGTAACATCCAGAATGTGCTGCAAATCGTGGTAGCCGGTATCACACGGGGCGAAATGCGGATCCTCGCCGCGATAGAGCACCGAGATATGATCAAACGCATTGCGCAGGATGCTGGAATTGGCGCTGGGAAAGAGATCGAGAAACAGGCGCTCCACCGCGTCCCCAACAGCGGCGTGGTCGGTCACATTGACTGTGTTGGCCACATCAAAGTTGTTTCGGCGGAATTTCTGATCCTTGTTTTGCATGCCGATATGCTATCACGAAGCCGATTCAGCGTTCAGTTTCCAAATGAATCCGGTTTCTTGGGCAGGCGAGAAATATTTTTGCCCTGGTTGAATATTTCCCCGTCAGGTTTGAGACAATATTCCCCTGTTTTGTTTGAATTGGCAGGGAGGCTTAATGCCAAGCCGTGCCTGTTATGGCATAATCAGCGGCTCTGAAAACGCAGTAAGGCAAGTGAAATAACATGAAAGCGCAAACTCTTTACGACAAACTCTGGGATGCCCACGTAGTCCGGCAGGAATCCGACGGCACCGCGTTGATCTATATCGACCGGCATCTGGTGCATGAAGTCACCAGCCCGCAGGCCTTCGAGGGTTTGAAGCTGGCTGGGCGAAAGTTATGGCGGGCCAGCTCAATTCTGGCTGTGGCAGATCACAACGTGCCCACTTTGCGGCGCGTTGAGCGCATCCACGATCCGGTGTCGCGCCTGCAGGTGGAGACGCTGGACAGCAACTGTGCCGCATTCGGCGTGACAGAATTCAAAATGAACGACCCGCGCCAGGGCATTGTGCATGTGATTGGCCCGGAGCAGGGCGCGACCCTGCCGGGTATGACCGTGGTGTGCGGCGATTCTCACACCAGCACACACGGCGCCTTTGCGGCGCTGGCGTTTGGCATCGGCACATCAGAGGTCGAACACGTGATGGCAACCCAATGTTTGCTGATGAAGAAATCCAAAGCCATGCAGGTGGTGGTTGATGGCGCATTGGGCCGGGGTGTCACGGCGAAGGATATCGCGCTGGCGGTGATTGGCAAGATCGGCACCGCCGGCGGCACCGGGTATGCAATCGAATTTGCCGGCAGCACGATACGCGGCCTTTCCATGGAAGGGCGCATGACGTTGTGCAATATGGCGATCGAGGCCGGCGCTCGCGCGGGCATGGTGGCGGCGGACGATACGACGATCAGCTATCTGAAAGATCGCCCGTTCGCGCCTCACGGCGGGGAGTGGGACAAGGCGGTTGCCTATTGGAAAACTTTGCACAGCGACGCGGATTCGCGGTTTGATCAGGTGGTCAAGCTGGACGCTGCACAAATCAAGCCGCAGGTGACCTGGGGCACCTCGCCGGAAATGGTGGTGGCGGTGAACGGGCGCGTGCCCGATCCGGCGACCATGACTGATTCGGTCAAGCGTGATGCGGCCGAACGTGCCTTGAACTATATGGATTTGAAAGCGAACACGCCGATTTCGGAAATCAAAATCGACAAGGTGTTTATCGGTTCCTGCACCAATTCGCGCATTGAGGATCTGCGCGCGGCGGCGCTGATTGCGCGCGGCAAGCATGTGGCGGGGAACGTCAAGTTGGCGATGGTAGTGCCCGGCTCGGGATTGGTGAAACGGCAGGCAGAGCAGGAAGGGCTGGACAAAGTTTTTATTGCGGCGGGTTTTGAATGGCGCGAACCGGGCTGTTCGATGTGTCTCGCGATGAATGACGACAAGCTGTCACCGGGCGAGCGCTGTGCTTCGACTTCCAACCGCAACTTCGAGGGGCGGCAGGGGCAGGGTGGGCGCACCCATTTGGTCAGTCCGGAAATGGCTGCTGCAGCAGCAATTGCCGGCCATTTTGTTGATATTAGTTTGGTTAACTGAGAAGGAGCTGTAGATGAAAACGGTAGTATTGATTTTGTCAAAATTGTCCCTGGCCGGTTGCAATACCAGGCAGTGTACGGGCAAGGATATGCAGCAGGGCGGCTCCACACTGGAAAAGGCGGCCGTTCAGTAATGCAAAAATTCACTTTACTGAACGGACTGGTTGCCCCGCTTGACCGAGCCAATGTTGATACCGATGCGATCATCCCCAAACAGTTCCTGAAATCGATCAAGCGTTCCGGCTTCGGCCCCAACCTGTTCGACGAATGGCGTTATCTGGATCATGGCGAGCCGGGCATGGATAATTCCATTCGACCGGTCAATCCTGATTTTGTGTTGAACCAGTCGCGCTATCAAGGCGCGCAGATTTTGCTTGCCCGCGAGAATTTTGGTTGTGGCTCTTCACGTGAACACGCGCCCTGGGCGCTGGATGATTACGGGTTTCGCGCGATCATCGCGACCAGCTTTGCCGACATCTTTTACAACAACTGCTTCAAAAACGGTTTGCTGCCGATTCGCCTTGCTGCGGAACAGGTTGACGAGTTGTTCGTGGTGGTATCTGCAAATGCAGGCTACAAACTGATCATCGACCTGGAAAAGCAAACCATCAGTGCACCGAATGGCAAGGTTTACAAGTTCGAGGTAGAGGAGTTTCGCAAGCATTGTTTGTTGAACGGTCTGGACGACATCGGCCTGACCCTGCAGCACGTGGGTGAAATCAGTGCATACGAAGAACAGCATCGTGCTGAACAACCCTGGTTGTTCACGTAATTAATGTGTAATTCTGACTGGGTAAGCAAATGAAAATAGCGGTATTACCGGGTGACGGCATTGGGCCGGAGATTGTCGCCCAGGCGGCAAAGGTGTTGGAGGCGTTGCGCCGCGACGGACTGAAGATCGAGCTGGAGTATGCGCATATCGGCGGTGCCGGCTACGATGCGGGCGGCGATCCGTTTCCTGAAGCGACTGAAAAGCTTTCTGTCGCGGCAGATGCAGTGCTGCTCGGCGCAGTGGGCGGTTATCAGTACGACACGCTGCCCCGGCCAAAGCGCCCCGAGCAGGGTCTGTTGCGCATCCGCAAGCGTTTGGGCTTGTTTGCCAACCTGCGTCCGGCGCTGGTGTATCCGGAGTTGGTTAATGCTTCGAGCCTGAAACCGGAGCTGGTGTCGGGATTGGACATCATGATCTTGCGCGAATTGACCGGTGACATCTATTTCGGCCAGCCCCGCGGCATACGCACACTGGACAACGGCGAGCGCCAGGGCTTCGACACCATGCTTTATTGCGAGTCCGAGATCCGCCGCGTGGCGCATGCCGGTTTTCGGATCGCGATGAAGCGCGCCGGAGTAAATGGCCGGGGAAAGCTATGTTCGGTAGACAAGGCCAACGTGCTGGACACCAGCATGTTCTGGCGCGAGATTGTGATCGACGTGGGAAAGGAATATCCCGGAATCGAGTTGTCGCACATGTACGTCGATAACGCGGCGATGCAGCTGGTACGCGCGCCAAAACAGTTCGATGTGATCCTGACCGGCAATATATTCGGCGATATCCTGTCGGACGAAGCATCGATGCTGACAGGTTCCATCGGCATGTTGCCGTCCGCATCGCTGGACGAAAATAACAAGGGTTTGTACGAACCCTGCCACGGTTCGGCACCGGATATCGCGGGCAAGGATATCGCCAATCCGCTGGCGACGATTCTGTCGGTGGCAATGATGATGCGCTATACCTTTTCGCACGAAGATGCCGCGCTGCGTATCGAAACTGCGGTACGCAAGACTTTGCAAGCGGGTTTGCGCACCGCGGATATTGCCACGGCCGACGAGAAAAAAATCGGTACGGCGGCGATGGGTGACGCGGTTGTCGCTGCGCTATAAGAATCACTTTTAGAAAGAAACAATCATGGGCAAGCAATACGACGTATGCATTTTGGGCGCGACCGGCGCGGTTGGCGAGGCGATGTTGGCGATACTGGAACAGCGCAAGTTCCCGGTGCGTAATCTCTATCCGTTGGCATCCAGCCGATCGGCCGGTTCAACTGTGCAATTCAAAGGCGAGGAAATCACCGTTATCGACGTGGATGATTTCGATTTTTCCAAAGCGCAGATCGGATTGTTTTCCGCCGGCGGCAGCGTGTCTGAAAAGTACGCACCGATTGCGGCACAAGCAGGTTGCGTGGTGATCGACAATACCGCACATTTCCGCTATGACCGCGATATTCCGCTGGTGGTGCCGGAGGTGAATCCGCACGCCATCGCTCAATACAAGAATCGCGGCATCATCGCCAACCCGAATTGTTCGACTATTCAGATGCTGGTGGTGCTCAAGCCGATCAAGGATGCGGTCGGCATTGCGCGCATCAATGTTGCGACTTATCAGGCGGTGTCGGGTACAGGCAAGGAAGCGATCGAGGAATTGGCCGGCCAGACACGCGCACTGTTCAATCATCAGGATGTCGAGGTCGAGGTTTATCCCAAGCGCATCGCATTCAACGTGTTGCCGCAGATCGATGTTTTCATGGACAACGGCTACACCAAGGAAGAAATGAAGATGGTGTGGGAAACCCGGAAAATCATGGAAGACGACTCCATTCAGGTCAACCCGACCGCGGCACGAGTGCCGGTGTTTTACGGGCATTCGGAAGCGGTACATATCGAAACCCGTAAGAAAATTACCGCCGACGAGGCGCGAGCCTTGCTGGATAAGGCTCCCGGCGTTGTGGTGATGGACAAGCGCGAACCGGGCGGTTACCCGACAGCGATTGATGCGGCGGGAAACGACGCGACTTACGTTGGGCGTATCCGCGAAGATATTTCGCATCCCATGGGCCTGAATCTGTGGGTGGTAAGCGACAACGTGCGCAAGGGGGCGGCGTTGAATAGTGTGCAAATCGCGGAAATTTTGATTGCGAAATATATCAATTGAGACATAATGCGAAGGATATTATTAGCTTGTGCTGATAACTCTATGATGTTATTTTATATTCTCTTGATAAATAAAAAGGTGAGGGTGATCGCGTGCACATATCACTGGTGAAACAACCTGCCCTTCCACTCAAGCGGCTATCGTCGCCGACTACGTGGCCGGTGATACTGAAACTGTTCGGTATCGCAGCCGCGTTAATGTTGTCCGCAACCGCTTCCGCAGTCGGCTTGGGTGGCATAAACGTGGCTTCCGCATTGGGACAGACGCTCAAGGCCGATATCGCATTGTCTGATATCAGCAAGAACGAAATAAGTAGCCTGGTTGTTGGACTTGCTTCGCCAGACGCCTACAAGAATTCAGGCCTGGAATATCCATATGACAACAAGTTCAAGTTCGAGATTTTAAACCGCCCTGACGGCCAGCCTTACATCAAGGTGAGCAGTGCGCAACCAGTCAATGATCCATTTGTAAGCTTGCTGGTCAAGTTGACCTGGCCAGCCGGCCAACTGTCACGGGAATATACATTCCTGCTCGATCCGCCGGGTTATCAACCGGTGCAGCCCGCCCCCGCTCAAGTGCAGGCCGTCCCTCCGGTCATACAAGCTCCTGCACAAGCAGCTGCACCGGCGACATCTGTTGTACCCGAACCCGAAACATTGGCAACCTCGCCAGCGGTGACTGCTGAATCGGGGACCGCCGCAACTGTTCAACAATCTGCTCAGGAAACACCTGCCAAGCAAGCTGAACAGGCTACTCCGCAAGCCACGCTGACCCCGGCAAAAATGGCGGCAGCCCTGGAAGTAACTAAATTACCAAAGAACCAGGAATGGCTTAAGGTTCAGCGCGGCGACACAATGTACAAAATCGCCGAAAAATACAAACTGGCAGATATGAATCTGGATCGCATGCTGGTCGCGCTGTATCGCGTCAATGCGAACAAGTTTGACGGCAAAAATATGAACCGAATCAAGTCCGGCAAGATTTTGCGCTTGCCTACTGAAGAGGAATATTCGCATGTGACGCAGGCTGAAGCGATGAAAGAAATTCATGCGCAGGCAGCCGATTGGAATGCATACCGGCAAAAACTGGCCAGTGCCGCGCCGCTTCGCAATCAGTCCCAGTCAGCCCAGCAAGTTGCAACCGGCAAAATCAGCAGTTCGGTAGCCGATATGGCTCCGATCGCCAAAGAGACGGCCAGGGAGGTGTTGAAATTATCCCGTGGCGAAGCACCTGGAGACGGAATAGTCTCGGGTGCCGGTGACCAGTCCACTTCCGATCAATCGAGCAAGAACGCAGCTCAGGAAGATGCAATTGCCAATGCAAAGGCATTGAAGGAAGATCAGACGCGTGCGGCATTGCTGGAGAAAAACCTCCAGGATATGCAACATCTGGCAAAATTGAAAGTTGAAGCCGCCGCGCTGGCACAAACACCCGTTGCAGGAAAAGCTGCGGTCAGCGCAGTGGCGCCGACGCCAACTGGTATAGCCAAGGCCAAGCCAGTCACGGTTGCCAAGACCAAGGTGCAACCGGCCGTACCTGAGCCATCCTTGCTTGACCAGATTTTGGAGGAACCGCTTTACCTGGCAGGCGGCGCGGTTGCCCTGCTTGCATTGGCCGGCCTGGGATTCATGGTTTACCGGAGAAAGAAGACACCGATGCAGTTCGCTGACGAACTGCCTGAGGATATAGGCGAGATTACGGGTCGCATGGCTTCACCGGTTTTGCCCTCCCCGGACACGGGTGACTTTACCGTTTCGGCTGGTACTACCCAGATTGCCGAAGCTCCTACATCCGACATTGTTGATCCGATCAGCGAAGCGGATCTGTTCCTGAATTTTGGCCGTGACGCCCAGGCCGAAGAAATTCTCAAGGATGCACTGAAAAATGCCCCGAACAATTCCCAGATACTGCTTAAACTGTTGGGGATTTATGCAAACCGGAAGGATACAAATTCCTTTTCGGAATACGCTCGAAAATTGCAGGATTCCGGCGATGACGGTGCATGGCAACAGGCTGTTGCAATGGGTCGTAAACTGGAACCGGATAACCCGATGTATGGTGGAGGCTTCAGGTCAATGGAAGATACAGGGAGCGCAACAGTACAAGTCCCGGTCTTCAATCCCAAAGGCGCCAATGAAAATGTGCCGAAAGCGCGAGCCTCTGCCCTTGATTTTGATTTCGACCTGGGTGCATCTGCTAGCCAATCCGCCTCTTTAGCGGAGCAGAACTTTTTGAACGACATGGAAACGACATCAACGATGTCAAGGGATGACAGGCTTGCCGCAGCAGGCTCGTCAATGGACTTCGACATCACCTCCGACAACACGCTTTCGCCTGCTGCTGCCGGACGACTAGACGGCGGGCTGGATTTTGATATCACTTCCACGAATCCCGCGATGCCTGCAGCAAGCGAGCCGGGAAAAAAGGCAGCAGGGATATACGATGATCTGGTTTTCGAGACGGCAGGCAGCCCTCTATCCAAGCCTGAAAAGGCCAAACCGGCAACAAAACAGCCGGAAGCAGACGGCGGCGGTATGGCTTTTACGCTGGACTTTCCGGTCGAGGATACAACCAAACCAGCAACTTCCCCAAGCCCGGTGGCAGGGAATTTTGCGGATATCAATTTGAACTTTGACGATATCGTCACGCCGACTGAATCGACCCCCGAAAGCAAAGGCGACAACTGGCAAGATGTCGCGACGAAACTTGATCTCGCAAAGGCATATCATGAAATGGGTGATGCCAGCGGAGCGCGTGAAATTCTCGATGAGGTCATGCGTGAGGGAGATGCAGAGCAGCGCGAATCCGCACAGGCACTTTTCGCACAACTCGGCTAGTCATGCATTTGTTCGTGGCGGCAGCTCAGAATTGGGCTGCCGTTTTCTTTTGAAACGGGGCTACTGAATGAATTTTCATCCTGCCGCTCAGATCGTGACCTGGTGTCTACTGGTGGCGATATTGCAATCGCTTACACTCGGAGTGCTGCTTGTCTCGGCCGGATTGATATTTCTGTTTGCAATTTTGCATTCTGCCCGCAAGCTCTGGCAATTACTGCGCCGCACCCGCTGGATCATGCTGTCATTAATGTTGGTCTATGGCTACAGCACTTCCGGACAGCCGCTTCTGGAAGCGTTGGGCATATTCAGCCCCAGTCGTGAAGGGCTGGGTGACGGCGTGTTACAACTGACTCGCTTGCTGGCTGCATTGGCCGGTTTGGCAATTTTGCTGGACAGGCTGCACCGGCAGCAATTGATTACCGGTTTGTACACATTATTGTTCCCGTTGAAATTGATCGGTGTGTCGCGTGATCGTGTTGCTGTTCGTCTTGCCTTGACGCTGCATTATGCCGAGGTCGCGATGCTGCGCCAGGCCACTACCTGGCAGGATAGCCTGCGCAGTTTGTTTGAAGCGCATGGCGAGGACAGTAAGCACATGGAGCTGACGCTGTACCGGTTTCGTATTCACGACGTCCTGTTAGTGTCGTTTGCGCTGCTGCTGTGTTACGGAGCACTGAGATGAGGATTGCGCTGGGAGTTGAATACGACGGCTCCCCGTATTTCGGCTGGCAGAGCCAGACTGACGGGCAGACCGTGCAGGATACATTGCAGCGTGCCTTGGGCCAGATTGCCGGCGAACAAACAGCTGGTGGGCAAGGTTGCCCCGGACCGATCTCCGTGATTGCGGCGGGTCGCACAGACACAGGCGTGCATGCACTCGAACAAGTTGTCCATTTTGATACCGAGGTTGAACGGCCCCTGACTGCATGGGTGCGCGGAGTGAATGCGTTGTTGCCCGACAGCATAGCCGTGCGCTGGGCACATCCTGTTCCTGATGAATTTCATGCGCGCTTTTCCGCACATGGCCGCTGCTACCGGTATTTTCTGCTCAATCGACCGGTGCGGCCTGCGATCCAGGCCGGCAAAGTCGGCTGGTTTCACGCCCCGCTGGATATGGCTGCAATGCAGGTTGCCGCGCAATGCCTGTTGGGCGAGCATGATTTCAGCGCGTTCCGTGCGGTGCAATGCCAGGCAAAATCGCCGCTCAAACACCTTCATCAATTGGATATCAGCAGGCAGGGAGAGATGCTGATCTTTGATTTGAGTGCCAATGCCTTTTTGCATCATATGGTGCGCAATATCGTGGGTTGTCTGGTGTATGTGGGCAAGGGGAAATATCCGCCGGACTGGCTGGCCGAGGTATTGAACGGCCGCGAGCGCAGTCTTGCCGCGCCGACCTTTGCGCCGGATGGCTTATATCTGCGCCATATTGCATATGATGCCAAGTGGGGTTTGCCGCAGGCGCAAGATTGAAGGCACGGACATTTTGAATGTATCCGATTGCCAGGCAGTCAGCCTGTCTCGTCGAATCGGTCGCCGTAGCGATTGTAAAACGCCCTGAGCACGAAGGGGGGCAGCAGGGTGGTAAGGGCAATCACGATGATCGTTGCGGCATAAACATTGTCAACCAGGATCCCGTTTACACGCCCCAGTTCGGCAAAGATCAGGCCGACTTCGCCGCGCGGTACCATCGATATCCCGATTGCCCAGCGTACATGCATCGGCTCGCGCAAAAACAATGAACCGACGATCTTTCCCGCGATCGAGACCAGCAGCAAGCTGCCTGCAAAGGCGTAAACGAAAATCGAGTTCCAATCGACCTGTCTGAGATTCAGGGACAAGCCAACCACGACGAAAAAGATCGGGGTGAACAGGTTGACGATCGGCAACATCTGTTTTGTAACCTGTTCGTTGAAGCCGGGATTGCCGTGCATTGCCATGCCAAACGGAAGAAAGAACCGGCGCGATAATGCCAGGCCGGCTGCGAACCCGCCCAGCAGCTCAGGGGCGCCGATGGCATGCGCAAGCCAGGCGAAAAACAACACCAGCGATACGATCGAGGTGGGAATGAGACCAGGCAGATCGCTTGCGCTGTGAACGCGCTGAATAATCGCCGACATCAATTTAGCGGCAACCGGTGCGAGCACGAAGAACACCACGACAAACAACAGGACTTTCCCGCTTTCCGTGAAGTCGATGTTGCCGCTTAACGAGAATTCATACAGTAACGCAAGCAACAGGATACCCAGGATGTCATCGATTACCGCGGCCCCGAGGATGACCTGTGCCTCATGACTGTGCTGGCGATGCAGGTCGGAAAGCACACGCAGCGTAATGCCGATGCTGGTTGCGGTAATGGTGCCCGCAACAAAGAGGGACACGATCATTTCCAGCCCGAACACCCAGAAACACAATGCAAATCCTAATACGAACGGCAGGATGAATCCGCTCAGTGCCACGATTATGGATTTGGCGCCCGCGCGCACCAGTTGCATCACGTCGGTTTCCAGGCCGACCTCGAACAGCAGCAGTATGATGCCGATCTCCGCCAGCAGGCGGAATGTGTCCGCGGGCTCGATCCATCCGAGCAGGCTCGGACCGAGAACGACGCCGGCCAGCAATTCGCCGATCACGGATGGAAACTTCAGGCGAACCGCAAATTCCGCGAAGATCCGGGACGCGATCAGGATACCCAGAAGCTGGAGCAGGAAAGTTTGGGAGTTCATTCTGTGTTTGTAGTCACCGGTATCAGTTTCAGGGCAAAAAACATTCAAGAAATCAGTCTCTGACTGTTTTTTCAAACTAACCTTGATGGGCGGGATAGTCAATATAAATTCGCTCCGGGAATGCGCCGGGAATTCGTGGGAAACGATGGCAAAACGCATCGGGTTCGGCCCGACGGCTTAATGATTTACAATGCCGTCACTTTTAAGCATGCACGCGCTATCAACATGACACGAACCAAAATTTGCGGTATTACGCGTGTTGAAGATGCCCTGGCTGCCGTACACAATGGCGCGGATGCCATCGGCCTGGTGTTTTTTCAACGCAGTACCCGCCATGTCAGTATTGCCCAGGCCAGACAGCTGGCTGCGGCTTTGCCGCCGTTCGTATCGGTAGTCGGCCTGTTTGTCGATGCCGATGCGGCATTCGTGCGCGAGGTGCTGGACAGTGTGGCACTGGACCTGTTGCAATTCCACGGCGATGAATCACCGGAATATTGCGCGCAATTTGACCGCCCTTATCTTAAAGCGATCCGCGTCAAACCCGGGGTGGATTTGCTACAATGCGCGTCCGATTTTCGCAGTGCCAAGGGGCTGTTGCTGGATGCCCATGTGGAAGGAATGCCGGGCGGTACCGGCACCGCATTCGACTGGACATTGATTCCGGGGAAATTGCCGTTGCCGGTGATATTGTCCGGCGGGTTGGATGCGGGAAATGTCGCGGCAGCAATCAAACAGGTGAGGCCCTACGCGGTGGATGTGTCCAGCGGTGTGGAGGCAAGCAAAGGAATCAAGGATGCAGCGAAGCTCGCCGCATTCATTAATGAGGTCAAAGGAACAGATGTACAACTATCCCGATAGTACCGGTCACTTCGGCCCCTACGGCGGCATTTACGTTGCGGAAACCCTGATGGGCGCACTGGATGAACTGAACCAGGCCTATGAAAAGTATCGCAACGACCCGGAATTCGTTGCCGAACTGAATTACGACCTCAAGCATTTTGTCGGCCGCCCCAGCCCGATCTACCACGCCAAGCGCTGGTCTGAAAAACTTGGCGGCGCGCAGATATTTCTGAAGCGCGAAGACCTCAATCACACTGGCGCGCACAAGGTGAATAACACCGTGGGCCAGGCCTTGCTGGCCAGGCGCATGGGCAAGCCGCGCGTAATCGCCGAGACCGGTGCGGGCCAGCATGGCGTGGCGACGGCGACGGTCGCGGCGCGCTACGGCATGGAATGCGTGGTGTACATGGGCTCGGAAGACGTGAAGCGCCAGGCGCAGAACGTGTATCGCATGAAATTGCTCGGCGCGACGGTGATCCCGGTGGAAAGTGGCTCGAAGACCCTCAAGGATGCGCTGAACGAAGCGATGCGCGACTGGGTGACCAACATTGAGAATACATTTTACATCATTGGCACGGTGGCCGGGCCGCACCCCTATCCGATGATGGTGCGCGATTTCAATTCGGTGGTCGGCAAGGAGTGCGTGGTGCAAATGCCCGAGATCGCGGGCAGCCAGCCGGATGTGGTGATCGCCTGCGTCGGTGGCGGCTCCAACGCGATGGGAATTTTTCATTCCTACATTGATGTGCCCGGCGTGACGCTGATCGGCGTGGAGGCGGGCGGGCACGGCATCGCCAGCGGCTCGCATGCCGCGCCGCTGACCACCAACAGTCCGGTCGGCGTGCTGCACGGCAATCGTACCTATTTGATGCAGGATGCGGATGGGCAGATCATCGAGACGCATTCCATTTCGGCCGGGCTGGATTATCCCGGTGTCGGCCCCGAACACAGCTGGTTGAAAGACAGCGGGCGTGCGGAATACGTCGCAATCAACGACGACGAGGCATTGCAGGCATTTCATGACCTGTGCCACCTGGAAGGCATCATCCCGGCGTTGGAATCCAGTCATGCCCTGGCCCATGCCGCAAAAATTGCGCCTACCATGGGCCGTGACAAGGTGTTGCTGGTGAATCTGTCCGGACGGGGCGACAAGGATATGGCGACGGTAGCACGCGCGTCCGGTATCGAATTTTAGAATTTCGGATTTCAGGAACCAATATGTCGCGCATACAAGCCACTTTCGATAAGCTGAAACAAAACCAGCGCAAAGCGCTGATCCCGTTTTTCACGGCGGGTGATCCCGATCCGAAACTGACCGTGCCGCTGCTGCATGCCCTGGTTGAAGCGGGTGCGGACGTGATCGAACTGGGTGTGCCGTTCTCCGACCCGATGGCGGATGGCCCGACCATACAGCGCGCATCGGAGCGCGCCCTCAAGCACCATGTCGGTCTGCATCACGTGCTGGACATGGTCGCCGAGTTCCGCCGCGGCAATGCAGGGACACCCATTGTGCTGATGGGCTACGGCAATCCGATCGAGGCGATGGGTTGGGAAACCTTCGCGAAACGCTGTGCCGAGGCCGGGGTGGACGGGGTGCTGACCGTGGATTTCCCCCCGGAAGAAAGCCACGAGGTGTTTGCGCACCTCGACAAGCATGGTATCGACCCGATCTTCCTGCTTGCGCCGACCAGCACTGATGCCCGCGTTGAGCGCGTGGCAAAACAGGCGCGCGGTTATGTGTATTATGTGTCGCTCAAGGGTGTGACCGGCGCGGGCAATCTGGACCTGTCCGCAATCGCCGAAATGATTCCCAGGTTGCGCAAGCATATCAAGCTGCCGATCGGGGTGGGGTTCGGCATACGTGATGCGGCGACCGCACTGGCGGTGGCGAAGCTGTGCGACGGCGTGGTGGTGGGCAGCCGTATCGTGCAGGAGATCGAAAATTCGACCGGACAGAATGTCGTTGCCAACGTGAGCAGGCTGGTCAAGGAATTAAGACAGGCAGTCGACAAGGCCTAAAGGAGAATTATCATGAGCTGGTTCCAGAAGTTATTGCCGCCAAAAATAAAGCGCCGCGAAGGCGACCTCAAGAAAAACGTACCGGAAGGGCTATGGACCAAATGTCCGTCCTGCCAGGCGGTGCTGTATCACTCCGATCTGGAAAAAAATAACAGCGTTTGTCCCAAGTGCAACCATCATCACCGTATTACCGCGCGTAATCGCCTGGATATCTTGCTGGACAGCGAGGGGCGTTTCGAGATCGGTGCGGAAGTGTTGCCGATAGATACCCTCAAGTTCCAGGACCAGAAAAAATATTCCGAGCGTCTGGCCATCGCCAAGAAAAATACAGATGAGGATGACGCGCTGGTGGTAATGCAGGGCAGTATTCACGCGGTACCGGTTGTTGCCGCCGCTTTCGAATTCACCTTTATGGGCGGTTCTATGGGCTCGGTGGTCGGCGAGCGCTTCGTGCGCGGCGTGCAGGTGGCGCTGGAGCAGAAATGCCCGTTTATCTGTTTCAGCGCAAGCGGTGGTGCGCGCATGCAGGAAGGTTTGTTGTCGCTGATGCAGATGGCAAAAACCTGTGCGGCATTGACACAGCTGAGCCAGGAGCGGTTGCCATTTATCTCGGTATTGACCGACCCGACCATGGGTGGTGTGTCCGCCAGCTTCGCTTTCATGGGCGACGTGGTAATCGCCGAGCCCGGTGCGCTGATCGGCTTCGCCGGAGCGCGCGTAATCCAGCAGACTGTGCGTGAAACCCTGCCGGAAGGTTTTCAGCGCGCGGAATTCCTGCTCGAACACGGTGCGGTGGACATGATCATCGACCGGCGTGAAATGAAAAATCAGCTGGCGACACTGATCACACTGCTGACCAAACAGTCTGCTGTGACGGAGATTGAAGCCGCCTAGCCACCTTACGGTGGCTAAATCCGACAACATTCGAAATACTTCGTTTACAGAGCACGCAGGGTGCATTGCACTCAAGCTTCTCGACCAAAATGACATTGCCCAGCAACTTGGCCGACTGGCTGACCTACCTTGAATCCCTGCACCCCAAAACCATTGCGCTCGGTCTGGAGCGCGTGGCACAAGTCAAACAACGGCTGAATCTTCAACCTGATTTTCCCCTCATCGTGGTCGGCGGCACCAATGGCAAGGGTTCGGTGTGTGCGATGCTGGAATCCATACTGCACGCCGCCGGGTACCGCGTTGGCTGTTATACCTCGCCGCATTTGCTGGAATATAACGAGCGTGTGCGCATCGAGAAGCACCCGGTGACTGATGCGGAACTGTGCGCTTCCTTTGAAAAAATCGAGCAGGCACGCGCTGCTGCTTATTCGGGAATGACAGAGGTGCCGCTCACCTACTTTGAATTCGGAACATTGGCCGCGATGCAGTGTTTCATCGAGCACAGGGTGGATATCGCCATCCTCGAAGTCGGGTTGGGCGGCAGGCTGGATGCGGTGAATGTGTTCGATAACGATTGCGCGGTGATCGCCAGCGTGGATATCGACCACACCGATTATCTGGGTGACACGCGTGAACAGATTGCGTTCGAGAAAGCGGGAATCATGCGCAAGCACCGAGTAACGATCTGCGCGGATATGGATGCGCCGCAGGCGATACACAGCCATGCGCAACAGGTTGGCGCGGAACTGTGGGTTATAGGGCGCGAATTCGGTTTTTCCCTGCACCAGGGGCAATGGGATTTCCGCGGCAAGTCCGGAACGAGGAGCGCGCTACCCTATCCCGCATTGCGCGGCGCATACCAGTTGCCCAATGCCAGCGCGGCGCTTGCGGCGCTGGATGTGCTCAGGGACCGCTTTCCGGTCAGCATGGATGCAGTCCGGCGCGGGCTGGGCGAAATTCAGCTCGCCGGGCGCTTTCAGGTCGTTCCCGGCAGGCCGTCGCTGATACTGGATGTGGCGCACAATCCCCATGCAGCCCGTTCACTGGCGCAGAATCTGGCCGATTTGCCGCCCTGTCCGCATACCTATGCGGTATTTGCAATGCTGGCAGACAAGGATATCGCGGGCGTGGTGTCGGCACTCGACCCCCATGTCGACACCTGGCTGGTGGCGGGTATAGATACACCGCGCGGTGCGGACACACAGCGGTTGGAGAGCGTTCTGGAACAGTGTTGGGTGCGCGGCGAGATAATAATATGCAAAAACATACCCGATGCGCTGCGTTATGCCTATAACGCGGCAGGCGAAAATGATAGAATCCTAGCCTTCGGATCGTTCTATACGGTGGCGGAAGTGATGGTCGAAAAGGGTTTGTCCATTTCCCGGTAGGCAATTAAACAGGCGAGAGCAAGCATGGCAAAACAGCAAACGGAAGATGAACTGAATCTCAGGCGCAAAGCACGCCGCCGTTTGATTGGTGCTATCGCGCTCACCCTGGCGGTGGTGGTTATTTTGCCGATGGTGCTGGACAGTGAACCAAAATCTACCGGTAGCAACATTAACTTGAGCATTCCCGACCCGGATAAAGTCGGCGAATTTGTCCCGCGTGTTGCTATCCCGGAAGTGCAACCGTCCGCAGCCAGTTCGGCTGTGATGGCCGCGCCTCCCGCCGTAAAGCCGGACAAGGGTAATGCCGCCGTTTCCCAGAGCCAGCCCGGCACGACAAGCCCGGGCAAGATCAAGCTGGCACCGCAGCAACCTGCAGAACCCCAGAGCACCGGCAAGCAGGCAGGAGCCCAGGGTTATGTCGCGCAGGTCGGTGCGTATGCAAACGCGGACACTGCGAAGCAGGAATTCAAAAAGTTGAAGAAGTGGGGATTTAAGGTTTATACCGAAAAAGTTGGCGGCAACATACGGGTGCGCGTGGGTCCATACACCGATCGCGACAAGACTGAGAAGGTAGCTAAACTGCTGGAAAAACATGGATACCATCCGGTGATCGTCAGCAACAAATGAACGGACTGGATTTTGCCGTTTTCGGGATATTGCTGCTTTCAATGTTAATCGGCCTGTGGCGCGGCCTGCTGTCCGAGGTATTGTCACTGTTAGGTTGGCCGATTGCGATTATTTTGAGCAAGTTGTTCGCCACCAGCGTTGCGCCGCTGATACCGGTTGCACAAGAGGAGATGCGTGTTACCGCAGCCTATGTGCTGGTGTTTGTTGCGGCATTGATTGTGTGGGGTATCGTGGCCCGGTTGGTCGCAAAAATGCTGAAGGCGATCGGTTCTGACTGGGCAGACAGGGCGATGGGCGGGTTGTTTGGGGTGATGCGTGGTGTATTAGTCGTCCTGGTGCTGGTCTGGCTGGCAGGTCTGACCCGTGTTCCGGAACAGCCTTTCTGGGGTCGTTCGCTGACCGGCAGGACGCTCGAAGCGATAGCCATTCCGACCAAAGCGTGGTTGCCGGGCAGCATTGCGCAACGCATTCATTATCGAACTCGTAGTTAATTTCTGGGATAGAAAACCATGTGCGGATTACTCGGATTGATTTCGCAATCACCGGCCAATCAGCTGTTATATGACGGCTTGCAAGTGTTGCAGCATCGCGGACAGGATGCCGCCGGTATTGCAACCGTGGAAGGGCATACCTTCCACCTGCACAAGGACAACGGCCTGGTGCGGGATGTGTTTCGCACGCGGCATATGCGTTCGCTGCTGGGCAATGCTGGGATTGCGCACGTGCGCTACCCGACTGCCGGATCTGCGGTGGACCACAACGAGGCACAGCCGTTCTATGTGAATTCCCCGTTCGGTATCGTACTCGGACACAACGGCAACCTGACCAATGCAGACGAATTGAAGCAGCAGTTGTTCGCGGAGGACTTGCGCCATGTCAACACCAACTCCGATTCCGAAGTGCTCCTGAATGTATTGGCGCATGAGCTGCAGGTAAATTCCAAACAATACCGGCTGGATGTGGAAACCATTTTTGCGGCGGTAACCGGCGTGCATCAGCGTTGCCGCGGAGCCTACGCAGTGGTGGCGATGATCGCGGGCTATGGCCTGCTGGCGTTCCGCGATATTTACGGTATCCGGCCGCTGGTGATCGGCGTGAACGAAACCGCCGCCGGCCCTGAATATCTGGTCGCCTCGGAAAGCGTGGCCCTCGATACACTTGGATTCAAGTTTCTGCGTGATATCGCGCCGGGCGAAGCGGTGTTTGTTGATTTTGACGGCAACCTGCAAAGCCGGCAATGCAGCGACAAATCCAGCCTGAATCCGTGCATTTTCGAATACGTCTATCTGGCACGCCCCGATTCGGTGATCGACGGCATCTCGGTGTACGAGACGCGCTTGTACATGGGGGAGTATCTGGCCGACAAGATCAAGCGCAGCTGGAGCGAGATTGATATCGACGTGGTGATTCCGATCCCTGATTCGAGCCGCCCCAGCGCCTTGCAACTGGCAAATCGTCTGAATATTCCGTTCCGTGAGGGTTTTGTGAAGAACCGCTATATCGGGCGCACTTTCATCATGCCCGGACAGGCAATGCGCAAGAAATCGGTGCGGCAGAAACTGAATGCCATCGGTGTCGAATTCAAGGACAAGAACGTGTTGCTGGTGGATGATTCGATCGTGCGCGGCACCACCAGCCGCGAGATCGTCCAGATGGCGCGCGATGCCGGTGCGCGCAAGGTATATTTCGCTTCCGCGGCCCCGCCGGTGCGCTTCCCGAACGTGTATGGTATCGATATGCCCAGCCCGCAGGAACTGATCGCCACCGGGCGCAGCGATGATGAAATCCGCCGCGAGATCGGCGCCGACCGCCTCATTTATCAGGATCTTGATGACCTCAAGGCGTCAGTGCACAAGGCCAACCCGAAAATAAACAGCTTCGATGCGTCATGCTTCGACGGAATCTATATCACCGGCGATATCAGCGCCGATTATCTGAACCGGGTCGAGGCGTTGCGCGGTAGCGGAGCGGCCAATCCGCCGATTGAAGATGACCAGTTGGAGTTGAACCTGGAAGCCAATGCCATATCGATGTGATGGTGAGCAGAATTTGACAACATCAAAAGTCGGGTGGTAAGTTACAGCCTGCGCCGATTTGAGGATCAGCTTGCGGGCGCATAATAAATTCGGCTAAAGCGTGGGGAACCCGGTTTAGCGCCAAGCTATCCGGGTTTTTTGCTTTTACGGAGTTCATATGACAGACGATACTTACCAGCCGGAAACGCTGGCTATACATGCCGGTACGGTGCGCAGCCAGTTCGGCGAACACAGTGAGGCCTTGTTCCTGACTTCCAGTTTTGTGTTTGAAACTGCTGCACAGGCCGCCGCGCGTTTCATCGGTGAGCAACCGGGGAATATCTATTCGCGCTTTACCAATCCGACCGTGACCATGTTCGAGGAGCGGCTCGCGGCGATGGAAGGTGCCGAGCAATGCGTCGCGACCGCTTCAGGCATGTCGGCTATACTGGCGTGCGTGATGGGCCTGCTCAAGGCGGGCGATCATATCGTCGCTTCGCGCAGCCTGTTTGGTTCGACGGTCAACCTGTTCAACAACATCATCAAGAAATTCGGCGTGGAGACGACCTACGTTTCCGCTACCGATGTCGCAGAGTGGCAATCCGCCGTGCGCCCGAACACCAGATTGTTTTTTCTGGAGACACCGTCCAATCCGCTTACCGAGATTTCCGATATCGCCGCGATTGCCGCGATCGCCAAAAATTGCGGTGCTTTGCTGGCGGTGGACAACTGCTTCTGCACGCCGATACTGCAACGCCCGCTGCAACTGGGCGCGGATATTGTGATCCACTCCGCAACCAAGTACATCGACGGGCAGGGCCGCGTGCTCGGCGGAGCGGTCCTGGGCAGCAGGAAATTAATGGAGCCTGTCTATGGATTCTTGCGCACCGCCGGTCCGACCATGAGCCCGTTCAATGCCTGGGTGTTTCTGAAGGGTATGGAAACACTCAAGTTGCGCATGGATGCGCATAGTGCCAATGCGCTGGAGCTGGCGCGCTGGCTGGAAGCACAGCCGAATGTGGCACGGGTGTTCTATCCCGGCCTGCCATCGCATCCGCAACATGAACTGGCGATGCGCCAGCAGAAAACCGGCGGGGGCATCGTGTCGTTCGAGGTGAAGGGCGGGAAGGAAGCGGCTTGGCGCGTGATAGACAACACCCAATTGCTTTCAATTACAGCGAATCTGGGCGACACCAAGACCACCATCACCCATCCGGCCAGCACCACCCATGCGCGTATCACCCCGGAGGCGCGCGCGGCTGCAGGCATTACCGATGGTTTGATACGGATCGCGGTGGGATTGGAAGCTGTAGTGGATGTCCGGAACGATCTGGCGCGCGGTTTGAACTGATATGCAACAAAAACCAAAATTAGCCACAGAGTACACAGAAACCACAGAGCAGGATATAAACCGATTTTCGCTTTTCTCTGTGAACTCTGATGAAGCTGCTAGCCATTCGACTAGGCTGTCAAAATACGCCAGCCAAGCCGATGGTTATGTGGTTAAAAGGTTTTAATAATGTACGTCCTCGCTGCACAAGTTGGAGCACTACTCAAATCGCACGGCTTGATGCTGGCTACGGCGGAATCCTGTACCGGCGGCGGCGTTGCCCAGGCGATCACCGAAGTGGCGGGAAGTTCGGCCTGGTTCGAACGGGGTTTTGTTACTTACTCGAATCTTTCCAAGCAACAGATGCTGGGTGTACGTGAAGCCACAATCATGCAATACGGTGCCGTGTCGGAGATGACCGTGCGCGAAATGGCGGAGGGCGCGCTGCAACACAGTAATGCGCAGGTTGCTCTGGCAGTCAGCGGCATTGCCGGGCCGGGTGGCGGCGTTGCGGGCAAGCCGGTGGGTACGGTGTGGTTCGCCTGGGGAACCAAGCAGGGCGAGACCCGCGCACAACGTTTTCAACTGGATGGCAATCGTGCCGAAGTGCGTGCCCAGGCGGTGCGTATCGCCCTGCGGGGAGTGGCTGACCTGTTGAATGACAGGACCGAAACGGCCTGAAACAGAAACAGAACGAACGTTCTGTACAAATGCAAAATGATGTGCCACAATTCGCCATCGCAATTGAAAGGGAATAAAAATGGACGACAACAAATCAAAGGCACTGGCAGCCGCGCTGGGCCAGATCGAAAAACAATTCGGCAAAGGCTCGATCATGCGCCTCGGCGAACATGATGTGGCGCGCGATATACAAGTGGTGTCTACCGGCTCGCTGGGATTGGACATCGCGCTGGGAGTGGGTGGCGTGCCGCGCGGCCGCGTGGTGGAAATCTACGGTCCGGAATCATCCGGCAAGACCACGCTGACCTTGCAGATCATCGCCGAAATGCAGAAGCTGGGTGGCACCGCGGCGTTCATCGATGCGGAACACGCGCTTGATCCGCAGTACGCGCAGAAGCTCGGCGTGAAGGTCGAAGACCTGCTGATCTCGCAGCCGGACAACGGCGAACAGGCGCTGGAAATCACCGACATGCTGGTGCGTTCCGCCTCGGTGGACGTGGTGGTGATCGATTCCGTTGCCGCACTGACGCCCAAGTCCGAAATCGAGGGCGAGATGGGCGACTCGCAAATGGGCCTGCATGCGCGCCTGATGTCGCAGGCACTACGCAAGCTGACCGGCAACATCAACCGTTCCAACACGCTGGTGATCTTCATCAATCAGATTCGCATGAAGATCGGTGTGATGTTCGGCAATCCTGAAACCACCACCGGCGGAAACGCGCTCAAGTTCTACGCTTCGGTGCGTCTGGATATTCGTCGTATCGGTTCTATCAAGAAGGGCGACGAGGTGATTGGCAACGAGACACGGGTGAAAGTGGTTAAAAACAAGGTTGCTCCCCCGTTCCGCGAGGCGATATTCGATATCCTGTACGGCGAAGGTATTTCGCGCGAAGGCGAAATCGTAGATCTGGGCGTGCAACACAAACTGGTTGAAAAGGCCGGTGCCTGGTATGCCTACAAAGGCAACAAGATCGGTCAGGGCAAGGACAACGCGCGCGAATACCTGCGCGAAAATCCTGAAGTTGCGCGGGAAATCGAAAACAAGATACGTGAAGCAGTCGGCGTGGCGCTACTTGACCCGGTTGTAAAGCCGACGGCGAAAGCCGCGGCCAAGGCCAATGAAAAAGCCGGGACAAAAGCGGCCGAAAAGGCCGCTGAAAAACTTTTGGCCGGGCTGCCTGATGAGGAAAAAGCCTGAAGTCAGCCTGCGCGCACGGGCACTGCAATATTTGGCACGGCGTGAATACAGCCGAGCCGAACTGCGCGGCAAGCTGTTGCCGTATGCGCAGCCAGACGATGATTTCGAGCAAGCGCATCCGGTCGACCTGGATGGGTTGCTGGATGACCTGACCGAGCGCGGCTGGTTATCCGATGTGCGTGCCGCCGCCCAACTGCTACATGCCAAACGCAGCCGATTCGGCCTGCAGCGCATCACCCACGAATTGCGCCAGAGAGGCATCGGCGAAGATTTGATCAGCGAAGCACTGCCGCAGTTGAAAGAAACCGAGCTGGAAGCGGCGCACCACGTGTGGCAAAGAAAATTTGGTGCGCTGCCGCAGGATGCGAAGGAAAAGGCCGGGCAGGTGCGCTTTCTGCAATCACGGGGATTTGGTGTCGATGTGATATTCCAGGTGTTGCGGCAGGCTCCGGACAACGAGGATGGTTCCATTTGATCCCGCTGGAATGCGTTTCGACAAATCGGCCGGCTAGGCAGCAACATAGCGTGCTGTTCATGTGCTGTATTACAACTGATACCTGTTTTCTCGTTGGTCAGGGCGTGCCTCGATGAGGCTGTGGTCGCTGCATCCGCGCTATCTAGATGCCATGGGGCTGGTGGCGCTGTGGCGGGAAGGATTGCTCGCGCAGAAAGTGCTCGCCGGTGCAACCCGCGGTTACCGACATCATCCGCAGTTGTCGCGCTTTCGCGACCATCCCGATGCGCAGGGTACGATCGCGGCCTATCTGACCGAGGTACAGCGCGAAGCGCTGCGGCGCAGTTACCGTTTCGATGCGGAAAAGATCGGCCGCTGTGCTGATGGGGCAACCATACTGGTTACACGGGGACAGATAAATTACGAACTGGAACATCTGCGCGCCAAGCTCAAGCTGCGCGATCCTGGCGCATACCAGCGCATCCTTTCAGTGAACGAAGCGGAGCCGCACCCGTTGTTCAGTGTGGTGGCCGGCAATATCGAGAAATGGGAAGTGTTGCGCTGAGCGGTTGTGGCGGCGGGAGAATGGTATGATGTGCACCTTGCCCGGTGCACCCGAAGAAACCCTGAAAGCCGCCCGGCACAACGATATCAGCAATGGATGCAGAACATGAAAAGCAGTGAGATACGCCAGAAATTCCTGGACTACTTCGCCTCCAAGGGGCACACCATTGTGGCATCCAGTTCGCTGGTTCCGCACGAGGACCCGACCCTGCTGTTCACCAATGCAGGGATGAACCAGTTCAAGGACGTGTTTCTCGGCTTCGACAAGCGCCCCTATACCCGTGCCACCTCGTCGCAAAAATGCGTGCGCGCCGGCGGCAAGCACAACGATCTGGAAAACGTCGGTTACACCGCGCGCCACCACACCTTTTTCGAAATGCTGGGCAACTTCAGCTTTGGCGATTACTTCAAGCGCGACGCAATCAACTATGCCTGGGAATTGTTGACCGATGTTTACCGGTTGCCCAAGGACAAGCTGTGGGTGACGGTGTATGCCGAGGATGACGAGGCTTACGACATATGGACCAAACAAATCGGCGTTCCTGCCGAGCGGGTAATCCGCATCGGTGACAACAAGGGCGCACGCTATGCCTCGGACAACTTCTGGATGATGGGTGACACCGGGCCATGCGGTCCGTGCACCGAAATATTCTACGACCACGGCGCGGACATCTGGGGTGGTCCGCCCGGTTCGCCCGAGGAAGACGGCGACCGTTACATCGAAATCTGGAATAACGTGTTCATGCAATTCAATCGCGATGAGCACGGAGTGATGCATCCGTTGCCCAAGCCTTCTGTGGATACCGGCATGGGGCTGGAGCGTATCTCGGCAGTGTTGCAGCATGTGCACAGCAACTACGACATCGATCTGTTCCAGAATCTGATCTGTGCGGCGGCGCGGGAAACCAAAACCAACGACCTCACCAACAATTCGCTCAAGGTGCTGGCCGATCATATCCGTGCCTGCTCGTTTCTGATCGCCGATGGCGTGATCCCGGGCAATGAAGGCCGCGGCTATGTGCTGCGCCGCATTATTCGCCGCGCCATCCGTCACGGTTACAAACTCAATGCACGTGCTGCTTTCTTCCACAGGATGGTTCCCGATCTGGTTGTTGAAATGGGGGCGGCATTCCCGGAACTGGCTGTGGAGCAGGCGCGCGTGATGGGGATACTCAAGCAGGAAGAGGAGCGCTTCTTTGCCACCATCGAACATGGCATGGCGATTCTGGAGAACGATCTTGCCGAAATGCACAAGCAGGGTATCAAGGTGTTCAACGGCGAAACGGCATTCAAGCTGCATGACACATTCGGCTTTCCGCTCGACCTGACTGCCGACATCTGCCGCGAGCACAAAGTTGCCGTTGATATTGGCATGTTTGACGTCGCGATGTCGCGCCAGAAAGAGCAGGCGCGCGCTGCGGGCAAGTTCAAGATGACCGCGAATCTGGAATATACCGGACCGGCCACGACTTTCCACGGCTATGAAATGCTGGAAAGCAAAGCCAATGTGCTGGCCTTGTACCGGGATGGCGTTCCGGTCAACGAACTGAATGAGGGCGAACTGGGCGTGGCAGTATTGGATGACACGCCGTTCTATGCAGAGTCCGGCGGACAGGTCGGCGACCGTGGCCAGCTGCGCTGCGTGCACGGCATCTTTGCGGTGGAGGATACGCAAAAGATACAGGCCGCGGTGTTTGGCCACCATGGAGTGGTAAAAACCGGCAAACTCAGCGTGGGCGACAGCGTGAACGCGCGCGTGGACATGCAGGCAAGAGCGCACACCGAACGCAATCACTCGGTCACGCACCTGATGCACAAGGCATTGCGCGAGGTGCTGGGCAATCATGTGCAACAAAAAGGTTCGCAGGTCGACCCTGACAAGACGCGCTTCGACTTCGTGCATACCCAGCCGATGACCCACGCGGAGATACGCAAGGTCGAAAATATCGTCAACGGTGAAATCCTTGCCAATGCCGAGACCCGGGCGCGAGTGATGTCGATCGAGGATGCGCAAAAGACCGGTGCGATGATGCTGTTCGGCGAAAAATACGGGGATGAAGTGCGCGTGCTGGACATTGGTTCCTCGCGCGAGCTATGCGGTGGCACGCACGTCAAGCGCACCGGCGACATCGGCCTGTTCAAGATACTGGCCGAAAGCGGCGTGGCGGCGGGCGTGCGGCGTGTTGAGGCTGTCACCGGCGAAGGTGCGCTGGCTTATGTGCAGCAGCAGGAGCAGCAATTGCAACATGTTGCAGACGCGGTGAAGACGCAACCGCAGGAAGCCGCCGCACGTATCGTGCAAATCATTGACAATGTGAAGATGATGGAAAAGGAACTGGCACGCCTGAAATCGAAACTTGCCAGCGCGCAGGGCGATGACCTTGTCGGCCAGACTGTTGAGATCAAGGGTATCAAGGTGCTGGCTGCCCTGTTGGAAGGCGCAGATGCGGCAGTGTTGCGTGAAACGCTGGACAAGCTCAAGGATAAACTCAAGTCAGCAGCGATCGTGCTGGCTGCGGTGTCCGAAGGCAAGGTCAGTCTGATCGCAGGCGTGACTCCCGACCTGATTGCCAAGATCAAGGCCGGCGAACTGGTGAACATGGTTGCACAGCAAGTGGGCGGCAAAGGGGGAGGGCGACCGGACATGGCGATGGCAGGTGGCCCACACCCTGAACATTTGGCTGCGGCATTGGATTCTGTTCCGGCATGGGTACAGGCTAAGTTATAGTATGGTGCACTCGTCCTGGCGACTAGCCTCGACCGCAGAACCGTGGCGGTGAAGTTGCCGGGCACACACCGGCGTACTCCATGCACGTGTGACTGACGATTCGCGGCTGCTGCCACGCAGCAACATTGGGCATGATGATGACAATCGGCGCGCAGCCGAAGCATCTGTTTGTTGTATTGTGCTATTTTACTGATAGGATTAGGGTACACAAACAAGGAGCGTTACGGGTGGATACAGATCGTTGTAATGTGCTGTTGATTGATGACGATTATTTCCAAGTCGATTTGGCGTGCCGCGCCGCTGTAGAAACATGTCCGGAGGTCAGTCTCACCGCGGTGGCTGGCGGGGATGCTGCGTTGGAGTGGTTTGGGGCCGGCATCGAGAAAAGTGAAAAGATGCCGCACATCATTCTGCTGGATCTGAAATTGCCAAAGCTGGACGGGCTGGCAGTACTGCGCAAACTGCGCGGTTTTCCCGCCACCAATGAAATTCCCATCGTGGTTTTCTCCACAGAATTCACCCAGGCAGAAGTGCTGATGAGTTACAAGGCCGGCGCGAACAGTTTCGTGGCGAAGCCGTGTGACATTGCGGGATAT
>Ga0307375_10000050_pt1 | contig 168699 bp, 163 predicted proteins | sample TR1MG_FD_202531 | JGI IMG/M metagenome (GOLD analysis project Ga0307375, IMG submission 202531) | Soil microbial communities from Risofladan, Vaasa, Finland - TR-1 | ecosystem: Environmental > Terrestrial > Soil > Coastal area > Acid sulfate soil | place: Finland: Risofladan, Vaasa...
CAGCGATGGTTGGGAAGCGTATTGCGGAAAAGGCAAAGAGCGCCGGCATTACCCAGGTAGCATTTGACCGTTCCGGTAATCGATATCATGGTCGTGTGAAAGCGTTGGCGGAAGCCGCGCGTGAACACGGCCTGCAGTTCTAATTGGAGTTGAGTGATGGCTAAGCCGCAAGGAAAAATGCAGCAACAGGAAAAGCGCGATGATGGTCTGATCGAGAAGATGATTTCTGTGAACCGCGTCACCAAGGTGGTAAAGGGTGGCCGTATCATGGGCTTCGCCGCACTGGCTGTGGTCGGTGATGGAGATGGTCGTGTTGCAATGGGCAAAGGAAAGTCAAAAGAAGTTCCGGTTGCAGTGCAAAAAGCCATGGATGAGGCGCGCCGCAATTTGACCAAGATAAGTTTGAAAAATGGCACTTTGCACCACACCGTAACGGGCAAGCACGGCGCGGCTAAAGTGCTGATGCAGCCCGCTTCCGAAGGAACCGGGATTATTGCCGGTGGCGCGATGCGCGCAGTTTTCGAGGCGGTAGGTGTACGTGATGTATTGGCAAAATGTATCGGTTCGAGCAACCCGTACAATGTGGTTCGTGCCACGTTGAATGGCCTGACAGCCATGAATTCGCCGTCAGTGATCGCGGCCAAGCGCGGCAAAAATATTGAAGAGATTTTGGGGTAAGTCATGACAAAAGCCAAAACAAATACCAAGACCATCAAGGTAACGCAGATCAAAAGTCTGATCGGCACCAAACAATCGCATCGCGATACTATTCGCGGCTTGGGTCTGCGGCGTATCAACCACACCGTGCAGCTGGAGGATACCCCCTGTGTGCGCGGCATGATCAACAAAGTGTTTTATATGGTTAAGTGCGAGGCATAACAAATGCAACTCAATAAAATTCAACCTGCATCAGGCGCCAAGCATAGCAAGCGCCGTGTCGGCCGCGGTATCGGTTCCGGTCTCGGCAAGACGTGTGGTCGTGGCCACAAGGGGCAGAAATCACGTGCCGGCGGATTTCACAAGGTCGGTTTTGAAGGCGGTCAAATGCCGCTACAGCGTCGCTTGCCGAAGCGCGGCTTTGTTTCGATGACGCGTAACGATACTGCGCAAGTTCGTTTGTCGGATCTGCAGAAGATGCCGGTCGATGATATCGATTTGCTGGCACTCAAGCAGGCTGGTGTCGTCCATGCAAATGCATTGTCTGTGAAAGTAATTCTGTGCGGTGAAATTTCCCGTGCAGTGAAGTTGCAGGGTTTGCTGGCAACCAAAGGTGCACGTACAGCGATTGAAGCCGCTGGCGGTAGCATCGCCGAGTAAGGCAACTTAATGAGTACGGTTGCAAAAGGTGCGGGCAAAGGAAAATACGGCGATTTGAGCAGCCGTCTCTGGTTTTTGCTTGGAGCGCTGGTTGTATTCCGCATCGGCGCGCATATTCCGGTGCCTGGTATCGATCCGAAAGTATTGGCGGATTTGTTCAAGTCCCAATCGAACGGTATCTTGGGGATGTTCAATATGTTTTCGGGCGGCGCTTTGTCGCGCTTTACCATATTTGCACTGGGGATAATGCCGTACATTTCTGCATCGATCATCATGCAGTTGGCTACGATGGCGGTGCCGCACCTTGAACAATTGAAGAAGGAAGGCGAAGCAGGCCGCCGCAAAATTACCCAATATACCCGTTATGGGACCTTGTTTCTGGCGATGTTCCAGGCATTTGGAATTTCGGTGGCTTTGCAAACTCAGCACGGACTTGTGCTAAACCCAGGCTCGATGTTCCAGTTGACTACAGTGATAACTTTGGTGACCGGAACGATGTTCCTGATGTGGTTGGGTGAACAAATCACCGAGCGCGGTTTGGGCAACGGGATTTCCCTGATTATTTTTGCAGGTATCGCGGCGGGTTTGCCTCGTGCGATTGGCAGCACCCTGGAATTGGCCCGTACTGGAGCATTTTCCATCCCGTTGGTGTTGGCGTTGTTTTTTGGCGCAATCGCTGTCACTGCGTTGGTGGTCTTCGTTGAACGCGGTCAGCGCAAAATTCTGGTGAACTATGCCAAGCGTCAAGTAGGTAACAAGGTTTACGGTGGGCAAAGTTCGCACCTGCCGCTGAAGCTGAATATGGCTGGTGTGATCCCGCCGATTTTTGCTTCCAGCATCATCCTGTTCCCGGCAACAATTGCGGGTTGGTTCGGAAGCGGGACGGGAATGAGTTGGCTCAAGGATATCAGCGATAAGTTGTCGCCTGGACAGCCGATTTATGTGCTGTTTTATGCCGGGGCGATTGTATTTTTCTGTTTTTTCTACACAGCGCTGGTGTTCAGCCCCAAGGAAACTGCGGAAAATTTGAAGAAGAGCGGAGCATTTTTGCCCGGCATACGTCCAGGCGAGCAAACTGCCAATTACGTTGAAAAAATAATGATGCGCCTGACCATGGTTGGTGCGGTGTACATCTCTCTGGTTTGTTTGCTGCCGGAGTTTCTGGTGGTTAAGTGGAATGTACCGTTTTATTTTGGTGGCACGTCACTGTTGATCATGGTTGTTGTTACGATGGACTTCATGACGCAAGTGCAGTCCTATCTCATGACTCACCAGTACGAAGGTTTGCTTAAGAAGGCAAACTTCAAAGGCGGGTTGACACGCTAATGTCCAAAGAAGACGTGATTCAGATGGCGGGCGAAGTAGAAGAGTCGCTCCCCAATGCAACATTTAGAATCAAGCTGGAAAATGGTCATGTGGTACTGGGTCATATTTCGGGAAAGATGCGTATGCACTACATACGTATCCTGCCCGGGGACAAGGTGACGGTAGAGTTGACGCCCTATGATTTAAGCAAAGCGCGCATCGTGTTCCGCGCCAAATAGTAAAGCAGGTAAGGAGAAGATAATGAGAGTTCAAGCATCTGTTAAGAAGATATGTCGTCACTGCAAGATCGTGATTCGTAAACGTGTGGTGCGGGTGATTTGTATCGAACCGCGCCATAAGCAACGCCAAGGCTGATTGAGTCGGGCTCAATTGAGCTTGGCGGCTTTGGGTGTTATAATTTTCGACTTTCAAAAGATAGGGTAGCTGCATGGCACGTATTGCAGGGGTCAATATCCCCAACCACCAACACGCTGTGATTGCTTTAAGGGCAATCTACGGCATCGGACGCACTCGCTCGCAAGTAATTTGCGCTGCAGCTGGTGTGAATGGCGCGACAAAAATGAAAGACCTGACCGACGCGGAAGTAGAAAAACTACGCGAACAGGTTGCGAAAGTTACGGTTGAAGGCGATTTGCGCCGTGAAACGACCATGAACATCAAGCGTCTGATGGATCTGGGTTGTTATCGTGGCGTGCGTCATCGTCGCGGTCTGCCATGTCGTGGTCAGCGCACTCGCACCAATGCCCGTACCCGAAAAGGTCCGCGCAAGGCAATTGCGGGTGCCAAGAAGTAAGTTTGCTATAACGCCCCAGTAACGCATTAGAGCATTTTAGAGGATCAGAGTATGGCCAAGCCAAGCACGAAAGTGCGCAAGAAAGTAAAGAAGAATGTAGCGGAAGGTATTGCGCACGTTCACGCCTCCTTTAATAACACCATCGTCACCATCACCGACCGCCAAGGAAACACATTGGCATGGTCCACAAGTGGTGCGAATGGTTTTAAAGGTTCGCGTAAAAGCACACCGTTCGCTGCACAGGTTGCGGCTGAAACAGTCGGCAAGTCCGCGGCTGAATGCGGCGTGAAAAATATTGAAGTGCGCATCAAGGGACCCGGCCCAGGCCGTGAATCCGCAGTGCGCGCATTGAACGCTGCTGGTTTTAAGATCACCAGCATTTCCGATATAACACCGGTGCCGCACAACGGTTGCCGTCCGCCTAAAAAGCGTCGTATATAATCTTGGGAGTCGATCTTGGCTAGAAATCTTGATGCAAAGTGCCGTCAGTGCCGCCGTGAAGGTGAAAAGCTGTTCCTGAAGGGCGAGAAATGTTTTACCGACAAATGCGGTGTTGAGCGCAGAGCCTACCCGCCCGGCCAGCACGGTCAAAAGAAAAACAACCGCCTGTCGGAATACGGTGGCCAGTTGCGGGAAAAGCAAAAAGTACGCCGTATCTACGGCGTGCTGGAAAAACAATTCCGCCTGACATACAAGCAAGCGGACAATCAGCGCGGCATTACCGGCGAAAACCTGCTGCAGATACTGGAATCGCGTCTGGACAATGTTTCCTACCGCATGGGTTTCGGCGCATCGCGCTCAGAGGCGCGTCAGGTGGTGCGCCACAACGGCTTGCTGGTAAACGGTAAACGCGTGAACATTCCGTCCTATCAAGTACGTCCCGGCGACGTGGTTGAAGTGGTCGAAAAATCCAAAGCTCAACTGCGTATCAAATCAGCAATTGCTGCTGCCGAGCAGCGCGGCTTTCCGGAATGGATCGAAATGGACACCAAGGCCTTCAAGGGAACATATAAGGCCAAACCGCAACGTGCCGAACTGCCTGCAACCATCAACGAGCATCTCGTGGTTGAGTTGTATTCCAAGTAATCCCCGGGAGTAGCGTATGTCTAGTAATGAATTTTTGAAGCCCCGTATCATTGACGTGCAAAAGATATCCGACACCCAGGCAAAAGTGGTGATGGAACCTTTTGAACGCGGTTACGGACACACATTGGGCAATGCATTGCGTCGCATCCTGCTTTCATCCATGCAGGGCGCAGCGCCGACTGAAGTCAAAATGGCTGGTGTACTGCATGAATACGCCACCATAGACGGCGTGCAGGAAGATGTCGTGGATATCCTGCTGAACCTCAAGGGCGTGGTGATGCGCTTGCATAACACCCCGGAAGTCGTTCTGACGCTGAAAAAAGAAGGACAAGGCGTGGTGACTGCGGCCGATATTGCGGGCAATGCGGATGTTGAAGTAGTTAATCCCGATCACGTTATCGCCCACCTTACCGCTGGCGGAAAGCTGGATATGCAGATCAAGGTCGAACAAGGCCGTGGCTATGTATCCGCGATATCAAGGCTGGCGCCGAACGAGACCCGTGCAGTCGGCCACATCGCGCTGGATGCTTCATTCAGTCCGGTCAACCGCGTGAGCTATGCAGTTGAAAGCGCGCGCGTTGAACAACGCACCGATCTGGATAAGCTGGTGATGCATATCGAGACCAATGGAGCGATCGATCCCGAGGAAGCAATCCGCAACGCGGCGCGCATTCTGGTTGATCAATTCTCGGTGTTTGCTGCGCTGGAAGGCACCGAGCCGATAGTCGAGAAGATACAGGCTCCCAAAGTCGATCCTATCCTGTTGCGTCCGGTTGACGATCTGGAGCTGACCCCGCGTTCTTCCAACTGTCTCAAGGCTCAGAGCATCCATTACATAGGCGATCTGATCCAGTACACCGAAAATGATCTGTTGCGCACCCCGAACCTGGGACGCAAGTCGCTGAACGAAATTAAACAAGTTCTTGCCGAGCACAATTTGTCGCTGGGTATGAAGCTGGAAAACTGGCCTGTAGCTGCGGTTTAAGGCAGCACAACAATATAGAAGCAAGAAAGGCTAATCATGCGTCACCGTTTAGGTTTAAGAAAACTCAACCGTACCAGCAGTCACCGTCTGGCCATGTTTCGCAACATGACAGTTTCATTGTTACGCCATGAACTGATCAAGACAACTTTACCCAAGGCCAAGGAACTTCGCCGTGTTGCAGAGCCTATACTGACACTGGGCAAAACCCCGAGTCTGGCGAACCGTCGTCTGGCATTTGCCCGGTTGCGTGATCGCGAGATGGTCACCAAACTGTTCGATGAACTCGGTCCGCGCTATGCAGCACGGAACGGCGGATATCTGCGTATTCTCAAGTTCGGTTTCCGTAAAGGCGACAATGCGCCGATGGCACTGATCGAATTGATGGACCGTCCTGCAGATGCAACAGCTGTTGATGCCGAGTAAAGAGTCGTTCAGCAACAAATAAAAAAGCCGGATTTGTCCGGCTTTTTTCATGCACTAATAAAACAATTCCCCTTAGTCCCCGACCTTGCCGCGCAAGGTTTTCAGTTGTCCGCGCTGCGTTTTATTATCCAGACGCCTTCTTTTTGAAGCCCTGGTAGGTTTGGTTGCGGTGCGTGCCTTGGGTATGACGGATGCGGTTGAGATCAAAGTCTGTAATCGTTTAAGGGCATCATCGCGATTCTTGTCCTGACTGCGATAACGCTGTGCCTTGATAATGATCACACCATCGTCGGATATGCGCCGGTCAGTCAGTTGCCTGAGTCTTTCCTTGTAAGTATCCGGCAGTGAAGAGGCGTTGATATCAAAGCGCAGATGGATGGCGGATGAAACCTTATTGACATTCTGTCCTCCTGCGCCCTGTGCACGAATGGGATGCAACTCGACTTCGGAATCCGGAATGCTGACCTGTTCGGATATTTGTAGCATCAAATCGGCTCTGGGCTTACTTGTTGAGTGCCTGTTTCAAATATGTTCCCGTCACACTAAGGCTGTTCAGCGCGAGTTCCTTCGGTGAGCCCTCGGCAATGATTTGACCGCCGCCATCGCCACCTTCAGGGCCGAGGTCAATCACCCAGTCGGCGGTTTTGATCACGTCCAGGTTGTGTTCAATTACCACCACGGTGTTGCCCTGGTCACGCAACTTGTGTATCACTTTGAGCAGCAGGGCGATGTCGTGGAAATGCAAGCCGGTGGTGGGTTCGTCGAGGATGTACAGGGTACGCCCGGTGTCTCGTTTGGACAGTTCCAGAGAAAGCTTTACGCGCTGTGCCTCACCGCCAGACAGGGTGGTGGCGGATTGTCCAAGCGTGATGTATCCCAGGCCCACATCCAGCAGGGTTTGCAGTTTGCGCGCGATGATGGGTACGGGTTTGAAAAACTCATGGGCCTGTTCCACCGTCATCTGCAGAATCTGGTGCACATTCTTTCCCTTGTACTGAATTTCCAGTGTTTCTCTGTTGTAGCGTTGGCTGTGACACACATCGCACGGAACATAAACATCGGGTAGAAAGTGCATTTCGACCTTTATCATGCCGTCACCCTGGCAGGATTCACAGCGTCCCCCTTTCACGTTGAACGAGAATCTTCCCGGCCCATATCCGCGTTCGCGTGCCGAGGGTACACCAGCGAACAACTCGCGGATCGGTGTAAACAAGCCGGTGTAGGTCGCAGGGTTGGAGCGCGGCGTGCGTCCGATCGGACTTTGATCGACATTGATTACCTTGTCGAAAAACTCCAGTCCACTGATCTTGGCAAAGGGGGCGGGTTCGGTGCTGCTTCCGTAAAGATGCTGCGCCACGGCGGGATACAGGGTGTCGTTGATCAGCGTCGATTTTCCGGATCCGGATACACCGGTTACGCACACCATCAGGCCGATAGGTAGATTGAGCGTGACTCCCTTCAAGTTATTTCCGGAAGCACCCACAATCTGCATCATGCGTTCTGGATCTGGCTTGAGGAACTTTTTAGGCATAGGGATAGTGCGCCGTCCCGTCAGGTATTCTCCGGTAAGCGAAAGTTTGCTTTCGCAGATTTCCTTGGGTGTGCCTTGTGCCACGATCAAGCCACCGTGCTCGCCGGCTCCAGGCCCCATGTCCACCACATAATCGGCGGCGAGGATCGCCTCTTCATCGTGTTCCACCACGATCACGCTGTTACCCATGTCGCGCAGTTTTTTTAACGTGGTCAACAGGCGATCATTGTCGCGCTGATGCAGTCCAATGGACGGTTCGTCCAGCACATACATCACGCCGGTCAGTCCCGAACCTATCTGCGAAGCGAGACGGATGCGCTGTGCTTCACCGCCGGAAAGGGTCTCGGCGGAGCGTTCCAGCGACAGATATTCCAGCCCGACGTTGTTCAGGAAGGTTAACCTGCTGGCGATTTCCTGAACGATCTTTTCCGCAATCGCCTGCTTGTGGCCTTGCAGCTTCAAGTCCTTAAAAAATGCAAGTGCCAGTTTCAAAGGCAGCGCGCTGATTTCATACAAGTTCATATCCGCGACGCGCACGTGGCGTGCTTCCAGACGCAGTCGCGTGCCATTGCATTCCGGGCAAACGCAACCGTTAAGATATTTTGAAAGTTCCTCGCGCACGGTGGGCGAATCAGTCTCGTTATAGCGCCTTTCCAGATTATTGACGACACCTTCAAATGCATGTTCGCGCAGTACCGGTTTGCCGCGCTCGTTCAGGTATTGAAACGCGATCTGGGTCTTGCCGCTGCCATACAGGATTACCTGCTGGACCTTCTCCGGCAAACTTTCGTACGATTGCTCGATATCAAAGTTGTAATGCTTGGCCAGTCCGGCGAGCAACTGGTGGTAGAACTGGTTGCGCCGGTCCCAACCCTTGATCGCGCCCGAGCTCAAGCTGAGTGTCGGGAAAGCGACGATGCGCTTGGGATCGAAAAAGCTGATGTTGCCCAGACCATCGCACTTTGGACATGCTCCCATCGGATTGTTAAACGAGAACAAGCGCGGTTCCAGTTCCGGCAGCGAGTAGTTGCAGATGGGGCAGGCGAATTTGGCGGAGAACATGTGCTCCTTCCCGCTATCCATCTCCACTGCTACAGCGCGGCCCTCGGCGTGACGCAACGCGGTTTCGAACGATTCGGCCAGTCGCTGCTTGGCTTCTGCATTGACCTTCAGGCGGTCCACCACGATTTCGACAGTGTGCTTTTTGGTTTTCTGCAAGACCGGCAACGCGTCGATCTCGTACACCTTGCCGTTGATGCGCAAGCGAGTGAAACCCTGTGCGCGCAATTCGTCGAATAAATCCAGTTGCTCGCCCTTGCGCTCCACCACCAGCGGGGACAGGATCATAATGCGCGTGTCCTGCGGCAGTTCCAGCACATGATCAACCATTTGCCCGACACTTTGTGCCTGTAGCACCAGATCATGCTGCGGACAATACGGGTCGCCCGCCCGTGCAAACAGCAGGCGCAGATAATCGTGTATCTCGGTGACAGTGCCGACCGTGGAGCGCGGGTTATGCGACGTGGCTTTCTGTTCGATCGCGATCGCCGGCGACAAGCCCTCTATCAAGTCCACATCCGGCTTTTCCATCAATTGCAAAAACTGTCGTGCATAAGCGGAAAGCGATTCCACGTAGCGGCGCTGTCCCTCGGCATACAGGGTGTCAAAGGCAAGTGAAGACTTACCAGAGCCAGACAAACCGGTGATAACCACCAATTTGTGGCGGGGCAGATCGAGGCTGATGTTCTTTAAATTGTGGGTGCGTGCACCGCGAATACGTATCTGTTCCATGCCATCCATCTTGATAGAGACGACATAACAGTTTACGCGATTTTGCACGCTTTCCCAACACGATGAAGTGACAGGTGTTAAATTTCGAAAGCATGCAGGCAACAAACATCTGCCGACTGAAAAACTTCAACACAACATTAAAGTTGATAAAAAGAATATTCTTCGTGGACGAATCATATCTACCCGCATTTCATAAGAAACTTGCTATGTTGAAATATCGATATCAATGATATATCGCTTGAAAAGCGGGGTGGATACTTCAGCGCCTTCTGAAACAGACGGTTAAGATATTTTTCTCATGAGCCGAGCCACACGCAGAAAAATAAACGTGGGATGAGTTACAACGCGCTGAGTTTGATGCTCAATCAAGCAGGGTCAGCAGTTGCTTGGCTACCGCTTTTGTCCGTGCGGGCGCTGGCTTGGTTCCGCCGAGAACGCGCAGACCCCAAATGCTGGTCATCAGGAATGCAGCCAGCGCCTTTGGGTCCTTGTCGGGTAACAGTTCACCGTTGGCTTGGGCAGTCTTAAGCGCATGCAGGAACAGCGCCTCGATATCGGCAAGATGCCGGTTCACCCGCTTTTGCACCATTTCATTCTGGCGGGAAATTTCAAGCACGGTGTTCACCAGCAAACAGCTGCGACCGGCACGCTCTCCCGCGGCCTCTTTGCCCATGTTCAGAAAAAAGCCGCGTATACCCTGCAATGGCGTATCCGCGTCGGCCAATGCGCGCTTGATCCGGGCAACACTCTGTTGTGCATAATGATCAAGCGCAGCCAGAAACAAGCCTTGTTTGGAATCGAAAGCAGCATAAATGCTGCCGGGCTTCAGTGACGTGGCATCGACCAGGCTGGCCATGCTGGTTGCGTTATAGCCTTGATCCCAGAATGCCTGCATGGCTTTTTCCAGGACATCATCTCGTTCGAATTGAGCGGGTCTTGCCATGTCGTCATCCCCAAAATATATGCCAATTTTACCATTGTTGATCAATCGTTCAACATTTTTGTTGATCGGAGAATTGAATTGACCGACAATAGTTGAGCGATCGTTCAATTACAGAAGGAAATAAGCCATGGAGCTGCTGGCAAATGAAATAGCTGCCTACAAGGCGGCTGCAAAAGAAAAGGTCCCGGACCAAATTCGCGCAATCATGGCCCAATGCACCCGTGAAATAAAAGAATCGGGCATCGAGGGTCGTGCATTGAAAACCGGCGACAGAATGCCGGATTTCGAGCTGCCGAATCAGCGCAATGAATTGCGCCGGCTGTACGACTATTTGGCGGTATCGCCAGTGGTATTGAATATCTACCGGGGTGGCTGGTGTCCATACTGCAATATGGAAATGAAAGCATTGCAAAGCGTACTGAAGGAGATTGAGATCCGCGGCGCCAGATTGGTCGGATTGGCGCCGGAGAAGCCGGACAGAACAATCAGCACAGCCGAGCGTGCAGGCATATCCATCGACATACTCAGTGATACCGGCAACCGGGTGGCGGAACAGCTGGGCTTGGTCTTCCAGCTTCCCCAGGCGCTGCGTCCGATCTACGAGAAGTTTGGCATCGACATTCCCGCTTTCAATGGTGACGAAAGTTTCAAGTTGCCCGTTCCTGCGACCTACATCATCGGACAGGATGGCGTGATTGCTTACGATTTCATCAATGCCGACTACACCCTCAGGCTGGAACCTGCCGAAATCGTTGCAACCCTGGCCAAGCGCAAGGTTTGAACTTGCGGCCATGCAACTGAACTTTATTGGTTCTGGATGAACCAATTGGGTGATCGTTTTCCGGGCCGCATCAACAACGACTCTCGGTCATACACATAAACCAACAAGGAGAACAATTTGTACACCCTGAATCAGCCCATCCAAATCGGGGAACTGAATCTGCCCAACCGCATCGTGATGGCCCCGCTTACCCGATGCCGCGCCAGCCCGGGGCGCATACCCAATGTGCTGATGGCCGAGTACTACGCCCAGCGGGCCAGCGCCGGACTGATTCTGAGCGAGGCAACGTCGGTTTCCCCCCAGGGAGTGGGTTACCCGGATACGCCGGGAATCTGGTCTGATGAGCAGGTGCAGGGCTGGAAGCTGGTAACCAATGCGGTGCATGCCGCAGGTGGATGCATATTTTTGCAACTCTGGCATGTGGGCCGGATTTCCCATCCCGACCATCTCGGCGGCGAACTGCCTGTCGCACCGAGTGCCATTGCTCCCCAGGGCCATGTCAGCCTGCTGCGGCCCAAGCGGGAATACGTGATCCCACGTGCTTTGGAAACGGTTGAAATTCCAGCTATCGTCGAGGCCTACCGCAAGGGCGCCGAAAACGCCAGGCTGGCCGGATTCGACGGCGTTGAAATTCATGGGGCCAATGGGTATTTGCTGGACCAGTTTCTGCAGGACAGCACCAACAAGCGTAACGATGCATACGGCGGGGCCGTGGAAAACCGTGCCCGTCTGTTGCTGGAAGTCACCGACGCGGCAATTTCAGTGTGGGGTGCCGGTCGGGTAGGCGTTCATCTGGCCCCCAGGGGAGATGCCCATACCATGGGTGACTCGAATCCACTGGCAACTTTTGGATATGTGGCGGAACAATTGGGCAAACGCGGTATTGCCTTTATTTTTACCAGAGAGTCGTTGGGTGAAAACCGCATCAGCCCGGAACTGAAAAAACGCTTCGGCGGCGTCCTAATCGCAAACGAGGGGTTCAACCGCGAGACCGCGCAGCAGGTGCTCGCAGCGGGCGAGGCGGTCGCGGTATCCTTCGGCAAAGACTTTATTTCCAATCCCGATCTGCCGCGACGTTTGCAACTGAATGCCGGTCTCAATCCGTTTCATACCGAAACTTTTTATGGATATGGTTTACAAAATTCGGCGGTAGGCTATACCGATTATCCGTATATGGAAGAGGAATTTGCATAGCACAAGATTTAATGGCGAACCTTGTGAAAAAATATTAACGCAACAATCCTGATTTTCAGTGAGGCGTTGCATAACCATAGGGAGAACTTGCATGTCTGAACAGTATTCACGCGTTGCAATCATAACCGGCGCAACTTCCGGTATCGGGGAAGCAACATCGAGAAAGTTTGTTGCCAGCGGCTATGCCGTCGTGGGCAATGGCCGCAACGCTGTAAAGCTGCGTGCACTTGAACAGGAGTTGGGGCCTGCATTTGCCGGCGTGGCAGGCGATGCCTCCGATGAAGCAGTGATTGAAAGTCTGTTTGTTGCAGCAAACGAACGCTTCGGAAATGCAGCCGATATTGTCGTTGCCAATGCCGGTCGGGGCTTGGGCGGATCGGTCAAGGATGCCGATTTGTCGCAGTTTGAGGATATGCTGAAACTTAACGTCACGGGCGCGCTGGTGTTGCTGCAAAAGTCAGCGAAAAAAATGGCCGATGAGCAGACATCGAGCTACCCCAAGCAGGCCAAGGACATCGTGATTATCGGCTCGGTCGTGGGCAGGCACATATCGCCATTCAGCGCGGTTTATGGAGCCACCAAGTATGCTGTCCATGCACTGGCCGAAGGGCTGCGCCGCGAACTGGGTCCGAAAGGAATACGTGTGTCGCTGGTTGAACCGGGCATCGTAGTCAGCGGATTTCAGGAAGGTGCCGGATACGGCGACGATATGGTGAAGAGCTTCGGCGAAAAATTTGGTCCCTTGTTGCATGGCGAAGATGTGGCAAACGCGATTAGCTACATCGTGGCGCAACCGCCCCATGTGCATATCAGTGACATCATGGTTCGTCCCACACGGCAGGATTATCCCTGAGCGAAACGGGATGGACGCTAAATTGCCATGACATGCTTGTTCGATTCAAATTTAAGAGAAGGAGGACAGAATGCAACATCGTGAACTGGGCCGTTCCGGCCTGAAAGTTTCAGCCCTGGGGCTCGGCTGCATGGGTATGTCGGAATTCTACGGTGGCCAGAACGAGGCGGGCGCGATTGCCACGATCCGCCGCGCGCTGGAACTCGGGGTTAATTTTTTCGACACGGCCGACATGTACGGCGTAGGCCGCAACGAGGAGTTGGTCGGTCGGGCCATCCGTGGCAAGCGCGACCAGGTCATCATCGCGACCAAGTTTGGCAATATGCGTGGAAACGAAGGCCAGTTTCTCGGTGTAAACGGTCGTCCCGACTATGTACGCGAATGCTGCGAGACCAGCCTGAAGCGTCTTGGCGTCGAAGTCATCGACCTCTATTACCAGCATCGCGTCGATCCCAATACGCCGATCGAGGACACGGTCGGTGCCATGGCCGAACTGGTGCAGCAAGGCAAGGTACGCTATCTGGGTTTGTCTGAGGCTGCTGCGCAGACAATACGGCGGGCTCATGCCGTGCATCCGATTGCCGCCCTGCAAACCGAATATTCGTTGTGGAGCAGGGAACCGGAAGGCGAGCTCCTGGCCACGGTGCGCGAACTCGGCATCGGGTTCGTTCCGTACAGTCCATTGGGCAGGGGTTTCCTGACCGGTAAAATCAAACGTATCGAGGATCTTGAAGCGGATGATTACCGCCGCAATTCACCGCGCTTCCAGGGAGAAAATTTCCAGATGAATCTGGATATGGTACGGGAAATCGAAGCAATGGCGAAGGCCAAACAGTGCACGGCCGCTCAGCTCGCGCTGGCTTGGGTACTGGCGCAGGGCGAAGACATCGTTCCCATTCCCGGCACCAAGCGGCCAAAACTGCTGGAAGAAAATATCGGTGCGCTGGAAATCAAACTCGGTAAAGCGGATCTTGAGCGACTCGACCAAATCCTGCCGCCGGGGGCGGCCGCCGGCACGCGCTATGCGGCCCCGCAAATGCAGGCACTTAACCGCTAGGGGCAACGGAAAATATACTTTTTCAGCCCGTTGCCACCATATGCCGGCGGAAAATAATGGCAGTTAGTTTATCAACCAGTGGAGCGAGCGATGCGAATTGAAATCTGGTCGGACGTGATCTGCCCGTGGTGCTACATCGGCAAGCGGCATTTCGAAAAGGCGCTTGAACAGTTTGGGCAGCACCCGGACATAAACGTGATATGGCGCAGCTTCGAGCTCGACAGAAACGCCCCGCAGCAATATCCCGGCACATTGGAAGAAAGGCTTGCGAGCAAGTATGGCGTCAGTATGCTGGAGGCGGCGGCGATGAATGCCCGCGTGACAGCAGTCGCGAAGAAGGCGGGGCTTGAATATGATTTGGCCAATGCCCGCCCGGGCAACACCTTTGATGCACACCGCCTGCTGCATTTTGCAAAGTCCAAAAATCTGGGTGACCAGGCCGCCGAGTGCATTATGCAGGCTTACTTTTCTGAATCGTTGCCGGTGGGCGACCGTGCTGCGCTGGCATGCCTTGCGCCGAAGTTCGGTATTGCTGAAACAGAGGCGGCGAAAATGCTCGAAAGTGACGATTATGCCGACGTGGTACGAGCCGATGAATTGCGAGCAACTGAATTTGGCGTTACCGGCGTGCCGTTTTTTGTGTTCGATGAAAGATCCGGCATATCTGGCGCACAACCGGTTGAGGTATTGTTTGAAGCGCTACGACAATCATCTCTCTGAACATGGGGTAGCCGATATGTTTACCGGCAGGATGCAACGAACAAAATATTTCCTTGCGACTGCTTGAGGAGATCGCAGATGTACGCAGAAATCCTGAAATTCTGGTTCGATGAAATTGATCCATCCCAATGGTGGGCGAAAGATGATAATTTTGATCGGTTGCTTGCGGAGAGATTTTCAGCAGTTCATGCCCGGGCAACCCGTTGCGAGCTATTTGAATGGCGAGTCAATGCCAAAGGCAGGCTGGCTGAAATCATCGTTCTGGATCAGTTCTCGAGAAATATGTACAGGGACTTGCCGTCGGCTTTTGTTAACGATCGCCTCGCGCTGGCGTTATCCCAGGAAGCGATTTCAGCAGGGGTGGAAAATCAGCTCACGGCTGAGGAACGGAACTTCCTCTATATGCCATTTATGCACAGCGAATCGCTGAAGATTCATGAGGTCGCTATCGAGCTGTTCAAAAAAAATGGAATTAAAAACAATCTGGATTTTGAGGTTAAGCACAAACTTATCATCGAGCGGTTTGGCCGATATCCCCATCGAAATAGCATTTTGGGAAGAACCTCAACAGTTGAAGAAATCGAGTTCCTAAAAACGCCGGGTTCCGGATTTTAAAATTGACAGAATGAAACACCTTCCATTTGTACCCGATTCACGATCGTCTGTTTTGCCCCTGCGCCTGCATCAGATGCCCAGAGCAATTTCCACATGCCAAGAATGCCGGTGCATACACAACTTGGATAGGCAGCGGCATTTCGGGTATAGAATTGGCGCGATGAATTCCATTTGCAGAAGAATCAAGGTGCGGGAACGGGTGTGGATATGACGTTCGCAGGTATCGGGTTGTACGTCTTTATTGCTTTGTATTTCGCCATACATGTTGTCCGGTCGGGACAGCCGATGTATTGGTTGATCATTTTGTTCATATTTCCCCTGCTTGGAAGCGCCGTTTATTTCTTTGCCGTCTATTTGCCGGACTTTCGCCTCAATCACCGTGCCAGAAGAGTTGTAGCCGCAGCAGCCAAGGCGCTCGATCCCCGCCGCGAAATCCGCGAAGCCAAGGCCGCTTTCGATGAATTGCCGACAGCACAGAATCAGGTGCGTTTGGCCGAAGCCCAGCTTGAACTTGGTATGTCTGATGCGGCAGCAGAGAACTACGAAGCCTGCCTCAAAGGCCCTTTCCTGAGTTCACTGGAGATCAGGTTCGGTGCCGCACGAGCTTTCGTGGAATGCAAACGTTACCAGGAGGCGCTCGAACATCTTGAGGCGATCCAGAATATAGACCAGGCTTTCCGGCGAGAAGCGATTTCACTTTTGCTTGCCCGCGCATATGCCGGGGTGGGCAGAAATGACGAAGCTCGCGCCAAATTCGAGTCGATTTTGGCCCGCTACGGAACGTTCGAAGCGCGTGCCGAATATGCCATCTGGGCGCTGACCATCGGGGACACTGCCACAGCGGCAAAACTTCAGGGCGATATCGAACGCATTACAAAGCGCTGGAGCCCGCAAGCGAGGGAGTTGAATGCGGTGTCTATGCGCCGGCTGAATGCCGCACTCGAACTGTCAGGCAAACACCCTTGAATCCCGTCCCCCTCACCAAACCCTGCCGACCATCATGTTATTCGTGAAAATATATTTCATACTGGGTTTGGCGATGTTCCTGGTCGCCCTTTGGGATTACAAATATCTGCATAACACGGCAGACCGACTGGTCAAAAAACCGGGTGACAAATCCGGCTTTGCGCTTGTCGTACTGTCGGTGCGAAACTTGATGGTGATGACCTCGGTTGCATTTTTTCTATGGCCGGTGGTTTTGGTATTCGAGCTATCGGGACAAGGGAAAAGGTGAGTATGGCCGTTTGCGCTGTTGCAGTTGAAGCATGGGTGTTCTGCTGTTCAGCCCGTAATCACGGGGGAATATCCGGTTCAAATGCTTTGCAATTTCAACTGTTCGCTTTTTGACTCCGCGTGCAATATTTTCTTTCATGATACGTCTTCACCCGTATGGATACCACGTTAAGCTATAAAGCGATGACGACCGAACATGACCAGCGCATCACTGACACCGTGTTGCGCGAGCGCGGTCGGCTCGGGAATTTCATCCGCGGGCGGGTACCCGACGCAAGCGAGGCGGAAGACATCCTGCAGGATGTGTTATACGAGTTCGTGGCGGCATACCGTTTGCCTGAACCCATTGAGCAGGTCGGGGCATGGCTATTCCGCGTGGCGCGCAACCGTATCATCGACCGTTTTCGCAAGAAGAGGGAGCAACAGTTACCCGAATTGTCCGGCGAAGACGATGAGGGGAACTGGCTGGATGAGATGCTGCCATCTGCGGATGCCGGGCCTGAAGCGGCCTATGCGCGTGGCGTGTTGCTGGATGAGTTGGCTGCCGCGCTGGATGAGTTACCGAAGGAGCAGCGCGCGGTGTTTATTGCCCACGAACTGGACGGGCTCAGCTTCAAGGAGCTGGCGGAGGAAAGCGGTGTGGGCGTGAATACCCTGCTGGCGCGCAAGCGCTATGCGGTGCTGCACCTGCGCGCGCGGCTGAGCCTGATTTATGAAGAGGCGGGTGTGGTGATTTGAAATCGGGATGCATCGGCCATTCGTCAATGTCACGTATAATCCGCGGTGTTAATCCCTGGAGCATATAAATGACAGCCTTGTTATTCGGCTTTGGAGCCACGCTGTTCACCGCGATGGGCGGGATTTTTGCCCTGAAACATACCGATCGCCTGCACCTGATTTTGAGTTTCAGTGCAGGCGCCGTAATCGGCGTTGCGTTTTTTGATCTGATGCCCGAGGCGTTCGAGCAGGCGGGCACTTATCACGGGATACCCGAGATTGCCGCGTTTATCGCGCTTGGATTCACCTTCTACATGGTGCTTAACCGTTGGCTGCTGCTCAGCCCCGCCCACGACGAAGGCTGTAAAAATCCCTGGCACCGAGGCCAGTTCGGCGCCGGCACGCTTTCAATCCACAGCTTCATGGACGGTGCGGCGATCGGGATCGGGTTCCAGTCTTCGACAGGTCTCGGCATTGCCATTGCGTTTGCCGTGTTGATCCACGATTTTTCCGACGGCATCAACACGGTCGGCATGATATTGAAGAACAATGGCCCGCGCAGGCTGGCCTGGAAATGGCTGGGTGTCGATGCGATTGCACCGGTGGCCGGTGTTTTGTCGACGAGTATCTTCATCATGCCGCCGGATTATATTGCCCCGGCGCTGGCGATATTTTGCGGTTTCTTCCTTTATATAGGCGCAAGCGACATGCTGCCCGAAACGCACCATGCGCATCCCAGATTTCTTTCGGTTCTGGCCACAATAGGCGGGCTGCTCAGCCTGTATCTGGCAGGCCAGCTGGCGCGCGGCTAAGCTAGTCACTGTGCCGGCAATGAAGACACCCTGCTTCAATGAGGTTCTGGTTGGCCATTTCAAGTGCAATACTGCACAAACTCCTTTTTTCTTGACCGGCCATACAATATTCCTGCCCGTGCTTCGTCTTGGTGAGTATGGGTGTGATGCCAGCTTGCTGGTTGATCATGATATGCGCTTCACCGAATGTTTTTGCGCGAGCCATCCATGACGAATTGAATCGGTAAAGGAGAAATCAGATGGGCATGAGCTGCTGTAAATCGAAATGCTGGAAGACCGGGTTGCTGGTAATTGTTGGTCTTGCGGCATTGGGCTGGGTGGTGATGTCACTGTGGAATTGGCTGATCCCGACGTTGTTCGCCGGTGCACACGGGATCAATTATCTGCAAGCCTTGGGGCTGCTGGTATTGAGCAGGATTTTGTTTGGCGGATTTCGCGGGCACGGCTGTCATGGTCGCTGGCATCGTCACGGGCAACTCGAACAGATGACGCCAGAGGAGCGCGAGAAATTTCAGTCCGGTATGCGTGGCTGTTGCAGCAAGAGCAAGCAGAGCGCCACTGATACGACAGGGGAGTGACCGGCACAGCACGTGTATTAATTGCGGCCGCGGTGGATATTGTGGTCCGGTTTTAGCCCCGTTGAAGTTGTTTGGAATGTCCATTTTGCCGGATGGAATGCACCCCCAAGTTGGCGGAAAAGCAGGTCTTTTCCACAATTTTAATAGGTTAATAATGTACTTGTTGATTTAAGCGCAGCTGCTATAGAATCGTCCGTTGCGGTTGCAACAAGAAAATTGTGGTGGCAATGGTGTTTTAAGATTTGTAATGATTGTATTGTTGAAAATTCGATAACTAACTGTGAATAAGCCGATTAAAACACTTGCCGTTGTATCGACCATCGCTGTGCTGATGTCCGGTTGTGCCGTGGGTCCCGATTTTCAAAAACCGGCTCCCCCTGCCGTGAAAGGCTATACCGCTGAGCCGCTATCAACTCATTCCTCGTCAGCGGATGCGACAGTCCAATTGCAGCAGTTCGACGCGGGCAGGGATATTCCTGCCCAGTGGTGGGAGCTGTTCCATTCTCAGGCGCTTAACCGCTTGGTCGAGCGTGCGCTCAAGGCCAACCCGAATCTCCAGGCGGCACAGGCGACGTTGCGCCAGGCACAGGAAAACGTCTATGCAGCGGAAGGCACGCTGTATCCCTCCGTAAATGCCAACGGTTCGGTGGTCCGGCAAAAGACGAGCGGCGCACAGAATAACCAGCGTTTCCCGGGTTCATTGTTTACACTTTACAACGCATCGGTGAGTGTTTCCTATGGCATAGACCTGTTTGGCGTTGCCCGCAGGGGGCTGGAATCGGTGGAGGCGCAGCAGCAGTTCGAGCGATTCCAGCTTGAGGGCGCCTATCTGACCCTGACCGCAAACGTGGTCACCACCGCGGTGCAGGAAGCTTCGCTGCGCGCGCAGATCGCGGCAACCAGCGATATCATCGATGCCGAAACCCAGCAGCTCGATATGTTGCAGAAGCAATTCAGCGTGGGCGGTGTTTCGAAATCCAGCGTGCTGGCACAGCAAACCGCGCTGGCGCAAACCCGCGCCAGCTTGCCGCAGCTGGAAAAACAACTGACCCAGATACGCAATCAACTGTCCGCGCTCGCCGGCTATTTCCCAAGCGAAAACGGGGTGGCATCGTTCGATCTTGACATGCTTCAGCTTCCGCAGGAATTGCCGGTCAGTCTGCCCTCCAAACTGGTCGAGCAGCGCCCCGATATCCGTGCCGCCGAATCCCAGCTGCATGCCGCCAGCGCCCAGATCGGTGTGGCCACCGCCAACATGTTCCCGCAACTCACCCTCAGTGCCGGAGCCGGTTCGGTTGCCAACAGCGCCGGCGACCTGTTTTCAGCGGGAAGCGGGATATGGAGCGTCGGAGCCGGGCTGCTGCAGCCGATCTTTCGCGGCGGAACGCTGCTGCACCAGAAACGTGCGGCGGTCGCCGCCTACGATGCGGCTGCTGCGCAATACCGCGGCGTCGTGTTGTCGGCTTTCCGGGACGTGGCCAACGTGCTGGATGCATTGCAGTCAGACAACCGTATCTTTGCAGCCCAGACGGCGGCCGCGCAATCCGCAGCCGACAGTCTTGACATCACGCGAAAACAATACCAGATCGGAGCGGCCAGCTATCTGGGGCTGCTCAACGCCCAGCAGGCATACCAGCAGACCCGGATCGCGCTGGCGCAGGCACGAGCCAGCCGTTATGCCGATACTGCCGCCCTGTTCCAGTCATTGGGCGGAGGGTGGTGGAATCGCGACGATGTGCCGGGGCAGACTGTGCACCAAACAACAGGGGTAGACAAACAATGAATTCGATGACAAACCAGCAGCAGTTAAAACGGGGGCAGCGACAATGACAAAACGAATGGTGATCATGCTCGTTTTGGCCGGGGTGGTATTCGGCGGCATTTTCGGCTTTCAGGCGTTCAAGGGGCACATGATGAAAAAATTCATGTCATCCATGGGCAATGCGCCGCAAACGGTTTCAACCATCAAGGCCGACTATCAGGAATGGTTGCCGAAGCTTGAAGCGGTGGGCAGCTTGCGTGCGATAAATGGCGTGCAAGTCAGCCCGGAGGTGACCGGTATCGTATCCGCCATCAACTTCAAGCAGGGCGAAGACGTCAAGAAAGGAAAGCTGCTGGTGGAACTGGTTGCCGATAGCGACGTTGCCAGGCTGCACGCGCTCCAGGCAGCTTCTGCCCTGGCCAGGACCACTTACGGGCGTGACAAGCAGCAGTTCGAATTCAAGGCGATCAGCCAGCAGGTGCTGGACATTGACAAGGCGAATCTGATGCAGGCTGATGCCGCTGTGGCCGAACAACAGGCAATGGTGAACAAGAAGTCTATCCACGCGTTGTTTTCTGGCCGTGTCGGTATCCGTCAAGTGAGCGTGGGCCAATACCTGAATGCCGGCACGCCGGTGGTATCGCTGCAGTCGCTGGATCCGATCTATCTGGATTTCTCGGTGCCGCAGCAAAATATCAGCATGATACATGCCGGGCAGAAGGTGTCGGCGAGGACCGATGCTTATCCGGGCGAACAATTTGACGGAAAAATTTCGGTGATCAATCCCGAGGTGGATACCGGCACGCTCAACGTCAAGGTGAGGGCAGAGCTGAAAAATCCGCAACATCGGCTATTGCCCGGCATGTACGCAACGGTGGACATCTCAACCGGCAAGCCGCAGCGCTATATCACGCTTCCGCAAACCGCGGTCACCTATAATCCGTATGGAAATATCGTGTTTCTGACCGAACAGCAGGGCACGGATGCCAAAGGCAAGCCGAAATTGATTGTCAAGCAGGTATTTGTCACAACCGGCGGTACGCGCGGCGACCAAGTGGCCGTGCTCAAGGGAATCAAGGCGGGAGATGTCGTGGTGTCCGCAGGGCAGGTCAAACTGCACAACGGATCTCCCGTTACCATCAACAACGAAATCCAGCCAAGCAACGAGGCTAATCCCGAACCCAAGGATGAATAACACGGAACTGCCGCAATGAAATTTACCGATCTATTTATTCGGCGGCCGGTGTTGGCCATGGTCATCAGCCTGGTAATACTGGTGCTGGGGCTGCGTTCGTTCGGTGTCTTGCCGGTGCTGCAATTTCCGCGCACGCAGAATGCGGTGATCACCGTGAGCACCACCTATGCGGGTGCCGATCCGGCCCTGGTAGCCGGTTTCATCACCACGCCGCTGGAAAATGCAATCGCCCAGATCAACGGCATCGATTACATGAGCTCGACCAGTACCAACAGCAGCAGCCAGATCACGGTAACCCTGAAGCTGAATTACGATTCGGACAAGGCGCTGACCGAGATGAACGCGCAGATCAGCTCGGTACTCAACCAGTTGCCTCCGCAAACCCAGAAGCCGGTCATGACCATCAGCATCGGCCAGACCCTTGATGCGATGTATATCGGTTTTTCCAGCAAGGTGTTGCCGTCCAACTACATCACGGATTATCTGTTGCGCGTGGTGCAGCCCAGGCTGCAGGCGGTCGATGGTGTGCAGACCGCGGAGCTGATCGGTGCAAAGAACTTTGCGTTGCGTGCCTGGCTGGATCCCAAGAAACTGGCCGCCTACGGACTGACCGCGACTGATGTCAGCGCCGCGCTGGCTCAAAACGATTTCCTGTCCGGCGTGGGCAACACCAAGGGACTGATGGTGCAGGTCAATCTTGATGCGTCCACCAACCTGCACTCCGAGGAGGAATTCCGCAACCTGGTGATCAAGCAGTCCAACAATGCCATGGTGCGATTGAAAGACGTTGCCAATGTCACGCTGGGAGCAGAGAACTATGATACCGAGGTTGCGTTCGACGGCAAGAGTGCGGTGTATATCGGCATTCAGGTGGCACCTGCCGCCAATCTGCTCGATGTGGTGAAGCGGGTCAACCAACTGATGCCCGAGCTTCAGGCGCAGCTGCCGCAGGGCATAAACGGCAAGGTCATCTACGACTCCACCAAATTCGTGAACAGCTCGATCCACGAGGTGATCAAGACCTTGTCCGAATCCTTGCTGGTGATCATTCTCGTGGTGTTCGTCTTCCTCGGTTCGCCGCGCTCGGTGCTGATTCCGGTGGTCGCGATCCCGCTGTCGCTGATCGGAACCTTTGCCATCATGCTGGTTCTGGGATTCTCGATCAACCTGTTGACCCTGCTTGCGTTCGTGCTTGCCATCGGACTGGTGGTGGACGACACCATCATCGTGGTGGAGAACGTCAGCCGTCATATCGAGGAAGGCGTCGCGCCGATGCGGGCGGCGATCAATGCAGCGCGCGAGCTGGCCGGTCCGATTATTGCGATGACCATCGTGCTGATCTCGGTGTATGTGCCGATCGGATTCCAGGGGGGGCTGACCGGCGCACTGTTTACGGAATTCGCGTTTACCCTGGTTGGCACCGTGACCGTTTCCGCCATCATCGCGCTGACACTGTCGCCGATGATGTGCTCACGCCTGCTCAGGCCGCATCTTGCGCAGGATACCAGCCTGGAATCCCGCGTTGTGCATTTCATCGACGCGAGTTTTGACAAAGTGCGCCGCCTCTATGCGCGCACGCTGCACGGCTCACTCGACTACCTGCCGGTGACAGCGGTGTTTGCCTTGATCGTGCTGGGCAGCATCTATTTTCTGTATGGCAGCGCCAAGCATGAACTGGCACCCCAGGAGGATCAGGGCGTCATCATCGCCTCACTGACCGCCGCGCCTGACTCGACCTTGCAACAGCGCGAGCCCTATGCGAAGCAGAATTACAAAATCTATGCCAGCCATCCCGAGACCGCACACGTTTTTCAAATTGACATGCCCGGCCGAATGATTGCCGGCATGGTGTTGAAACCGTGGGATGAGCGCAGCAAGACGACGAATCAGTTGCAACCGGTGGTGCAGCATCAATTGAGCCAGATCGCGGGTGCACAGGCAGTGGCATTCCAGCCCCCTTCGCTGCCGGGCAGCCGCGGCCTGCCGATACAGTTCATTATCGGTACCACTGAACCTTTCGACCGCCTGAATGACGTGACGCAGGAATTTTTGCAGAAGGCGCAGAAGAGCGGCATGTTCATGTTCATCAATACGGACCTGCGCATCGACCTGCCGCAATCCACCGTGGTTATAGACCGCAACAAGGCTGCCCTGCTCGGCCTGTCCATGCAGGACATCGGCAACTCGCTCGCATCCATGCTGGGTGGGGGCTATGTCAACTACTTCAGCCTGGCGGGACGCTCGTACAAGGTGATACCGCAGGTGCAACAGCGCTACCGCCTGAACACAGCGCAGTTGCTCAATTATTATGTACGTACAGCCAGCGGCACTTCCGTACCGCTGTCCAGTGTCGTTCACATTACCTCTAAAACGACGCCTGAATCGCTGAATCACTTCCAGCAACTCAACGCCGCGACCATACAAGGTGTGGCGTTGCCGGGAGTGACCACCGGGGAAGCGCTGGACTATCTCAAGAATCTTGCCGACAAGACATTGCCGCCGGGTTATTCGGTAGACTACGGCGGGCAGTCCCGCCAGTTCATGCAGGAATCCAGCGGCTTCATCGCGATGTTCTCGTTCGCGCTGGTCATCATCTTCCTGGCGCTGGCAGCGCAATTCGAAAGTTTCCGCGATCCGTTCATTATCCTGGTGTCGGTGCCGATGTCGATTGCCGGTGCGCTGGTTTTCATCAGCCTGGGGGTTGGCGGTTCCAGCCTGAATATCTACACCCAGGTCGGGTTGGTGACCTTGATGGGACTGATCAGCAAGCACGGTATCCTGATCGTGCAGTTTGCCAACAACCTGCGCCAGGAAGGCAAGAGCAAGCGCGAGGCGATCGAGGAGGCGGCCAGCATCCGGCTGCGTCCGATTCTGATGACGACCGCTGCGATGGTGCTGGGGGTTATCCCGTTGATCACCGCGAGCGGGGCCGGCGCGGCATCACGCTTCAACATGGGTCTGGTGATCGCCAGCGGACTTTCCATCGGCACCCTGTTCACGCTATTGGTGTTGCCGGCGGTGTACATGCTGCTTGCCAGCGACCATGTAAAACCGGCCGAAACGGACGACGAACACGAATTGTCAAAAGCCTGATTGTCTTTCGGAAGCAACGCAACCCTTATGCCTGGCGGATTGCAGTAGGTAAAAATAGGCAGTTGCCTTTTTGTGCTCTTCATCCCGATCAAAATGGTGCCGGAACTGTCAGCCAAATCACAGTCAGCAAAGCGATTAAACAAGGATACATTTGCTCACATTACATCGGTGATGGGGAATGGCCCGAGTCGGGTTGAGCTGTTAAAATAAGAATTCACTCCACCATTACTGATCAAGGACATCCATGCAAAAAGTACCTGACACCATGACTGCGATCGAGCGTCGCGCCAGCTTTGGTCTGGCAAGTATCTATGGCCTGCGCATGCTGGGATTGTTCATCATTCTTCCGGTCTTCGCGATCTATGCGCAACATCTGCCCGGCGGCGACAGTCACCTGCTGGTCGGCATCGCGCTCGGCGCTTATGGTTTGACCCAGGCTCTGCTGCAAATTCCTTCCGGCTGGTTGTCAGACCGGTACGGACGCAAACCGGTGATCTACTTCGCCCTGGTGTTGTTCGCGATCGGCAGTTTTATTGCCGCCGATGCGCACAATATCTACTGGATTATCATCGGGCGCGTGGTGCAGGGCGCCGGCGCGCTTAATGCCGCGGTGATGGCGCTCACCGCCGATCTCACCCGCGAAGAGGTGCGCACCAAGGCGATGGCGATGATCGGTATTACCATCGGTGTCACCTTTTCGATATCGATGGTCCTTTCGCCGATGCTCGACAATATAATACATGTCCCCGGTATCTTCGCGCTGACCGGCGTGCTTGCGATGCTTGCGATAGGCGTGGTGAAATTCATGATACCTGATCCGGCGATCACGCATTTTCACAGCGATACTGAAGCGAGTGGGAAACACTTCATCGAAGTGCTGCGCAACAGGGATCTATTGCGCCTCGATTTCGGTATTTTTTCGCTGCACGCGATTCTGATGTCGGTATTCATGCAGGTGCCGTTCGTGATGGAGAAAGATGGCCTGCCTTTGTCGCACCACTGGTATGTCTATCTGCCGGTGATGCTGGTGGCATTCGTGCTGATGGTGCCCCCCATCATCATTGCCGAGAAGAAGGCCAAGATGAAACAGATATTCATGCTGTCGATCTTTCTGGCGATGTGCGCACAGGTACTGCTGATGTTTGCACATAATAGTTTGTGGGGCGTGGCCGCTGCGCTGCTGGTTTTCTTTACCGCGTTCAACGTGCTGGAAGCGACGCTACCTTCGATGATCAGCAAGATCGCCCCGCTGGCAGCCAAGGGCACCGCGATGGGCGTTTATAGCAGCGTCCAGTTTCTGGGTGCATTCTCAGGTGCGGCAATCGGCGGCGCGCTGCTGCAATTCGTCGGCGGGAATTCGGTGTTTGTGTTCGCCATCCTGATGCTGCTGCTGTGGCTGATCGTTGCATCGACGATGAAGCCGCCGGCACTGGTGCGCACCAAGCTATATCATTTACCCAAGATGGATGAAGCGGCTGCGGTACAATTACAAAAGCAGCTCATGCAACTGCAGGGTGTAAAAGAAGCGATGGTCGTGGCAGTGGAAAGCATCGCATCCCTCAAGGTGGACATGCAGGGCTTCGATGAAGCAGCGGTAGACAAACTCGTGATGAAGGGAGCTTGATATGTCGGTGAACAAGGTAATCCTGATCGGTCGCCTGGGCAAAGATCCGGAAACACGCTACATGACCAGTGGCGAGGCGGTGACCAACGCGACACTGGCAACTTCGGAAAACTGGAAGGACAAGAGCGGCGAGAAACAGGAAAAAACCGAGTGGCATAATCTGGTGTTTTATCGCCGTCTGGCCGAAATTGCCGGCGAGTATCTGAAGAAAGGCTCCCAGATCTACGTCGAGGGAAAACTGCAAACTCGCAAGTGGCAAACCAAAGAAGGGCAGGATCGTTACACTACCGAGATCGTGGTCAATGAAATGACCATGTTGGGCGGCAAGTCATCCGGTGCCGGTAGCTTCGAGGTAGTGGAAAACAAGCCGGCGTCTTCAACTGGTAGCGCGGCTCCTGCCAAAGCTGCACCGGCAGCGAAAGGCAGCTTCGATAATTTCGACGACGATATTCCGTTTTAAAAACCACCATATATTCTTTTGTTAAGAACATAGCTAAAGCCCGCATTCGTGCGGGCTTTTATTTTTTAAAATCATCAAATTGGATTGATGTTTTTTAAAGGGGAAGCGGATCCGGTCGCGTGGTACATGGGTGGTACATCGCCTGCCATGTTCGGGAAATCATGAATCTACCTGAAGTATTTCGTCAACAGGGTCATGCCCCAGTCGCTGGAAATCCCCGCAAGCACAACGACTAACACGAAAATAAAAACTGATACGATAACCACCAATTTGTTTTGCATAATGTTTCCTTTTCGGGAGATAAGGTAATAAGGCTATATTGTATTAGTTAATGAATCGCTGTGAACAGTCATTTGGGGTGCAACGGGTATAACAACCGCAAAGCCGGGATTTCAGGTTAATCAATGCTCATATTTGAGTACAAAAGTTGTTTTGCTGCCATCGAGCAGACCGTCGAAACGGACCGGTACATTGCGTTGATCGCAGTTTACTGATCGATCCCTGATGCACCGGCCATTGATTGGCCAGTGACGTGCCACATGCCCGAGTTTAAACAATCGGGAAAACCGGCGATAGTTTGGAGTGGTAACACGGATGAATTTTGCCACATGAAACTGACGCTTTTGCCGAAGCCAGCTGTTACAATTTATCACTTCAAGAACGCGATCCGGAGAAATTGAAATTGAATATATTGAGCATAATAGTATTCGTTGCCCTGCTGCTTGTCGGCTGCAGCAGGCAAACCGCAGCTCAGCGCGACGCGCTTGAAAGTGCCAAGCCGGGATATCTGGTGGCCAAGAGTTACTGTTCGCAATGCCATGCGCTGCCATTTGCAGACCAGCATCCCCCCGCCGCCTGGCCATACGTTGTTTCGCGCATGCAAGGTTACATGGAATCTGCGCACAAGCAGATGCCGGATCCCGCAGAAACCAAAGCGATCATTGGATATTTTGAAACTAATTGACAGGGCCGGCCGAAGCGATTCGGTGCTATTGAAATTACAGCGGCCTGGTCGGACGCTTGCACAGCGATAAGCTCGCCTGTAGCTTGTGCAACAGGCTCCGTCTCACTTCTTCAGCCGTTCAAGCGTAGTAGCGCAGGTGTCTGGAAAACTGTTGCAACGCCTCGATACCGCTGGTTTCCGCGCGATGACACCAGTCCTCCAGCTCCCTTACCATTTGTTCCTTGGTCGCCGTGGAACGGTGCCAGACTGCGATGAGGTCCTGGCGCAACGTATAGGCGATATTCAGCCTTTGACTGGTCTGCATGACCAGGCTGAGTTTCAGTTTTTCCTGCTCGCTCAGCGCGTTGACATCCACATGCAGCCAGTGCTTGACGCGCTTCAGATCGACTTTACCCAGACCGGGCATACGCAGTTTCAGCTGCGAAATTTCCTCGCGATAGGTTTTCTTAAGTGACTTGGCGTATTTCGCCATTACTTCGTAGCGGTTGGCCATCACCGCGTGCAGCGTAGCCAGATCGCATACTGTTTTTGCGGTGTCGAGGCGGACTTTAGGCGCGACCCTTTTGATCTTCGCCAGCCCCAACAGGGCCAGGCTGCGGATATACAGCCAGCCGATATCGAATTCATACCATTTGCTTGATAACTTGGCAGAGCCGATATATGCATGGTGATTGTTATGCAGTTCTTCTCCGCCGATCAGGATCCCCCACGGCACGATGTTGGTGGATGCATCGGCAGGCTGGAAGTTTCGGTAGCCCCAGTAATGCCCGGCACCGTTGATGATGCCCGCCGCAGTGACCGGTATCCAGATCATTTGCACCGCCCAGACGGTGATGCCGATCGGTCCGAACAGCAGCACGTCGATGGCCAGCATCAGCATGATGCCCAGCATGCTATGTTTGGAGTAAAGGTTGTGCTCCAGCCAGTCGTCCGGGGTGCCGCGACCATATTTGTCGAGCGTTTCCTGGTTCAGGGCCTCCTTGCGGTATAGCTCCGCGCCTTCCAGCAGCACCTTCCTGATGCCCAATATCTGCGGGCTATGCGGGTCTTCGGCCGTTTCGCATTTGGCGTGGTGTTTGCGGTGGATGGACGCCCATTCCTTGGTCACCGTGCCGGTGGTGAGCCACAGCCAGAAACGAAAGAAATGACTGGCAACCGGGTGCAAATCCAAAGCGAGATGGGACTGGTGGCGGTGCAAATAGATGGTTACCGACACGATGGTGATATGGGTAAGCGCCAGCGTGGCGAGTACATAACCCCACCAGGGCAAATCGATTAATCCTGAAAGCATACAACCTCCGGATTGCAGTTGTGAATTGCAATAGATAATTTTAAAAGTGTAAGCAATTGTACAGAAGCAAGACGGGTTACGGGTGACTAAATGCGTTCGATTACTGCCGCAAAGAATCCGTCGGTGTTGTGTATATGGGGGAGCAGTTGCAGATAATCAACCGCTTCCAGCGCGATCTTCTGTTGCTGCAAAATTTCATTTGCCGGTAGCAGCACAAAGTCGGGATGGGCGGCAAGGAAGGACTGCACGATGTGCTGGTTTTCTTCCGGCAGGAAGCTGCACGTCGCGTATACCAGCCGTCCGCCTTTCTTCAGCAGGCGGCTCGCGGAAGCGAGGATGGCGGCTTGCTGTAATGTGTATGCCTCGATGCTGCCGGGCGACTGGCGGAATTTCAGGTCGGGGCTGCGCCGCAGCGTGCCCAGACCGCTGCACGGCGCATCCACCAGCACGCGGTCGATTTTGCCGGCCAGGCGTTTTACCTTGAGGTCGTTCTCGTGGGCGATCAGCATGGGCTGGATATTGCTGGCACCGGAACGTTTCAGGCGCGGCTTGAGATTGGCGAGGCGTTTTTCCGAAACGTCCATGGCATACAAGCGGCCTTGAGAGTTCATCATTGCAGACAGCATCAGAGTCTTGCCTCCCGCGCCGGCACAGAAATCCACCACCATGTCATTGCGTTTGGGCGCAAGCAGGAAGCCGAGCAGCTGACTTCCTTCGTCCTGCACTTCGATCTTTCCCTCGGTGAACAGGGGATCGCGATTGAGCGGGATTTTTTCCCCGAGGCGGATACCGATCGGCGACCAGGGGGTTGCGGTGGCGGCGATATTTTTTTCATGCAGTTGCTGCAACACATCCTCGCGCTTGGCAAGCAGGGTATTGACGCGGATATCCAGCGGCGCGCCCTGTTGCATGGACTTTCCGATTGCGAGGATGTCATCATCGGAATAGCTGGCGCGCATTTTCTCCACCAGCCATTCCGGCAATTCGGCTTGTACCGGTAACGGCAGATGCTCGATCTTCACGGCTTTTACGGTGGCTAGCCAGTCCTTTTCACCGGGCTTCAGCACCGGTTCGAGCTCGCGCAGGTTGTAACCGCCGAATCTGATCATGTGTGCGAGTGCCATGCGCCGCGGGGTAGCGACTTGAACACGGTGTTGCGAAGCATCCGGTGCGGGTAAAGCCGCCCCATCCCCGCTTCCGGAAAAGGTCTGTTGCATTGGTAACTTTTCGCGGGGTGCCTCACCAAGGCAGGCATACTCAAGCAGCATGCGGTGGCGCAGCACGCCGAATACGGTCTCGGCAACCAGTTCGCGTTCGTTGGAACCGATGCGCTCGTCCTTGAAAAAATAGCGCAGGGTGGTGTCCGCGGGATGTGCCAGCGGCAGGATGGCACGCAGTGCCTGGATGACGATTTCTAAACGGTATTCGGTAATCAGCATGGGGGGGGACTTTGCATATCAGACAGGCAGTTTAACAGTGTTGCAGTCGGAATAGATGACACGGATTGGCGGATGGGTGGGCAGTGCGGCAAATTGGGGCATACGGATTGCTGAATGGATTCATTTATCCGAGGCGCGGATGCCCGATATCACATACTCGTCGGTCACTTTTCCCGAGCTGTCGACCTCGCGAAATTTCACCGGTAACCGGCGATATTCAAGTCCCAGCCAGATTTCAAAATAGGCGCTTCCAGATGCGTGCATTTCACGAAGGTGCAACGTGCGCAGCTTGCCGATCGGGGTGTCGACATCCTCCCTTGTGCCAACCTCGATCTGATATTGCCGAAGTTGCCCGGTGTCACTGACCGGCAACGTAAAGAATTCCACATTAATCGGAAGTTGCGAGAGTTGATACATGAAGCTCAGGCTATCCTGCGTGTCCGCGGGCAGCGCGGTCGAGCTGCCGTCCGAGAACCGCAATGTTCCCGATTTGTGGTCAAACAGGCTTTGACGGTAAAGCTTGCCGGCAACGGTGATTCTTTCTGCCTTGTAGAGGTCGGGGCGCAATCCGTGCTCACCGATATTGCCATGGCTGGTCTGGATAATGCGGTCGTCATTGCGCAGGCTGGCCAATCCGGAAGTTTCGCGCACTGACCTCAAGGCATACCTGCCATCGCTTATATCAAACTGCTGGCGAATCTCCCCCGTCCTCAAGCCATCTTCCCCCTTGTAAACGATAAAGGAAAGCTGCAGGTGTTTTGGAAACGGCTGGGCCGCCGTGTTTTGCTTCGTCTTGTTCATCGGGGCCATGGATTTGCTTGCAGACTTGGCCGATAGCTTATGGTCCGATTTGACCAAGTCATCGGGCGGTGCAGGTTTCGCATGTTCCGGCTTTTCGGTGATCAACTTGACCGGCGCTGGCAGTGGCGCCAGCCTGACGGAGAGGGGCGGAAACGACACCCTGGGCTGGGGCAAGGTGATATAGGGGAGCCAAAGTATCGCGGCATGAATGATCAGTGAGAGGGTGATGGCCAGCGCGATCCGGCTGCCCGGTGTACGAAAGGCTGCGGTCACGGGGTGGAAACGATCCTGGTCAATACCTGCGAGAGCTGATCCCCATCGGGATCGGTGATGACCATCTTGTATGGGAAGTGAGCGTGCTTGCCGGCCAGCCAGATTTCGGTCCGGTTGGAACCCGTTTGGGGAACGCTGGCAATATACAGCGCCCTGAACGTGCCAAGCGGGATTATCAGGCGCTGGTCATGTGTGACACGGTAATTGTAGATATCCAGTTTGCTGCCATTGGTCATATGGAAGCTCAGCTTGTCGGTATTGTCCAGCGACAGGAACTGGAATTGGTACATCGCGCTGAGGCGGTCTTGTGTGCCGTCCGGTAGCGGGACCACCGTGCGCCGCTTATGCTCAATCATGGTCAGCTTCATGGTGTTCCAATCAAATTCGGCGCTGCGGTCCCGGTCCGCATCACCTTCGCGCACATCGCTGAAACTCAATGGCCTGAGCCCGTTGGCGTCCACCAGGCCGTTGCTGTGCAGGATAATCCTTCCCGGCATGAAAATCGCCAGCAAACCTGTGGCACGCGTGGTGCTGACGATCGTGTAGCGATTATCCTTGTCGATGGCAAAATTTTCGTCGATCTCGCCGATCTTGATGCCGGCCTTGTAAATGTCATAGCTGGCCTGAATGCTGCCGGGCGTCGCAGCGTACGAAGATCCCGCGACAAGCAGCATCAACCACGCGAATGAAACAAAGATTAATTTCATGTTATTCCAGGCTGGGACTGACCAGCGCAAAACCGGACTGCTTGCGATTCCGGAAAATGACTTTGCCATGATTGTCCAGATCGATGTTTTCGTTGCAGAGCCATTTGATTGCTTGCGGATAAATGCGATGCTCCTGGTTCAATACGCGGGCTGCCAATATTTGCTCGGAATCGTCGCGCAACACCGGCACGGCGGCCTGTATGATGATTGGGCCGTGGTCAAGGTCCGGTGAAACGAAATGCACCGTGCAACCATGTATTTTCACCCCATCCTGCAGTGCCCGTGCATGGGTATTGAGTCCCCCGTAGGCAGGCAAAAGCGAAGGATGAATATTGACCAGCCTGCCGTGATATCGTGCCACGAAACCGTTGCTGAGGATGCGCATGAACCCGGCAAGCGCGACAATGTCGGGTTCGAACGCATCGATAGCTTGAGCCAGCGCGATATCAAAACTGTTGCGGTCCGCGTAATTGCGATGTTCGACGACTGCGACAGGAATGCCATTCGCCCTGGCGATGTCCAGTCCTTCCGCATCGGGACGATTGCTGATTACGGCAGCGATACGGCAGGGCAGTCCGGCATCCAGCAGCGCCTGAAGATTGCTGCCGCGTCCGGAAATCAGGATGACCAGTTTTTTCATGAGGAATAATTTGGCTGTGAAAATCAGGCGACTTGTGTCTGTGCCTCGTTGCCCAGCCGTGCGCGTATCGAGCCGATAACGGTTGCGGTTTCACCCGCGGCGTTGAGTTGCTTCAGCGCTGCATCCGCATCTTTCTGGGCCACTACCACCACCATGCCAATACCGCAGTTGAAGGTGCGATACATTTCCTGCGGGGCGATATTACCCGTCTCGCGCAGCCAGTCGAACAGCACGGGTGTATGCCAGGCCTTGCCGTCCAGTTGCGCGACCACGTTTTCAGGCAGCACGCGCGGCACGTTTTCCAGCAGGCCGCCGCCGGTGATGTGCGCCATGCCCTTTATGGTGAGTGATTTCATCAGCGCCAGCAGCGGCTTCACGTAGATGCGCGTCGGCGCCATGATCAGGTCGGCCAGCACTTTTCCTTCCAGCTTTTGTTTGAGATCCGCCTTGCGGGTAGTGATGATCTTGCGCACCAGCGAATAGCCGTTGGAATGCGCGCCGTTCGAGGCAAGGCCGATTACCGCATCGCCCGCCCTGATGTCCGCGCCGCTGATGATGTTGGCCTTCTCCACCACGCCGACGGCAAAGCCCGCCAGGTCATATTCCCCGGCCGGATACATGCCCGGCATCTCGGCGGTTTCCCCGCCGATCAGTGCGCAACCGGCCTGTTCGCAACCGAAGGCGATACCCTTGATGACCTCGGTGGCGGCGTCCACATCCAGCTTGCCGCAGGCGAAATAATCGAGGAAGAACAGCGGTTCAGCACCCTGCACCAGAATATCGTTGACGCTCATGCCGACCAGATCGATGCCGACCGTGTCGTGGCGGTTCAGTTCGAACGCAAGCTTGAGCTTGGTGCCGACTCCGTCGGTCCCGGACACCAGCACCGGTTCGCGGTATTTTTTTGAAATCTCGACCAGCGCGCCAAAACCCCCGATGCCGTTGAGTACTTCCGGACGCATGGTGCGCTTGGCATAGGGCTTGATATTCTCGACCAAACGGTCGCCCGCATCCATGTCCACTCCTGCGTCCCGGTAGGTCAGGTGCCCGCTGTCAGCGGATGAAGGATCGTTGCTCGGTTTATTCAAGTTGAGTTCTCGCTTTCTTCAGGATAAAGTGCTGCACGAAATGCCCGAATTTTACCCGAAATGACCCTGTCCCGCTTTGCTGCCTTGCAATGGCTGTCGTTTGCAGTCGTAGCCGTTGTGCTGATCTATTTGCTCAGCCCGATACTTACACCGTTCGTTGCGGCCGGTATCCTGGCCTATATCTGCAATCCGCTGGTGCAGCGGCTGTGTGCCTGTAAAATTCCGCGCACGCTGGCGGTGTTGCTGGTGATGAGCGGATTGTTGCTGCTGTTCGCCTTGCTGCTGCTGATCATGCTGCCGTTGCTGGAAACGGAAATCGGCCGGTTTGTAACCCGCCTGCCGGACTGGATCGAAGCCGCGCGCATACATCTGTTGCCGCTGTTGCAACGGTGGTTTGGCGCGGATCTGCAATGGGATAGCACCGCGCTGAAGAACGCGTTGCTGAGCCATGGTCAAAGCGCCGGCGGGCTCGCGAAGAATCTGCTGGCGTGGCTGGGAAGCAGTGGCGGCGTGATCATCGGGGTGGCGGTCGACCTGTTGCTGACTCCGGTGGCGATGTTCTATCTGCTGCGCGACTGGAACATCTGGCTGGGACGCATCAATGATCTTGTCCCGCGCCATCTTTACGCCAGGTCAACCGAGATCGTCGTTGAGGTGGACCGCATCCTGGCTGAATTCCTGCGCGGGCAGATTTCCGTGATGCTGCTGATGAGCGCCTATTACGTGCTGCTGCTGTGGCTGGTCGGTCTGCAATTCGCGTTGCCCATCGGCATTGTCGCCGGCATGCTGGTATTCGTGCCATATCTGGGCATGATCACTGGTCTGGTTCTGGCCACGCTGGCGGCGGTGATGCAGTTCACCGCATTCAGCGACGTGGTACTGGTCTGGGCGGTGTTCGGTGCGGGACAGTTGCTGGAAGGCATGGTCATCACGCCCTGGCTGGTCGGTGAACGCGTTGGACTGCATCCGCTGGTGGTGATTTTTTCACTGCTGGCATTCGGCCAGTTGTTCGGATTCTTCGGTCTGCTGCTGGCGTTGCCGCTTGCGGCCATCTCATTGGTTGGCCTGCGCTACGGCAAGGCCTGGTATCTGTCCAGCACCATGTATCAAAAATCATGAGCCAGCTTTTGCTCAATATCGTTCCCGAGCGGCAGCTGACACTGGATAATTTCGTGGTGGGACGCAATCTGGAATTGGTCTCGGCATTGCGCCATGCCCTGTCGGGCGACAGCAGCGAGCGGTTTTTCTACGTGTGGGGCGAAACCGGCAGCGGCAAGAGCCATTTGCTGCAGGCCTGCGTGAACGCTGCGCGTGACCTGCTGCTGGATGCAGTCTATGCGCAGGGTAGCGTACCCGCACAGGTTATGGATACGGGTGCAACCGTGGTTGCGGTCGACGATGTCGGGCAACTTGATGATGCAGCGCAAATCGAGTTGTTCGGCGTGTACAACCGGATGCGCGACAACGGAGCCATGTTGCTGGTCAGCGGCAATGCGTCCCCGCTGCATCTCATGTTGCGCGACGATTTGCGTACCCGTCTGGGGTGGGGCCTGGTGTATCAGCTGCATGAGTTGAGCGACGAAGAGAAAGCGCGCGCGCTTGCGCAGCATGCACGCTCGCTGGGTCTTGTCCTGCCGCAGGAGGTCGCGCAATATTTGTTGCGGCACGGGCGGCGCGACCTGCCCAGCCTGATGGCGGTGCTGGAGTCGCTTGATGCCCATTCGCTGCGCCTGCACCGGCCACCGACCGTTCCTTTGCTCAAGGAAGTATTGCAACAAATCGAAGAACAAAAAGGTGCCTGAAGTGAATCTGGCTTTATTTGATCTGGACAATACCCTGCTCAACGGCGACAGCGATTTCGAGTGGTCGCAGTTCCTGATTCGCATCGGCGTGCTCGACCGCGAGCTGTTCGAGGCAAAAAATCATGCCTTCTATGAGCATTACAAGGCCGGGACGCTGGATATCCAGGAATTTCTGGACTTCCAGCTGAAGCCGTTGGCACGCCATGCACGCAAGACACTGGACGAATGGCATGGTCAGTTCATGCGCGAGCAGGTGTCGGACATGATCACCCGGGGCGCGCGCGAACTGGTCAATCGTCATCGCATGGCGGGCGATGTATGCGTGATCATCACCGCCACCAACAGTTTCGTGACCGCGCCGATCGCGCGCGAATTCGGCATCGAGCATCTGATTGCCACCGAACCGGAGCACAGGGATGGCGAATTCACCGGGCGCGTTGCCGGTGTGCCGTGCTTCCGCGAGGGGAAGATCACCCGGCTGGAAAATTGGATGGCACAGCGCGGCTGGAACTGGAACAGCTTTGCCGACACGACTTTTTACAGCGATTCGCTCAATGATCTGCCGTTGCTCGCCAAGGTCAAAAATCCCATTGCGGTGAATCCGGACGACACGCTGCGCCGGCATGCCGTGCAGCACGGCTGGCAGGTGATGAGTTTGCGCTGAACGGGTTTGATCGGGGTGGTGCAGGGACAACGCCGATGCAGTGGCCGGGTTGGCGGTATTCCCTACGGGATGCGTTTATCGCTGCAATCCGGTTTCGGTTGCCAGCCGTTTTTCTTTTCCGGCCAGCCGTTCCACCAGTGTGAGCGCAAAGTCCATTGCGGTGCCGGGACCGCGCGAGGTGATCAGTTTGCCGTCTTCCACCACGGCTGAGGGCCGTTGCATGACCCGCGGAAATGCATCGAGCGTGCCGGGGAAACTGGTGGCCTGTTTTCCGTCGAGCAATCCGGCGGTTGCCAGCACCGATGGCGCGGCGCAAATTGCGGCCACGTATTTCCCCTGTTGCGACATTTGCTGGATCAGTTTTAACACACGCACATCGGCTTTGAGATTGTCGCTGCCCGGTTGTCCGCCGGGCAATACCACCATGTCATAGCCGTGCTGCAGCGCGTCGTCCAGTGTGGTGTCAGGCATCAGCACAATGCCGCGGCTGCCACGTAACGCGCCGACCTCCAGACCTGCCAGCGTAACCGAAATGCCACCGCGCCGCAGAATGTCAACGACCGTGACCGTCTCCAATTCTTCACTGCCAGAGGCGAACAATACCAGAACGGATTTCATAGCTATCCCATCAGCCGGGGACCGATGTCGAGCGCACCAGTGCCGGAAAGATTAGTTGGCCTTGCGCTCCAGCGCGATACCGGCCAGTTCCAAAATGATACCCAAGGCGAACAACAGCGCGCCCGGCCATAGTTCCGGAGCGAGAAACATCAAAATCGCGCCCAGAACGATCATGATTGCTGCAATGGTGCGGCGGATACGCTGATTTTTTATCATTTTGTTTCTCCGTGTTTAACCAGAAGACAGCGTGCAAATGAACTATCGGTAAAATCTGTCGCAACCACTACTGGTCTGGCAATGCCGCGTCATGCCGGCATGAATCTGCAATTCCGTTTGCATCATAGATATTCTGCCAAATTTGACAAGCGCATTTGCCGATCCGTATTCACGGATAGCCGGGCCGCCCTGCGTAACATTTTGCGCTATTTTGGAACTCCCGGGCACGCCAGCCGGATAGAAACGCGAACTGCGGCGTGGACGGGGTTGACGTTGTCCGGCAGTATTCCCGGAGATGAGCAGCACCAAGCAGCAAATCAAGGAAACGCCGCATGTCTGCGCCAAAATCGGCCGGGCGGGTTATAAAACCGCGTTGTTCAGTCGCGGAAATTCTGATATTGCAACGGAAAGTCGGTAATGGTTTTTTTGACAAAGGCAATCGCTTCCTGCAGGTCATCGCGGTTTTTCCCCGAGACACGCACGGCGTCGCCCTGGATACTGGCCTGCACCTTGAGTTTGCTGTCCTTGAGGTGCTTGACGATCTTTTTCGCCAGTTCGATTTCAACGCCGACTTTCACTTCGCAACCGCGCTTGACCTTGTTGCCGCTGACCTTTTCGATTTTGTCGATGATCTCCAGGCACTTGATATCCACGCCGCGTTTGGTCAGCTTGCCGTTCAGGATATCCTGCACCTGATCCAGCTGGAATTCATTGTCGGCCCAGACCGTCAGCTTGAGTTCGGCTTGTTCGACTCGCGCATCCGAGCCCTTGAAATCGAAGCGGGTGCTGACTTCCTTGTTGGTTTGTTCGATGGCATTTTTGACTTCGGTCTTGTCTACTTCTGAAACGATATCGAAGGTTGGCATGGTGTATCTCCTTAATTGGTTGACCACAACACACCGCAACGCGGTTTGTTGCGGCGAAGACTAACCAGCGGCTTGGCTGGCGTTTTTTGCCAGCATAGCCGATTGGCTATGCAAAGCTTACCTTCAGGTCAGTCGGAGCCAAAACTGCAAACGTAATTGATGACTTCGTTGGTTTCGATCACGAAGCGGCTATGCGCTGCTACGGAAAACCGGTCACCCGCGGCATAGGTCTTGAATTCCGGCTCATCGCCGATCTTGACACGGCAGGTACCGGACGTAATTTCCATCAGCTCGGGTGTGCTGACATTGAAAGTCAGGGTGCTGGGCAGGATCACGCCTACCGTCTTGCGGGTGCCATCGGCAAACAGCACCGAGTGTGACACGCATTTCCCGTCGAAGAATACATTGCCCTTTTTTTCCACGGTAACGTTGTTGAATTGCGACATGCTGTTTCCCTTCACTGGGTTTGGTTATTTTGGTGGTTCGTTGGCCTTTACGCCTTTTTGGTAAGCAACATAAATGTAAACGGGGATGCCCAGATCACCAAGCTGCTTTTCGACCAGCGGTTTGACCTCGTCCCAGTCCAGGCCGGTCATACCGCAAGCCAGACGGGGCAATGCAACGCTGCCGACTTTTTCCTGTTGCACAAAATCGCGCAGCGCTTGCAATGAATGATTCACGTGGCTGATTTTGGCGCGCCCGGGCTTGCCGCCGTGATCGTATGAACCTTCATGGGTGAACAGGTTGACAATGTAACGGCCGTCGGGGCTCATCCACGACCATACGCCGCCGGACTTGGGATGTTTGGTCTGGCAGTAGTGGCGGAAGTCCTTGTACATCGCCGGCATGCGCTCGCGCAGCTGCAGCGCCAGGCCGTGGTGAAAGTCGTCGTTGGGCGCGACACCCTGCGCGATGGCTTTCGCACCGCTGTACAGGATGTCTCCGCTCAGTTCGTGAATCACGATCTACCCCTTGGTATATTCCGGTGATTATTTTTTCTTGTGCAGGTTCGCCGCAATGCGCAGGCGCAATGCGTTCAGCTTGATGAAACCCGCCGCGTCTTTCTGGTCGTAGGCGCCCTTGTCGTCCTCGAAGGTCGCGATGGTCGGGTCGAACAGCGAATCGGTCTTCGAATCGCGCCCGACCACGATCACGTTGCCCTTGTACAGCTTGACGCGCACCCAGCCGTTGACGGTCTGCTGGGTATGGTCGATCAGGGTTTGCAGCGTGCGGCGTTCCGGTGACCACCAGTAACCGTTGTAGATCATCGAGGCGTAGCGCGGCATCAGGTCGTCTTTCAGGTGCGCCACTTCGCGGTCCAGCGTGATCGATTCGATCGCGCGGTGCGCCTTGAGCATGATGGTGCCGCCCGGCGTTTCATAGCAGCCGCGCGACTTCATCCCGACATAGCGGTTTTCCACCAGATCGAGGCGGCCGATGCCGTGTTTGCCGCCAATCTGGTTCAGCTTGGACAACACTGCAGCGGGAGACATCCTGTTGCCGTTCAGCGCCACGATGTCGCCTTGGGCGAATTCGAGGTCAAGATACTCTGCGGCATCCGGTGCTTTTTCCGGGGACGCGGTCCAGCGCCACATGCTTTCCTCGGCTTCGGCGGCGGGATCTTCAAGATGGCGGCCTTCATAGGAAATGTGCAGCAGATTGGCGTCCATCGAATACGGCGAGCCGCCTTTCTTGTGCTTCATGTCGATTTCTATGCCGGCCTTTTCGGCATAAGCCATCAGTTTTTCGCGCGACAGCAGGTCCCACTCGCGCCACGGAGCGATGACCTTGATGTTGGGATTCAGCGCATAGGCGCCCAGTTCGAAACGAACCTGGTCGTTGCCCTTGCCGGTCGCGCCGTGCGAAATTGCCTGCGCACCAGTCTTGTTGGCGATCTCGATCAGGCGCTTGGCGATCAGCGGACGCGCGATCGACGTGCCGAGCAGGTATTCACCTTCATAAACGGTGTTGGCGCGGAACATCGGGAACACGAAGTCGCGCACGAACTCTTCGCGCAGGTCGTCGATGAAGATATTTTCCGGCCTGATGCCGGACTTCAGCGCCTTTTGCCGGGCAGGCTCCAGTTCCTCCCCCTGGCCGAGGTCGGCGGTGAAGGTGATCACTTCGCATTGGTAGGTGTCCTGCAGCCACTTCAGGATTACCGAGGTGTCCAGTCCGCCGGAATAGGCGAGTACAACTTTCTTTATCTCAGGCATATTTCATCAACCGGGTTAATCAATCAATAATTCAAAAGCAACGATAAATCCAACGACCACCATGACCGCGAGGCCAAGCAGAAATATGACATCGGCCAGCCGCTCGAATTTTTCCGCCAGAATTGGACGCCTTATGGAAAAATAGGACAGCATCGCACTGGTTAAAAAGAACAGGCTGTCGAGCGCCAGCAAATCGTTCACATGCCTGCTGATGCTGTGCTTCGGGATCAGGTGAGCCAGGCTGATGACCGTCATGCACACCCCGATCATTGTCGCCGATGACGGCAGAATATGATCGGCCAGGCGGCTTTCCTTGCTATGGCCCGCATCGGCACTGGATTGTGACTCTTCGCTCATACAGATATTTTTCCTGGTAACAAGTGAGACTTCTGAACTTTCGGTGGATTTAGTCAGTTCCGGCTATCGCAATGTGCATCAACTTGCTGCGCAAGCAGCCTGTGCACGGATAGACAGAACACCTCGCCTATTGTTCAATTAACTTGTCAATTTACCCAGCAACAAATATTCCATCAGTGCTTTCTGCACATGCAGTCTGTTTTCAGCTTCGTCCCAGACCACGCTTTGCGGGCCATCCATCACCCCGGCGGAAACTTCTTCGCCGCGATGCGCAGGCAGGCAGTGCATGAACAGCGCGTCTTTTGCCGCGATATTCATCATCTCCTCATCCACCTGCCAGTCGGCAAAGTCCTTCATGCGTTCCTCGTTTTCCGCCTCGAAACCCATGCTGGTCCACACATCGGTGGTCACCAGATCAGCTCCGCGCGCGGCGTCCATCGGGTCGGCGAATTCTTCGTAGTTGTCCACGCCAAACAAACCGGCGCGTTCCGGCTCGACTTCATAGCCGGGCGGGGTGGAGACATGCACGTTGAAATTCAGTATCTCCGCAGCCTGCAGCCAGGTGTTGCACATGTTGTTGGAGTCGCCTATCCAGGCCACGGTCTTGCCCTGTATCGAGCCGCGCTGCTCGATGTAGGTGTAGATATCGGCGAGGATCTGGCACGGGTGATATTCGTTGGTCAGGCCGTTGATCACCGGCACGCGCGAATTCGCGGCAAAGCGCTCGATGATGGATTGCTCGAAGGTGCGGATCATCACGATATCGCTCATGCGCGAGATGACCTGTCCGGCATCTTCCACCGGTTCGCCGCGACCCAGTTGGGAATCGCGCGTGTTCAGGTAGATCGCCGAGCCGCCCAGTTGTTGCATGCCGGCCTCGAAAGACAGGCGGGTGCGCGTGCTGGCCTTCTCGAAGATCATCACCAGGGTGCGGTCGGTCAGTGGCCAATGCTGCTGGTAGGACTTGAATTTCTGCTTGATGATGCCGGTGCGCGCGAACAGGTATTCATACTCCTCGCGGGTGAAATCCTTGAATTGCAGGAAATGCCTTACCGGCACCGGCTGGTTTGCTGACATGACTCTATTCCGCTCCGGATTTCAGGAAATCCATTATCAACGGGCACAGGATATCCAGCAGTTGTTGCGCTTCGTCCTGGGTCATGATCAGCGGCGGCAACAAACGTATCACGCTGTCGGCGGTGACGTTGATCAACAATCCTTTTGCCAGTGCCAGTTTGACCAGGTCGCCGCAGGGCCGGTCGAGTTCCACACCTATCATCAATCCCTGGCCGCGTATCTCCCTGACACCGTTCACGCCCTGCAAGGCAGTGGCGAAACCCTGTTTAATGAACCGGCCGAGACTGTCGGCATGCGCCAGCAACTTATCCTGCTCCAGAATATTCAGCGTGGTCAGTCCTGCGGTACAGGCCAGCGGATTGCCGCCGAATGTTGAACCATGATTGCCCGGCTGGAAAATGTCCGCAGCCTTCCCGGCGGCGAGACACGCGCCGACAGGAACCCCTGAACCGAGCCCTTTCGCGACTGTCATCACGTCCGGCAAGATGCCGCTATGCTGGTAGGCGAACCATTGCCCGGTGCGCCCGATGCCGCTTTGCACTTCGTCCAGCATCAGCAGCCAGTTTTGCTCGTTACAGAGTTGCCTCAATTGCTGCAGATACGTGATGTCCGGCGTGCGGATACCCCCTTCACCCTGTATCGGTTCGACGAATACGGCTACCACGCTGCGGTTGTGCTGGGCAACCTGGCAGATCGCCTCCAGGTCGTTGTAAGGAACGCGTACAAAACCCTTCACCAATGGCTCAAACCCGGCCTGCACCTTGCGGTTTCCGGTGGCTGAAAGGGTTGCCAGCGTCCGCCCGTGGAAGGCCTTTTCCATCACGATGATGGCGGGTTCTTGGATACCCTGCTTGTGGCCGTACATGCGCGCCAGTTTGATTGCCGCTTCATTTGCTTCGCAGCCGGAATTGCAGAAGAACACTTCCCGCATGCCGGTCAAGCCGCACAGTTTATCTGCAAGAAGCTCCTGGCCGTTGACCTGATAGACATTGGAACAGTGGATCAATTTGCCGATCTGTTCGCTCAGCGCGGCGGTAAAACGCGGATGCGCGTGCCCCAGCGTATTGACCGCGATTCCCGCCAGACCGTCCAGATAGCGTTTGCCCTCGGTATCCCAAAGCCACGCGCCTTCGCCGTGCGTAAACGCGACGGGAAGGCGGGCATAAGTATTCATTACGTGTGACATAAAATAATGACGGCGGACCAGCCGCCGTTCAGAATGAATCAAAGTGCGTATATTGAGCCAAACTGCCCTCATTAGGCAAGAGAAACCAGCGATATCCCCAAAGCAAACAAGCCGACATTGCTGTCGGCTCGTGCGGTGAATCAAAACGACCAGGCGCGATGCCTGAGCGTTTTAAGCCATAGCCTTGATGGCAGCTGACAAGCGGCTCTTGTGCCGGGCTGCCTTGTTCTTGTGAATAATCTTCTTGTCGGCGATGCTGTCTACCGTGCTGACGGAAGACTGGTAAACGGCCTGGGCTGCGGCCTTGTCGCCGGCCGCGATCGCCTTGCCCACCTTCTTGATCGCGGTGCGCAATTCCGAGCGCAGACCGCTGTTGTGAGCATTCTGTTTAACTGCCTGACGTGCACGCTTGCGGGCTTGTGCGCTATTTGCCATGACTACTCCTTGAAAATTCGGTGAAGCGAAAAGTGAAATTCGGTACGACGAAAGGCGCGCATTCTAGTGACTTGCGCGTATTTTTGCAAATCTTTTTACCGCTTTGCCTCCCGGTCGGGCTGAACCATAGCCGGTGTTATGATACGCATCGTTTTGAATGCCATGCTTTGATGCCGCAATGAATCTACTTAAATCCCTTGCCACGATCAGCAGCCTGACCCTGGTCTCGCGCATACTCGCGTTCGCTCGCGACGTGCTGATCGCCAGGATATTCGGTGCAGGCATGGCGACCGATGCGTTCTTCGTTGCCTTCAAGCTGCCCAACCTGTTGCGCCGGCTGTTTGCGGAGGGCGCTTTCTCGCAGGCATTCGTGCCGATTTTTGGCGAGTACAGGAACCGCCGCGGGCATGAGGAAACGCAATTGCTGGTCGATCATGTCACCACCATGCTGGCGATCATCCTGTTCGCCGTGACGCTGATCGGCATCTTTGCCGCCCCGATACTGGTATTTATCAGTGCGCCCGGCTTCCTCAAGGATACCGCGAAGTTTGACTTGACCGTGCAACTGCTGCGCGTCACCACACCGTATATCTTTTTCATCTCGCTGGTCGCAGTGTCGGCCGGCATCCTCAATACCTATAACAAATTCTGGGTGCCGGCTTTCGCACCCATTTTGCTCAACCTGTGTTTCATCGGTGCCGCGCTGTGGCTTGCGCCGTATTTTCATCCGCCCATCCTGGCGCTGGCCTGGGCTGTGTTTATCGCCGGCGTGGTACAACTGGCGTTCCAGATTCCATTCCTTAAAAAAATCGGCATGCTGCCAAATATCCGCTTCAGCCTTAAGGACGCGGGGATGCGGCGTGTCATCAAACAGATGGGACCGGCGGTATTTGGCGTTTCCATCGGCCAGATCAGCATGCTCATCAACACCATCTTCGCCTCGTTTCTGGTGGCGGGCAGCGTGTCCTGGCTGTATTACGCGGACCGGTTGATGGAATTTCCCTCCGGAATTTTAGGGGTGGCATTGGGTGCGATTCTGCTGCCGTCACTTTCCAAGTGCCATGCGAATAACAACACGACGGAATATTCCAGATTGCTGGATTGGGGCTTGCGCCTGACCATCATGCTGACGCTGCCCGCCGCGCTGGCGCTGGGTATGATCGCGGTGCCCCTGTTGTCCACATTCTTTCAGCGCGGGGCGTTCGATGCACACGATGTACTGATGACCAGTTATGCGCTGATCGGTTACAGCGTCGGGTTGATCGGTTTGATACTGGTGAAAATCCTTGCACCGGGCTTTTATGCAAAGCAGGACATCCGGACCCCGGTGAAAATCGGCATCGTCACGCTGATCGCGACCCAGGCCATGAACGCGCTGTTCGTCGGCTGGATCCACCACGCCGGCCTGGCCCTGTCGATCGGGCTCGGCGCCTGCCTGAATTCCTCGATCCTGTTTTATTACCTGCGCAAAAACGGTATTTACCAGCCCGAGCCGGGCTGGGCGAAATTCTTCCTTAAGGTCGGTATCGCAGTGGCGGCGCTGGGTATCACGTTGTGGTTCGGCATGGGCAGCCAGCAGAGCTGGCTGAGCAGTTCGGGCTGGCCGCGCATCCTGCGCCTGTCCGAACTGGTGGCTGGCGGGGTGCTGGTTTATTTCGCGGTGTTACTTGCACTGGGTTTCCGCCCCCGGGATTTTTCCAAGCACGCGATACACTAACGGCGGTTCTGTCGGATTATTTGTCCGCGAGTATGTGGAACTGCAAATCAAGTTTATCCTGAACCTGCAGCGCGCCGCCAAACACCGAGAGCGGCGTGATGCCAAAGTCGGTTTGCTTGAAAGACATGTTGCCTGCGACTGAAATTCCGTCCGGAACAGACTCGAATTGCGCGGGAACTTCAAAGTTGCGCGTCATGCCATGCAGCGTGATCGTGACCTTCAGCTCCGGACGGCCGGCATCTGCCCGGGCGACATGGATCAGCGCGTAGGGGAAATGTTTCGCGTCCAGTGTTTTGCTCAGCATGTTGTGGCGCGTGCCTTCGATGTCCCGCTGCGAAGGCTGCGTGTCGAAACCCGCTGCGTTGCGCAACCCGGGGTCATCCACGACGAGCGTGTCGAGCGGAACATAAAGGTCGGCCACCCCCTGGCTGGGCGAGACGTAACCGGCCACATCGCGGCTGGCGATTATATGGTCATGTCCCAGGAGTGAAAGCAAGCCGGCGCGGCTAACTTTGATAGTGACGAGCGAATGGGATGAATCTACCCGCAGGATTTTTTTGCCTTGCGCTTCATACTGCCTGTAAACGGCGGCAGGAAAATTATCCGGCACTGCCGGGTTTGCTGTCTGGATCGGTGCAAGGGTAGCGGCTGCACTGATCGCAATCCCGCTAACGAACAGCCCGATCATGGCGGGGATTCGGTTTCCGGTATCAAACCGAACGGACATGTCGGGGGTCACTCGGTCGGGAGCGACGCTTGCATCGCTTTGGCAACTGCTGCCCGGGTCAGGTGCGGGGCGAACAGTTCGATGAAGTCGTAAGTATAACCGCGCAGGTATTCGTTCTTGCGTATCGCGATCCGGGTGGTACTGGGCTTGAACAGGTGTTCCGCATCGATCATGCGCAGCTGTTTGTCGCGTTCCGGGATGAATGCCATCTTCGCCAGTATGCCGATACCCAGACCCAGCTCCACATAGGTCTTGATCACGTCCGCATCGATTGCGGTCAGCGCGATATTTGGCTGAATGCCGGCTGCTGCGAACGCCGCGTTGATCTTGTTGCGACCGGCGAACGCGAAGTCGTAGGTGACGATCGGATATTTTGCGACCTTTGCCAGCGTCAGTTTTTTCTCCGCCAGCAACGGGTGGTTCAGCGGCGCAATCACGCAATGGTTCCATTCATAACAGGGCAGGGTGACGAGTTCGTCGTACAGCGCGAGGCTCTCGGTGGCAATGCCGATGTCCGCTTCGCCGCCCAGCACCTGTTCGGCGATCTGCGTCGGGCTGCCCTGGTGCAGGCCCAGCTTCACCCCGGGATAGAGCCTGATGAACTGCTTGACGGTGGGCGGCAGGGCGTAGCGCGCCTGGGTGTGCGTGGTGGCAATCGTCAGGCTGCCGCTGTTTTTCGAGTGGAATTCCTCCGCGACCTGCTTGAGGTTGCCGGCATCGTGCAGCATGCGCTGCGCGATAGACAACACAGCCTGGCCGGGCTCGGTGATGGCCACGATGCGCTTGCCGTTGCGCACGAAGATCTCGATACCCAATTCCTGTTCCAGCAACCGGATCTGTTTGCTGATGCCGGGCTGCGAGGTATACAGCGCGTTCGCGGCCTCGGAGATATTCAATCCCTGGCGCACGATCTCGTTGAGGAATCTCAGTTGCTGCAGGTTCATGGCATCCGATCAATATAGTAAATGGTTATAAGATACTAACATAAAAGTATTTAAAGGTATAAGGCGCGCGGCCTAGAATCTGCTCCATGAATTCTAACTGGAAATAGCGCATGGACTGGATGTACACATTATCCGGCTTTCTGGTCGGGCTGATCGTCGGCATCACCGGGGTGGGCGGCGGTTCGCTGATGACGCCGCTGCTGGTGCTGCTGTTCGGCGTTTCCCCGGCTACTGCGGTCGGCACCGATCTGCTGTATGCCTCGCTGACCAAGACGCTGGGCGGTTGGGTGCATGCGCGGCGCGGCACGGTGGACTGGAAGATCGTCGGATTGCTCAGTCTGGGCAGCCTGCCCGCCGCGGTGGTCACGATCGCGCTGCTGAAATATCTGGCACTGGATAAAAAGACGTTGAGCGGTCTGGTTACCGGCGTGTTGAGCGTGGCCCTGATACTGACCGCCGCCGCATTGCTGTTAAAAAACAGGATCAAAAAGTTCGCGCAGCGTGAGGATGGCACGGTATTCGAGTTGCATCATCACCATTTGCCGGCTGCAACCATTATCACCGGGGCACTGCTCGGGATCATGGTGACCCTCTCCTCTGTTGGCGCCGGTGCGCTGGGGATGGTGATTTTGCTGTTCTTATATCCGCGACACGTCCCGGCAAAATTGGTTGGCACGGACATCGTGCACGCCGTACCGCTGACTGCGGTTGCCGGGCTCGGTCATCTGGCGCTGGGCACGGTAGACCTGGTATTGCTGGGCAGTCTGCTGCTGGGTTCCTGGCCAGGCATCTATATCGGCAGCCACCTGAGCGCCCGAATGCCGGAGAAGGTATTGCGCCCAGTGCTGGCCACCATGCTGCTGGTCATCGGCTGCAGGATGGTATTCGTATAGCCGGCAAGAAAAGACTCACCAGTGATTTCTTCAAAAATCAGAAGCAAGGAAAAAGCAAATGTACCGTTACGATAAATTCGACCATGAGATCACCGGTCAGCGCCTTGCGCAATTTGCCGACCAGGTGCGCCGGCGCTTGTCCGGTGAACTGACCGAGGACGAATTCCGCATCCTGCGCCTGCACAACGGGTTGTACCTGCAGGTCCATGCCTACATGCTGCGTGTTGCCGTACCTTACGGTTTGCTGAGCGCCGCACAGATGCGCATGCTTGCAGCAATCGCGCGCAAGTACGATCGCGGCTACGGTCATTTTTCCACACGCCAGAATGTCCAGTTCAACTGGATCAGGCTGGAAGATGCGCCGGATATTCTGGCCGACCTGGCCGGCGTGGAGATGCACGCCAACCAGACATCCGGGAATTGCATACGCAATATCACCTGCGACGAGTTTGCCGGGGTGGCGGGCGACGAGATCGTTGATCCGCGGCCCTATGCCGAGATATTGCGCCAATGGAGCACGTTCCATCCGGAGTTCGCCTATCTGCCGCGCAAATTCAAGATCGCGATCACCGGCGCAAGTACGGACCGTGCGGCGACGGCGGTGCACGATATCGGCCTGGCGGCGGTAAAAAATGCACAGGGCGAAGTCGGCTTTCGCGTGCTGGTGGGCGGCGGCCTGGGACGCACGCCCATCCTGGGCACGGAGATTCGCGATTTCGTGCCGTGGCGGCATGTGATCACCTATCTCGAGTCCATCGTGCGCGTATACAACGAATACGGCCGTCGCGACAACCTGTACAAGGCGCGCATCAAGATACTGGTGAAGGCGATCGGTATCGACGAATTCAGGCGCCGCGTGGAAGCGGACTGGCAATACACCAAGGATGGTCCATGCACGATCACGACCGCGGAGTTGAACCGTGTCGCGGCATTTTTTACCGCGCCAGATTATGAGCAACTGCCGGAACACAATGCTGCGATGGCTGCACAAATAAGCGAAAGCCGGGCCTTCTCCAACTGGGTGCAGCGCAACGTCAAGCCGCACAAGGTACCGGGCTATGCGGCAGTGGTGCTGTCGCTGAAGAAAACCGGCATCGCGCCCGGCGATGCAACGGCCGTGCAGATGGACGCGGCGGCAGAACTGGCAGAGCGCTTCAGCTACGGCGAATTGCGCGTCACCCATATGCAGAATCTGGTGCTCGCGGATGTCAAGCAGTCGGACCTGTTCGAGTTGTGGCAAGCCGCCAGGGAATTGGGCATGGCCACGCCCAACATCGGCCTGCTGACCGACATTATCTGCTGCCCGGGCGGGGATTTCTGCTCGCTGGCGAACGCGCGTTCCATCCCGCTGGCCAAGGCGATTGCCGAGCGCTTCGACAACCTCGATTTCCAGCATGACATCGGCGAGATCGAGCTGAACATGTCGGGCTGCATGAATGCCTGCGGACATCATCACGTCGGCAACATCGGGATACTCGGCGTGGATAAGGACGGCGAGGAGTGGTACCAGATTTCGATCGGCGGTGCGCAAGGCAATGACAGCAGCCTGGGCAGGGTGATCGGGCGTTCCTTCACCTTTGCGCAGACACCGGAGGTCATCGGCCGTCTGCTGGAGGTGTTTGTGCGCGAACGTTTTGACGGCGAGCGATTCATCGATACCGTGCACCGTATCGGCCATATTCCGTTCAAGGATCATGTCTATGCGGCGCCGATAACTGACGATGCAGCGCTGGGTGGAGAGAAATACCGTTTGCTGGCAGCGGGCGCGTCCCATGGCACACCTTTATATGCAGCGGGGATTTGAGACATGATCATCAAAAACAAAACGATAGCCGCTGACGAATGGACCGTGCTTCGTCTGGGAGAAAACGACACGCCGAACGGCATTGTTGTGCCAAATGGAAAAATCATCATGCCGTTGAAAGTGTGGCAGGCACAGCGAGATGTTCTGAAAGCGCGCGCCGATCTGGGTGTGTGGCTGGCCGGCGATGAGCGGGCGGATGACTTGAAAAACGATCTGGCAAGGTTTGCGGTAATCGCGGTCGATTTTCCGAAATTTGCCGATGGACGCGGCTATACGATCGCCCGTCATTTGCGCACCAGGCTGGGATATGCCGGCGAATTGCGTGCAATTGGCGACGTGCTGCGCGACCAGATGTTTTACCTGCAGCGGGTCGGTTTCGATGCTTTCGCCACCCGGTCCGACAGGGACATCGGCGAGGCATTGAAGGGGTTGAACGACTTTTCAGTTACCTATCAGGCGTCATCGGACGAAAGATTGCCGTTGTTTCGCCGTGTACAACGCGGAGGTGGATTATGAGTGCATTGGACCAGAAAATTGAACAGGTGCGGACTGTACTTTCCGCAGCAATCCGTGATTTCCCCCCGGTAGTTTTTGCCAACAGCCTGGGCGCGGAAGACATGGTGCTGACCGATATTATTGCCCGTAACCATCTGGACATCGGGATGTTCAGCCTGGATACCGGTCGTCTGCCGCAGGAAACTTATGAACTGATGCAAGTGGTGCGCAACCATTATGCGATTCCGCTACAGGTCTACTTCCCGGACAGTGCGCTGGTCGAAGCCTATGTCGCGCAACATGGCATCAACGGATTTTACAACAGCGTGGAGAATCGCAAAGGTTGCTGCTTCGCGCGCAAGGTTGAACCGTTGCGTCGTGCGCTGGCCGGAAAAGGCGCATGGATCACCGGGATGCGCCGCGATCAGGCGGTGACGCGCGGCACGCTGGCAGTCTCCGCCTGGGATACAGACAACGGCTTGCAGAAATTCAATCCGTTGCTGGACTGGACAAACAAGGACGTGTGGGCATACATCCGCCGGCACGATGTTCCCTACAACAAGCTGCATGACCAGTTCTATCCCAGCCTGGGTTGCGCCCCCTGCACCCGTTCGGTCACGCCGGGCGAGGATATCCGTTCCGGACGCTGGTGGTGGGAAGATCCCAACAGCAAGGAATGCGGCCTGCATGCCAGCCGGGTGATACAGATTGCGCATGGGACCGGCGTTTCGGCGCAGAAATTCACCGAGCAAAGCACGGAGCTGGTCTGAACACTGATTATTGAAACGGAAATATCATGGAACTGATCGAGAAAAACAATATGACTGCACACAGCTTTACCCATCTGGACGCACTGGAAAGCGAATCCATACACATCATGCGCGAGGTCGCGGCAGAGTGCAAAAATCCCGCATTGCTGTTTTCCGGCGGCAAGGATTCCATCGTGATGCTGCGGCTCGCGGAGAAAGCGTTCCGTCCGGCCAAGTTCCCGTTCCCGCTGGTGCATATCGACACCGAACACAATTTTCCCGAGGTCATCGCGTTTCGCGACAAACGTGCCGCCGAGTTGGGCGAACGGCTGATCGTGCGCTCTCTGGAAGGCTCGATCAAAAAAGGCACGGTGGTGCTGAAGAATACACTGCAAAGCCGCAACGTGTTCCAGTCAGTGACGTTGCTGGAGACCATCGCCGAATTCGGCTTCGATGCCTGCATGGGCGGTGCGCGGCGCGACGAGGAAAAGTCGCGCGCCAAGGAACGCATCTTTTCGTTTCGCGACGAGTTCGGCCAGTGGGATCCGAAGAACCAGCGCCCGGAGTTGTGGGACATCTACAACACCCGTGTGCACCCCGGCGAAAACATCCGCGTGTTCCCGATCAGCAACTGGACGGAAATGGACATTTGGCAATACATAGAACGCGAAAAACTGGAGATACCCAGCATCTACTTTGCACATGAACGCGAGGTGATCCAGCGTGCCGGCGGCCTGATGCCGGTGAGCGAACTGGTGCAGCCGCTGCCCGGTGAAACGGTGATCAGGAAGACCGTGCGCTTCCGCACCGTCGGTGATATCACCTGCACCTGCCCGGTGGATTCGCCCGCAGTTAATGCGCTGGAAATCATCGCGGAAACCGCGATCACACGCATCACCGAACGCGGCGCAACGCGCATGGACGATCAGACATCGGACGCCTCGATGGAGTTGCGAAAAAAGGAAGGGTATTTTTAAAATGGGTAACACGACTCAATTACTGAGATTCATCACCGCGGGCAGCGTCGACGATGGCAAGAGTACGCTGATCGGCCGTCTGCTGCATGACTCGAAATCGATCTTCGAGGATCAACTCTCTGCGATTTCAAAAACCAGCGCAAAGCGCGGCATGGCTGCCGTGGATTTCTCGCTGCTGACCGACGGCCTGCAGGCAGAGCGCGAGCAGGGCATCACAATCGATGTGGCTTACCGCTATTTCGCGACACCGAAACGCAAGTTCATCATCGGCGACACGCCAGGCCACGAACAGTACACGCGGAACATGGTGACGGCCGCGAGCACCGCCAACCTGGTGGTGATCCTCGTGGATGCACGCAAGGGCGTGCTGGTGCAGACCCGTCGACACACCTATCTGGCGAGCCTGGTTGGGATTCCGCACATCGTGCTGGCGGTCAACAAGATGGACATGGTCGATTATGCCGAAGCCCGGTTCAGTGAAATCTGCGCGGAGTACCTGAAGTTCGCCGCACAGCTGGGCCTGAACGATATCACCTGCATCCCGCTGTCTGCATTGATGGGTGACATGCTGGTGGATCGCGGCGACAACATGGACTGGTATCAGGGCACGACGCTGATGAACCTGCTGGAAAACATCGTGATTGATTACGACGTGAACACCACCGACTTCCGTTGCCCGGTGCAGTGGGTGTGCCGTGTCCATGGTAACGACTTTGGTTCCGGCATAACCCGGCGTAGCGGGTTAGTCTCCGCCGAAACCGTTGATCAAGCCAACGGTTTTAGGGGTTTCATGGGGCGCATCGAGGCAGGCGAGATCGCGGTTGGCGAAGAGATCACCGTGCTGCCTTCGGGTCGCAGCACCCGGGTGAAGGAGATCGTGACTTACGACGGCAACCTGCAGCGTGCCTACGCACCACAATCGGTGACCCTGACACTGGAAGACGAGATCGACATTTCACGCGGCGACATGTTCGTGCGAAATGGAGTCATGCCCATCGTTGCGAAACAATTCGCAGCGATGCTGTGCTGGCTGTCCGAAACACCGCTCGACGGGAATCGCAAGTACCTGGTTAAGCACACCACGCGCACCGCGAAGTGCCTGTTCTCGGCGATAGACTACCGCGTCGACGTGAACACGCTGGAACGGCACGCCACCGATACCCTGCACATGAACGACATCGCGCATGTGGCGATCAGGGTGCAGCAGCCGCTGGTGTTCGACAGTTACGCCACCGATCGTGCCACCGGCAGCTTTATCGTGATCGACGAAGCGACCAACAATACGGTTGCGGCGGGGATGATAGCCTGAATCCACAGCGCACCAGCATAGAAATCGTGTATCAATCGGTGAGCCTGACAGGGCTTGCCGAACCAGAGGAATATCAGGTGAATTTATATATTCCGGCATCCCCGAAATTGACAGTCATGGCGATTTTTTGCGGGGCCGGTCCGACTTTGGTTTACCGGAGCTGGGGCGCAGCCGGTGGTTTTCGATTTATTTTCTGGTCAAGCAGAAAGCGAAACTAGGTTGGTTTCAGGGGTGTCTTTGGTTTTCTGCCTGGCGATGCCGGGGGAGAATACCCGGCGACTCGGTAAATTGTTCCCTCAGATTTCTTGCCCTTGTGAAACCTGATTGATTTGCACGCCACAATCTCATGGGTGGCAGTAAGCTCAACCAACTGCAAACGCACGGAAGCAAGCGATATGCCGGTAGCCACAGCGATCTCCTTGTCGAGTCGTTCACCATGCATCTTCATGTATTCGAGGATTTCATTCATAAGTGCCGCATGATGACACAATTCGGGCTTTGGTGAATGGTCGGCTTTTGGACCGGTTTGCCGCTGTTCTGCATTCCATCCGCGAACGGCTGTTTTCCCGCTTGCAAGCCGGCGTTCAAAACGGGATTTGCGGAGAGCAGTTATTGCCACTCACCCGAACTTGATTTTCCCCGACACTGATGGCTATGGCCGCCGCTTCATGGATAGCGTTAACTTGAATGTGGCTACCGGATCATCACCCCGATCATGCAGGGTCGCGACGACCAATGCCATTATTTCAACCCGTTCATCCGATGCTGCAGCCCGGGCGACGAGATGCGCAATCTCGTTTCCCTGGGCGCAGGAAAAATCCACGTCGCCTTCGGCGCGCTTGTGAAATTCAGCGCTGAAGTTTCTGAAAATCAGCGATATGTTCTCGGGTTGCTGTTTGATCAGGTGCATGGCCAGTGCACCGACAGCACAGTCTGCACCAACGCCGAGCGCGCCAAAGTACATCGATCCGAGATGATTTCTGGTTCTTCTTCGCAAAGGAATTTTGACCACCGCCCGCTCGTTCGAAATTTCCAGCACGGAAGGCCTGACATAAAGCATCATCGGAATTTTGGCGAAACCAAACAGCCGCAGGCCGAGCGTGGCCATTGCCGTTTCGGGGATCAACTTTCGGGCCCAGTTTCTGATGACAGCTCCGTCGCATGAGTGAAAATAATGACACGCTCACCGTGCCGGCCGGTTAACGGAATTCAGGCACGGTATGCGATTGTCGCATAACTGCCGTCTGTGCTTGAAATTGGGCCGGCAACGGTTGGCGAGTGCCAAGCCCGCTGTTCAAGCTGCGCAACGCCGGCGTAGTGTGCTATCTTTCATCCCATCTGAACTGACGAAGCAAATCCTGATGCCATGAGTTTGTTTGCCCTGATTGCCGCGCTTTTACTGGAACAGCTCCAACCGCTTTCTTCACGCAAGTATCTATATGGCTGGCTGTCCGCCTATGTGCAGTTTTTCCAGCATCATTTCAATGCCGGGCAGCGCAAGCACGGCATGATTGCCTGGCTGGTCGCGGTGCTGCCGCTGTTGGCAGCTGTCATGGCGGTGTATTGGCTGTTGTATCGCGTTCATCCGGTTCTTGCCTGGGCGTTCAACGTGCTGGTACTTTATCTCACCATGGGTTTCAGGCAATTCAGCCATTATTTCACCGATATTCACCTGGCATTGCGGACCGACCGGCTGGACGAGGCGCGCAATCTGCTGTCGCGTTGGCGCGGCAGGCCGTCCCACGAATTGAATGCCGAAGAAGTGGCGCGCGTCACGATCGAACAGGCGCTGATTGCATCTCACCGCTACGTGTTCGGCGTAATCGTATGGTTCGTGCTGTTCAGCGTGCTGGGAATGGGCGGTGCAGCGGGAGCGTTACTTTATCGACTGGCTTTATTTCTTCGCACGCAATGGAATGCCGGGGACAACAGGGTGGAGGGCAGCGCCACGGCGGAAGCATCACCGGAGATTTCCTATCAGGGTGAGCAGCTCGGGCCGGACGAATTTGGCGGCTTCGCGCGAATCACGTTCTACGTCCTGGAATGGTTGCCGGTCCGGTTGACCGCAATGACCTTTGCCGTCGTCGGGGATTTTGAAGACACCATTTATTGCTGGCGCACCCAGGCGTCAAAATGGCCTGACTACGAAACCGGTATCTTGCTGGCCAGCGGTGCGGGTGCATTGGGGGTGCGTCTGGGTATGCCGATACCGCAGGGCGGTTTGCTGGAGGACAGGGCAGAATTGGGTACGGGCGATGACGCCGATCCGGATTCCATGCAAAGTGCCGTCGGTCTGGTATGGCGTTCGGTGGTGCTCTGGCTGATCATGCTGCTGCTGCTTTCGATGGCCAGTCTGATCGGCTAATCATTCGGCAGGGCAGGATTGATGCAAGTCATTCTGGTCTTGCATAAAAAACTGACTCGCCGGCATAGCGTGGCTCGGTGAACAGCAATAAAGCAAAAGGGCGGGAAACCCGCCCTTTTGCTTTATTGCCCGCTGCTTGATACGCAGGCCTTGCCCGGTCAAAGCGGCAAATTACAGGCTGGAGGCAATGGCTGCGATCGTCACCGACAGCGCGGTCAGCCAACCAAGGTTGCCGATAAATTTGGTGTCATCCTCCGACAGCTTTTCGTGGTTCTTGATTTTGGTGTTGATCCGTTCCAATTCGCTTTGCAATTCTTTCAAGTTCTTTTGCTGGGCCTGCAACTCTTTCAGCTTTTCCTGTTGCACGATTCTCAAGTTTTTGGTGTCCAAGTGGTCTGCCATGACATATCTCTCCTGAAAAGTATATTTATAAAGTTACTAAGCCTGCTCGGCAAATAATACTACATTATAAGAACGAAACAACAGCAAATCGTTTCAAAAGTTTGTGTTTTCGCTCAGCCATAAATAGTGTGTATTAATCAGCGGGGTACAGCTTTGCCACGGGGGTGGGCTTGGGGCGCCAATCCCGATTTTATTGGTCTGCTTTATCCCGGTCGCCAACCGATGCCTGCCCGGATAATGTAGTACCCGCTCCCGCCCCGCAATTCTGCCGGTTTCGCCATCACGTCCGGTTTGGGCGTGGCCGGTAAACAACAAGTGGTTGCCATGCTGCCGTACAATCCACATATGCAGATACAACCCTTTTCCACGCTTACCCCGGATATCGTTCTTGATGCCCTGGACGACATCGGCTTGCATGGCGACGGCCGGTTGCTTGCCCTCAACAGCTATGAAAATCGGGTTTATCAGACGGGTATGGAGGCCGGCCCCCCGCTGATTGCCAAATTTTATCGGCCCGAGCGCTGGTCAGACGCCGAAATTTTGGAAGAACACGCTTTTGTCGCGACACTGGCAGAACGCGAGATTCCGGTCGTGCCGGCACTGGAAGTCAATGGCAACACGTTGCACAATTTCAACGGCTTTCGCTTTTCCGTGTTCACCAGGCACGGAGGCCGCGCTCCCGAGCTGGATGACCGTGATACGCTGGAATGGATGGGGCGTTTCATCGGCCGCATCCATGCCGTCGGCGCGCTGCAATCCTACCGTCATCGCCCCGCGCTGGACATAGAGAGTTTCGGTATGGAGCCGAGCGTGTTCCTGCTGGAACACAACTTCATTCCGGCCGAGTTGGCAGAGGTCTATCGCGGCGTGGTTGCGCAGGCACTGGATGGTGTGCGGCGTTGTTACGGCCGCGCCGGTAACGTAAAAATAATTCGTTTGTATGGCGACTGTCATGCAGGCAATGTGCTGTGGACTGATGCGGGGCCGCACTTCGTTGATTTCGACGACAGCCGCATGGGGCCCGCGATCCAGGATCTGTGGATGCTGCTGTCCGGTGAGCGCGCAGACATGGTGCGCCAGTTTGCCGATCTGATGGCAGGGTACGAGGATTTTTTTGATATCAACCCCAGCGAGCTGCATCTGGTCGAAGCACTGCGCACCCTGCGATTGATCCATTACGCCGCATGGATTGCGCGGCGCTGGGATGATCCCGCTTTTACGGTTGCCTTTCCCTGGTTCAATACGCAACGCTACTGGCAGGACCGTATACTGGAATTGCGCGAGCAGATTGCATTGATGGATGAACCGCCCTTGTTGGTTTAGGAAAGAGCTGAATGACCAACGAAACCGTCATCGCCGCAACGCAACGCTGGCTGGAGAAAGCCGTGATCGGCCTCAACCTGTGCCCGTTTGCCAAGGCCGTGCACGTCAAAAACCAGATACGCTACGTGGTCAGCCCGGCGACGTCGCCGGAGGCGTTGCTGGAGGACTTGATGGGCGAGTTGCGCACGCTCCAGGATGCCGATCCGGACAAAATCGACACCACGCTGCTGATCCATCCGTATGTGCTCGGTGATTTTCTGGATTTCAATGATTTTCTGGATAGCGTCGATATCGCGGTTGCGGAGCCGGCGTTCAACGACGAGTTCCAGGTCGCCAGCCTGCATCCGCAGTATCAGTTTGCCGGCACGGCGCCGGACGACATCGAGAATTACCCCAACCGTTCACCTTACCCGACGTTGCACCTGTTGCGCGAAGCAAGCGTGGATCGTGCCGTGGCAGCCTTACCGGATGCCGAGCAGATCGTCGATCACAATGTCGAGACGATGAAGAGGCTGGGGCACGACGGATGGAAGAAGTTGGGGTTGGATGGGGTGTAGACGAGTGTTGTTACTACGCCTTGTTTGCGGCGATTTTCAGGAATAACTCCAGCCTGCGTGCATCGATCTTTCCTTCCGCAACCGCATTGCGCAGCGCGCAGCCCGGTTCATGTCCGTGGCGGCAATCGTGAAAGCGGCATTGGCCGAGATATTGGGCGAACTCGACGAACCCCTGTTCAATTCCGCCGAAGCTCAGATGATGCAGGCCGAATGCCTGTACACCGGGACAGTCGATCAGCTTGCTATTTGAATCTATCGTGTACATGCGCGCATGGGTGGTGGTGTGTTTGCCGGAATCCAGCACCGTGGAGATTTCGCGCGTTGCGGCCTGGGCGTCGGGCAGCAACGCGTTGATCAGCGTGGATTTGCCCATACCGGATTGGCCGACCAGCACGCTGGTGTGCCCGTGCAGAAATGGCCGCAACGCGGATACGTCCCGCCTGGCGCTGAGTTCCAGCACACGATAGCCGATGGCGGAGTAGGCGATGAGCCGTTTGCGCGCGGCAGCCGCGGCATCGGACAGATCGCATTTGTTCAGCACGATCAGCACCTCGAGCTTCTGGTCGAAAGCCGCAACCATGCAGCGCGCCAGCAACTCGTCGCTGAAAGAGGGTTCGGCGGCCACCACCACGATGATCTGCGTGACGTTCGCGGCAATGAGTTTCTCGCGGAAAGCATCGGATCGGTGCAGCAGCGAGCGGCGCGGCGCGATGCGTTCGATTACACCCTGTGCGCCGCTGCCGTCCCCGGTGGAAGCGTTCGCCGTGCGTTTGATTTCGACAATATCACCGCACGCCACCTCGCTTTTTTTGCCGCGGGTCAGGCAGGCCATTTCACCGCCGTCATCGATCCTGACCAGATACTGCCGGCCGAATGCAGCAACGACTTGCCCGTGCAGGAACTCGCTCAAATCTTGAACAGCGCATCCACTTTCGCGGCGCAGATGAAATCGTTTTTCGACAGCCCGTGCACGGAATGGGTGGTGTATTCCACCCGGCAGCTGTTGTAGGTGACGGTGAGTTCGGGATGATGGTCCTCGGTGTGCGACAGCCATGCGAGCGCATTCACGAATGCCATGGTCTGGTAATAGTTCTTGAAATGGTATGTTTTGCTGATCAGGTGATCGTAGCGTCGCCAGCCTTCGATCTTCAGCATCAAACCGTCGGCTTCCGCATTCGAAAGCGGCGGTGTGCCGGCTTCGCAAGGTTCACAGTGCCTGCCGGTCAAGTCACTTGCTTTGCTCATGGCTGCCTCACTTGAATTTGTAGAAGATGTTGAGATAAGCGGCGAGATCCCGCGTTTCCTGCTTCGTGAAATGCGCGTTGACATTGCCGCTGCAGATGCCGATCTGCTCAATCAATCCGGCCGGGGTATTACGCTTGCGATCAATGCGGGTGAATATCTTGTTGCCGTCACCGCCCATGATCTTGTTATGGCATTGGTTGCAATTGTATTGCGCGAACAGTTTTTCCCCGGTCTGGGGATTGCCGTCCGGAAAGGGATTGGCCGATGCGGCAGTTGCGGCGCCCAGCAGCATCATTGCGGGAAAAATCAGGGTTGCGATCATTCTCATGGAAGTTCTCCTTGTGGTAATTCAGATTCAGGTTTGCGCGGATTGCAGCTGGGAAATGCGCACCATGGCCGGGGGGTGCGAATCGTAAAATTTTGAATACAGAGGATCGGGTGTCAGTGTCGCCGCGTTGTCCTGGTACAGTTTGACCAGCGCGCTGACCAGGTCGGCCGCACCGGTCTGCTTTGCGGCATACGCGTCAGCCTCGAATTCATGTTTGCGCGAGTAGGCCGACATGACCGGTCCGAGCAGGAAACTGAAAACCGGCAGCACCATGAAGAGCAGCAGCAGCGCGAGCGCAGTCGACGGTGTGGTAACGCCCAGACCCTGATAGAACCAGGTGGTCTGCATCAGCACACCGAGCAGCCACAGGAACACCAGGCTCAGCGCAAAGGTGAAAATGATGCGTTTCATTACATGGCGGCGTTTGAAATGGCCCAGTTCATGCGCCAGTACCGCCTCGACTTCACTGATGCTCAGGCGTTCCAGCAGGGTGTCGAAGAACACGATGCGCTTGGTTTTGCCGAAGCCGGTGAAGTAGGCGTTGCCGTGCGCGCTGCGTTTCGAGCCGTCCATCACGAACAATCCCTGCGCGGTAAACCCGCAGCGCTTGAGCAGCGACTCGATACGCGCCTTCATCACGTCGTCCTGCAGCGGCGAAAATTTATTGAACAGCGGCGCGATGAATGACGGGTAGATAAACAGGATCAGCAGGTTGAATACCACCCACACTCCCCACACATACAGCCACCAGTAGGTACCCATGCGCCCCATCAGCCACAACACGCCGGACAGCAGCGGCAGGCCGAGGACAGCGCCGATCAGTATTCCTTTCAGCGCGTCCAGCAGGTACAGCTTGAATGTCATTTTATTGAAGCCGAAACGCGCCTCGATGACGAAGGTGCGATAGATATTGAACGGGGCTTCCAGCACAGAATACAGCGCCAGCACCGCGACGATGGCGGCCATGCCTTGCACGATCGGTGTGCTGAACCAGCCGTTGCACTTGTCGGCGATAAACTGGATGCCGCCGCCCAGCGTGAATGCCAGCAGCAACGCGGCGTCGAACAGCGTTCCCAGCATGTCGAATCGCGTCTTTGCCGATGTATAGTCGGCCGCCTTTTGATGCTCGTCTATCCGGACTGTTTCATGGAATGCATCCGGCACAGCGGCACGGTGCGCAGCGATATACGCGAGATGGCGGCGGGCCAGCCACAGCTTGGCCAGGGTGGTCACCGTTACCGCGGCGATGAAGATCAGGGTGAATTGCATTGCAGTCATATGGATTGTTATTTCAGTGTTCGCAACAGGCGTGGTTGTGACACAATACACGTCACACCGTTCAATATCAGCTGCACGAATTATGGCACAAAACCAAAATTACCTTATCTGGATAGACATGGAAATGACCGGCCTGCTGCCGGATACCGACCGCGTGATCGAGGTCGCGCTGGTGATCACCGACAATAATCTGGAAACGATCGCCGAGGCCCCGGTGCTGGTGTTGCATCAGCCGGACAGTGTGCTGGACGGCATGGATGCATGGAACAAATCCACACACGCCAAATCCGGACTGATCGGCAAGGTAAAGGCGTCCACGCTGAATGAGGCCATGGTCGAGGAGCAAATGCTCGAGTTCCTGAAGGAATATGTGCCGACCCGCACCTCCCCGATGTGCGGCAACTCGATCTGCCAGGACAGGCGCTTCCTGGCGCGCTGGATGCCGAAGCTCGAGGATTACTTTCATTACCGGAATCTCGACGTGAGCACCCTCAAGGAACTGGCCAAGCGCTGGAAACCGGACATGGCACAAGGGGTTAAAAAGCACGGCAAGCACGAAGCGCTCGCCGATATCTACGAATCCATCAGCGAGATGAAGCATTACCGGGAACATTTCATCAAGCTTTGAAACGGCGTTGAACAGAATGACTTGTCAGAACGCCAGGTACGATTGGAGGTAACGATGACCAAGACCAAGAATACACCCGTTGCACCAGACCCTTCCGAAGACGACCAGGCTCAGATCGTTGAACGCCCGGACGGCTTTTACTGGCAGGACAGGGAGATCGGGCAGGAGTTCGGCCCTTTTGCCACGCGCGCAGAGGCGGTGCAGGACATGGAAGGGCTGAACGACAACAGTATTGAAGAAGGCGAAACGCTGGAAGATGCTGAAGATGAGATCGGCATCTGCGGCTGGATAGATCCCGAAACCGGTGAACCGGCAGAAGACGTGTCAATCCGCCATAGCGACGATTGACCCCACCGAGCCCCGCGCTACAGAAATTAACGGCTCCAGCTGACGCGCAACAGATTCTGATCCGGGTTGTAGTGAAAATCCAGTTCGCCCTGATAGGCATGGTGCAACGCTTCACCGATACCGCGCGCCAGATGAATGTCGGTGGTGGTCACCAGCGTACCTTCTTTGGTCTTCTCAATGTCCATGATGCGCTGCATCGGGTGTCCCGCCTTTTCTTGGGTTTCCCGGTGCTGTATCAGCTGCATGATTTCCTGTTCGTGCTGGCCGAGAAATTCCCCGCTCAAAATCACGTAGCCCGCCGGGAAACGATCATGCACGCGATGGCAGGCAGGGCAGGTTGTCTGATGCGCGTCCTTGGGTTTTGCCAGCCACTGCCAGCGTCCGGTCTGGAACACCGCGCCGCAGTCCGTGCAGACCGTCGGCTCGGAAAGTTTGCCCCTGGCTTTGTAGCTGTCCATTAGCGTTTCCAGCGGTAACCGGTCGCGGCGGATGGGATGAAAGCCTGCCGGGTGTGTCTGATTGCTCATGATAGTCTCCTGCTGCCAGCGCATCCCCGCACTTTCCCGATACTCCGGGGTGGCGCGGGGCGCTGATTTTTTTTCAGGCGATCGAAACATTGATCGATTTGGCTTTGCTCTTGCCGGATTTCGGTAGCGTGACGTTGATCATGCCATCCTTGAATTCGGCCTTCACCGCGTTCTCGTCGACATCGTCGGGCACACGGAAGCTGCGCAGGAAACTGCCGTAGGAACGTTCGATGCGGTGGAACTTCTTGTCCTTCTCTTCCTTTTCCTGCTTGCGTTCACCGTGCATCGTGATCATGCCGTCTTCGATGGTGACCTTGACGTCTTCCTTGTTCACGCCGGGAATCTCACCCTTGATCATGTATGCCGAGTCTGTTTCGGTGATATCGACGCTAGGCGCCCAGTCGGCCACGGCCAACACATCACGGTCTGCTTCGGCGCGGGCCGGGAATCTCCCGAAGATTCGGTTCAAATGTTTCGAGACATCTTCCAGTTCCACGAATGGATCCCATTTAACTAAATTCATGATAGACCTCCACGATAAAAGTTTAATTGCAAACATTCAGCCGGCATTCGAGAATCTGCTGCTGACACTGACAATATGAACCTGAAATTTCAAAATTCAAGTCATTTATAAATGATGGATTTACTCGGGTATGTGGACCCGGGACGCCTTGTCATGATGGTCCGAGCCATTCGGGGGAAAGCGGGGGGCGTTTCAGTCCGGCAATTGCTGCAGGTCTATGTCGGCTTTCCATAATTGTGAAACCACCAGTCGGGTGGTGTCCGATCTGGCGCTGCTCCAGAAGCGCTGCGTACCCTCACGACTTTCGTCCGACAGCAGGTTGGCGGTTGCCAGCCTGCGCCGCAGTTCGCGTGCGATCGCCGCGGAGGGATCAATGACGGTGACCGTCGTTCCGGCAATCTCCCGGATCAGCGGGGCGAGGAACGGGTAGTGCGTGCAACCCAGCACGAGGGTGTCGGCTTGCTGCGCCAGCAAAGGCAGGATATATCGTTCGAGCAATGCACGGGTTTCGACACCGGACAGGTTGCCCGCTTCAACCTGTTCGACCAGTCCCGGACAGGCCTGCATCAGGATTTTTACCTCGGCGCCGAACCGTTCGTGCAGTTTCGCAAAATTGTCGCTGGTGATCGTCCTGCTGGTGGCCAGCACACCGATCACGCCGGATCGGGTATGCGCGGCGGCTGGTTTGACGGCGGGCTCCATGGCAATGATGGGTAGCGGGAATCTTGCGCGCAGCGCCTTGATCGCCACGCCGGTTGCGGTGTTGCAGGCCACGACGATGGCCTTGGCGTGCTGGCCGACCAGGAATTCGGCAATCGCGATCGATCTTGCCTCGATCACCTGAGGGGGTTTGTCGCCATACGGGGCATGGCCGGAATCGGCCACATAGAGCAGGTCTTCGCCCGGCAGTTCGCGGCGGATCTCGCGCAGTACCGCCAATCCACCCACGCCGGAATCGAAAACACCGATAGGATTTTCAGCTTTCATTTTTTGATTCTGCAATCCCGGTTCAGCGCACGCGCCGGTGTCCCGACTTCGGGTGTTCCGGTTCATGGTGTCCCGATATCTGGCAGGCGCGGCGGTAGGCCAGCAGGGTTTTCTGGGCGCACCCCATTATGCTGTCGCGGGGATAACCACCCGCTTCGTCCTCGGTGCCAAACGGGTACCCTGTCAGCAGTTCCATGCCTTCGCTCGCGTGTTGCGCGGTGTAAATGTGAAATAAACCCTGCTCCACGGCCTCGACGATGCGGTGCTCCAGCATCAGGTGGTGGCGATTGCGGTGCGGGATCAGCACGCCCTGGCTACCGTCCAGTCCGGCTGTCGAGCAAATGCGAAAGTAGCCTTCGATCTTTTCATTGATACCGCCCACCGGCAACACTTCGCCGTGCTGGTTGACCGCGCCGGTCACCGCGATACCCTGCTTGAGCGGCCGGCCGGACAGGGACGAGAGCAACACATAAAGTTCGGCGCAGGAAGCGGAGTCACCCTCGACGCCGTGATATTCCTGTTCGAACACGATGGATGCGTTAAGCGCGAGCGGTGCGTTCTGCGCAAACAGCGCGGACAGATAGTTCTGCAGGATCAGCACGCCCTTGTCGTGGATCGGCCCCGACAGTTCCACCTCGCGTTCGATGTTGAGCAGACCTTCCTCCCCGGCAAAAGTCCGCGCCGTGACGCGCACCGGGAAGCCGAAGCGGTAATCCCCCAGGTCTATCTGGGTCAGCGCATTGAGCTGGCCGGTTTTCTCGCCCTGCAACGTGATCAGCACATCGCCTTCGACGATCGATTGCTGCATGCGCTGGTCGGGATAATCGTGGCGCAAGGTGCGCGCGCGGATTGCCGCCTCGACATCCAGTGTCTCGACTACGGGCGCCTTGGCCAAACGGCCTGCACGGGCGTTGCACAGTGCGGCGCTTTCCATCACCAGTGCCTCGGTGCCGGCGAAGATCGCGCTCTGGCGCGACTGGTCATCCACTTCGCGGTGTCCATCCTCGAGCAGGCGCGCCACGGCGGCGGCGGAAAAATGCGGCAGTCCGAGATCGCGGCAGGTGTGGGCGACGAAGATCGCCGAAGCGTGGCGGGTCTCGGCGCTCGACGAAAAACTCTCGGCAAAGTCCACCTTGACGCGGAAGCGGCGCGCGAACTCCGGATCGCCCTCCTGCAACTCGTAATATTGTTCGCGCGAACCGATCATGATGATCTTGGTCTCGATATCCACCGCTTCCGGCATCAGCGAAACAGCCGCGATCGGCGCGAACGCGGTGCCCGGTTCCTCGATCTGCAGCCTGCCGCTGCGCAGGAAGCGCCGCAGCTTTTCCCACACCAGCGGGTCGGCCAGCAGGTCGCGCAGATGCAGCATCAAAAAGCCGCCGTGTGCGCGGTGCAGGCTGCCGGCGCGGATGCGCGAAAAATCGGTCATCAGCACATCGCTTTCGGTCTGGTATTCGATGCTGCCGAACAGCGAGCGGTACAGGGGGTTATCCTCGACGATCACCGGCGCGCCGTGCAGGCCGTCGTTGTCCACCACCAGATTGACCCGGTAGCGGGACAGAATCGTGGTCAATGCTTCGCGCCTGATTTCCTCATCGCTATCGGAAACCTTGAACAGCTCAAGATTCTCGAGCACATCATGCTCGACTTCATCCAGATATGCGCCGAGCTTGACCGCATCCTTGATCTGCTTTTTCAGTCCGGCACGGATATCCTGAAGTTCGTGTTCCAGCAGCGGCTTCACCACCTGGCGCCGCAACGCTGCCAGCGCCTCGTTCATCACCCGTTCCATCGGCCGGGTCCTGTCGAAATATCGGGCGATCTCGGCGCGCAGCTCCTGCTCGGCCAGCGCGATCTCGGCACGGCGTCCCTTGGGCAAGGCAAGCACTTCGTCCTCGGTGTAGGCGCGTCCTTTTTTTCCGAGCAGCGTGAAAAGAATGTGCCCGGTCTCGCGGTGCATGGTAAAGCTGCGCGCTTCGGCAAACGCCTCGAGTTCCGCGTAGGCCTTGGTTTCTTCCGTCTTGTAGGTTTTTTCGATGCGCTCGCTTTCGGCCTTGAAATCCTGCCCGTCCAGCTGCCGGGGTATTTCCTTCTGCAGCGATTTCGCCAACTGTGCCATGAATTGGCGCAGCAATCGTCCCTGGCCGGCAGGCAGGCGCAGCGCGCGCGGTCTTTCCGGCGCATCGAAGTTGTGCAGGTAGCACAGGTCGGGCGGCACGGCTTTGCTTGCGGCAGTCGTTTGCATTGCCTGTTTGAGCAGCGAAGAACGTCCGCTGCCGACTTCGCCGAGCACGAACAGGTTGTAATCCGGCTGATCCATTCCGAGTCCAAAGCGCGCGGCCGCTTCCGCGCGCGCCTGCCCGATCCATGGCAGGGTTTGTCCCGCCAGTTCGGATGTGTCGGCGAAGCCCAGCGTATCGGGCGCGATGGTGAGGCGGAGTTCGGCGGGGGGCAGCTTCGAGATAGGCATTTTTAATTACTGGGATGCGGTGGATTCCGCCAATTGTAACTCGATAAAAGCAGTTGAAACTTGCAGGAGCGGGTGCTGCGTGTGTTGTTGGGGGCTACAACCACGGCGTACCCCTTGCGGGTGGCTCTTTCAAAGGGTGAGTGCAGTTGCAGGCTGGGTTAACGGTTTTTCGCTTAACCCAAAATCAAAACCGCCGGGGGTTGCCCGGCAGCAAGCTGCATTCTTTTGCTTCGCCAAAATAAAGCAGCCAAAGACAACGAAGTTGCAGTGTAGGCTCACATGCGCAGCATGTTATGCCGGAACTAAAAGGCGACCCCTGTTTGCCGCCCCTGCGGGGTACCCTCGATCAGATGCAAACAAGCGGTGGGCTTGGGCGAGCACTGATGAAACAACTAGCCATTCGACTAAGCTGGCAAACGACGCCAGCCAAGTCGCTGGTTACGTTTGAGCACGTGGCCGCGCAGCGGATCGTGCGAGTTGCGCAATCGGGGGGCACTATACTTCCGTAAGGAACTCGTTTCCCAAATGAAGCTACGCATGCAACTATGAATTCAATCCAAGGGAAGACAACGACATAACCTAGCGCTATGGCTAAGGTGCCATAAGCAAACAAGAAATCCCCATCGATTACGCAAGAAATATCAGACTTGGCGAACATAAAGAATTTTGAAGGATACATGTGCAAAATATTGGATGATTCTATGACAGGCACGATACTGCTTCATCTTCCCGTGCAATATTCACCTCACCTGCCTGCCGAGTATTCACAGATCCAATTATCCTGCCGTTCAAAATCAGAGTACCGCCATGTCTACTACTGCCAGCCATACCGTTTTATATAATATCCCTTCATGGCCTGGGTTAACGCCATATAACTGAGCAGGATGACGAGTAGCCAGGGGAAGAACATCAATGGCAACGCCTCAAGCTTGAAGTAATAAGCTAACCCGTACATTGGCAGGAAGATGCCCGCCGCCATCACAAGCGAAGTCATCAGCAGTAATGCGATCGACGCGCGGCTTTGAATGAAGGCAATCTTCTGGGTGCGGATCATGTGCACGATCAGGGTCTGCGACAACAGCCCTTCGATAAACCAGCCAGACTGGAAAAGCGACTGGTGTTCGGGAGAATTGGCCTTGAATACGAACCACATCAGGCAAAAGGTCGTGATGTCAAAGATCGAACTGATGGGGCCGAAATAAACCATGAAGCGTCCAAGGTCTTCGGGCTTCCAACGTTGCGGCAATTTCATCTGCTCCGCATCCACGTTGTCCCATGGAATGGCGATCTGCGATATGTCATATAGCAGGTTTTGCGTCAGCAGCTGCAGCGGCAGCATCGGCAGGAAGGGCAGAAAGGCGCTTGCCACCAGCACCGAGAACACGTTGCCGAAGTTGGAGCTGGCTGCCATCTTGATGTACTTGAGCATGTTGGCAAAGGTTTTGCGGCCCTCCAGCACGCCTTCTTCCAGTACCATCAGGCTCTTTTCCAGCAGGATGATGTCGGCGGCCTCTTTGGCGATATCCACTGCGGTATCCACCGAAATACCGATGTCCGCGGCACGCAGCGCGGGGGCATCGTTAATGCCGTCACCCATGAAGCCAACAATGTGTCCATTGTTGCGCAGGGCACGCACGATACGTTCCTTGTGCATCGGAGTCAGCTTGGCAAATACATTCGATGTTTCGACCGCCTGAGCCAGTTGCCCCTCATCCATTGATTCAATGTCCGCACCGCGTACCAACCCCGTTATCTTCAAACCAACCTGGTTACAAATTTTTGTTGTGACCAGTTCGTTGTCGCCCGTCAATACCTTGACGGCTATGCCGTGTTCCCGCAGCGCATTGAGCGCGGGTTCGGTGGTTTCCTTGGGCGGATCGAGAAAGGCGATGTAGCCGATCAGGCTCAGTCCTGATTCGTCGGCTACGCTATATATTTCCTTATCCGGCGTCATTTCTTTCGCCGCCACCGCGACCACCCGCAACCCTTCCTCGTTGAGTGAAGCGGTCACATTCTGCATTCTCGCAAGCAGTTCAGGGGTAAGAGACTGTACTGCCTCGCCATGCTGGACGCGGGTGCAGACCGACAGAATTTCTTCCACTGCGCCTTTGCAGACCAGCAAGTGATGGGTATCCTTTTCGGCAACCACAACCGACATGCGGCGACGCTGGAAATCGAACGGAACCTCATCCACTTTGCGAAAGTTGGCAGCAGGGTTGAGTTCGGAATGCACATCGGCATGCTCCAGCACGGCAACGTCCAGCAGATTCTTCAGCCCGGTCTGGTAATAGCTGTTCAGGTAGGCATATTCCAGCACCTGCTCGGATTCTTCGCCGAACACGTCGGTGTGGCGTTCCAGAAAAATCTTGTCCTGGGTCAGCGTGCCTGTCTTGTCGGTGCACAGCACATCCATCGCACCGAAGTTCTGGATGGCGTCCAAGCGCTTTACGATGACCTTCTTGCGCGACAGAGACACCGCGCCCTTGGCCAGCGTGGTGGTCACGATCATCGGCAGCATTTCCGGGGTCAGACCTATTGCGACGGACACAGCAAAGAGAAAGGCTTCCAGCCAGTCGCCCTTGGTGAAGCCATTGATGAGAAACACGACCGGTGTCATCACCATCATGAAACGCATCATCAGCCAGCTCACCTTGTTGACCCCGGCCTGGAATGCGGTTGGTGCGCGATTGGTTGCCGTGACCCGTGCTGCCAGCGTACCGAAATAGGTGCGATTCCCGGTCGTGACAACAATGGCGCGGCCGGTGCCACTGACCACGTTGGTGCCCATGAAGCCGATGTTATCAAACTCGATCGGATTGCTGGTCGAGCCATGCCGGTTGAGGGAAAATTTTTCCACCGGCATCGATTCTCCCGTCATGGCAGACTGGCTGATGAACAAGTCCTTGGAAGACAGTATGCGCACGTCGGCGGGGATCATGTCGCCGGCCGAGAGCTGTATCAAGTCGCCGGGCACCAGCAGCTTGATCGGCAACTCCACGCGTTTGGCGTCTTTCGTATGTATCCTCACACCGAAATACTTGATTGCATCGGGCGCGGCATTTTCAGAGGGGTCACGCCGTATGACCGTGGCGGTGTTGCTGACCATTTCGCTAAGCTTGTCGGCGGCTTTGTTGGAGCGGGCTTCCTGAATAAAGCGCAGCATGGTCGAGATTACAACCATCGTCGAAATGACGAGGCTTCCGATATGATCATCGGTGTAATAGGAAATGACGGCCAGCAGGCTGAGCAGCAGGTTGAACGGATTCTTGTAGCAATACCAGAGATGCGTCCACCAGCGGGGCGGCTTCTCCTGAGCAATTTCATTCAGCCCGATGCGATCACGGATAAATTCCGCCTCGGTTTCGGTTAAGCCGTCTGTATGGCTGTCCAATTCCTTCAGCAGTTCATCGGGATCGTTATTGGCTGCAGCAACCAGTTTTTGTACCAGTGAAGAGGGAATATCCCCAGTGTTCCTCGGTACCTTGACCAGATCAAGGAACGCAAAGCGGCGGAAATGTCGGCTCAAGCCGCGCGTACGCACGAATCCGATGAAATATTCTTTCAGAAAATTGATTTGCATCTGATCACACTCACAAATATGTTGCTAAAACTCCGCATGCCCACAAACTCCAAAAATCGAGACCGGCCCCCGGTCCCGGTTATATGCAGGATTAATGACGTACCGATAGTCCAGAGTGAGCATCAAATGATCAACCGCATGCACGGAATATGAATAGCAGGTTGCGATGATCTTCTCCGAACCATAATGGGGAAGCTGTACTGCAAGCGTTCTGAGGTGTTCAGCTTGTCGCAGCACGTTACATTCTGTCGTTGAATAAAAAATTATTGAGATGATACTAAAATCTGATGACGGAAATGTTGCTATCTGCGAACGTCCGGCGTATGGCATGCAGCTGCCTGTCGAGGCTTGTAATAGCCTACCGGAAAGCTGCACTTGGCGCTTTGGATTCTGCCCGCGCGGTCGTTTTGTTTGGTGGGCAACAGGTTGCCCACCTGTTTTTCGGTTTTAGTTTCTGCTTTCTATCCCCTGAGCGCCGCCGAGTGGCGGAGGCTGGTCGGGGGTAGTCGGCGAGGACTGGTGAAACAACTAGCCATTCGACTAAGCTGGCAAACAACGCCAGCCAAGTCGCTGGTTATGTTTGAGCGCGTAGCGCGAGTTCCGCAACCGCCTGGCCGGTCGAGCAACCCAGGGAACCGCGAAGCGGCGGCAAACCCGGGAGCGATTTCTTTGGGTTACCTTTCTTGGCAAGACAAGAAAGGTAACTGGCGTGCGGGGCCACACCCCGCGACTTTTCTTTTGGTTATTTTTGGCTCCGACATAACCTGAAGGTTAGTCTACGCCGCAACTACGTTGTCTTGGCAGGACAGGAAAAGTGACTGATGAAACTACTAGCCATCTGACTAACCCGGCAAGCGACGCCGGGTAAGTCATTGGTTATAGCTGCCGGGCTGCCCCAGGCGGTTTTGGTGTCGGGTTGCGCGTTGCAATCGATCCAACTTACTTCTTCGCGCCCATCGCCAGCGCGCGCAACCTGCCTTGTTCCAGCTCCGCCGCATCCGGCTCGATCAGCCAGCCGTGCAGGTTGTCCATCACCAGATCGGTCAGCGCGTGCATCCAGTCGTTGCGTTCGTTGAGGCAGGGGATGTAGTGGTATTCGCCGCCTCCGGCGCGCCGGAAATCATTCTTGCCTTCCATCGCGATTTCTTCCAGCGTTTCCAGGCAATCGGCGACGAAGCCGGGGCAGACCACGTCCACGCGTTTGGTTTTTTGCTTGCCGAGTTCGACCAGTGTGGCGGTGGTATAGGGCTTGATCCATTCCGCCTTGCCAAAGCGCGACTGGAAGCTGACCGTGTATTGTTCTTGCTTGAGGCCAAGTTCCTGTGCCAGCAGGCGTCCGGTCTTGTGGCATTCGCAGTGGTAAAAGTCGCCTTTGTCCAGGGTGTATTGGGGTACGCCGTGGAAGCTCATTACCAGTTTTTCCGGGCGGCCGTTTTTCATCCAGTAGTCATTGATGTTGCCGGCCAATGCCTTGATGTAGCCGGGGTGGTCGTGAAAACTCCGGATCGTTCGTATTGCCGGCATGCTGCGCATTTTCTGCATCGCGCCGAAGACCAGATCAAACACGGTGGCGGTGGAACTGGCCGCGTATTGCGGATACATCGGCACGACCAGGATGCGCCGGCAATTCTGTTCCCTGAGTTTCTGCATCGCACCGGCAATGGACGGTTTGCCGTAACTCATCGCGTAATCCACCACGAACGGCGCTCTGGTGCGCTGGCTCAGGTAGCCTTGCAACAGCGCAGTCTGCTTTGCGGTGTGGACGCGCAACGGGGATCCTTCCGGCATCCAGATCAATGCATACTTCGCGGCGGATTTTTTCGGGCGGATGTTGAGGATGATGCCATTGAGGATCAGCCACCATATCGCCCTGGGTATTTCCACCACGCGCGGATCGCTGAGGAATTCTTTCAGGTAGGGACGAACCGCACTGGCTGTCGGCGCATCGGGCGTGCCGAGGTTGACCAGCAGGATGCCGGTCTTGGCCGGTGTGCCGTGCGCAAATGAAGGTTCAGTCTGGTAGCTCATTGATACGCTTCCTTGAAGTTGCCGGGTCTAATGCTGGGAAAGCGCGTTGCCGAGCAGGCGCGCGGTGATGTCCACGATCGGAATGACGCGCTCATAGTCCATGCGTTTCGGGCCGACCACGGCGAGCGTGCCGACGACCCGTCCATCCGCGGAGTACGGGGCGGTGATCACGCTGCACTCGTCCAGCGAGGCCAGCCCGGATTCGCTGCCGACAAAAATATGGATACCCTGTCCGTGGCGGCCCGCTTCGAGCAGTTGCAGCAGCTCGGTTTTTTTCTCGAACAGGCTGAACAGTCCGCGCAGGCGGTTCATGTCTGCGGACAGGTCCTCGACATCCAGCAGATTGTGTTCGCCGCTGATGACATAGTCCCCGGCCTGTTTTGCCTCTGCCGCATCGCCCACGGCCAGTGCCGCGGCCATCAGCGCGCTCATGTCCTGGTGCAGTTGCTGCAATTCGCCGCGCAGCCGGTCGCGGATCTGCGAAAAGCTGCAACCGATATAGTTCTGGTTGAGGAAATTGCCCGCCTCGGTGAGTTGCGATTGGGTGTAATCGCGTTCCAGCGACAGCACGCGGTTCTCGACCTCGCCGTCCGGCATCACGATGATCAGCAGCACCCGTTTTTCACCCAGGCGCAGAAATTCGATCTGGCGCACCGTGATCGCGCTGCGTTTCACCGTGGCGACCACGCCCGCGAAGTGCGTCAGTTCGGAGAGTATGTTCGAGGCTTGCGCGATCAGCCGCGACGGGTTGTCAGGCTGCAATTTGTATTCCATCTGGCGCACGTGCTCGCTGTCCAGGGGTTTGGTGGTCAACATGGTGTCGATAAACAAGCGATAGGCCAAAGCAGTCGGGATACGGCCCGCCGAAGTGTGCGGGCTGCTGACCAGACCGATGTCTTCCAGTTCGGACATCACGTTGCGGATGGTTGCCGAGCTGACCTCCAGCCCGGAATGCTGGAGCAGTGCGCGCGAACCGACCGGTTGGCCGTCGCTGATGTAGCGTGCCACCAGGGTTTTGAGCAGTATTTGGGCGCGTTCGTTGAGCATGGGCGGATTCTACCATTGGCAGCGCGATGCTCAACCCGTCTTTGCGGCTACAGTGGGGATGACTATTGGGCGGTACCGGTATGGGTACATCACTCAGGCGGGCATTTCCGACCAAAACTAGCACAAAATTACGTATTGGTGTGCGCGATATGTTTTTTTTAAAATTGAACTTTGGGTATTTGCGGCTATCAAGGAAGCCCCACTTACAGAAGGGAGTTATGGATGTTGCGCACAATTTTTTCATTTGGCCTGGCAATCGGATTCTGCAGCCTGGCCGTAAACACGGCTTACGCGGAAACCCCAGGCGACATACTGGCGGCTCTAAAAATAGAGGCATCGTCCACGCCGGGCTTTCAGGGATTCTCGGCCGCGCGCGGAAAGAGTTTCTACCGCAACAAGGAAAAACATGATCTGAGTTGTTCTTCCTGCCATACCGACAATCCCGCGGCAGAGGGCAAACATGCCGAGACCGGCAAGCTCATCAAGCCGTTTGCTCCGGCTGCCAATCCGGAGCGGTTCACCGACATGAAAAAAGTAAACAAATGGTTCAGGCGCAATTGCAACGATGTGCTCGACCGGGAATGCACCGCGCAGGAAAAGGGCGACCTGCTCACCTACCTGCTTACCGTAACGAAATAGGGACTCATGATGATCAATACAAGAAAGTTTTCCCGTGCGCTCGCCATGGGCGTGATGGTGATGGTGGCAATGATGTATGTTGCCCACGTTTCAAATGCCCGTGCTGACGATGACGATGACGAAGACACCGGGCACCGGCCGGCGATCGTTGATGCAAAATGGGCCTCGGAATGCAGCGCCTGCCACGTGGCCTATCCGGCACGCTACCTTCCCGCCGACTCATGGCGCGCGATCATGGCCGGGCTGGACAAACATTTCGGCAGCAACGCCAGTCTCGATCCCGCAACCGCGAGGGAAATAACGGCTTATCTGGAAAAGAATGCCAGCACCAGAAGGCATCATGCGGGCAAACCGGTGTTGCGCATCACCGAAACCCGCTGGTGGAGGTCGGAGCACCGGGAAATCGCCGCGCGCCACTGGAAAAACCCCAAGGTCAAGAGCCGCGCAGATTGCGAAGCATGCCATACCACCGCTGATAAGGGAGATTTCAGCGAACGGCATGTCAAATTTCCCCGTTAGAAAGCACACACCATGACTCAACGTATCCTGGTCTGGGACGTACCCACGCGGGTTTTTCACTGGCTGCAGGCGCTGGCTTTCGGCGGCGCGTACCTGCTGGCATTTTCGGAGCGTTTTCGCGATTATCATGATACGTTCGGCTATATCCTGCTGGGTTTGCTGGTGTTCAGGTTGTTGTGGGGTTTTGTCGGCACCGGCTATGCGCGGTTCAGTTCATTCCTGTTCAACCCGCGTGAAACCGTGGCCTATATGCGTTCGATGTTCAAAGGCAAGCCGGGTCATTATCTGGGTCACAATCCGGTCGGAAGTTTGTCAGTGTGGCTGCTGATGGGGCTGGGATTGTTTATTTGCGTGACCGGGGCGATGTCGCTGCAGGATAATGCGAGTGACCAGGTTATTTATCTGCACGGGCTGGCGACAAAATTCATGCTGGGTGTGATTTTCCTGCACTTGGCCGGCGTGTTGCTGAGCAGCATCCTGCATCGCGAAAACCTGGTGCGTTCGATGGTTACCGGATACAAATCCGCACGGACGGGGGAAGGTATTCGGCATGCCTATCCCTGGGTGGGGATGCTGATGGTGTTGGCTGTTGTGATATTCTGGTTCACCTATGCGCACAAACCGCTTGGATAATACCGGCATGTAAGCCGGATGGTTTGTGCCAGGGAGAACAACCAGCTTTAAAGGGGGATGGATGGAATACAGCATCAAGGTTGTCATTGCGGTTGCCGGGATATGTCTTGCGATCTTTTCAGGGGGGGTGTACGCGGATACCGCGGCTGGAAATGCTGTGCTGCCGCCGGCCGCCGGTTTTTATTCCAATAATGCCCAGTTTTTGCGATCTGGCCAGTTGAATTCATCGAGCTATTTGCTGGCTGCGAATGATGGCAATCCCGCCCAGAGCCAGGCCGGCGTGACGCCGGATGCGCAGGCAATGAAATTCGAACCGCCGCTGATCTCGGAAAGAAAAGTGCACCAATATCTGGGTTTGGGGACCGTGCTGTTCGCAGGATTGACGATGCTCGCCGCACCGGGAGAATCAGAAGGTGCGGTACAGACTGCGCCGAGACAGACATCGGGTACCACCCACACCCGGCTGGCCCGCACTACCGCAGCCCTTGCCGCCGCCACGGTGATAACCGGGCTGCTGTTTCACTGGAATGACTTCCACCTGGATGACGGTTTCTCCGACCCGGACAATCAGCATGTAATGCTGGCTGGTACGGGTGCAATGCTGATGCTGTATGCGGTAAACAAGTCGGCAAAATCCTCGGTGCCAACCAGTCATGCGGGCATCGCCGAACTTGGCGCGGCGTTGATGCTGGTCGGTATCAAATTGACCTGGTAACGGGGGCGCGATGATGCATAGAAAATGGAAAATCACCGCATTGCTGGCGCTTGTTCTGTCGATGGGCTGCGGCGGTGCAGGTGCTGCAGAATTCTCACTGAATAATAATGACTTCCTGAACTGGTTGTTTGATTTTCAGCGCACCAACGGCGTGAAACCGGTTACCGACAAGCAATACCAGGAAGAGTGCGGTGCGTGCCACTTTGCCTATCAGCCCGGGTTGTTGCCGGCAAAATCCTGGGAGGCGCTGCTGACTGACCGGGCATTGCGCGATCATTTCGGGGTCAACGCCGAGCTCGATGACGATACGCTGAAAGTTATCCGCGATTACGCAATCAGCAATTCAGCGGAAAAGTCATGGTACAAACGGTCGCGCAAGATCGCGGCTGCCACCGAGCACGGCCCGACGCCGCTGCGTATCACCGGGCTGCGCTATATTGTCCGCACCCATCACGATATTCCGGAAAAAATGATCACGGGCAACAAGGATGTGAAGTCGCTGAGCTTCTGCGACAAGTGCCACACCCAGGCCGCGAAGGGCATCTATGACGCGGATACCGTGAATATCCCGCACTATCCGAACTGGGATGGCTGGTTCAACAAGCCGTAGTCCGTTCCGTAACGCCACCGGCAGTCGGCTATCCTGACGGTTCATCGCTTTTTAATTTTCGATCCGCACGCCGCCAGATACAGCAACACACAAGGACTGGCAAAGGATGAGGCAGGAATGTACCGGGCATAGTGGGCCCGATACAACGGAAGTTATAACGCATCAGATGGCTATGGGCCTGCCGCCGAAATTGAATTTATTGCTGATGCTCCGAATATGAGTGATTCCAGCCATTTTTATCGCGACCTGCCGGTGCTCGAGTCATTCCTGGATGCGGTCGAGGTCGGGCGGCATGTGTCTGTTCCCGGGGACTGGTGGGTCGTGATTGCCGATGTGGCCGGCTCGACAAAAGCCATCCAGGACGGGGATTACAAGAAGGTCAATACCGTCGGTGTGGCCTGTATCGCGGCCGTGGTCAATGTGGACCGCAGCATCGATATCCCGTTTGCATTCGGCGGTGACGGCGCAACTTTTGCCGTTCCGGACAGGTTCCTGGCACGCATCATCCCTGCCTTGCGCGGTGCGCAAAAACTGTCACGCCTCGGTTTTGGTCTTGATCTGCGTGTGGGCCTGGTGCGGGTTAGTGATCTGGCGCGGCAGGATTTCTGGGTGGATCTGGCAAAAGTTCGCGTTTCTCCCCACATGACGCAGTCGGCCCTGTCCGGACGCGGCTGGAGCGAAGCAGAAAGACGCGTCAAGACACCGGGTGCCGAGGGTGTCCTGATGGTGCGGGAAGATGAAGGTCCGGCTGAAGCGAATTTTGAAGGTTTCGAATGCCGCTGGAAGAATGTTCCCAACTTCAACGGGCACAAACTTTCCCTGCTGGTGAGCGCGATGTCGGGTGAACCCAGCGTCAATCACGATATTTATCAGGCTGTCTCGGAGAAAATCCATGCCATCTACGGAGAGGTGGAAAGCTATCACCCTTTAAGGCCCGATCGCATGCGCATGGCCTTGAGTCCGCGGTCATTAAGCCATGAGTGGCGTGTCAGGAGCGGAAATTTGTCCTGGATTAAACGGTTGGGTTATTTCGTTAATATGCTGTTTCTGAATCTGGCGGGCATGTATCTGTTCATGCGCAACATCGATACCGGGAAAGTGGAATGGAGCCACTACCGCAACGACATGGTCGACAATAGCGACTTCCGCAAGTTTGACGGCGTGTTGCGCATGGTCATGGATGGAAATGACACACAGGCTGCGGAACTGGAACAATATCTTCAGTCACAATTCCTTGCCGGCCGGCTGGTGTACGGAATGTATAAATCGCGGGCGGCGCTGGTGACTTGCCTGGTGCAATCCTACAACGGCAATCATATGCATTTCGTGGATGGCAGCGATGGGGGTTATGCGCTGGCTGCACAAGGACTCAAGCAACAACTGAAATCATTGCGGACAAAAAATACCATCGCCGATACGGCGGTTTCACCGCCCCGGTTACCCTGATGATAATCGGGGGCATGCCACCCGCCTTGGCGTCCGGTACTCATGGTTTGCTGACTAACGCAGCCAGTTCCAGTTCGCTGAATCCCGCCGCGCGCCGCGCTTCCAGATTGAACGGACCGCGCATTACCGGTGCCCGGTATTCCGCGGCGAGGCGCGCATAGGTTGCGACCGGTTCCAGGCCGCGTTGCTCGCACAGCCAGTTGTACCAGCGGTTGCCGATCGCGACATGGCCGATCTCGTCGCGCAGGATGATATCCAGTATCTTTGCGGCGGCCAGATCTCCGGCCTGCGCAAGCTTGGCGCGAACCTGCGGCGTGGCATCCAGCCCGCGCGCTTCCATGGTGCGCGGCACCAGCGCGATGCGCGCGAGGATGTCGTGTTGCGTTTTCGCGGCCATCTCCCACAGGCTGTTGTGCGCGGGGAAATCACCGTACGCGTATCCCAGGCTTTGCAAGTGCCCGCACAGCAGCGAGAAATGCAGGGCCTCTTCATCCGCAACTTTCAACCAGTCGGCGTAATACTCGTGCGGCATATCGGCGAACCGCCAGACGGCATCCAGCGCCAGGTTGATCGCATTGAACTCGATATGCGCCAGCGCGTGTATCAATATGGCGCGGCCTTCCGGCGTGATCATCAAGCGGCGCCTGACCGACAGCGGCGACACCAGCTCCGGCTTGTCCGGCCTGCCGGGTATGGGCAGTTGAGATGTCAACAGGGTAGAGGCATCCAGGTCGATTTCACCCGCTCCCCACGATTTTGCCAGCCGACGCACGCCTTCGGCCTTGCGTAGCGCATCGCATTCGCCCAGCCAGAACAGTGCCGCATTCCGCAACGCTGGAGCGGGGTGCAATTGTGCCGGGGGTGTGGTCTCGCGATTCGGGGATGAAATTTTCACGGTATATGTCGGCTCTGCGTCAATCGGAATAGACAGACAAGTTTATACCACCCACTGACGGACTTATCGTTGCCTGGGCGATATAATGCATACCGATTGTCATCCATCCCCACTTGAGCACCATGATCCGTTTGCGAATAATTACCTTTGCCGGTTTGCTTGCCGCAATCCAGTTTGCCGGCTCGACCGCCGGCGCAGCCGAGTCCGCCGGAATGATCAGGCAGTCCAAAGCCGGCGGCGACCCGGTCGCGGGCAAGACCGAATCCGGCTTTTGTCAGGGTTGCCATGGCGTGCAAGGCATCAGTTTCGTGGATTTGATACCCAATCTCGCCGGCCAATCTGCGCCGTATACCGCAAAGCAGCTGCGCGATTTTCAGTCCGGTGCGCGCACTCACCAGATCATGAGCGCATTATCGAACTCGATCAGTGCAACCGAGGTGGCCGATATCTCGGCCTATTTTGCCGGCATGAACAAGATGCAGGGGGACGGAAGCGGAGACAATCCGGTCGCGGAGAAATTATTCCGCAATGGTGACCCGGCCAGGGATATTCCGGCATGCGCAAGTTGCCACGGGTTAAACGGCAAGGAACCGGTCAGCGCGACCTACCCGGTGATCGGCGGTCAGCACGGGGAATACCTGCGGGTCCAACTGTTCCACTTTCGCGGCGGCGAGCGCAGCAACAGCCCGGACGGCATGATGAGCCGGGCTGCAAAAAACCTGACCAATGCCGAGATCGGATCGTTGTCGGATTATCTCTCGGGTTTATAACTTGCCCGGTTTATAGCCTGGCAGGCTGGCCGAATCGTACTTCGATCGGGCCGGCTAAAAGGGCGGCAACACGAATTCCTGTTCGCGGAACAGGCGCAGGCAGGTATCGACGACGTCAGGGTCATAAGCACTACCGCGGCCGCGCTCCAGTTCAGCCAGTGCCTTGTCGATGCCCAGTCCGGGCCGGTAGGGGCGATGCGAGGCCATCGCCTCGACCACGTCGGCCACCGCCATGATGCGCGACTCCAGCAAAATCTCGTCGCCCTTCAGCCCGTTCGGATAGCCGCTGCCATCCAGGCGCTCGTGGTGTTGCAGCGCGATGGTTGCAACCGGCCACGGAAATTCCACTTGCTTTAACACGTCAAAGCTGGCCTGTGCATGTCCCTGCACCAGTGCGTATTCGGTTGCATTGAGCCGGCCGGGTTTGACCAGTATCTCTGACGGGATGCTGATCTTGCCGATATCGTGCAGGAAACCCGCGACCTTGATCCCTTCAATGCGCTGCTCGTCCAGGCCCAGTTCGGTGGCGATGGCCACGGCGATCTCGGAAACCCGCCGTTCGTGACCGGCGGTGTAGGGGTCGCGCATCTCGGACAAGCTGGTCGCCATTTGCACCGTGCTCAGGAACGTGGTGTTGAGCTGGGTAACGTAGTTACGGATGCGTTCCTCGTCGCGTATCTTTTCGGAGATGTCCTGTATCAGGCCGATGATCGCGGGACGTCCATGATAGGTGGCAAGGTTTGCGTTCGCGCCTACCGTGACGGAAATGCCATCCTTGTGTATCACGGAAAAATCCAGTGCGATGCTGGCTTGCTCTTTTTCAAAGAGCTTGCGCATGACCTCTGCAAGCTTGCTGCGATCGGCCTCGGCGACAAAAGATAACGGGTCCTGGTTGATCAGATCGTCTGCGGAATTCTGCCCAAGAATCCCGGCTGCACGCGGATTTGCATAGACGAGCTTGCCATCCTGGATGATATAGATGCCGGCGAGCGACTGCTCGACCAGGCCGCGGAAGCGTTGTTCCGAATCGGCCAGCTCCTGCGCCGCTTTCCTGCTTTCGGTGATATCGCGGAAATACGCGACACGCCCGTAATATTTTCCATCCCCCCCGATGATCGAGTCGGTATACCGGTCGATGATCCGCCCGTCTTTCAGTCTGACTTCCTCGCGGCTCTTCACTTCCGGGTGAGCGAACAGATATTGGATTCGGGCGACAAATGCTTCCGTATCCTCGGCCTGAGCCGCAACGGATTTAAGCACCGGCGCATCCACGCGTGCGCTGACAAGTTCCGGTGGGAGCTGCCACATTTCGATGAAATTCTGGTTGTAGGAAAGGATGTTTCCGTTCTCGTTGACGATCAGGATCGCATCAAGCGAGGTTTCCAGCTGTGTTTCGAGTATCGTGTTCTTGAGTATTATTTCCTGCTCCGCCTGCTTGAGCCTGGTGATGTCCTGGAAAGTTCCTCTCAAACTGACGACTTTGTCCCCTTCCTTGTCGGCCACGGCTATGGTCCTGACCCATTTGTGATTGCCTTTGGCGGTAATGATCTCCAGTTCCAGGTCGTAGGGCGTGCCGTTGGCAATGGCTGCCGCGATTGCCGCCTCGATCTTGTGTCTGGATTCGCCCTGATAAAACTCGAGTCCGATATCACGGCTGGTATGCGCTTCAGGGTCCATGTCATGAATCCGCGCCACCTCCTTTGTCCAGGTTCCTTCGCCCGTCCGGGTGTCGAATTCCCAGCCGCCTACCGTTGCTATTCTGCCCACCTCATTGAGCAGCCCCTCGTTTTTCTTCAGCAACGCCTCGGCTTTTTTGCGCTCGGTTTCGCGCTCGAAATTATCCAGCGCAAAACTGATGTCCGTTGCCATTTCTGTCAACAGCTCGCATGCTTCATCGTCGAATGCATTGACTGTGCTCGAATAGAAGTTGATGTTGCCGATGGGCTTGCCGTTCAGTCGCAGTGGCAGTACGGCCAGGCTCTTCACGCCGAATTGCATGCCCCGATCCCGCCATGGAGCAAGGTTCGAATCCTGTTCATAGTCCTGGCACCAGTAAGGGCGGTTTTCGCGTATCGCGATGCCGACCGGTCCGCGCCCGGCCGTTTCATTCTCATTCACTGAAATATGAATCCCGTCCAGAAGTTCCGTGATATCGCCGTAAGAGGCAACCGGCCTGACCTGTTGGTCGGTCTTGTCCACCATGCCGATCCAGACCATCTTCATGCCGCCGAAGCGGACCGCGTCATGGCAGATTTGCGCGAACAGCTCTTCCGCGCTGGTACAACGCACGATGGCCTTGTTGCACTGGCTCAATGAGGCGTAGAGCTGGGTCAGCCGATGGATTTTTGCTTCGGCAGTCTTGCGTGTGGTGATGTCGCGCGCTGCGACCACCGATCCGACGATCATGCCGTTCCGATCGCGGATCGGCGCAAAATTGTAACTCCCGATCCAGGTTTCTCCGCTATCCTTCCGCTTCAGGGTAAATTCGGCATTGGTCGCTCTTTCGCCCCGCAACGCCCGTGGCACTGCCCACTGCGCCTTTGGTAACAGTTCGCCGTCGGGTGAATATTTTTCCAGTATCTGGTAATACCCATCCAGTGATTTCGGGCATGCCTCCTTGTTTTTTAATTTGTGGAAAGCAGCGCAAGCATCGTTGAATTGGATCAATCGGCCATCGGTGTCAGTAATGAACACGGCATCGCTCATGCTGTCCAGAGCAGCATCCAGATTTGCCTTGCTGGCCAGCAGTTCTGCTTCCGCCTGCTTGCGTTCGGTGATGTTCTCCTTTACCGCCAGAAAGTGCGTCATTCGTCCATCGGGCTGGAACACCGGCGAGATGATCGCCGACTCGATGTATTCGCTGCCGTCCTTGCGCCGGTTGATGAATTCGCCTTTCCAGGTTTTTCCGCTCGTCAGGTGCGACCACAGTTCGTCATAAGTCGCCTTCGGTGTCTTGCCGGAATGCAGCAGGCGCGGGTTATTGCCGAGGAATTCATCAAGGCTGTAGCCGCTTTCGCGGACAAAGGCCGGATTGGCGTACTCGATATTCGCATTGAGGTCGGTGATCACGATCGAGCTCGGGCTTTGTTCCACCGCCTGCTTCAGCTTCAGAACCGATTGCTCGGCGCGTTTGCGCTCGGTGATGTCCTCGGAAAAAATCACGATGCCGCCGGTTTTGCCGGCATTTGTCGTCCATGGCCTGATCTCCCATTTCAGCCAGGTGGTGGTTCCATCCGCCATTTCGAAACGGTCCTCGTCGCTGCTCAATACCTCGCCCTTCATCGCGCGGGCATGCAGCGCTTTCCAGCGTTCCGGAATTTGCGGGAAAACCTCGTAGTGGGATCGACCCAGGATTTCAATCCCGTCCAGCCGATAATCCTTGATCCAGCGTTTGCTGAAGCCCAGATAGCGCATCTCGCGGTCGAACATTGCGATCGCGGCAGGTGCATGCTCGATGAACAGCCGCAGCAATTCGTTGTTTTCCCTGAGCGACGCCGACGAGCGGGCCAGCAATGCGATTTGCTGCATGCGCTGTTGCTGGCGCAGGAAAATCAGCAGCAACACCAGGATAATGAAAACCGCAGCGGCGCCGACCCCGCTGACCCAGTACAGCAGGTACCTTACCGGCTGCAGGACCTCGCTTTGGTCCTGCTTGGCAATCAGTTGCCAGCTCGTTCCCGCGACCGGCCGGTAGGCTGCCAGTACCGGTATTCCGCGGTAATCCGTTCCCGATGTTGTTCCGGGTTTGTTGGCGCGGATGGCGATGGCGGCGGGCAGGTCCGGATTCGCCAGCTTGCCGTAAATGGTTAGAGCGGATTTCTTGTGAAAGCGCAAATCGTTGAGGAACTGCACATCATTGCCAGCGGATCGCACCAGCAGGGTTTCGCCGCTGCTGCTTTTCCCCGGCCAGGTCTGTATCAATGGATAAAGAAAATTGCCCGGCAGGGTACGCAGCACGGCAAGGCCGACCGTGCGTTTGCCGTGCAGTCCGGTCGCGATGATGGGCACGAACCAGTCCAGGTGGATGTGGGCGTTGCCCGGCTGATATTGGTACAGGTCGCTGAATATGACCCTGCCTTCGCTCAGCGCCTGGCGCATCAGGTTCTCTGGAGGTTTGTCCGTGTCGCTGCCCAGTGCGGACAGCAAACGGCCATCGGGGGCGAATATCAGAATGGTGTCAAAACCATGGTTGGTCTGCATCGACCTGAGCTCGGCGGAGATGGCACGGTCCGGTATGGCTTTGGGCGCGCTTGACTGGAAAGCTTCCAACAGTGCGGCGAATCCCGTGTTCTCAGCCAGTCCCTGTGCATTGCTGCCGCGCTCGGCCAGCCACTGTTCGATCTGGTGCCCCTTGAGTTCTGCAATCGCAGCCAGATTGTTATATACGCTATCTTCTCTTGCCGGAACGCGCAGCTCGTAGATGGTCAGTTCCATCGCGGGCACGACCAGGACCAGCAGGATCAGCATCGGTATCAATAGCCGTATGTTCGGTTTCGCAATGTCGCTGACCGAAACCGGTGTTGCGCGTCCCAATGATTCATTCCATCCGTTCAGCAGTAGATAAAGCAGGATGCTGGTGGCGACCACGAATGCCAGCCCCTTGGCGAGTTCGATGTGGTTTTGCAGCAGCGGGTCAACGACGGTATGCGTGAGTAGGTAGCTTGAAAACAAGATCCACAGCGACGCCACGGCGGCGTATAGCAAAGCGATGCCGGCGGGTGTATGCCGGAAAGTTTTGAGGCGGTTGCGGAATGATATTGACTTCATCCAGTTGCCTTTGCTCGGTGTGCCGGTTTATCTTCAGGTCCAGCAATCAGATTGTCCAACTGACTGGTGGTTAAGCAGACTGGTGGTTAATCAAATCAAGCACGGTAAAATATTATGACCACATCATTAATATGCCGCAACAGTAATATCCTGCAACAATATGAAAACAATGCAAAAGAAAGATAGGGGCTTGTTTGAGGCAGCCTTGCCGGTCATTTCATCGATATGGCATAAGGTTGACACGCGGCACTGTCCCGGCGGGGCGCAGAGTACATGCGCAAATGGATAAACGCCGCACCCGTCTGGCACTGCTTTGTCATTGCATGGGCGATGTGGTTTAATCGCTGCCATGAAATTCCCCTTCAAGAATGTCGCGCTGATCGGCAAACACAATGCTCCTGAAATCGGGGCGCCATTGTCGGGTTTGGCCGCGTTTCTGACGTCCAGGGGGCTGACCGTGGTGGTGGACAGCCTGACGGCCGGGCATCTCAAAGACAGCCCCTATCAGGCGATGACCCTGGACGAGATGGGGCGGGCGGTGGACCTGGCGATCGTGCTGGGCGGGGACGGCACCATGCTGAATATCGCGCGCACCTTGTCACCGTGCAATATTCCGCTGGTCGGGGTGAATCAGGGACGGCTCGGGTTCCTGACCGATCTCTCGCTGGATAACATGCAGGACAGCATTGCCGCAATGCTGGAGGGCAAGTTCATCACCGAGCAGCGCCTGCTGATTTCCGCGCGGGTGTTGCGCGACGAGGTGGAAATATTCAGTGCCTCGGCGTTCAACGAGGTGGTGGTGCACCGCAATAATATCGGCAGCATGATCGAGTTCGAAGTGCGTATCGACAACGAATACCTCTATAACCAGCGCGCCGACGGGTTGATCATTGCGACGCCCACCGGTTCCACCGCTTATGCGATGTCTTCGGGCGGACCGATCCTGCATCCCGGTCTGGACGTGCTGGAACTGGTTCCGGTGTGTCCGCACACCCTGAGCAACCGGCCGCTGGTGGTGAAGAGCTCGTCGGAGATCGAGATACTGTTGCATCGTACCGGCGACATGAGCGTGCGCTTCGACAGCCACTCCAGTTATGAATTGCAGTTGCACGACAAGATCATCGTCACGCGCCATCCCGACACCGCCTGCCTGCTGCATCCGGCCGGGCACAGCTACTATCACACGCTGCGCGAGAAGCTGTTGTGGAACCAGACGCTGTAAATGTTGGAATTCCCTGTCCATGCTGAAATTTCCTGATCCATGCTGAAATTTTTGGGCATCCGCGATTTCGTGATCGTTTCCTCGCTGGAGCTGGATTTCTCTCCGGGATTCACCGCCCTGACCGGCGAGACCGGCGCGGGGAAATCCATCCTGATCGACGCACTGTCGCTGGCGCTCGGCGAGCGCGGCGATGCGGCCATGGTGCGCAATGGTTGCGAGCGAGCCGAGATCACCGCCGAATTCGATATTGCCGGGTTGCCGCACGTGCAGGCCTGGCTGCGCGAACAGGAGCTGGAAGGCGATACCGGCGTATGTCTGTTGCGCCGGATACTGGATGCCGGCGGACGTTCGCGCGGCTTTATCAACGGGCGGGCCGCCCCTTTGCAGCAGATGCGTGAAGTGGGTGATCAATTGCTTGATATTCACGGCCAGAACGCGCACCAATCGCTGCTGCGTGCCGATGCCCAGCGCATGCTGCTGGATGGATATGCCGGCATGACGGGCGCTGCGGAGCAGATCGCCGGCCTTTATCACGATTGGCAAGCATTGCGCCGCCGCCGTATCGGCCTGAGCGAGAATGCCGATGCAGTGGCCGCCGAGCGCGAGCTGTTGCAGTTTCAGCGCAGCGAACTGGACGGCCTGGCGTTTGAGGCGTCGGACTGGAATGCGCTGCAGGAGGATTATGCGCGGCTGGCCCATGCGGCCGGCCTGCTGGAAACCGCGGCGTTCGGCATCGAGACGCTGAGCGAAGCGGATAACGCGTGCATTGCGCAACTCAATGCGTTGATGGTGCGCATGCGCGAGGGCATGGAGCACGATGCCAGCCTGGGCGAAACGCTGCAGATGCTGGAAAGCGCCCAGGCGGAATTGCAGGAGGCCGTGTATGCGTTGCGCCATTACCAGCAGCGCATGGATACCGACCCGCAGCGTTTGCACGAACTGGAGCAGCGCATCCAGACCGTGCTGGATACGGCGCGCAAATATCGCGTGGCACCCGAGCGTTTGGGTGAAGCATTGCACGGTATCGTGACGCGGCTGGAGGAATTGGGCGGCGATGCCGATGTTGCGGAATTGGCACAGCAGGAAGAGTCCGCCCGGCAGAACTATCTTGCGTCGGCAAAAAAACTGACCGCAGCCCGCAACAAGGCGGCCGTCAAGTTGGCACGGGAAATCACCGAATCGATGCAGGCACTGGCGATGCAGGGCGGCAGTTTTGCGGTGTCATTGCAGCCGCTGGCCGAGGGGGGCGCATACGGCATGGAAGCCATCGAATTCCAGGTTGCCGCCAATCCCGGCGTGCCGCCGCGCAGTCTGGCCAAGGTTGCATCCGGCGGCGAGTTGTCGCGCATCAGTCTGGCGATCCAGGTGGCCACTTCCCAGCTGGCCAGTGTGCCGACGCTGATCTTCGACGAGGTGGATAGCGGTATCGGCGGTCGCGTTGCCGAAATCGTCGGGCACCTGCTTAAAAAATTGGGCAAGGATTACCAGGTGCTGTGCGTCACCCACCTGCCGCAGGTCGCCGCTGCGGCCGACCAGCAGTGGCAGGTAAGCAAGGCGGTGGAAAATGGCGTCACGCTGAGCCGCATCAACTTGCTGGAGGGAAAACAGCGCGTCGAGGAGATCGCGCGCATGCTGGGCGGCGTGAAGATCACCGAGACCACGCGCAAGCATGCGGCGGAGATGCTGGGTATGTCCGCTTGAGGTATCATACGCCGCCTTGGAGTTAGAATATCGATTAGGAATGTCATGCGTATTAAGATCATCGTTCTTTCCCTGCTGCTGTCATCGTGCACCAGCTTCTACATACCCCTGTTAACACCCTACAAGATGGACATCCGTCAGGGGAATTTCGTGACCCCGGCGATGCGCGAGAATCTGAAGGTCGGCATGACCAAACCGCAGGTACTTTTTGTAATGGGCACGCCGTTGATCCAGGATGTGTTCCACCAGAACCGCTGGGACTACGTATATCGCTATGAACATGCCAGAAAAATCGTCGACAAACAAAGAATGACGCTGTATTTCGAGGGTGACAAGCTGGTGCGCATCGTCGATGGCAGCGCGCCTGCCGAGTCAGCACCGGCGAAGGCAAAGCCAGATGAGCAGCCGAAGGGGTAATTCATGAACAGGATCAAGATCGCCATTGCCGGCAGCAGCGGGCGGATGGGCCGCATCCTGCTGGAAAGCGTGTTCCAGTCGGATGATCTGGTGCTGCATGCCGCGCTGGAGCACGGCAGCAGCGCGATGCTCGGCAAGGATCCCGGAGAAATGTTCGGCGCGCCCTGCGGCGTCAAAGTCAGCGCAGATGTCGAAGCCGCACTCAAGGGCGCGGATGTGCTGATCGATTTCACCCGCCCCGAAGGTACACTGCATCATCTGGCTATATGCCAGAAGCTGGGCGTGAACATGGTGGTTGGCACCACCGGTTTCACCGCGCAGCAGAAGGCGCAGCTCGGTGCGGCAGCACAACAGATCGGCATCGTGTTTGCCCCCAACATGAGCGTGGGGGTAAACCTGGTGTTCAAATTGCTGGAGACGGCATCACGCGTGCTGGCGCAAGGTTACGACATCGAGATCATCGAGGCGCACCACCGCCACAAGGTGGATGCGCCATCCGGCACCGCGCTGGGCATGGGTGAAGTGATCGCGAAAACGCTGGGCCGCGACCTGGAAAAATGCGCAGTGTACGGACGCGAAGGTGTCACCGGCGAGCGCGACCCCTCCACCATCGGCTTCGCCACGGTGCGCGGCGGCGACATTGTCGGCGACCATACCGTCCTGTTCGCGGGCACCGGCGAGCGCATCGAGATCACCCACAAGGCCAGCAGTCGCGCCACCTTTGCATTGGGCGCGCTGCGCGCCGCGCGTTTCCTGAAAGAACATCCGGCAGGGATGTACGACATGCAGGACGTGCTTGGCTTGAAGTGAGTGTCAACGCAGAAGTTCATTCAACCGACAGAAAGAATTCAAAATGGCAAACGACACGCAAACAGACACAGGCTGGAACTGGGCAGTACGCTATATCGCCGTGATTGTGGTCGCGCTGATACTGGCCGCGGCGATCGGCAGCATGGAGTTGTTCATCAAGACATCCGTCTTTGGCGGAAAGCTTAACGCGGCACACCTGGTGCGGTTCCTGGGTTATGGCGCCGCGTTGGGCGCTTTCTGGATGCTGGGTCAGCGCTCGACCATTGCCTTGCAGCAACACGGCGGACGCTGGTCTTTCCTGCAGCATTTGATTTTGCCGGTGGTGAGCCTGATTGTTGTTTCAGTAGCCTATACGGTCGCGCTGTTGATACTGAACCCGATGATGAATGCCGCGCTGCACAATATCTACAACTGGGTGTTTATCGTTGCAATACTCGCCTGTGCACTATGGGTGCTGATGGCTGTCCTCGGTCAGTCGGCCTCGCTCACCTCGGCTTTGACTTCTGCAGCCGGACGATTTGGTTCATCGGGCAAAAACAAGTAATGTCCGCGTATCGGGCGCAGCTGCGGGGAATCAGAAAAGCTCTGCAAGCAGTGTGACAAGAAACCGGGAAGCTCATCGTAAGGATGAGCCAGTTTTCTGAAGTGGTTTGGCTTATCGTTGGTTGCACATGCCGTAGCTGAACAGCGCCGGCATCAGATGCCGGCAAAACTAAACAAGCAGCATCTTGATCCCGATCAGGATCAATACCACCCCGCCGAAGATCTCGGCCTTGCTTTTAAGCCAGGTGCCGCTGCTCTTGCCGATCTGGACGCCAGCCCAACTGAATGCGAATGTTGTCACGCCGATGATCAGGCAGGCCAGCCAGGCATTGATGTCGAGCAGTGTCAGGCTGAAGCCGGCGGCCATCGCATCGATGCTGGTCGCGATGGCCAGCAGCAGCATCATTTTATTGGTGATCGCAGCGATGTCTTCTTCTATGCCTTCGTGCATGCCTTCGTAAATCATTTTCACGCCGACCAGCACCAGCAATCCGAATGCGATCCAGCGGGCGTAGGCATCCACCCAGCCCAGCACCCCCTTGCCTCCCAAGTAGCCGATGAAGGGCATCAGTGCCTGAAAAGCACCGAAGTACATGCCCGCCTTGATTCCCAGTCCGCGGGTATTTCCTTTGGAGCCCAGCCCGATGGAAACGGCAAAGGCATCCATGCTCAGCGCGACAGCCAACACGATGACTTCAAGCATATCCGGTAATCTCACATAAGCGCTGCATTGATTATGGCCGGCACACGCATGACCATAGGATTGTGACTGATCGCGACCGGTGCGATGGCAGAGACGGTCAGTTCGTGTCCGCCGCGGCAGGCACAGTCAATTCGCTTGCGGCGCAGCTGCCGGGTTGACTGAGGCGTGATGTTCGAGCAGCTTGTCGATAAAACTGCGCAGGAAGTGCAGCGGCTGCGCACTGTGGAAGCGGGCGGTCTCCTGCCCGCGGCTGTAAGCGATCACTGTTGGGAAACCGCGCACCTTGTGCCGCCCGGCGATGCGCATGTTCTCGTCGGCATCCACCTTGGCCAGCACGAACCTGCCGTCGTATTCCTGGGCCAGTTTTTCCAGCATCGGCCCCAGCACGCGGCACGGGCTGCACCAATCCGCGCCGATATCCAGCAGTACCGGCACGTCATGGGAACGCGCCACGACCAGTTCATCGAAATTTGCCTCTTCTACGTCATAGGAATGTTTGATCATTTTTGGAATGCGGATAAAGTTTAAATGAATCGTTCGTGATTATAAAACCCGGGCGAAAAAGTTGCCGTCCCTCAGCAGGCAACCTTGCCCAGCTTCCTGAACAGGGTGCGTTCGCTTATTCCGAGGCGCTCGGCCAGCTCCTTGCGCCCCAGCCCCGAATGGCGCAACTGCCATCCCAGATAGCCGCGCTCCATTTCCTCCAGCGTCATGATTTCGCTGAACCCCTGGCCGGAATCCGCAGCCGTTTCATTTTCTTCGCAGGGATCCGGAAAGTGCGCGGGCAACAACACTTCACCATCGGCCAATAAACTCGCGCGCTCGAGCAGGTTGCGCAGCTCGCGGATATTTCCCGGGAAATCGTATCTGGACAGGCACAATAGCGCAGCGGGATGGATGGTCAGCTTGTGGCCGTGGCTGAAGCGCTTGAGCAGCGTCTCGATCAGCAGCGGCAGGTCTTCCATCCGTTCGCGCAACGGCGGCAGCAGGATAGGGAAGGTGCTGATGCGGTAATACAGGTCGCGGCGGAAAGTTCCGTCGGCGACCATCTGCTTCAGGTTGCGGTGCGTCGCCGCGACCAGGCGGAAATCGCCGCGCAGCGGCTCGATACCGCCGACACGGCGGTAGGTGCCGGTCTCCAGCAGGCGCAACAGTTTTACCTGCATGCCGAGCGGGATGTCGCCGACTTCGTCGAGGAACAAAGTGCCGCCGTTCGCCGCTTCGACCAGCCCCTGCTTGCGCTGGCCGGCACCGCTGAACGCCCCCTTCTCATAGCCGAACAGTTCGCTTTCAAACAGGTTCTCCGGCAGGCTGGAACAATCCACCGCGACGAATGGCCCCTCGTTCAGCTGGCTGGCATGGTGAACTGCATGCGCCACCAGTTCCTTGCCGGTGCCGGACTCGCCCAGCAGCAGCACATCGGCATGCGAGGGTGCGGCACGCGTGACCTGATGCAGCATGTGCTTGAAGGCCGGCGAACGTCCGACCAGTTTGCCTTCCGCCGTGGCGCTGGCACTGCGCACCGTGTGGATCATCTCGACGAAATATTCGATCTCGCCCGCCGCATTGCGGATCGGCGTCAGTTCCACGTCCACATGCTCGTCGCCGCGCGGGGTGTGGTGGATGTGCAGCACGCGCTGCGGCTGGCCGCTTTGCAGGCTGGTCTTCAGCGGACAGGATTCGCCTTCCTCGTCGCAGGGGCGGCTGAAGCGGTGCGAAACTTCATGGCAAAGCCGCCCGGCCACCGGCGCATCGCCCGCATGGTAATGGTCGAGGTAGGCGCGATTGGCGCCGAGGATGGTGTAATTGCGATCCAGCACGATGCGCGGCTCGGGCAGCGTATCGAGGTAGGACAGCAATTCGGCTAATGCGGTATCGGTCATCAAATCCCTGACAAAAATGACAGTATAGATAGGCATTCTAGCAAATTTGACCGCCATTTATGACATGAGCGCACTTCGCGGGTTCTGCGAAGAAAATCGCGTGAAAATTATATTTCCTTTTATAACAATAAATTAAATCTCGCCGAGAAAGCTGGCACGCATACTGCATATAGAGCAAAAGTACAGAACCGCGGAATGCAGATGAAGGTTTTATCCAACCACCCACTGACAAGAAAAATCGCCATCGTGACCGCCATCAAGCTGCTTGGCTTGCTGGCGATCTGGTGGCTGTTTTTCAGCGGGCCAGGCGACAGCAGCTTGACACCGGACCAGGTGAGCAACGCGATTCTGCACCCCCTGAACAAAAACGTAACGCACAGAAACACAACGAACAACAACCCAACCAATCCATGAGGAGAATGCATGATTAGCACCGAACTGGTCGACCTGTCGAGGTTGCAATTCGCGGTCACCGCGTTGTATCACTTCCTGTTCGTTCCGCTGACACTGGGTATGACTTTCCTGCTGGTCATCATGGAAGGCTCATACCTGATCACGGGGCAGAAAATCTACAAAGATATGACCCGCTTCTGGGGCAAGCTGTTCGGCATCAACTTTGCGCTCGGCGTCACCACCGGGCTCACCATGGAATTCCAGTTCGGCACCAACTGGGCGTATTACTCGCATTATGTCGGCGACATCTTCGGCGCGCCGCTGGCGATCGAAGGATTGATGGCGTTCTTCCTGGAATCGACCTTTGTCGGCCTGTTCTTCTTCGGCTGGGATCGTTTGAGCAAGCGCCAGCACTTCATGGTCACGGTGCTCACCGCGATCGGTTCCAATCTGTCCGCGCTGTGGATACTGATCGCCAACGGCTGGATGCAGGATCCGGTCGGTGCGCAATTTTCATACACCACGATGCGCATGGAACTGACCAACTTCTGGACGGTGATCTTCAACCCGACCGCGCAGGCCAAGTTCGTGCACACCGTATCCGCCGGTTATGTCACGGCATCGGTCTTCGTGCTCGGCATTTCGTCGTGGTACATCCTGAAAGGTCGCGATCTGGAATTTGCGCGCCGTTCTTTCCGCATCGCCGCGGCGTTCGGTTTTGCCTCCGCGCTGTCGGTGATCGTGCTCGGCGACGAGTCGGGCTACACCGTCTCGGCATCGCAGCAGACCAAGCTAGCCGCAATGGAGGCGATGTGGCACACCGAACCCGCGCCGGCTGCGCTGACATTGTTCGCCCTGCCCAACGAGAAGACGCAAAGCAACGACTTTGAGGTGAAGATCCCTTACCTGATGGGCATCATCGGCACGCGCAGTTTCACCAAGGAAATCCCCGGCATCGCCGAGATCAAGGAGAAGAACCGCGCACGTATCGAATCCGGCATCATCGCCGTGGGCGCGATGGAGGCACTGCGCAGGGACAAGAATGATACTGCAGCCAAGAAGCAATTTGATGCGCACAAGGCTGACCTGGGCTTCGGTCTATTGTTGAAGAAATATACCGAGAATGTCGCGCAGGCCACGCCGGAGATGATCCAGCAGGCGGTGGACAGCACCGTACCGCGCGTCGCGCCGATGTTCTGGTCGTTCCGCGTGATGGTGGGCCTGGGCTTCATGTTTGCGCTGTTGCTCGGCTTGTCGCTGTATCACACGGTGCGCGGCACTTTCCTCAAGCAGCGCTGGCTGTTGCGCTGGGCGATGTGGTTCATCCCGATGCCGTGGATCGCCGCCGAGCTCGGCTGGTTCGTGGCCGAGTACGGACGCCAGCCGTGGACCATCTACGGCGTGCTGCCCACTCACCTGTCGGTTTCCAGTCTGTCGGTCGGCAGCCTGTACGGATCGCTCACCGGCTTCGTCGTGTTCTACACCGGCTTGCTCGTCATCGAGATGTACCTGATGGTGAAATTCGCGCGCAAAGGGCCAAGCAGCCTGGGTACCGGCCGCTACCATTCCGAGCAAACCGCCACCGCCACTATCTGAACGAGGAGATAACCATGCTGGACTATGAAACACTGAAAATCATCTGGTGGCTGCTGGTGGGGGCATTGCTGCTCGGCTTCGCCATCATGGACGGACACGACATGGGCGTCGGCACGCTGTTGCCGTTCGCCGCCAGGAACGACATGGAGCGTCGCGTCCTGATCAACACGGTCGGCCCGCACTGGGACGGTAACCAGGTGTGGTTCATCACCGCCGGCGGCGCGATCTTCGCTGCCTGGCCGCTGGTCTACGCCACCGCGTTCTCCGGTTTCTACTGGGCGATGCTGGCGGTGCTGTGGGCGCTGTTCTTCCGTCCGGTCGGCTTCGACTACCGCAGCAAGATAGAGAATCCGAACTGGCGCAGGACCTGGGATTGGGGCCTGTTTGTCGGCGGTTTCGTGCCGCCGCTGATCTTCGGCGTGGCATTCGGCAACCTGCTGCAGGGCGTGCCGTTCCATTTCGACGATACGCTCCGTTCGTACTACACCGGCACGTTCTGGGGACTGCTCAATCCCTTCGCACTGCTTACCGGCGTGGTCAGCACGGCAATGATCACCGCACACGGTGCGAACTATCTGATGATCCGTACCGAAGGTGACGTGTATCGCCGCGTGCGCACCGCCTCGCTGATGTTCGGCCTGCTCACGCTGGTCACGTTTGCGGCTGCCGGGATCTGGCTGGCCACCAGCATCCATGGTTTTGTGATCACCAGTGTGATCGACGGCAATGCCTTGCCTAATCCGCTGGACAAGACCGTGATCACCGAGGCCGGTGCCTGGCTGAACAATTACAGCACTTATCCGCTGACCAAGCTGGTCCCGGCCATCGGCTTTCTGGGCGGTTTGCTGGCGATGGCGGCGGCCTGGTTCAACAAGCCGCTGACCGCGTTCGTCAGTTCGTCGCTGGGCATGCTGGGGATCATCGGCACCGCAGGGGTTTCGCTGTTTCCGTTCATCATGCCATCCAGTTCCGATCCGCGTTCCAGCCTGACGGTGTGGGACAGCGTATCCTCCCAACTGACGCTGGGTCTGATGCTGGGCGCGACGGTGATCTTCCTGCCGCTGATCATCGTCTATACCGGTTGGGCATACAAGATGATGTCCGGCAAGGTCACCGAAGCATACATCAACGCCAACGACAAGTCGGCTTACTAGGGCGTGCTAACGTCAATTTCACGCCTGCGTTGCTGCAGGAAGGCAGTAAATGCAAGGCGCGAGTCGCAGCAAATGGTCATTCCATTAGCAAAACGAGCAACACAGCAGTTGCTGTCTTCCTGCAGCAACCCTTTGGGACGAGGGCGGTTTGGGCGCCCTCCTTTGTCGCAAGCCGCTCATAGTGGCTTGCACTACAGCGCGTCTTGCTTCGCGGATGGCATCCCAAACCGCCCTCGTCGCAGACGCGAAATTGGCGTTAACACGCCCTAAGAAAGGAAATCAACCATGTGGTATTTCGCCTGGATGCTGGGAGTCTCGATGGCCGTATTGCTGGCCATCGTCAACACCATGATGTGCGATGCAAAAGCCTGTGCGGCGAAGGATGAGTCTTAAACAAACCCCGGACCCTGTCCCGCACGGCGGCGCATATGCGGTGTTGCCGCGCATGGTGTCGCTGCTGACGGCGATGGTCCTGGCCGGGATGGTGCTCGCTTATCCGCGGGCACTGGGAGAAGCCGGCCACGGCATGCTCTCGCTGATGATGCTGGGTATTTGCGCGGGGTTCGTGCATGGCGTGGGCTTTGTTCCGGAACACAAGTTGTTGCGCATTGCGTTCGGACCGTGGCTGGCCTGGCCGCTGATGGGCATGGGTTTGTGGCTGCTGACCGGCTGGTAACGGTAATCCTGAAAAATCTGGTTAGCCACAGAGAACACAGAGTCCACAGAGGAAAGCCGATGTGGATTGTTAAAGAGTCGCACCTTGTCCCAATGTAAAAATTGATGAGCGCCGAGTACTGAGTGTACGGATTTCTCTGTGAACTCTGTGTTTTCTGTGGCTTGTATTGGGATTTTTAGGAATATTTTCGATTAGGAGAAGTGAATGGCAAGAGTAGTAATCCTGGGTGCGGGTATCGCGGGACATACCGTCGCAAGATACCTGAACAAGTGGGTGGGCAAACAGCACGAGGTTGTGGTTGTTTCGCCCAATGCAAAATGGAACTGGATACCCTCCAACATCTGGGTGGGTGTCGGGCAGATGAAAGAGGAAGAGGTCACCTTTGATCTCGCCGAGGTATACAAAAAGACCCGGGTGGATTTTCGCCAGGCCAAGGCGCTGTCGATCAATCCGGAAGGCAATGCCGAAACTCCTTCCCCGTTCGTGACCGTTGAATACACCCGTGCCGACAAGGCCGGTGTGCAGGAAAACATCACGTACGATTTCCTGGTGAACGCCACCGGGCCGAAACTGAATTTTGGCGCGACCCCCGGGTTGGGCCCGGAACACGGTCATACCGTATCCGTGTGCACCGCAAGCCACGCACTGGAAGCCAATGCAAAGCTCCAGACTGTCATCGATGCCCTCAAGGCAGGCGAACGCAAAACCATCATCATCGGCACGGGCCACGGGATGTGCACCTGCCAGGGCGCCGCGTTCGAATATATCTACAACGTGGATCATGTGCTGCGCGAAGCCGGCGTGCGCGACAAGGCACGCATCGTCTGGCTCAGCAATGAATACGAGCTGGGCGACTTCGGCATGGGCGGCGTGCATATCAAGCGCGGCGGCTATGTCACCAACGGCAAGACCTTTGCCGAATCGCTGATGGTCGAGCGCGGCATCGAATGGATCACGCGTGCGCACGTGACCAAGGTCGAAGCCGGAAAAATTCATTACGAAATACTGGATGGCACCTTCCACGAACTGGAATTCGATTTCTCCATGCTGATCCCGCCCTTCGCCGGGGTTGGGCTAAAGGCATACAACAAAGCCGGGGAAGACATCTCCGCCCAGCTGTTTGCGCCCAACGGTTTCATGAAGGTGGATGCAGATTACGCCCCGCGCCCCTATCTGGAATGGAGCGCCAAGGACTGGCCGAAGACCTACCAGACGCCCAGCTACCGGAATATCTTCGCGGTCGGCATCGCTTTTGCGCCGCCGCACATGATCAGCAAGCCGATGCAGAGCGCGAACGGAACCGCCATCAACCCGACCGCGCCCAGGACCGGGATGCCCTCAGCCGCGATGGCGAAGGCGGTTGCGATGAGTATCCGCGACATGCTCAACGGTTCGGAAAAGCCGACCCATACCGCTTCGATGGCCGAGATGGGCGCTGCATGCGTGGCCTCGACCGGATCGGATTTCTTCAAGGGCACCGCGGCCACGATGACGGTCTACCCGGTCGTGCCGGACTTCGAGAAATACCCGGATTACGGCCGCGACATCGACCTGACTTTCGGCGAGATCGGTCTGGCGGGCCACTGGATGAAATACCTGCTGCACCACGCGTTCATCTACCAGGCCAAGCTGAAACCGGGCTGGTCGATTATTCCCGATTGATATCCGGCATCCCCGATTAATATCCCGGCTTCCCGGATCAATCACTTAACAATTCAGGAGCAACACATGCCGAACAAGATCACCAACCGCGAGCCTTACCAGCAGGCTTATTACCCGCCGGCCCCGACCGGGTTCACCCGCTACATGCGCACCTCGCTGATATGGCAGGGCATCCGCTTTCTCGCCATCAACCTGAAGATACTCAAGTTGATGGCGAAGTCGCATCATTAAGATTTCGGCCTTGGCGCTGGTGCGGAATGACTGCACCACTCCGCACCGATATTCAGCAACACCGTTACGTCATGTGAGCGAGCCACGACGAGTTGATCAAAATTTGCTTATTCTGGATCGCAACAATGTTTCGTTGTTCAGGGTGGCGTTCGACACATTAATGTAGTTGTGTGTGATTATTAAGACTGACTTGGGTTAACAGTTCAAATCAACTTGTCTGGAAATTTTTCAGATACGCAAACATCGCCTAAAGAACATCAACCGCAGAGTAATATCTGCAATAGAAGAGCACTCTCCCTGCTACCCGAGTTGAACACTCAACCCTAGGGGTTCTGCGGATTTACAAACGAAACTTGCACCTGCAAGCCGTTTCTTCCTGATTCGCAGCCTTGCAATTGCACCAAGCTGGCCCTATGGGGCAAACCGATTTGCGTGCGTTTTTTTTCTGGCAAGCTGCGTCAGTGTTAATGTTTTTGCAACATCCTGGCTGCGCTGGATGTGCTGGCCCATGAGTGCGCGAGCCTTGACCATTTCCCTGTCCAGGATGGCCAGCAGTATTTCATGATGTTCCTGGAAGGTGCGCTGGATCCGTTCCGGATCCTGGAAATCCACGCGCCGGATTATCCTGATATGGTCATTCACGTCCTGCAGATACCTTACCAGCGTGGAATTTCCTCCGCCTAGGGCCAGTGCGATGTGGAATGACTCGTCTTTCTCTTCCATTGCGCCGGCGCTCAGTTTTTTCGGCCTTTTTGCCGGATCCCATATCTTGAGCAAACGCTCGAGTTCTTCCCTGGGCATGTGATTGCAGGCATCTTCGATGGCCGCTTTCTCCAGTGCGGTGCGCACCTTGTAATACTCGGACAGTTCGTCGATATCGATCTGTTTGATGAAGCAGCCCTGTTTGGGGCGAATTGTCAGATACCCTTCGTTTTCGAGCCTGAGCAAGGCTTCCCTGACGGGCGTGCGGCTGACCTGGAACAGGTCGGCCAATTCTGTTTCGGTGATGCGGCTGCCGGGATAGAGTTCGAAGCTGAGTATCATTTCCCGCAGCGTCAGGTACACATCCTTGGTCGCGATTGTTCTGGTTTCGTGTTTCTTGTTCTGTTCAGTGGTCATCTGGATGGGCGTCATTAATTCACCGGGCAAGTCAGGCGGGTGCAGCGTAACCCTTATCACCGACCGGACAACATCATAGCAAACCGCCAGTCGGCGGGGGCCATGGATTTGCATGCACGTTTCGGGTGCGGCCAGCGGTGTGCCGGCACTGAACGGGTGCAATTTCTTCCGTCCTGCATCGCATTCTAAAACTGGCCGGCACCCTGCCATAAATAATATTCCAATATTAATCAGCGGGTAGTGAAGAATCCCGTCCGGGTGGCATACCATTTGCATACATTGTTGTATACAACGTAACGGGTCATCGTGCAGGTTACTTGTCAGGTCAATTGTATATAACGTTTGGATAATCGAGGAGCAACGACATGTTAAAGAGGTTAAAGGGGCGTGCAGGCGTTGGACAGGCGCAGCCGTCAAAGCGCAGTGTCCGTGGATGGGCTGCAACCGCGGGGGTGATCGGCGTTTCATTGAGCATGCTGGGACATGCGGCGGAATGGAGCGACACTTCCATCGGCTGGCGTTATGGAACGAAATTTGCTGAACCATACGAAACCAATGACATCAGCAAAAACATTCTCAACCTGACGCATGTCAGCGGCTACAAATACGGCACCAACTTTTTCAATGTCGATATGCTTTATTCGGATAACAAGGATCCTTCCGCAATCGGTTCCACAAACGGGGCGCAGGAAGTCTACATCGTCTATCGCAATACCGTGGATATCGGCAAAGTAACCGGCAAGGAGTACAAGTTGGGCATCGTAAAGGATATCGGCGTCACGTTCGGCTTCGACACCAATACCAAGACCGATACCGGTTACAACTCCAAGAAACGAATGCTGGTAGCGGGACCGACCGTGATGATCGACGTCCCGGGATTCCTGAATGTCAGCCTGCTCGAGTTGTGGGAAAGCAATGCGCCTTCCGGATGGAACTTCAACTCAATCCCGCCGGGCACCTACAGCATCCCGCGCTACAGCTACAAAACCCATCCGATGCTGACCGCGGCATGGGGTATTCCGATCGGTTCGTCGGCATTCTCGTTCGAGGGTTTCATGAATTACATCGCTTCCAAGGGCAAGGACGAATTTGGTGCGGACACCAAGCCGGAAACCGATTTCGACGGCCAGATCATGGCCGATGTGGGCATGCTGACCGGCGGCCCGAAGGGCACGTTCAAGCTGGGTCTGGAATACCAATACTGGAAGAACAAGTTCGGGAATGACGCGTCAGGCCCGGCAGGGAGCGGTGCGTTCGCCAAGACACCGATGATTCGTGCTGAATACCATTTCTGAACAATACCAAACACAGGAGAACATTAATCATGAGAAAAATTGACTTGAACCGCCGCAAAGTCCTGGTAACCATGGGCTCTACCGCTGCAGCGACTGCGCTGCTCTCTTTGGGCGGGCGCAGTGCATTCGCGGCCAGCAACATGACGGTCGGGGTAATTTATGTGGGTTCGCGAAATGATTTCGGCTACAACCAGTCGCATGCGGAAGCTGCCGCGATCATCAAGAAGATGCCGGGCATCAAGGTGGTCGAAGACGAAAGAGTGCCGGAAACCATGGAGGTCCAGAATACGATGGAGGCGATGATCGAACAGGACGGTGCCAAGCTGATTTTTGCGACCTCGTTCGGTTACTTCAATCCTTACGTGCTGAAGATGGCGGAGAAATATCCGAATGTCCGGTTCGCGCACTGCGGCGGTCTCTGGACAGACAAGGACCCCAAGAATGCCGGCAGCTTCTTCGGATATATTGACGAGTGCGAATACCTGAGCGGTGTGGTTGCGGCGCATGTCAGCAAAACCAGGAAGATCGGCTTTATCGCGGCCAAACCCATTCCCCAGGTGTTGCGCAACATCAACTCGTTTACGCTGGGTGCGCAGTCGGTCGACCCGTCGTTCACGACCCATGTGATTTTCACCGGGGACTGGTCCATGCCGGTCAAGGAAGCCGAGGCGGCAAACGGCCTGATCGACCAGGGCTGCGATGTGCTGACCTGCCACGTGGACGGCCCCAAGGTCATCGTCGAAACAGCCGAGAAGCGCGGCGTCTATTCCTGTGGTTATCATGCCGACCAGGCAGCGCTGGCACCCAAGGGATACCTGACGGGCGCGGAGTGGAACTGGGCAACGCCCTACAAAATACTGGTGGAAGATACCCTGGCCGGCAAGCCGATGATCAATTTTCTGCGTGGCGGGCTAAAGGAGGGGTTCGTAAAAATGAGTCCGTATGGCCCGGCGGTCCCCGCCAAGGGCAAGAAAATGGCCGATGCGATAAAGGCCAGGATGATGAAGGGCGAATTTACCATTTTCAAGGGCCCGCTCAAGGACAACACCGGGAAAGTGGTGATTGCTGCCGGCGTCAGCCAGGGTCAGCAGGACGTTGCGCTGGAGCAAATGAATTATCTCGTTGCCGGGGTAATCGGCAGCATCTAAATGGCGGCGGCGAAGTGGTTGCAGTGCTTTGCCGCCAACTGACTCATATCTTGACCAAGCGACGATGCCAAAATATCTTCCAAATAAATTCATCCCTGCCGCGGAAGCGATGCTCATTCCAACGGGAGCGATTTTCGTTGCAATGCTGTTGTTTGCAGTATTCGTGTTTGCGATCGGTCAATCCCCGCTCGATGTGTTCGGCCTGTTGTATGAAGGTGCATTTGGATCGGGCTTTTCCTGGCAGAACTCCCTGCTGAGCGCCTCGCCGCTGATACTCACCGGGCTTGCCGTCGCGATTCCTGCCCAGGCGGGGATGGTCATCATCGGCGGCGAGGGCGCGCTTGCGCTGGGTGCGCTGGGGGCCGCGGTTGCCGGTGCAGCGCTGGGCGGATTGCCTCCGCTGCTGGCGCAATTCGGCATACTGCTTGCAGGGGCACTTGTCGGCGCGTTCTGGATCGGGCTATCCGGATGGCTGCGCAACTACCGCGGCGTCAACGAGACGATCAGCAGCCTGCTGCTGTCCTACATCGGCATCGCCTTGCTGAATTTTTTCGTCGAAGGCCCGCTGAAGGACCCGGCAAGCCTGAACAAGCCTTCTACGGCACCGATCAGTGCCGCCGATATGATCGGCAATCTGCCGGGCCTGGAAGTCCATTACGGCCTGGTCATTGGAGCGCTGTGCGCGCTGTTTGCCTGGTTCATCCTCAGGTTTACCACCATCGGCTTTGCGCTGCAGACCGTGGGCGGAAATCCCCGCGCTTCGCAAATGGCGGGTCTGCGGGTAAACCGGTGGGTCGTGGGTGCCGCCGCTGCCGGCGGTGCTGCGGCCGGCCTGGCGGGTGCAATCGAAGTCGCCGCGGTGCAGGGTGCGGCAAACTCGTCGGTTGTCGCCGGCTACGGTTATGCCGGCATTCTGGTCGCCTTCATTGCCCGGCAGAACCCGCTGGCGGTGATTCCGGTGGCCATCCTGCTCGGCGGAATCAATGCGGCCGGAGGGATGCTGCAGCGCCGGCTGGATATGCCCGATGCAACGGTTCTGGTCCTGCAGGGCATCGTGTTCGTGGTGATCCTGACCAGCGATACCCTGACCGGCCGGTTCCGTGCACGCAAACAGCCGGAGGCAGCGCTTGCCGCTTCCACAACGGCGGCCATAGCAACGACCATAACAACAGATGGCGGAGAGCAGACATGACAGGAACGACCGCTGCGATCGGATGGTGGGGCGTGCCCCTTGAAATTCTTGCGGGTGCGATCAGGGTCAGCACGCCGTTCCTGCTTGTCAGTCTCGGTGAATGCATTACCGAAAAATCCGGGCGCATCAATCTCGGCCTGGAAGGCGTGCTGATCATGGGCGCGATGTCCGGCTATGGCGCATCGCTGTACACCGGGTCGCCGTGGCTGGGCGTTGTCGCTGCCGGCATCGTCGGCGCGCTGTTCGGCCTGTTGCACGGTGTGCTGTGCAGCTTGCGGCGCGTGAATGACATCGCGATCGGTATCAGCATCATGATGCTCGGCACCGGGCTCGCTTTCTTCCTCGGCAAGCCGCTGATCCAGCCGCAGGCACCCGTGCTGCCGGCTATCCCGTTCGGCTTCTGGTCGAGTTCGCCGCAGATCCAGTCCGCGCTTCAGATCAATCCGCTGTTCCTGGCCGGTGTCGCGCTTGCGGTGGCACTGCATTTTGCGTTCCGCCATACGCGCTGGGGGATGCAACTGCGCATCGTCGGTGACAGCGAAGACGCTGCTCGCGCATTGGGTTACCAGGTCATTCCGGTCCGGATCAGGGCGACCATGATAGGCGGCTTCCTGGCCGGCACAGGCGGCGCTTTCCTCTCGCTTTATTACCCGGGCAGCTGGAATGAGGGGCTGTCCTCCGGCCAGGGCATCATCGCGGTGGCACTGGTGATCTTCGCGCGCTGGGAACCGCTGCGCTGCCTGTGGGCGTCTCTGCTGTTCGGCGGGGCAGGGGCTCTGGGGCCGGCGCTGCAGGCGATGGGCATCACCAGCGGCTATTACCTGCTGAATGCGGCGCCCTATGTGCTGACGCTGGGCATATTGATCGCCACTTGCGCGCCGAACCGCAAGATATCCGGCGCGCCGGGCGAGCTGAGCCTGGTCCGCCAGTAGCATGGAAATCCGGAACGATGGAATCGGCACATTGCGACGAATCGAACGACAAGAGGACCAGATGAGCCGCTATATCACTGCCGAACCTTATTTGTGGCCATTCGACGGAAAACTGGCGCCGCAAAACACCGCGCTGGTCGTCATCGACATGCAAACCGACTTCTGCGGTGCGGGTGGTTATGTGGACAAGATGGGCTACGATATTTCGCTGACGCGCAAGCCCATCCCGGTGATCGCAAGCCTGTTGCAGGCGATGCGCGCAAATGGGTATACGATCATTCATACCCGGGAAGGCCATCGCCCCGACCTGACCGACCTGCCGGAAAACAAGCGCTGGCGTTCGCGCCAGATTGGTGCCGGCATCGGCGATATGGGGCCATGCGGACGGGTGCTGGTACGCGGTGAACCGGGCTGGGAAATCATTCCCGAACTGCAGCCGCTGCGGCATGAGGTCATCATCGACAAGCCCGGCAAGGGTTCGTTTTATGCGACCGACCTGGAGCTGATCCTGCGCAACCGCGGAATACGCAACCTGATCCTGACCGGCATCACCACTGATGTGTGCGTGCACACCACGATGCGCGACGCGAACGATCGCGGCTACGAGTGCCTGCTGGTTGAAGACGGGTGTGCGGCTACCGATTACGGCAACCATCTGGCGGCGCTGAGCATGGTGAAAATGCAGGGCGGTGTGTTCGGCGCGGTCGCCACAAGCAGTGCAATCCTGGAGGTGATACAGCAATGAATTTAATCGGGGCCGTCATCGAGCCGCAAACCGGCGCGCTTGATCTCGAAGTCGTCGGGCTGAGCAAGCGCTTCGGCGATGTCGTCGCGCTGGACGACGTTTCAATAAGCATACCGGCCGGCGGTTTTCACGCGCTGCTGGGCGAGAATGGCGCGGGCAAATCGACGCTGGTCAAATGCCTGGTCGGGTTCTACACCCCCGACGCCGGCGAAGTGCTGATCGACAACCGCCAGGTCAACATTCCAACGCCGCGCGAAGCGTCGAAATTCGGCATCGGCATGGTTTACCAGCATTTCACGCTGGTGCCCAGCATGACGGTCGCGGAAAACCTGGTGCTTGCGCGCGGCGCGCTGCCCGCCATACTGAACTGGCGCCAGGAACGCGAAAACCTCAGCGCATTCATGGCGACCCTGCCGTTCAAAATCGCACTGGACAAACAGGCCGGCGCGCTTGCCGCCGGCGAAAAACAGAAAGTGGAGCTGATCAAGCAGCTGTATCTGCGGCGGCGGCTGCTGATACTGGACGAACCGACCTCGGTGCTGACCCCCGACGAGGCCGACGAGGTGCTCGGGCTGGTGAAGGATCTCACCCGGAAAAAAGAACTCACCGCGCTGATCATCACCCACAAGTTCCGCGAGGTGACGGCTTATGCCGACGACGTGACCGTGCTGCGGCGCGGGCGATACGCCGGCAACGGGCGTGTCGCGACGTTCCCGACCGAGCGTATGGCCGAGATGATGGTGGGCAGTCCGCTCGCCCGCGATACCGCGACGCGGGAAAGCCGACCGGCGATTGCAAGCGGGACGCCGCGGCTGGTGATCGAAAATCTGCGCGCGCTCGGCGACAACGGCTTGCCGGTGCTGAAGGGCATCAACCTTGCGGTGCGCCCGGGGGAGATACTCGGCATCGCGGGCGTATCAGGGAACGGCCAGAAGGAGCTGGTGGAAGTGCTGATCGGCCAGCGCCAGAAATCCGCCGGGCAGGTGCGGGTCAGCGGCGAGCCCTATTCGGGGCGGCGTTCGGAGATCACGCGCCACCGGGTGTACAGCCTGCCCGAGGAGCCGCTGCGCAATGGCTGCATATCCGGTTTGTCGGTCGCGAACAATATGGCACTGCGCAACTATGACAGGATGCCGCTGGCCAATCATGGCCTGATCAATTGGCAGGCGCTGCGGCAGCAGGCGCAGCAATATGTGGATACTTTCCGGGTCAAGACCGACGGTATCGATGCGAAGATGCAGACGCTGTCGGGCGGCAATGTGCAGCGGGCCGTGCTGGCCCGCGAACTGTCGAACCCGGTGGACCTGCTCATTGTCGCCAATCCGGTGTTCGGGCTTGATTTCAACGCGGTCGCCGAGACGCACGCCCGCCTGCTGGCGGTACGCGCCGCAGGGGCGGCAATATTGCTGGTCAGCGAAGACCTGGACGAACTGCTCGAACTGGCCGACCGCATCGTCGTGATGAGCGACGGCGCAATCGTTTTCGAGACGCCCGCGGACAAGGCCGATGTCAGGGTGCTGGGGCACCATATGGCAGGCGGTCATGATGCAACGGAGGCCACACCATGAACAGCCCTGTAAAGCCCCCCGACATGCTGGAAGTGGACGCGCAGCCCTATCCCTACCGCTTCTCTCCCGGCCATACCGCGGTGATCATGATCGACATGCAGCGCGACTTCATTTTGCCCGGCGGGTTTGGCGAGACGCTGGGCAATGACGTCGCGCGGCTTGCGCCGACCATTGCGGTTGCGCGCCGGCTGCTGGACTGGTGCCGGGCGGCGGGGATGCTCGTTGTCCACACCAGGGAGGCGCATGCAGCGGACCTGTCGGATTGCCCGCCGGCGAAACTGAATCGCGGCGAGCCCAAACTGCGCATCGGCGATCCGGGGCCTATGGGAAGGATACTGATCGACGGCGAAGTGGGCAGCGATTTTGTCGAGGAACTCGCGCCGCTGAACGGCGAAACGGTGATCGTGAAACCCGGCAAGGGTGCGTTCTACGCAACCGGACTCGGCCGCATCCTGTCCGAACGCGGCATCACCCACCTGCTGCTGGGCGGCGTGACGACCGAAGTCTGCGTGCAGACGACCATGCGCGAGGCGAACGATCGCGGCTACGAGTGCCTGCTGGTCGAAGACGCGACGGAAAGCTATTTTCCGCAATTCAAGCAGGCCACGCTGGAAATGATCCGCGCGCAGGGCGGCATCGTCGGCTGGACAGCGCCGCTTGCGAAGATCGCAGCCGCGAAATCGATAGTCTGATGGAGCCCTGAAATGAAGGAAAAGGACATGACGGACAAGGACAGGAATACGGAACTCGCACAATACGTCGATGCGGCCCTTGCGCTGCACGGGCTGGAGCTGAACGAAGCGCGCCGCGCGGAAACCGGAAAGCAATTCCTGCTGCTCAGCGGCATGAGCCGGATCGTCGCAAGCGAACCGGTACCGGACGAGATCGATCCGGCCGGCATATTCCGCTTATGAGCAGCTTTCCGTTTACCGCGACCGATTGCATTTCGGCTTTTGGCCGCGGGGAAATTTCTGCCGGCGAAATTGCGACGGCCAGCCTGGAACGGATCCGGCGCGCCAATCCCGCATTGAATGCGTTCATCGAAATAACCGGCGAGCGCGCACTGTCCGAAGCGCGGTTGCTGGATGCCGCGCGCCAACGCGGCGCGAGCATGCTGCCGCTCGCTGCCGTTCCTTATGCGGTCAAGAACCTGCTCGACGTGGAGGGAATCACCACCCTGGCCGGCGCCAGGCTGTATGCGCACAACCCGCCCGCGCGCCGCGACGGCAAGCTGGTCGAGCGGCTCCATGGTGCAGGCGGGCTGCTGGCGGGCACGCTGAATATGGATGCCTATGCCTACGGTTTCACCACCGAGAATACCCACTACGGATCGACCCGCAATCCGCGCGACCTGTCCCGTTCGGCAGGCGGATCCTCGGGCGGTACCGGGGCCGCCGTCGCCGCCGGGCTGGTGCCGATCGGCATCGGCAGCGATACCAACGGTTCGATCAGGGTGCCCGCTTCACTGTGCGGCGTGTTCGGGCTGAAACCGACCTATGGCCGTTTATCCCGGACCGGCTCGCTGCCGTTCGTTGCCAGCCTGGATCACCTCGGGCCGCTGGCGACCACCGTCGCCGACCTGGCGCTGGCCTACGACGTGATGCAGGGTTCCGATCCGCACGACCCGGCCTGCGCCCAGCGGCCCGTCGAAGCGACGGTTGCCGAACTGCCGCGCGGTATCGAAGGCCTGCGCATTGCGAGGCTCGCCGGATATTTCGATGACAATGCCGGCGAGGAAGCGCGCTCGGCTTCGCGTGCCGCCGCAAAGGCGCTGCAGGCCGATGACGAGGTGGAAATTCCCGGCGCGGCACAGGCCCGCGCGGCAGCCTACCTGATCACCGCGTCCGAAAGCGGCGCGCTGTACCTGGACGCGTTGCGCGAACGCATCGACGAATTCGAGCCGCATTCCGTCGAGCGGCTGATCGCCGGCTCGCTGGTCCCGGCAGCCTGGTATCAGCGGGCGCAGCGCTACCGGCGCCGGTACCTCGAACGGGTGCTGGCGCTGTTCGAACATTGCGACCTGCTGATCGCGCCGGCGACGCCGGTGACCGCGCCGCTTTTGGGCCAGCAACATATCCTGATCGGCGATCGCGAATTGCCGACCCGCCCGAACATGGGCCTGCTTACCCAGCCGATATCGTTCATCGGCCTGCCGGTGGCGGTGGCGCCGCTGTGGGCCGGATCGGGTCTGCCGATGGGCGTGCAGCTGATCGCGCCGCCCTGGCGCGAGGATATCTGTCTGCGGGCAGCCGGCGTGCTCGAGAAATCCGGTTTGTCCGGCAGCAGGATAAGCAGCGCTGCGCGATGAACATGTCAGCCGAAATCAATCTGGATCATGTGCTGGCGGAGGTCAGGGGCATGTTCGAGCAGTACGAGGCAGCCCTGATGAACAACGACCTGGGCGTGCTGGACCGGTGTTTCTGGCATAGCCAGTCGGTTGTCCGTTTCGGCACGTCGGAAAACCTGTACGGCATTGATGCGATCAGGGCATTTCGCAGTTCGCGCGATACCGGCGCGCTGAAGCGCAGCCTGTTCAGGTCGATCATTACCACGTTTGGCCGGAACTTCGCGACCACCAACACCGAGTTTGTCCGTGACGACAAGGTGGTCGGCCGGCAAAGCCAGTCATGGGTCCGGTTCCATGATGGTTGGCGTATCGTGTCGGCGCATGTCAGTCTGATCGATTATCCCGCTGCGTGCAATTCAGGAAACCGCAATTCTGCCAGTCCGGCCATGGAATAAATCCTGGTTTGAGTTAATCATTGGATGGGCAATCGGCCGCCATATGGGCGTATGCACGATGTTGAAACTGCATCAGCTTGCTGCTGTGCTATTTTCCGGGCAGCAGTCCGGGCATCCGCCGTATCGAGAAAATAATATGAAACACGAACTTGACATTGTTACTTTGCGGCAGCGTTATCTCGCCGGTGAACGCAACCCGGCAGACGTGATGGAAGAAATCCACCGGCGTATCGGCGACGATCCCCAGCGGGTCTGGATACACCGCCTGAGCCTGGACGCGATACGCGGCCATGTCGGCGCGCTGTCGGGGCGGGACCCGGCCGGGCTGCCGCTGTACGGCATTCCGTTCGCGATCAAGGACAACATCGACCTGGCCGGTGCGCCGACCACGGCGGGTTGCCCGGAATTTGCATACCAGCCGCAACAGCATGCGTTTGTGGTGCAGCGCCTGATCGACGCGGGCGCGATCCCGGTCGGCAAGACCAACCTCGACCAGTTCGCGGTCGGGCTGAACGGGACGCGCTCGCCGCATGGCGCGTGCCGCAATGCCTATGATCCCGAGTACGTTTCCGGCGGCTCCAGTTCCGGTTCGGCTGTGGCCGTGGCGCTCGGCCAGGCCAGTTTCAGCCTGGGCACCGATACCGCCGGCTCGGGACGCGTGCCGGCCGCATTCAACAACCTGGTCGGCGTGAAACCGACGCGCGGCCGGTTGTCCAATCGTGGCGTGGTCCCCGCGTGCCGCTCGCTGGATTGCGTTTCCGTTTTCTCGCTGAACACCGCGGATGCCGCGACGGTGCTGTCGGTTGCCGCCGGATACGACGAACAGGACGCGTACTCGCGCCGCAGCCTCACGCATGGTTTCGATTTCGGGCGAGCCGGGACTTTCCGTTTCGGCATCCCGCGCGCCGAGCAATTGCAGTTTTTCGGCAACCGGCAGTCCGCTGAATTATTTGCCCGCAGTTGCGATGCATTGCGTGCGATCGGCGGCACCGCAGTCGAAATCGATTTCTCGCCATTCCTGAACGCGGCGCGGCTGCTCTATGAAGGCCCCTGGGTTGCGGAGCGCTATGCCGCGATCCGCGATTTCTTCGATGTCCATCCCGGGGCAATCCATCCCGTGGTACGCGAGATTATCGCCGCCGCAAAAAATTTTTCCGCGGCGGATGCCTATCTCGGCATGCACCGGCTGGAAGAACTGCGCAAGGAAGCGAGCCTGGTATGGGACAGCATCGATTGCCTGGTCACACCGACTGCTGGAACGATCTATCGCATTGATGAAATGCTGGCCGACCCGATCCGGCTGAATGCGAATCTCGGTTATTACACCAACTTCATGAACCTGCTCGATTGCGCCGCGATCGCGGTGCCTGCCGGATTCCAGGACAACGGTCTGCCCTTCGGCATCACACTGGTCGCAGCGGCACACCAGGATATCCCGCTGCTGCATCTGGCCGGACGGCTGGAAGCCGGCGCGATCACGACTGCGGAAGCACAGATGCAGGAATTGCTGCCCGGGCGCGTGCGTGTCGCGGTCTGCGGCGCCCACCTCGATGGCCTGCCGCTCAATCACCAGCTCACCAGCCGCGGCGCACATCTGGTCGCACGAACCCGGAGCAGCCCCGATTACAAACTGTATGCGCTGCCCGGCGGACCGCCGCAGCGGCCGGGCCTGGTGCGTGCCGCAAACGGCGAGACCGGCAGCGCGATCGAGGTGGAAGTATGGGAAATGGCGGCGCGCGAGTTTGGTTCGTTCGTTGCGGGCATCCCGGCACCGCTCGGCATCGGCACCCTGACGCTGGCCGATGGATCGCAGGCCATGGGATTCATCTGCGAGCAATACGCGGTCGCCGGCGCGGAAGACATTACCCGTTTCGGCGGCTGGCATTCCTATTTGAAACGGAAAAACTGACCGCTGTCGGCACATCGTTGCACACTGAAGCTTTGAGTTCATCTTGATTCGCAGCGTGTCGCGAATCGCATATGGGCGCAGATTGCAATGGCTTTGGTGCAGAAACGCACACACCGGTTGGATTTGATACCCTCCTTGCTATCGGCTATAATGCGCACCAATCCAAAGCGGAATGAACACACGGTTCGTTCCGCTTCTTTATGTCATACGTCTTGGGAGTCTCCGGTGTCGCAAACTAGCCCTGCCATTCTTGTATTAGCCGATGGTACGGTATTTCGCGGCGTTTCCATCGGGGCTTCCGGCAGCAGCGTCGGCGAGGTGGTGTTCAACACCGCGATGACCGGCTACCAGGAAATCCTGACCGACCCGTCCTATTGCAAGCAGATCGTCACGCTGACTTGTCCTCACATCGGCAATGTCGGGGTGAACCACGAGGATGTGGAATCGCGCCAGGTGTTCGCCAGCGGCCTGATCATCCGCGACCTTTCCATGACGGTGAGCAATTTCCGCAGCACGAAATCGTTGCCCGAGTATCTGAAAGCCAACAGCGTGGTGGCGATCGCCGGGATCGATACGCGCAAGCTGACGCGCATCCTGCGCGAGAAAGGTGCGCAGAACGGCTGTATCGCGACCGGTACGGACGAGGTTGCGGCACTTGAAGCGGCGCGCGGATTTGCCGGTCTGGAGGGCATGGATCTGGCCAAAGAGGTGACCTGTCCGAAATCGTACTCGTGGACACATTGCGAGTGGGAGCTGGGCGTGGGCTATCCGGAGGCCGAACATACGAAATTCCATGTGGTGGCCTACGACTTCGGCGTGAAGCACAACATTCTGCGCATGCTGGCCGAGCGCGGCTGCCGCATCACCGTGGTGCCCGCGCAGACCGCCGCGCAGGATGTGCTGGCGATGGAGCCGGACGGCGTGTTCCTGTCCAACGGGCCCGGTGATCCCGAGCCGTGCGATTACGCGATTGCGGCGACGAAAAAATTTATCGAGGCGGGCGTGCCGCTGTTCGGCATCTGCCTCGGGCACCAGATCATGGGTCTGGCTGCGGGCGCGAAGACCATGAAAATGAAGTTCGGCCATCGCGGCGCGAATCATCCGGTGCAGGATACGCAGACCAGGCGTGTGATGATCACCAGCCAGAACCACGGCTTTGCGGTGGATGCGGCGACATTGCCGAAGAATGCGCGCGTCACGCATGTGTCGCTGTTCGACGGCACGCTGCAGGGTTTCGAACTGACCGACAAACCCGCGTTCTGCTTCCAGGGGCATCCCGAAGCCAGCCCGGGCCCGCACGATGTGGATGGATTGTTCGATAAATTTATTGGATTGATGGGAAAAACAGCTTAGTAGGGTGGGCACGTTTGTGTGCCCACGCGGTCTGGTTGCACCTAACTCACATCAGCGTGGGCACAGAAACGTGCCCACCCTACAACATAAAGATTATGGCTAAAAGAACCGACATTAAGAGCATCCTGATCATCGGCGCAGGCCCCATCGTCATCGGGCAGGCGTGCGAGTTCGACTATTCCGGCGCGCAGGCCTGCAAGGCGCTGCGCGAGGAAGGTTATCGCGTCATTCTGGTGAACTCGAACCCGGCCACGATCATGACCGATCCTGACATGGCCGATGCAACTTATATCGAGCCGATCACCTGGCAGATGGTGGAGAGGATCATCGCCAGGGAGAAGCCGGACGCGATCCTGCCGACCATGGGCGGGCAGACCGCGCTGAACTGCGCGCTGGATCTGGCCAAGCACGGCGTGCTGGAAAAATATAATGTCGAGATGATAGGCGCGTCGCGCGATGCGATCGACAAAGCCGAAGACCGCGAAAAGTTCAAGCAAGCAATGACCAAGATCGGCCTGGCCTCGGCCCGTTCCGCGATTGCGCACAGCATGGAAGAAGCGCTGCAGGTGCAGCAGGTGATGGGTTTTCCGACCGTGATTCGCCCGTCGTTCACGATGGGCGGCAGCGGCGGCGGCATCGCCTACAACCGCGAGGAGTTCGTCGAGATTTGCGAGCGCGGCCTGGAAGCATCGCCGACCAAGGAATTGTTGATCGAGGAATCATTGCTCGGCTGGAAAGAGTTCGAGATGGAAGTGGTGCGCGACCATGCCGACAATTGCATCATCATCTGTTCGATCGAGAACCTCGACCCGATGGGTGTGCATACCGGCGACTCGATCACGGTCGCCCCGGCGCAGACGCTGACCGACAAGGAATACCAGATCATGCGCGATGCATCGATCGCGGTGCTGCGCGAGATCGGCGTGGATACCGGCGGCTCCAACGTGCAGTTCGCCATCAACCCTGACGACGGGCGCATGGTGGTGATCGAGATGAACCCGCGCGTGTCGCGCTCATCCGCGCTGGCCTCCAAGGCAACCGGTTTCCCGATCGCCAAAATTGCGGCCAAGCTGGCGGTAGGGTACACGCTGGACGAGTTGAAGAACGACATCACCGGCGGCGCGACCCCGGCTTCGTTCGAGCCGACCATCGATTACGTGGTGACCAAGATCCCGCGTTTCGCTTTCGAAAAATTCCCGCAGGCCAATTCCCGCCTGACCACGCAGATGAAATCGGTGGGCGAGGTGATGGCGATCGGCCGCACTTTCCAGGAGTCGTTCCAGAAAGCCCTGCGCGGCCTGGAAGTGGGCGTAAACGGGCTGGATGAGAAATATACCGACCTCGAGGCGATAGCCGCCGAACTCGGCAGTCCCGGGCCGGACCGCATCTGGGCGGTGGGCGATGCCTTCCGCCTCGGCATGAGCGTGGATGAGGTGTTCAATCACAGCAAGATCGACCCGTGGTTTCTGGTGCAGATCGAAGACCTGATACGCCAGGAAAAATCACTGGCGGGCCGCACGCTGGAAAGCCTGGACGCGGATGAACTGCGTGCCCTGAAACGCAGCGGGTTTGCCGATGCGCGCCTGGCCAGATTGCTGGGCACCGATGCCGGCGCGATGCGCGCCTACCGCCATGCGCTGGGTGTGCGTCCGGTGTTCAAACGGGTCGATACCTGTGCGGCGGAATTCGCCACCAACACCGCCTATATGTATTCCACCTACGAGGAAGAGTGCGAATCACAGCCGACCAGCAATAGGAAGATCATGGTGCTGGGCGGCGGGCCGAACCGTATCGGGCAGGGCATCGAGTTCGATTATTGCTGCGTGCATGCCGCGCTGGCGATGCGCGAAGACGGTTACGAGACCATCATGGTCAACTGCAATCCCGAAACCGTATCCACCGACTACGACACGTCTGACCGTTTGTATTTCGAGCCGCTGACGCTCGAAGATGTGCTGGAAGTGGTGGCGGTCGAAAAGCCGATCGGCGTGATCGTGCAGTTCGGCGGCCAGACCCCGCTGAGTCTGGCGCACGGACTGCAAAAGAACGGTGTGCCGATCATCGGTACCTCGCCGGACATGATCGACTGCGCCGAAGATCGCGCGCGCTTCCAGCAAATGCTGCACAAGCTGAACTTGAAGCAGCCGCCGAACCGCACTGCATGCACTGTCGAAGAAGGCGCCGCGGGCGTCGCGGAAATCGGTTATCCGCTGGTGATGCGCCCTTCGAATGTGCTGGGGGGGCGCGCGATGGAAATCATCCATGAACAGGCTGATCTGGAACGCTACATGCGCGATGCGCAGGAGATGTCCAAGACTTATCCCGAGCGCATGCCGATTCTGCTGGACCGTTTTCTGGACGATGCGATCGAGGTGGACGTGGATGCGGTATCCGACGGCAAGGATGTGATCATCGGCGGCATCATGGAGCACGTCGAACAGGCCGGCGTGCATTCCGGCGATTCGGCGTGTTCGCTGCCGCCGTTCAGCTTGTCAAAGGCGCTGCAGGACGAACTGCGCCGCCAGACCGTGGCGATGGCAAAAATGCTCAATGTGGTCGGGCTGATGAATGTGCAGTTCGCGATACAGGGCGAAACGGTGTATGTGCTGGAAGTGAATCCGCGCGCGTCCCGCACCGTGCCGTTCGTGTCCAAGGCGACCGGTATGTCGCTGGCGAAAATTGCGGCCCGTTGCATGGCCGGGCAAAGCCTGGCACAGCAGGGCATCACCAATGAGGTGATCCCGCCGTATTATTCGGTGAAAGAAGCGGTGTTTCCGTTCATCAAGTTTCCCGGCGTGGATACCATACTCGGGCCGGAAATGAAATCCACCGGCGAAGTGATGGGTGTGGGCGACACCTTCGCCGAAGCCTTTGTAAAATCCCAACTGGCAGCCAGCGTGAAACTGCCGAAAGATGGTAAAGTATTCATCAGCGTGCGCGAAGCCGACAAATTCGGGGTGGTGGAAATCGCCCGTTCGCTGGTGCAGCTCGGATTTACCCTGCGGGCAACGCGCGGCACGGCGGCTGTGATCAGTGCGGCGGGCATTGCGGTGGACGTGGTGAACAAAGTCGCCGAGGGTCGTCCGCATGTCGTGGATATGATCAAGAACGGCGAGATCAGCCTGATCATCAATACGGTGGACAGCAAGCCGTCCGTGATGCGCGATTCGTATTCTATCCGGCACGCGGCCCTGCAAGGGCGGGTAACGTATTACACTACGCTGGCCGGGGCTCGCGCCGCGTGTGTCGGTATGCAGCATTTGGCCGCACTGAGCGTTTATGATTTGCAGAGCCAGCACAAAAGGCTGCTTGCTGGCAGTTAGTCTTTGCTTAATACCAACGCGGGTTTTGCATGGCCATACGACTGATAAAGCTGCGGTAGAAACAATTAGCCATCCTCTAAGCCACCCAATAAACGGTGACCAAGTAGCTGGTTATAAGCTGGAGAAACACCCAGGCAGGTCGCTGGTCAAGCGACAGCAGATCAACTAATTAACGTCTAACGACTGATAACCAACGACTAAGAGAGTTTTAATATGAGTAAAGTCCCATTAACCGTATTGGGCGCGGAAAAATTGCGCGCAGAGTTGCAGAATCTCAAGACGGTAGAACGTCCCATGGTGATCAACGCCATTTCTGAAGCACGCGCCCAGGGTGACCTGTCGGAAAATGCAGAATACGAAGCTGCCAAGGAAAAGCAATCGTTTGTCGAGGGCCGCATCGTCGAGCTGGAATTCAAGCTGGGCAGTGCGCAGATCATTGATCCCAAGTCACTAAACGCCGATGGGCGCTGCGTGTTCGGTTCGACCGTGATATTGGAAGACGTGAACAATGGCGATGTCGTTACCTACCAGATCGTCGGTGATGACGAGGCGGATATCCGGCACAGGAAAGTTTCCATCAGTTCCCCGATTGCCCGCGCGCTGATCGGCAAGAGCAGCGGCGATATTGCCGAGGTGCAGGCACCGGGCGGGGTGCGGGAATATGAAGTGGTCGAAGTCCAGTACATCTGAAAAAGCACACCAATAGCTACTGTGCGATCGAATTGCGTCGTCGCGTGCTCGCCTACCAGTATGGTAGGTCTCGTTGGGCGCTGATGGAACTACTAGCCATTCGACTAAGCCCGCAAGCGGGCAAGTCGCTGGTTATCCGCGGCTCCTTGCACTTCGATCTGCTTGTGACGCTATTGGATGTGCTTTTGGGCGAAAAAAGAAATTAGCGGTTGCCGAGTTGTTTTTTGGTCAGCGGCTTTTTACCCCTGTGGCGCGGCATTTTCTTGATTTCGATCAGGTGGGCTTCCGGGTTGGGTTTGTAGATCACCAGGATCTTGCCGATGTGTTGCACCGCTGCGGCATCCAATTGGGTGCAGATCGTTTCCTGCATGGTTTCGCGCAGCGCACGATCACCGCCCATTACGCGAATTTTGATGAGCTCATGAGTTTTCAAGGTCAGTGCGATTTCTTTCAGCACTGATTCAGTCAAACCCGCGTTGCCTATGATCACCGTCGGACTGAGGGCATGTGCGCGGCCTTTGAGGGCAAGGCGTTCGGATACGGTAAGCGATAACATGATGGTCTTCCAAATTTAAGGTGCGGATTTTAACAGGTTGTTGATGGGATCGCAGGTACCGTAATTGCTTAATTTACTGGAGAAGGCCTCTGTACAACGTAGTGAGCGAAGCTGAGACAAGGCAAAAACTGGCGAAAAAGTAGCCGCTCTGACACGGTGTTGCGAAGCATCCGGTGCGGGAAGAGCGGCCTGCATCTGCTCCCGCAATCGGCTGGCTTCGCCAGTAACGTGTCGCAGCTGCAATGTACATTTTTGTACATGAGGATTTTGAGCCGACTTTTAACGCAGTATCTGCGAGCGCAACAGTTGTACCGAGGCCTTAAATACGATGAAGCCTTCCAAGACCAGCAAACAATGGATGCGCGAGCATGTCAACGATCCCTTTGTGCAACTTGCCCAGAAGGACGGCTACCGCTCGCGCGCGGCATACAAGCTGCTGGAGATCGATGCCAGGGATCATTTGCTCAAGCCCGGCACTGTGGTGGTGGATCTGGGCGCGACGCCGGGCGGCTGGTCGCAGGTGGCTGCCGCAAAGGTGGGGCGCGGCGGCAAGGTGATCGCGCTGGATCTGTTGCCGCTGGATCCCTTGGCAGGTGTGGATTTTATCCAGGGCGACTTCCGCGAGGATGCCGTGCTCAGGCAGTTGGAGGAGTTTTTGCAGGGTAAGCCGGTGGGGCTTGTAATTTCCGATATGGCGCCCAATATGTCAGGCGTGGCTACGGCAGATCAGGCGCGCGCCATGCATCTCGCGGAACTGGCGATGGATTTCGCGCTTGAACACCTGAAACCGGACGGCTCCTTTCTGGTCAAGGTCTTCCAAGGCGAAGGATTCGAGGACTTTTACAAGTTTATGCGCAGTCGGTTCACCCGGGTGGTATCGCGCAAGCCCAAGGCATCACGCGATCGCAGCAGTGAAGTTTATCTGCTGGGTAGCGGAAAGCTTGAGAAATAGGGCAATACATAGTCTAATGAACAACCTCGGCAGCCGTTGTGCGCCGATTTAAGGAGTAATCTTGAACAACTTTAAGAGCGTAGCAGTCTGGATGGTCGTCGCCCTGGTACTGATGACTGTATTCAATCAATTCAATACCCGCCAGCAGCTGACTACGCAGTCGCAGCTGGATTATTCGCAATTCCTCAATCAGGTCAAGCAGGGACATATCAGCAAGGTGATCATCGAAGGCCGCAAGCTGAAGGCGACGACTTCTGACGGGAAGCAAGTCACCAGCTATGCGCCCAGCGATCTGTGGATGGTTTCCGATTTGCTGAAAAACGGTGTAAACGTTGAAGCCAAGCCCGAGGAAGAGCCGTCCTTTCTGATGAATATTTTCGTGTCATGGTTCCCGATGATCCTGCTGATCGCCGTGTGGGTGTTCTTCATGCGCCAGATGCAGGGCGGTGGCAAGGGCGGTGCGTTCTCGTTCGGCAAGTCGCGCGCGCGCATGCTGGATGAAAGCAAGGAACGCTTTACGTTTGCGGATGTGGCGGGTTGCGATGAAGCCAAGGAGGAAGTGTCCGAGCTGGTGGATTTCCTGCGCGATCCGTCGAAATTCCAGAACCTCGGCGGGCGCATCCCGCGCGGTGTGCTGCTGGTGGGCAATCCCGGTACCGGCAAGACGCTGCTGGCGAAGGCGATCGCCGGCGAGGCCAAGGTACCGTTTTTCTCGATCTCCGGTTCGGACTTTGTGGAAATGTTCGTCGGCGTGGGCGCGGCGCGCGTGCGCGATATGTTCGAGCAGGCCAAGAAGCAGGCGCCGTGCATCGTGTTCATCGACGAAATCGACGCGGTCGGCCGGCAACGCGGCGCGGGACTGGGCGGCGGCAATGACGAGCGCGAGCAGACGCTGAATGCGCTGCTGGTCGAGATGGACGGTTTCGAAGGTGCCAGCGGGGTGATCGTGATCGCCGCGACCAACCGTCCCGATGTGCTGGATTCGGCACTGTTGCGTCCCGGTCGTTTCGACCGTCAGGTAGTCGTGCCATTGCCGGATATTCGCGGCCGCGAGCAGATACTCATGGTGCACATGCGCAAGGTACCGGTGGCGCAGGACGTGAAGGGCGATATTCTGGCACGGGGCACACCGGGCATGTCCGGTGCCGACCTGGCCAACCTGGTCAACGAAGCTGCCCTGTTCGCGGCACGCCGCGGCAAGCGTTTCGTCGAGATGGACGATTTCGAGTCTGCCAAGGACAAGATCATGATGGGCGCAGAACGCCGCTCCATGGTGATGCCCGAGGAAGAACGCCGCAATACCGCCTATCACGAATCCGGCCATGCGGTGGTCGCCAAGCTGTTGCCCAAGACCGATCCGGTGCACAAGGTGACCATCATTCCGCGCGGCCGTGCGCTGGGATTGACCATGCAATTGCCGGCGGAAGACCGCTACAGCATGGACAAGAACCGCATCCTCGATACCATCGCCGTGTTGTTCGGCGGACGTATCGCCGAAGAGATATTCATGCACCAGATGACCACCGGTGCTTCCAACGATTTTGAGCGTGCCACGGCGATGGCGCGCAGCATGGTGACCCAGTGGGGCATGTCGGATGCGCTCGGCACCATGGTGTACGGCGAAAACGAGGGCGAAGTTTTTCTGGGGCGCTCGGTCACCACGCACAAGAATATTTCCGAAGCGACCATGCAGAAGGTGGATGCCGAGATTCGCCGCATCATCGACCAGCAATATGCGCTGGCGCGCGGTTTGATCGAAAGCAATCGCGACAAAATCGAGGCAATGACCAAGGCCTTGCTGGAATGGGAAACAATTGATGCCGATCAGATCAACGACATCATGGCCGGGAATCCCCCTCGTCCGCCCAAGCCGCCTGCACCAAGCCAGGCCCAGCAGCCACCGCAGGATCGGGCACCGACAGCGCCCGCTGCCACAACTCCTACGCAACCGGCGCAGGAAACCTGAAACAGGTGCAAGCTGCAAGGTGCAAGAGGCAAGATGCAAGGAACCCCTGGTTTTCCTTGCCTCTTGCCTCTTGCGTCTTGTATCTGCATTGAATGTTGTTCCGCTGCGGTTCCTTCCAGTTTGATTTGTCCCGGCCTCTGGTAATGGGCATCGTCAACGTCACCCCCGATTCTTTCTCCGACGGCGGGCTGCACCTGCAGCGCGATACCGCACTGGCGCATGCGCAACGGTTGATCGCCGAGGGTGCGGATATGCTCGACATCGGCGGTGAGTCGACGCGCCCCGGTGCCACGCCGGTCGGCATCCAGGAGGAAATGGATCGGGTGTTGCCGATCATCGAGGAATTGCGCGATTCGGGCGTGCCCATCTCGATCGATACCTTCAAGCCGGAAGTGATGCTGGCGGCGATCGCCGCAGGCGCGCAAATGGTCAACGACATCAGCGCGCTGCAAGATGCCGCTGCAAAGGGCACGGTTGCCGCCAGCCATGCCGCGGTGTGTCTGATGCACAAGCAGGGCAACCCGCAAACCATGCAGGAACAGCCCGTTTATCAAAATGTGGTGGCAGAAGTCGGTGCGTTTCTGAGTGAACGCATTGCTGCTGCCGAAGCCGCGGGCATCCAGCGTGACCGTATCGTGATCGACCCTGGCTTTGGTTTTGGCAAGACCTTGGCGCATAATCTGGCCTTGCTCCGCGATTTGAACAAGCTGACTGAACTGGGCGTGCCGGTACTGGCGGGTCTTTCGCGCAAGTCCATGCTGGGCACTTTGACCGGGCAGGATGTTACGCAGCGTCTGCCGGCCAGTGTGGCCGCGGCATTGATCGCGGTGCAGCGCGGGGCAAACATCGTGCGCGTGCATGATGTGCGTGCGACGGTGGATGCGTTGCAAATTTTGAGAGCAGTAAATTCCTAAAAACGTAGCCGCAGAGACCACAGATGACACGGGGAAAACAGCTGTTGTGAACAATCAACGAATAAATATAAAGTGAATTGGCTGTTGTTTTCCCCTGTGGTCTGTGTGTACTCTGTGGCAAATGTCTTTTGGTGAAATTCAGGGTACAAAAGTGAGCAGAAAATATTTCGGTACCGACGGTATACGCGGACGAGTGGGTGAACATCCGATCACGCCGCAGTTCGTCATGCACCTGGGCTATGCGGCAGGCAAGGTGCTGGCAAACATGGCTGACACGCCCGGCGAACGCACGGGTGTGTTGATCGGCAAGGACACGCGCATTTCCGGTTACATGCTGGAATCCGCTCTGGAGGCGGGATTGATCGCGGCAGGGATCGATGTGTATCTGGCCGGGCCGGTGCCAACCCCGGCCGTGGCCTATCTGACCCGCGCGCTGCGCCTGCAGGCAGGCATCGTGATTTCCGCGTCGCACAATCCGTTCGAGGATAATGGCATCAAGTTTTTCTCGGCCCATGGCACCAAGTTGCCCGACGAAACGGAGCGCGCCATCGAGGCGGCATTGGATGAGGAGATGCACACCAACTCCTCGGAGGGGCTGGGCAAAGCCAAGCGCATCGACGATGCGGCCGGGCGCTATATCGAATTCTGCAAGAGCACCTTCCCCACCGAGATGGATTTGCGCGGACTGAAAATCGTGGTGGACAGCGCGCATGGCGCGACCTACCACATCGCGCGGCACGTATTTCACGAACTCGGTGCCGATGTCATCGCGATCGGCGCGCAACCGGACGGCAGGAATATCAATGCAGGTTATGGCGCGACCGCACCGGATAACCTGTGCCGGGCGGTGGTCGAGCACAAGGCGGATATCGGTATCGCGCTGGACGGCGATGGCGACCGACTGGTGATGGCGGACAGCGCGGGCAAGATATATGACGGCGACCAGTTGCTGTACGTGATCGCCAAACATCTTCAGACACAGGGGAAAATGCACGGCGGTGTGGTCGGCACGCTGATGACCAACCTGGCGTTCGAACACGCCATGCAGAAGCTTGGCATTCCCTTCAAGCGCGCCAGGGTGGGCGACCGCTACGTGATGGAATTATTGCAGCAACAGGGCTGGCAGCTCGGCGGGGAAAATTCCGGGCATATCATCTGCCTGGACAAGCACAGCACCGGCGACGGCATTATCTCCGCGCTGCAGGTGCTGTATGCGCTGCGCGATTATGGGTGCAGTCTTGCACAGGCGGCGGGTGATCTGCATATGTACCCGCAGGTGCTGATCAATGTGCGGGTCGCCAGGGGCGTGGATTGCCTCGGTCACAATCAGGTACAAGCGGCGGTATCGGATGCCGAGCAGGTTCTGGACGGAAAGGGTCGCGTGCTGTTGCGACCATCCGGCACCGAGCCATTGTTGCGCGTGATGGTTGAAGGCGAAGACCGCCAGCTGGTAGAACGATCCGCACAGCGCATCGCCGATGTGGTGCGCAACGTTGCAACGAGTTGATTCAAACAGGATGTTGCCTGCAGTTCGATAAAGCATTCGTCTTCCAGTTCGCAATCGCCCATTCCAATATCTGCCCGACGCTGCCCAGCCGTAACTCCGCAGGTGGCTGCTGGCGCAAAAACACCAGCGCATCAAAAAATGTGGCAACCGCTTTGTTCTTGTCTACAGGCTGGGCGAGTGTCTGCTTGCTGAGTTTTTGGCCCTGTGCATTCACCGCGACGGGAAGGTGCATATAGGCCGGGGTGGCCAGTCTTAGCAGCTGCTGCAAATAGATCTGGCGCGGGGTGGAGTAGAGCAGGTCAGCCCCGCGCACCACATCGGTGATTCCCTGCGCGGCATCGTCCACCGCGACGGCGAGCTGGTAGGCAAACAGTCCATCGGCGCGCAGCACGACGAAATCGCCCACCTCGGTTGCCAGTTCCTGCGCTATGTTTCCCTGCATCCTGTCATGGAAGACAATATGTGTATCGTTGACACGCACTCGCCAGGACCGTACATCCTTGCCTTGCGCTATGCCGTTCCGGCAGGTGCCGGGATAGACCAACTCATCGCCGCGCTGTATCGCGGAATCAGTTATTTCCTTGCGGCTGCATGCACAGGGAAACACCGCACCGGTATCTTTCAGTCGATGAAGTGCCTCTTCGTAGGCGGCCGTGCGCCGGCTTTGGTAAATGACGTCCTCATCCCAATGCAGGCCATAAGCTTCCAGCATGCCGAGAATATTCGAAGAAGCTCCGCTGACGGTGCGCGGTGTGTCGAGGTCTTCGATGCGCACCAGCCATTTTCCCTGATGATGTTTGGCATCGAGAAAACTGCCGATGGCGGCCACTAGAGAGCCGAAGTGGAGGGGGCCGGTAGGGGAGGGCGCGAAACGCCCGCGATAATTCCGATCCAATTTCATTGGTGAGGCTGTGTTGGCTTCCTCGCGAACTCTTGGTCGTGCTATGTGCACTGCCCACGTCGCTCACTTTGCGTAGTGGTCAATGCAAAGCATCGGGTAACCGCACGGCATATCCCTTGCGGGTGCGTTGCCGCCGCGTTGTTTGACCTTCGAAATTGAATCGGAATACGTTGTTGTTTCAAGCGGGAACGGCCTCTTCGGTGAACACCAGTTTGACTTTTCCGTCCGCATCGACATCAACCGTAACCTGGCCGCCGTTGGCCAGTTTGCCGAACAGCAGTTCGTCGGCCAGAGCAGAGCGTATGGTGTCCTGGATCAGGCGCGCCATCGGGCGAGCGCCCATCAGCGGATCGAAGCCATGTTCTGCCAGATGATCCTTGAGCGCGTCGGTGAATACGATCTCCACTTTCTTCTCGTGCAACTGCTCTTCAAGTTGCATCAGGAATTTGTCAACCACGCGCAAGATGACTTCGTGATCCAGCGGCGCGAAGGAGATCACTGCATCCAGGCGGTTGCGGAATTCAGGTGTGAAAGTGCGCTTGATGTCCATCAATTCATCACCGTTCGCACTGCTCTTGGTGAAGCCGATCTGGCTCTTGTTCAGGGCTTCAGAACCGGCATTGGTGGTCATGATGATGACCACGTTGCGGAAATCTGCCTTGCGCCCGTTGTTATCAGTGAGCGTTCCATGGTCCATCACCTGCAACAGGATGTTGAAGATATCCGGGTGTGCCTTTTCGATCTCGTCCAGCAGCAGCACAGCGTGCGGCTGTTTGCCGATTGCTTCGGTGAGCAGGCCGCCCTGGTCGAAACCCACGTAGCCGGGCGGCGCGCCGATCAGGCGCGACACGGCGTGGCGCTCCATATATTCGGACATATCGAAGCGGTGCAGCGGCATGCCCATTGCATAGGCAAGTTGCCGCGCCACTTCGGTTTTGCCGACGCCGGTAGGCCCGGAGAACAGAAAACTGCCGATCGGTTTTTGCGGGTTACCCAAACCGCTGCGCGACATCTTGATGGCGGTGGCCAGTGCGTCGATCGCCTTGTTCTGGCCGAACACCACCGCTTTCAGGTCGCGATCGAGTGTCTTCAGCGTGTTGCGATCATCCGAGGAAACGCTGCGTGCCGGTATGCGCGCGATCTTGGCGATGATCTCCTCGATCTCGTGCTTGCCGATGGTTTTCTTTTGTTTCGACTTTGGCAAAATGCGCTGTGCGGCGCCGGCTTCATCCAGCACATCAATCGCCTTGTCCGGAAGGTGACGGTCATTGATGAAGCGCGCGGAAAGCTCCGCAGCACTGGTGATTGCCGCCGCACTGTATTTGACGTTGTGATGTTCTTCAAAGCGGGATTTCAGGCCGCGCAGGATCGAAATGGTTTGTTCGACCGAGGGTTCAGGTACATCGACTTTCTGGAAACGCCGCGACAGGGCATGATCCTTTTCGAAAATGCCGCGATATTCCTGATAGGTGGTCGCACCTATGCATTTCAATTGCCCGTTCGACAACGCCGGCTTGAGCAGATTGGATGCGTCCATCGTACCGCCGGAAGCCGCACCCGCGCCTATCATGGTGTGAATTTCGTCTATGAACAGGATCGCGTGGGCGGCATCGTTGAGTTCTTTCAATACGGCCTTGAGGCGCTGCTCAAAGTCGCCGCGATACTTGGTGCCTGCCAGCAGTGCACCCATGTCGAGCGAGTACACATGCGCGTCCTTGAGAACATCAGGAACATCATTTTCCACAATGCGCCGCGCCAGACCTTCTGCGATGGCGGTCTTGCCCACGCCTGCTTCGCCGACCAGCAACGGATTGTTCTTGCGGCGGCGGCATAGCGTCTGAATGACCCGCTCCAACTCAATCTCACGCCCGATCAACGGGTCGATCTTGCCGGCCAGTGCCTGTGCATTCAGGTCCTGCGTATAGCTCTTCAGGGCGTCTCCGTTGCTCTGTTCCACTTCTGATTCGGAATCATTTTGCGGCTTTGCCGGGATGCCGGCCTGGGTCTTGTCGATACCGTGAGCGATGTAGTTCACCACATCAAGGCGGCTCACATTGCGCTGGGTCAGGAAATACACCGCATGCGAATCCTTCTCGCCGAACAGCGCAACCAGAATATTGGCGCCGGTTACTTCCTTTTTGTTGGTAGATTGCACATGCAGTATGGCACGCTGGATGACGCGCTGAAAACCGACCGTCGGCTGGGTGTCCACTTCGCGGTCACCTGGGGTGACCGGGGTATGTGTCGTGATGAACTCAGTCAGCACCAGGCGCAACTCTTCTATGTTGACTCCGCAGGCACGCAACACCTGGGCAGCTGAAGCGTTGTCCAGCATGGTGAGTAGCAGATGTTCGACGGTGATGAACTCATGGCGCTTCTGGCGGGCTTCGACGAACGCCAGATGCAGGCTGACTTCCAATTCTTGAGCAATCATTTCAGTTTTCCTCCATACCGCATCGTAGCGGATGTCCGTGCTGTTTTGCAAACTCTGTAACCTGAGTAACTTTGGTTTCGGCTACATCCTGGGAATAGACCCCGCATACCGCCGAGCCTTCATTATGCACTTTGAGCATGATTTGCAGTGCGCGTTCCTGATCCAGCGCGAAAAACAGTTGCAACACCTCAATCACAAATTCCATCGTGGTGTAATCATCGTTGAATAAAACCACCTTGTACATGCGCGGAGGCTTTGTCTTTGCGCGTTCCGGCGCGAGTACCACGCTGCTGTGCTGTTTGGTTGCCATAGGTCCCTATATATATTCTGACACTATCCTTGCTGTCATATTTGATGATTAAAGATGCTTTTTCAACCCCACTCGAAAAATATTTTATAAACTGCTTGACGTTATCAACTAAACAGTAGTAAAAAGCGCGCTGGTGTTTGACTCAAAGTATCTGCAGTACTGGTTTTGCCGTGTGCGATCTTGGAATCAAACAGTTCGCGGGGATGTCCCCCGTTTTTTTAGTAAGGATGTAATCACATGGCAACTGGTACAGTTAAATGGTTCAACGATGCAAAGGGTTTTGGTTTTATCACTCCCGATGATGGTAGCGAAGATCTGTTCGCACACTTTTCAGCAATCAACATGAGCGGCTTCAAGTCACTCAAAGAAGGCCAGAAGGTCACCTTCGAAGTAGTTCAAGGTCCTAAAGGCAAGCAAGCTTCCAACATTCAGGCTCCTTAATCGGTTTCTGGGTTGGTATAGAGCCCGGCACGAAAGTGCCGGGCTTTTTTGTTTTCTGCGAAGAATTACATCGTAGGTGTGCTTACTTTAAACAACGGAGGCCAGCGCTGCATTCAGCGTTGCGCTGGGCCGCATGGCCTTGGCTGTCTTCTCAAAGTCAGGATGATAGTAACCTCCCATATTCACCGGTTTCCCCTGGGCTGCAATCAATTCCGCATTGATCTTTGCCTCGTTGTCCATCAGCGTCTTGGCCAAGGGTGCAAAACGCGCCTGAATATCCCTGTCTTGCGTTTGCGCTGCCAACGCCTGCGCCCAATAAAGGGCGAGATAGAAATGGCTGCCCCGATTATCAATCTCACCCACCCTGCGGGCGGGGGACTTGTTATTTTCCAGAATAAGGCTGTTGGCCTGATCAAGCGTCTCGGCCAGCACCCGTGCCTTGGCATTGTTGAATTTCTGGGCCAGATGCTCCAGCGAAGCTCCCAGCGCGAGGAACTCGCCGAGTGAATCCCAGCGCAAATATCCTTCTTGCTGGAACTGCTGGACATGTTTTGGCGCCGAACCGCCCGCGCCGGTTTCAAACATGCCTCCACCACTCATCAGCGGTACGATGGACAGCATTTTTGCGCTGGTGCCCAGTTCAAGAATCGGGAACAGGTCGGTGAGGTAATCGCGCAGCACGTTGCCGGTGACAGAAATGGTGTCTTTACCCGCGCGGATGCGTTCAATCGAAAGTTGTATCGCATCTTCGGGTGTCATGATGCGAATGTCCATGCCGCTGGTATCGTGATCCTTGAGGTAGCGCTGTACTTTCTGAATGATCTGCGCGTCGTGCGCCCGATTCTTGTCCAGCCAGAAAACAGCGGGTGCACCAGTGGCGCGCACGCGCGCAACGGCCAGCTTCACCCAGTCCTGAATGGGTGCGTCCTTTGCCTGGCACATGCGGAAGATGTCGCCTTGTTCAACCTGCTGCTCCAGCAGCGTTTTGCCGGCCGTATCCACGACACGGACAGTGCCGTTTCCGCTCATTTGAAAGGTCTTGTCGTGGGAGCCGTATTCCTCTGCCTGCTGCGCCATCAGGCCGACATTGGGGACGCTACCCATGGTCTTGGGATCGAATGCGCCATGTTTTTTGCAGTCGTTAATGACAACCTGATAAATGCGGGCGTAGCAGCGATCCGGGATCATCGCTTTGGTGTCGTGCAACTTGCCATCGACTCCCCACATCTTTCCCGAATCGCGAATCATGGCGGGCATGGACGCATCAACGATGACATCGCTGGGCACGTGCAGATTGGTGATGCCCTTGTCTGAATTCACCATCGCCAGTTCCGGCCTGGACTTATAAGTGGCCTGAATGTCCGCTTCGATCTCGGCGCGTTTCACTTCGGGCAGTTTCGCAATCTTGGCGTAGAGGTCCCCCAAGCCATTGTTGACGTTGACACCCAATTCCCTGATCACCGCCGCGTGCTTCTCGAAAACATCCTTGAAATAAACGGTTACGGCATGACCGAACATGATCGGATCGGAGATCTTCATCATGGTGGCCTTGAGGTGCAGGGACAACAACACGCCCTGTTTTTTGGCGTCTTCGATCTGTTCCTCGTAGAACGCACGCAGGGCGCGGCGGCTCATCACACAAGCGTCGATGATTTCGCCCGCCAGTAACGGGGTCGTTTCTTTCAATACTGTCGTCTTGCCATCACTGCCGACAAACTCGATACGCACATTCCCGGCTTCCGTAACGGTCACGGATTTTTCGCTGCCATAGAAATCCGCAGCGTTCATGTGCGCTACATGGGTCTTGGAGTCTGCGCTCCATGCTCCCATCTTGTGAGGATGTTGTTGCGCGAACTTCTTGACTGAAAGCGCCGCACGGCGGTCCGAGTTGCCTTCCCGCAGCACCGGGTTCACGGCACTGCCGAGCACTTTCCCATAGCGGGACTTGATCGCTTTCTCGGCATCGGTTTGAGGGTCGTCCGGATAATCCGGTATGTTGAAGCCCTGCGACTGCAATTCCCTGATTGCCGCTTTCAATTGCGGGGGCGTTGCGCTGATATTCGGCAGTTTTATGATATTGGCTTCGGGTCTCAGCGTTAGTTGACCCAACTCGGCCAGGTCATCAGCGATTTTCTGGTTTGGGGTCAGGTTGTCGGGAAAATTCGCGAGAATACGGCCTGCCAGGGAAATATCCCTGGTCTCGACGGCTACGCCGGCTGCCCTGGTGAAGGCTTGAACGATGGGAAGCAAGGAATAAGTTGCCAGTGCCGGCGCTTCATCAACCATCGTGTAAATTATTTTATGGCTAGTCATGATTTTTCTCTTTAGTTAGTTCATCGTCAATGAACCGCCGGCATTCTGAGATTCATCTGATTTGTCGGAACGAAGCCGCTGTTCGATAGTAGCTCCGGGAACAATCAGCACGCATGGTTTGGCGCTCAGAGGAAGTGGAAGCGGTAAAATATCGTTTCAAAAATAAACAGGAATTCAGATGGGGCGCATTCTGCTGTTCAACAAGCCGTTTGGCGTGATCTGCCAGTTCAGTCGCGATGGTCTGCATTCGACACTGGCCGATTATATCCCTGTTCCGGATTTTTATCCCGCCGGGCGTCTGGATACCGACAGCGAAGGACTGCTGGTGCTGACCGACGATGGCCAGCTGCAGCATCGCATCACCGATCCGAAACACAAGTTGCCGAAAACCTATTGGGTGCAGGTAGAGGGGGTGCCGGATGAGGGCGGGCTGGAAAAATTGCGGCGGGGTGTAAAACTACCGGATTTCACCACCCAGCCTGCCGAGGTGCGCCTGATGGATGGCCCCGCCAAGCTGTGGCCGCGCGACCCGCCGATACGCGAGCGCAAGAGCATACCGACCAGCTGGATCGAACTGACCATACGCGAGGGGAAGAACCGCCAGGTGCGGCGCATGACCGCAGCCATTGGTTTGCCCACATTGCGCCTGATCCGTCATCGTATCGGTGAGTGGACGCTTGACGGTTTGGAGCAGGGAACGTGGAAAATTCAAGCACCGTAGTCAATTGCGTTGACAAACGTCACGGGTGCTTTTAACTTATTCCTTCTTATCAGATAAGCGAGGCCGTCATGTCATTTTCACGTTGTGTATTGCTGTGTTGCGCATTATTTCTCTTGGGGCTGCCCGCAGGCAGTTTTGCCGCTGAACGTACTTTCGGGATGGTCACTAAAGCGGAACATTCGCTCAGAGGTCGCTGGTACAGCGCGGACGGCAGTATTACGTTCAGAAACAACGGAACCGTCTGGCTGAAGGGAAGGCGATATTTTTATGCGGTTTCCGACGGCGGCATGATACAGCTCAGCGGACATAACAGCTCAGATGCAATCTCCTATCAGCTTTTTGGAAAGCAGCTTACCCTGACAGTGGACGGCATTACGACGGTTTATACACGCACGCGGCCGGCAAAGAAATAGTCCTGCTCCCGGCTTCCAGGCCGGTTTCCCGCACGCCAACACCGCGCGCCAGATTTTAAACAAGTATCGCTGGCGCTAGCGGCCCCTGCGCACGGCAGGCTTGGGCGAGAACAAGGCCGGTTGCGGCATGGCCTGGTGACGCGCGGCTTCTGACAGGTGTTGAGGTTCCGAAGGTTTTCGCGGCTGGTGCGGCTTGGCGGTTTGTTGACTGTTGCGAGGTTGCTGGTCACGTTGTTGTGGATTGCGCTGCTTTTGGTTTTCACCCTGTGGTTTTTGGCGATTCCCCGTGCCTGTGTTGCGTGGCCCGGCGTTTCGTCTTTGTCCCTGCGCATGGCGGGGCGGACGCGGAGCCTCGGCGGGAAGATTGGCAGGCGGCTCAAAGCTGTCTATGTCGACGACCGGAATATCGCGTTTGATCAATCGTTCGATATCCCTCAGGAACTGGGATTCTTCCTTGTCGACCAGCGAGATGGCCGCGCCGCTGCTGCCCGCTCGCCCGGTACGGCCGATGCGGTGCACATAATCTTCCGGCACATTCGGCAATTCGAAATTCACCACATGCGGCAGCTGGTCGATGTCCAGTCCGCGCGCGGCGATGTCGGTGGCGACCAGTACCGGCAGCGAGCCGTCCTTGAATTGCGCCAGGGCCTTGGTGCGTGCCGGCTGGCTTTTGTTGCCGTGTATCGCTGCCGCGGGGATGCCGTCCGCGATCAGCTTTTCAGTCAGCCGGTTTGCTCCGTGCTTGGTTCGGGTGAACACCAGCACCTGTTTCCAGTCATTGTGCTTGATCAGGTGTGAAAGCAAATGGCTCTTGAGACGTTGCGGTACCAGATGGACGCTTTGTGAAATCAATTCGACAGTGGAATTGCGGCGTGCCACTTCAACATAGCCGGGGTTATGCAGAAGCCCGTCGGAAAGCGCCTTGATCTCGTCCGAGAAGGTGGCCGAAAACAGCAGGTTCTGGCGCTGTTTGGGCAACAGCGCGAGGATTTTCTTGATGTCGCGGATAAAACCCATGTCCAGCATGCGGTCGGCTTCGTCCAGCACCAAGATTTCCACCCCGGATAGATCCAGCGTGTTTTGCCCGGCATGGTCGAGCAGCCGCCCGGGCGTGGCCACCAGAATGTCAACTTGCCCGCGCAATGCCTTGATCTGCGGGTTGATGTTCACGCCGCCGAACATCACCATGGATTTCAGCGACAGATATTTTCCGTAGGTTTGCACCGACTGTTCCACCTGTGCCGCGAGTTCGCGGGTGGGAACCATGATCAGGCAGCGCGGACGTCCGGATCGTTGGCTCGTGGCGGGGTTTGCGCTGAGAAGCTGCAGAATCGGAAGGGTGAAACCGGCCGTCTTGCCGGTGCCGGTTTGGGCGCCAGCCAGCAAATCCCCGCCGGCCAGTACCAGTGGGATTGCCTGGGCCTGCACCGGTGTGGGTTTAGTGTATCCCGCTTCGGCAATTGCGCGCATCAGGGGTTGTGCCAGGTTCAGGCTGGCGAAGGTGATTTCATTGTTTGGCAAAGCATGACTCCTGTGACAGCCTGCCGCTCACAAGAGCTGCACCAATCGAGGCTGGCTAATAAGAGATCGAAATGATCCGGCGTGAGAGAAAATCACCGCTGCGCTGATTGGTCGGGCGTGGGTGTCGCGCATTATACCTGCACTAAGCGTGCACAAGGGGCAGAAAATTCTGAATCGGCAAACAACTTGCCCGGCAAGCACAACAGTCCGTTTACTGCCGCCGATGCCTGAATGTGTCGTGCCCGGAAAACAAGGGGCCGGTTCGCCGCGATGAAATCGTAAAAATGTTGATGGCATTCCCAAGGGTTCAAGCGGGAAATGCAGGCGGCAACTGCGGCTAAACCGGTCCAGCGTTCCAAAAACCTCCCGCCATAGGCTGCCCAGCCCGGATTGCTCGGGTATAATGCGCACCTTTGTAAATTAACCGGCGGGAAGACATTATGCCTATTTATGCTTATGGCTGTTCAAGTTGCGGCTTGCAGAAAGATGTGATGCAAAAAATCAGCGATGCGCCGCTCAGTACTTGTCCTGAATGCGGCAAAGAAACTTTTAACAAACAACTGACTGCTGCTGGTTTCCAGCTGAAAGGCAGCGGCTATTACGTTACCGATTTCAAGAACGGAACCAAAAAACCTGATACGGGTAAACCTGAAGCCAAGACCGATTCAGTTACCGCGCCCGCAAGTGCAGCTCCACCCGCAGTGGCGAGTGGCGCTACTTAGCCCATGAAAAAATATTTCATCACCGGCCTGCTGGTCTGGGTTCCGCTCGGCATCACACTGTGGGTGCTGAATCTGACGATTGGAACGATGGATCAGCCGCTGCTGCTGCTGCCGGAGTCTATGCGCCCGGACAAGCTGTTGGGTGTGCACATTCCCGGCCTCGGCATCATCCTGACGCTGGCGGTGGTGGGTTTCACCGGTTTGCTGGTGCGCAACATGCTCGGACAGAAATTACTGGAACAGGTCGAAAAGGCGCTGCTGCACGTGCCCTTCGTGGGCAGCATCTACAAAGGCGTGAAACAGGTCAGCGATACGCTGCTGTCGGGCAGCGGGAACTCCTTTCGCAAGGTGCTGCTGGTGCGTTATCCCCATCCGCAGGCCTGGTCGCTGGCATTCCAGACCTCCGCGCCCGGAGAGGTGATCGGCAAACTGGACGAGGAATACGTTGCCGTGTTTATTCCCACTACGCCGAGTCCGGTGAACGGATTTTATTTCTTTGTGCGCAAAGCCGATACCATCGCGTTGGATATGACGGTGGACGTTGCATTGCGTTCCATCGTTTCGATGGGTGTGGCGGCAGATTCCGAAACTGGGAAGCATCCCGCCATCAGCCAACAAACACAAGCAGACCAACCCTAACATCTATTTCATAAAATCAGAATCATGCGAACACATTATTGCGGGCTGCTCAACACCGACCAACTGGATCAAACCGTCAGCCTGTGCGGCTGGGCTCATCGCCGCCGCGACCATGGCGGGGTGATTTTCATCGACCTGCGCGACCGTGAGGGCCTGGCGCAAGTCGTCTGCGATCCGGATCGTGCCGAGATGTTCAAGATCGCCGAATCGGTGCGCGGCGAATTCGTGCTGCGCATCACCGGCAAGGTGCGCCACCGTCCGGCGGGAACGACCAACGCCAATATCACCAGCGGCGAGATCGAGATCCTGTGCCACGAGATCGAGGTGCTGAATACCGCACTGACTCCGCCGTTCCAGCTGGACGACGAGAACCTGTCCGAAACGGTGCGCCTCACCCATCGCGTGATCGACCTGCGCCGCCCGCAGATGCAGAAGAACATGATGCTGCGCTACAAGGTGGCGATGGCATTCCGCCGCTTCCTCGACTCCCGCGGCTTCATCGACATCGAAACGCCTATGCTGACCAAGTCCACCCCGGAAGGTGCGCGCGATTACCTGGTGCCGTCGCGCGTGCACCCGGGCGAATTTTTTGCCCTGCCGCAATCGCCGCAGCTGTTCAAGCAGTTGTTGATGGTGGCGGGCTTTGACCGCTATTACCAGATCACCAAGTGCTTCCGCGACGAGGATCTGCGCGCCGATCGCCAGCCGGAATTCACCCAGGTGGATATCGAGACCTCCTTCCTGGACGAGACGCAGATCACTGCACTGATGGAAGAAATGATACGCACCGTATTCAAGGAAGCGCTCAACGAGGAGCTGCCCAACCCGTTCCCGCGCATGACCCATGCGGAGGCGATGGCGCGCTACGGTTCCGACAAGCCCGACCTGCGCGTGACGCTGGAGCTGACCGAGGTCACCGACGCGGTGAAGGATGTCGCGTTCAAGGTGTTCGCCGGCGTGGCGAATTCCGAAAACGGCCGTGTGGCAGCATTGCGTGTGCCGGGTGGTGCCGCGTTCACGCGTGGCGAGATTGACGAATACACCAAATTCGTCGGCATCTATGGCGCGAAGGGTCTGGCATACATCAAGGTCAACGACATTACCCAGCCCAACGAAGCCGGCCTGCAGTCGCCCATCGTGAAGAACCTGCACGAGGGCGCGCTGAAGACCATCATCGAGCGCTGCGGCGCGCAGAATGGCGACATCATTTTCTTTGGTGCGGACAAGGAAAAGATCGTCAACGACGCGCTCGGTGCATTGCGCACCAGGATCGGCCACGACAAGGGATACACCAACGGCAAGGCATGGGAACCGTTGTGGGTGGTGGATTTCCCGATGTTCGAATACGACGACGAAGCCAAGCGCTGGAATGCCTGCCATCACCCGTTCACCGCGCCCAAGGACGAGCATCTGGCGATGCTGGAAAGCGATCCCGGGCATTGCCTGGCCAAGGCCTACGACCTCGCGCTGAACGGCTCGGAGATCGGCGGCGGTTCGGTGCGTATCCATCAGGAGAAGGTGCAATCCCAGGTGTTCCGCGCGCTCAATATCGGCGCGGAAGAAGCGCAGCTCAAGTTCGGCTTCCTGCTGGACGCGCTACAGTACGGTGCGCCGCCGCACGGCGGCCTGGCATTCGGGCTGGACCGCATCGTGACGATGATGACCGGCTCAGAATCAATCCGCGATGTGATCGCCTTCCCCAAAACCCAACGCGCGCAATGCCTGCTGACCCAGGCACCCAGCGCAGTGGATGAAAGGCAATTGCGCGATTTGCACATCCGCTTGCGCCAGCAAGTGCAAACTACGGCTGAAGTTGAAGTACCCGCAGGGGGTACGCCGGTGGGTACCCCGCAGCTGACCCCCGTAAAGGGGACGCCGCCAGACACTCGCCCGGGAGGCGGTCTTGGCGCAGGCCGCGACCCTTCCGCAGTAGCCAAGGAATAACAGTCGTGTCGCGTATGTTGCGTTTGAAATGGATAGTGCTGGCGGCGATGTTGTGGTTGCCTGCCGGTGCACAAGCGCATACGCACCATGCAGCGAAGGTCTGGACCGACATGACCACCATCAGCGCAGCCCAACTGCCCGCACAGGCGCGCACCACGCTACGCGCGATCAAAAGGGGTGGGCCGTTCGCATACCAGCGCGATGGCGTGGTATTCAACAACTACGAACATGCTTTGCCAGAACGCAGGCGTGGTTACTATCACGAGTACACCGTGAAAACGCCAGGCACGCATAACCGCGGCACAAGGCGCATCATCAGCGGAGCAACCGGTGAATATTTTTACACCGCAGATCATTACCAGACATTCAACCGGATCCGGGAGTAGCCATGGATACATTGGCACAACAACTGAGCAATCAGGAAGCGGCGGGTAGCTATACGCTGGATTGCACTACAGAAGCTTTGCGCGGCGCGGTTGAAACGGCCGGCTTTGCGCTGTTCGATACCGATCTGAAGGGCGTCAAGGGCAAGCAGAATTTGCTGGGTGTATTGGCTGCTGCAGCCAAATTTCCGCCCGGATATGGCGCGAACTGGGATGCGCTGGCCGATGCACTGTGCGATCTGTCGTGGCATCGGGCAAACGGATATGTACTGCTGTTGCGCGGTGCCAGCGACACGCTGGGTCTTTCCGCCAACGACAGGGAAATCGCGCTGGATATCTTTGCCGACACGGTGGTGTATTGGCGGCAGCGAAAAAAACCGTTCTGGATATTTTTTGCCTAAGGCATGAAGCAGGATAAACAGCCGGTCTCTGTGCTGGTGGTGATCTACACGGACCATCTGGACGTGCTGCTGCTGGAGCGCGCCGACCATCCAGGCTACTGGCAATCCGTCACCGGCAGCCGCGACGGCGATGAATTGCTGGCCGATACCGCAATACGGGAAGTGGGCGAAGAAACCGGTATTGATGCGCGGCGCTATAGTCTCAGCGACTGGCAGGAACAGAATGTCTACGAGATTTATCCGCACTGGCGGCACCGCTATGCGCCCGGCGTCACGCACAACACCGAGCATGTATTCGGACTGCAACTTCCCCGCCCGCTCGATATCCAACTTGCGCCGCGCGAACATTTGAATTACCGGTGGCTGGCGTGGCAGGATGCGGCCGATATGGTCTTTTCACCGAGCAATCGCGCCGCGATACTGGAATTGCCCCAGCGTATACAGACGAAATCGCGCCTTCAGAGGAAACCCCAATGAGTGAAAATGCCATCCCTTATGCCTATGAACACCCCGGATCGCCGACCGCGGTGGCGTGGGCGAAGGTGCCGCGCGAACCGGGCGCGGCAGAGAAGCCGGAGCTGATCGCGCGCATCAAGAAATTGTTGAAGCAACAGGATGCGGTGCTGGTCGCGCATTACTACGTGCATGCCGATCTGCAGGATCTCGCGGAGGCCACCGGCGGCATCGTTTCGGATTCGCTGGACATGGCCAATTTCGGCCACCGCCATCCGGCCAGCACCATCGTGGTCGCGGGCGTGCGCTTCATGGGCGAAACCGCCAAGATACTGAACCCGGAAAAGCGCGTGTTGATGCCGGACCTTGCGGCGGAGTGTTCGCTGGACCTCGGCTGCCCGGCGGATGAATTCAGCAAGTTCTGCGACGCGCACCCGGACCGCATCGTGGTGGTGTACGCCAACACCAGCGCGGCGGTGAAGGCGCGCGCCGACTGGATGGTGACCAGCTCGATCGCGCTGCCCGTGGTCAAGCATCTCCAGGAACAGGGCAAAAAAGTGCTGTGGGCTCCGGACCGCCACCTCGGCAACTACGTGCAGGAGCAGACCGGCGCGGACATGCTGCTGTGGCAGGGCTCGTGCATCGTGCACGACGAATACAAGGCCAAGGAACTGGTCGAACTGAAAGCCCAGCACCCGTACGCCAAAGTGCTGGTGCATCCCGAATCGCCGCGCTCGGTTATCCAGCTGGCGGACATGGTCGGCTCCACCACGCAACTGATCAAGGCCTCACAGAGTCTGGATGCGCGGGAATTCATCGTCGCCACCGACAACGGCATCCTGCACCAGATGCGCACGCTGTCGCCGCACAAGAATTTTCTCGAAGCGCCGACCTCCGGTGTCGGCGCGACCTGCAAGAGCTGTTCGCATTGCCCGTGGATGGCGATGAATGGGTTGTTGAATTTGGCGGAGGTGCTGGAATCCGGGCGCAATGAGATACACGTCGATCAGGCGATCATTCCGAGGGCGGTGCTGCCGATCCAGCGCATGCTGGCGTTTGCCAAGGAGATCGGGTTGCCGGCGAAGGGTATCGGCAACGCGTAGTTTTGTCAGGCCGCTCATACCATTCATACCAAATCGACTTCGCCGGGGGTTTGCCCGGCAGCCAAAGCAAAGGCGACCCCGGTTTGCCGCCCCTGCGGCTAGTCAGGCGGCTGCGGAACTCGCACGATCCGCAGCGCGGCCATGTGCACAAACATAACCAGCGACTTGTCTGGCGTAGTTTGCCAGCTTAGTCGAATGGCAGGTTGATTCATCAGTCCTCGCCGACATCCCCTGAACAGCTGCGCTGCTCGGCGGCGCACAGGGGAAGAAAACCAAAACCTAAAAATCGACCGGTTGAAATCGCAGTCAGAAAGCGGTCATAGAAATGGGCATTAATCAGTCGGTGTAACTGACTCTCATCGACCCGCAAGCGGCAAATGAATATCTAAATTAGCAGCCCAAAACTGGACATTCGGACTTCTTCCCACCCGCGTTTAGTTGTTATTTATATAGATATACATTTCAATTATTGTTGTGATATATTGAAAAATGTTCGTCTCGTAGTCTCTGCGGGCGTACTTAGCGTCTCTCAAGACGTGTTTAGCATTCGGGGTAATTAAATTCATTAATTACCCTGTTTTTTTGATTCAGATTTATAAAGGGAGGAATGTAGGGTGAAAAAATCATTTACACTTTTGGTAGCTGCCGCTGGATTGTTGGCTTTGTCTGGAACAGCGAGTGCCTTCTCAACGGCGCCGTGCAAGGCTTGCCATGCGCTTGACCATGATGTTGTAGGACCCGCCTGGGATAGAGTTGCGAAGAAATATGGCAGCGCGGCAAATCTGGAAAAGGTTTTCAAGTCTGGTTTTAAGGTGGAAGATCGCAAAGTTGCAAGCACTGAGCCAAAATTCAAGGCACAGGCAGCCATTATGACAGGACAGTATAATGCCTTGATCAAGGGCCATGAAGATGAAGCGGCAAAAGCACTTTTTGCAGCTGTTAAGTCTGGCAAAATGTAAGCACTTCCAGTGCAGGTAGTTTTTAAAGGCGGCCTAAACGGCCGCCTTTTTAATTTTCGATCGCAAGGGTTAAATTACCTTCTTTAGCCGGTCAGTTTTAGCCTTGCAAATTCAGCAAGTGAGGAACAAACCGCTGTACGTTCCTCATTGCTGGTATTGCCCGTTCGACTTTACGGTTTGGGTTTATGCCTCTCATCCCCTGTGCGCCGCCGAGCAACGCAGGGTGCCCCGCAGGGGCGGCAAAGCAGTAGTACCTTCTTTAGGTTGCCGTACTTGGCAAGACCAGAAAGGTAACGGGCGGCGGGCCACCCCCCCGCGATCTTGACGTCAATCAAGCAACGGCATCATCCCCCGCCATTGGGTAGAATACCCGCCATGCCTACCCTCAAAATCGCCACCTACAACATCCACAAGGGCCTTTCCTATTTCAATCGCCGTGTGGTGTTGCACACGCTGCGCGAGCGGCTGCGCGAACTGGATGCCGACATCGTGTTCCTGCAGGAGGTGCAGGGGGAAAATACTCAGTATGGAGAGCGTTTCCACAATTATCCGGAGGGCGCGCAATACGACTTCATTGCCGAGGAAGTCTGGCCGCATTCTGTTTATGGGAAAAATTCGGTGTACGAAGCGGGGCATCACGGCAACGCGATACTGAGCCGCTTCCCGATTCTGCAGTCATTCAACACGGATGTGTCCGCGCATCGCTTTGAGAGCCGCGGGCTGTTGCACTGCGAGATCGCGCTGCCTCGCCAGCAGCATGAAACGGTGCAGCGGAGTGTGCATTGCCTGTGCGTGCATTTTGGTTTGTTCGCAAAAGGCAGGCGTTCGCAAACCAGCGCATTGATCGAATATGTGCGTAAAGAGATTCCGGCTGGAGCGCGGCTGGTGATTGCGGGCGATTTCAATGATTGGCGCAACCAGCTGAGCAAAACGCTGTCCAGCGAGTTGCAAATTCACGATGTATTCCATTTGCATGGCGGGATACCGGCGCGCAGCTTCCCATCCAGGTTGCCCGTGCTGCGGCTGGATCGCATTTACGTGCGGGGATTTGATGTGTTGCACAGCAGCGTGCATTTCGGCGGAGATTGGCTGCGCCTGTCCGACCATGCCGCACTTTCCGCGCAACTGAAAAACATATGAATAACGTTCATCGGGTGGCTGAAAACCAGTTGCTGCTGCTGCAAAATGGTGCTGCATATTTTCCGCGATTGTGCGCGGATATCGATGCCGCGCAGCATTCGATCTATCTGGAAACCTATATTTTCGCCTCGGACGAAGCCGGCCGCATGGTGGTCGATGCGTTGCGCCGCGCAGCTGAACGCGGGGTGGTGGTGCGCGTGTTGCTGGATGGTTACGGATCGGCCGAGTTTTCGAGGGCATGGCTGGCCGATTTGACCGCGGCAAATGTCCAGGTGCAATGGTTCAGGCGCGAAATTTCCCCGTTTACTTTGCGCCGCAGCCGGATGCGGCGCTTGCGCCGCTTGCATCGCAAGCTGGTGGTGCTGGATGGCGAAGTGGCTTTTATCGGTGGGATCAATATCATCAACGATATTTCCAAGCATGACAGATTCAGTTCTCCGCGCCTTGATTACGCCGTGCGCTTGCAAGGCGCGGCGGTCGGCGAGATTCACTCGACCATGCGGCGTTTGTGGGGTGTGGTGTCATGGGCCAACTTCCGCAGACGCGGCAAAGAGATCAGGCGCTTGGTGATGGAGCGTATCAAACCGGGTGTGCCCGGCATCAAACTGGTATTGCGCGATAACTTGCGCCATCGGCATAATATCGAAGACGCTTACCTGAAGGCTATTGATGGCGCGAAAAGTGAAATCATTATCGCCAATGCATATTTTTTGCCCAGACGCGCTTTTCGCCTGGCCCTGATGCAAGCCGCGCAACGCGGTGTCCGTGTCGTGCTGCTGTTGCAGGGCAGGGTTGAATACCGCGTGCAACACTACGCGACCCATGCGCTCTATGACCAGTTGCTGGCGGTGGGTATTGAGATATATGAATATCAGCCCAGCTACCTGCATGCCAAGGTTGCCGTGGTCGATGGGCAATGGACTACGGTGGGTTCATCCAACATCGATCCGTTCAGTCTGATGCTGGCACTTGAGGCCAATCTGGCGGTCCAGGATGCCGGATTTGCCGGAGAGTTGCGTGCAAGTCTGCTCGCGGCAATTGCAAACGATGCGCTTCGTGTCGGGGATGGATATGGGGTGACGCGCAGTTGGCGGGACAGGCTGGTTGCGCGTGTCAGTTACGGGATTGTGCGCCTGTTGATCGGCCTGCTCGGCTATGGCGGGTCGATTTGAGCAGTCTGCCCGGTCCGACCCCGCGTTATAATCAGTGCCTTTCATTTTTGTCGTTCCCCTATGCGTCCTTCCACGAATAATCCGCCAAACAGTAAAAATCGCGCTGATTGGCAGACACTGCGTACCCTGATTCCTTATCTGATGGAATTCAAGTGGCGGGTGATTGTCGCAATGTCCCTGCTGATATTTTCCAAACTCGCCAATGTGTCTGTCCCGCTGGTGCTCAAGGACATCATCGATGCGATGGACAAGACCAAGTCGGTGCTGTACATACCGGTGTTCCTGATCGTCGGCTATGGGTTGCTCAGATTGGTCAGCACCTTGTTCGGCGAATTGCGCGATGCGGTTTTTGCCAATGTCACACAGCGCGCCATACGGCGGGTCGCTTTGCAGGTATTCGAGCATTTGCACAGCCTGAGCCTGCGCTTCCACCTGGACCGGCAGACCGGCGGTGTATCGCGCGATATCGAGCGCGGCACCCGCGGAATCGGATTTCTGTTGAATTTCACTCTGTTCAACATCTTGCCGACGCTGCTGGAAATCGGCCTGGTGGCCGCGATCCTGCTGAAAAAATACAGTCCTTGGTTTGCCATCATCACCTTAATTACGCTGGTGATCTACATCGCATTCACTTTGTTCATTACGGAATGGCGCATGGTGGTGCGGCGCACCATGAACGACCTGGATTCCAAAGCCAACACGCGTGCCATCGATAGCCTGCTCAACTACGAGACGGTGAAGTATTTCGGCAACGAACAATATGAAGCGGATCGCTACGATCACCATATGGAACACTGGGAGTCCGCCGCGGTGCGAAACCAGACTTCGTTGGCACTGCTCAATTCCGTACAGAGCGTGGTTATCGCGATCGGGATCACCGCGCTGATGTTGCTGGCCGCGGATCAGGTGGTGAAGGGCAAGATGACGGTGGGGGATCTGGTGCTGGTCAATGTTTACATGATCCAGCTTTACATGCCGCTGCATTTTCTTGGTTTCGTGTATCGCGAAATACGCAATGCCATGGCTGACATGGAGAGGATGTTCAGCCTGCTTCATGAGGACCAGGAAATCGCGGATGCGCCGAATGCGACCGTATTGCAGGTGGGCAGGGCGGAAGTAAGGTTCGAGCAGGTCAGTTTTTCCTATGCGCCGGACCGGCAGATTCTGTTCGACGTGAGCTTTACGATTCCTGCGGGGCATAAGGTTGCGGTTGTGGGTTCAAGCGGGGCGGGCAAGTCCACGCTGTCGCGCCTGCTGTTCCGCTTCTATGATGCTCAGCAGGGTCAGATTCTGGTCAACGGACAGGATATCCGCGGGGTGACACAAACCAGTCTGCGCGCGGCGATCGGTATCGTGCCGCAGGATACCGTGCTGTTCAATGACACGATCTACTACAACATCGCATACGGAAAACCCGGAGCGACGCGCGATGAAATCATTGCCGCAGCACAGGCTGCTCACATCCATGGTTTCATCGAGTCGCTGCCGCAGGGTTATGACAGCATGGTGGGCGAGCGCGGCCTGAAACTGTCCGGTGGAGAGAAGCAGCGCGTTGCGATCGCTCGCGCCATCCTCAAGAATCCGGCTATCCTGATCTTTGATGAAGCGACTTCCGCGCTGGATTCAAAATCTGAAAAGGCGATACAGTCCGAGCTGCGTGCGATATCGCAAAACCGCACCACCCTGGTGATCGCGCATCGCCTGTCGACGGTAGTGGATGCCGACCAGATACTGGTGATGGATCATGGAAAAATAGTCGAGCGCGGGACCCATCGCGAATTGCTTACGCAAAACCGGGTTTATGCGCAAATGTGGAATCTTCAGAAACAAGAAGAGCATGAAAGGCCTGTTGTTTGATTTTTAACTAAATTAAGGTATGCTTCGGCCGCGTAATTGTGTTGTACAGGGGGGCAAAACAATGAAAAAACAAGTGCTGGTTTTGATACTGTTCGGGCAGGCATTGGTCGCTACTGTGGCGCATGCTGAAACCGCGGGGAGTTCATTGAAGCTCAATGAGTCTTTGGCCGTCCCGCTGTCGTTCAAGGTCGAGCCAAGCAGGGTATGGTCGCTCAAGCCCTCGCTGCTCAAAGTGCGTTCCCATGCTGCGCTGGTTTTTGATGAGCAGACCCAGCGACCGCTATATGACAAGCACGGCCAGGTGGTTATGCCGATTGCATCCATTACCAAACTGATGACCGCTATGGTGGTGCTGGACGCACATTTGCCGATGAACGCGGAAATAACCGTCGAGAAGGACAACCTGAACAAAATAAAAAGAGCCAAATCGAGATTGCGCGATGGCATGACGCTTACGCGCGGCGAGATGCTCAGGCTGGCGTTGATGGCTTCGGAAAATCGAGCGGCATTGGCATTGGCGAGAAGTTATCCCGGCGGCACCGCGGCGCTGGTGGCGGCAATGAATGCCAAAGCGCGCGCGCTGGGCATGGAGAATACCCGGTTTTTCGAGCCGACCGGTCTTGACAGCGACAATGTTTCCACCGCGCAGGATCTGGTTAAAATGGTCGCCGCAGCCGGGCGTTACACTTTGATACATCAATACACCACCACGGCATCCATTCTGGTGGATAATTTAAACGGTCATACGATACGCTTCGGCAACACCAATCCGCTGGTCAGGAATGCCTCGTGGGATATCAGTTTGAGCAAGACCGGGTTTATCAATGAAGCTGGTCAATGCATGGTGATGCAGGCAACGATCAGGCACCGACCGGTCATCATCGTGCTCCTCGATTCGTGGGGCAAATTCACGCGGGTAGGCGATGCCAACCGCATCAGACAATGGATGGAAAGCGCACCTCGACGCTATGTCGAGCCCCACGGCGGAGTCAGGTTGGCGGGCGATTTTCACTAGTTTTGGCAAAGTGTCGGGCCGATCATCCATCCCCGGAGCAAATTTTTTGTAACATTCTTTTGGATTATTCAAGGTTGACGTTATGGGCGAATCACTACTGACACTCACCATTATTTCATTGATTGTTATCACGATACTACGCGCGAGACCGGTGATCTTGGAAAATCCGGTGAACATCCACCGGCCCGGGCAGTACCACATCACCCTTGCGCCGCAACTTAATCGTGTCCAGACGTTTGTTGAGCAAATTGCGAAACAGTTTATCGAGAAATATCAGCCCAAAGGCGATCTGCCCACCCAGTATTTTGAAGTTCGCGATCCCAAGGTCTATTCGAGGGGCCAGAAGTCCTATTTGCTGGCGATCTCGTTGCGTGGCGGGGAGTTATATTTTCAGGCCGCCAATCCAAAGTCCACGAAACATGAGCCGATCAGCCATTTCAAGACGCTGCACGAATTTTCCGATCCCATATTGCAGAAATATCCGCTCTCGGGTGTTGTTGATGAATCGGGAACCGAGGGTCTGCGATCCACGGTAGAGGAAATTGCCACACCACTGCAGATTGCCGTGGAACAACTGCCACCTGAGGATTAACGCTGACGGGATTTTGCGACGAGCTCACGTTCGTCGCGAGGAGGCACAGCACGCACTGTATTTGGCGCTGCACAGATCTACAGTAGTACCAGGTTATCCCTGTGAATGATTTCAGCCTCGCCGCCATAACCAAGCAGGGATTCGATTTCCATGCTGGCATGCCCTGCGATGCGGCTTGCTTCTATCGCGTTGTAATTGGTCAGGCCGCGCGCGATCTCGTTGCCATCTTCCCCGACGCAGGCGACCAACTCGCCGCGTTCGAATTCTCCGGCGACGTTTTTGACCCCGATCGGCAGCAAACTCTTGCCATCCGAGCGCAAAGCTTTCACAGCGCCGGCATCCAGTACCAGTTTCCCGGAAACCTGCAAACGATCCGCCAGCCATTGTTTGCGTGCCACCAGTGTTAGGGTGGCGGCGGTGAGCAGGGTGCCGACAGATTCGCCATTGATCAAACGCAACAACACATCGGGCTCGTGTCCCGAGGCAATGACCGTGTGCGCGCCACTGCGTGCCGCACGTTTTGCCGCAAGTATCTTGGTGATCATGCCGCCGCGTCCGATATGGCTGCCTGCCGCACCCGCCATGGCTTCAAGTAGCGCATCGCCTGCCAGCGCCTGGCTGACCAGCGTAGCCGTGGGGTTCTTGCGCGGATCGGCGGTATACAGGCCATCCTGATCAGTGAGGATGATCAGCAAGTCGGCTTCGATCAGGTTTGCGACCAGCGCACCCAGCGTGTCGTTATCGCCGAATTTGATCTCATCGGTTACCACCGTGTCATTTTCGTTGATGATCGGGATGACGCGCAGGGACAACAGTGTGGTCAGCGTGGTGCGCGCGTTCAGGTAGCGTTCGCGATCGGCCAGATCGGCGTGCGTCAGCAACACTTGTGCGGCATGCAGGTCATGTTTTCGGAAGCAGCTTTCATAGGCCTGCACCAGGCCCATTTGGCCGACAGCGGCGGCGGCTTGCAAATCGTGTATCGAGGCAGGACGCTTTTTCCAGCCCAGGCGTTGCATGCCTTCGGCGATCGCGCCGGACGACACCAGTACCACCTCGTGGCCGGCCGAATTCAATGCGGCGATCTGTTTTGCCCAATTGCCGAGGGCGGCCAAGTCCAAACCCGCACCCTGATTGGTCACCAGGCTGCTGCCCACCTTGACAACGATACGCTTGCACTTGGTCAGGGCTGTTGTCATGGGAATGTCAGATGGTGCCCGCATCGGATTCCTGCGCGCTTTCGGCGGCAGCCTGCTGTTCCAGTTCGTTCATTGCCAGCAAGTGCTCCATGATTGCATAGGTCAATTCCTTGCATCCCTCGCCGTTGATCGCCGAGATAACAAAGTATCGGTCAAAGTCGTCGAACTTCTCGATGAACTCAGTCACCTTCTGACCCCGATCTTCCAGCAGGTCAACCTTGTTCAGTAGCAGCCAGCGCGGCTTCTGGTAAAGCTCCGGATCATATTTTTTGAGTTCGTTTAGAATTGCGCGGGCATCTGCAACGGGATCGGTGCCCTCGTACATGGGTGCGATATCGACCAGGTGCAGCAGCAAACGAGTCCGCGCCAAATGTCGCAGAAACTGGTGTCCCAACCCTGCACCTTCGGCCGCGCCTTCGATCAGCCCGGGGATGTCGGCGATGACAAAGCTCTTTTCATTCGATACCCGCACCACGCCCAGATTCGGGTGCAACGTGGTGAATGGGTAGTCGGCCACCTTGGGCTTGGCGGCGGAAACCGAACGGATGAACGTGGACTTTCCCGCGTTCGGCATACCGAGCAGTCCGACATCGGCGAGCACTTTCAATTCCAGCTGCAATTCGCGGGTTTCGCCTTCTGTTCCCGCGGTGCATTGGCGCGGCGCGCGGTTGGTGCTGGACTTGAAATGGATGTTGCCCAGGCCGCCGATGCCGCCCTGCGCGAGCAGAACTTTTTCGCCATCGTGGGTCAGGTCGGCAACGACCTCTCCGCTGTTGATATCGGTGATCACGGTTCCGACCGGCATGCGCAGCACGATGTCATCCGCGCCCTTGCCATAGCAATCCGAGCCGCGTCCCGACTCGCCATTTTTGGCGCGGTGCATGCGCGCAAAGCGATAATCCACCAGCGTATTGATGTTGCGGTCCGCCTGCGCGTACACGCTGCCGCCGCGGCCGCCGTCGCCGCCGTCGGGGCCGCCGTTCTCGATGTATTTTTCGCGGCGGAAGCTGGCGATGCCGTTGCCGCCGTTGCCCGCGAACACTTCGATTTTTGATTCATCAATAAACTTCATGCTGTGTGCCTATCCCAATTAACTTTGGGCCAATTAAGCTCTGCAAACAAAAAAGCCCTACCTTGCGATAGGGCTGCTTCGTTCCGACGAGCGCTGTTAAGCGGCTACGATGGAAACAGTCCTGCGCTGCTGTGCACCCTTGATCGCGAATACCACTTTACCGGTAATCTTGGCAAACAGGGTGTGATCCTTGCCCATGCCGACGTTGTCGCCGGGGTGGAATTCAGTGCCACGCTGGCGCACGATGATGCTGCCTGCGCTGATCAGTTCACCGCCGTAGCTTTTTATACCCAGTCGTTTTGAATGTGAGTCGCGTCCGTTACTGGTACTGCCGCCGCCTTTTTTTGATGCCATTCTGGTTGCTCCTTACCGAATTATGCTTTAAGCAGAGATGCCGTTGATGCGGATCTCGGTGTAGTTTTGACGATGCCCCTGGTTCTTCTGGTAATGCTTGCGCCGACGCATTTTGAAGATGCGTACCTTGTCGCCGCGACCGTGAGCGACAATGGTCGCTGTTACGGTCGCACCGGTAATCAAGGGCTTGCCAACGGAAAGCTTGTCGCCGTCGGCTACCATCAATACTTTGTCCAGCACGATGGCGCTACCCACGTCACCGGGGAGGATCTCAACTTTTAACGTTTCGCCGGAAGTGACGCGATATTGCTTACCACCGGTTTTAATGACTGCGTACATAACAACCTCGATTACTAATGTGATTTTGGGGCGATTTTTTGCGAAGGCGCGGATTATACATAATTATCCGTACCCGTCAAAATCCTTTTTTCTTGATAATCACCACCAAACTCAATATTTTCGGGCGCAACAACTTATGGCGACGAAATATCAGGGTTTAGCGGCGCATGGAGTCGAAAAACTCTGCGTTGTTCTTCGTTGCCTTGATCTTGTCGAGCAGGAATTCCATCGCTTCCAGTTCGTCCATCGGGTAAAGCAGTTTTCGCAACAGCCAGATCCTTTGCAGGATATCCTGCTTGATCAGCAGTTCTTCCTTGCGCGTTCCGGAGCGGTTCACATTGATTGCCGGATAGATGCGCTTCTCGGCCATGCGGCGATCCAGGTGGATCTCCATGTTGCCGGTTCCCTTGAATTCTTCATAGATCACATCGTCCATGCGCGAGCCGGTGTCGACCAGTGCGGTGGCGATGATGGTCAGCGAACCGCCTTCCTCGATGTTTCGGGCCGCGCCGAAGAATCGCTTCGGGCGATGCAGCGCATTGGCATCTACACCGCCGGTCAATACTTTGCCGGAAGAGGGCACCACGGTGTTGTAAGCGCGGGCCAGTCGGGTGATGGAGTCCAGCAGGATGACCACGTCTTTCTTGTGCTCGACCAGTCGTTTGGCTTTCTCCAGCACCATTTCGGCGACCTGCACATGGCGGCTGGCGGGTTCGTCGAAGGTGGAGGCAACCACTTCACCGCGTACGGTACGGGTCATCTCGGTCACTTCTTCGGGGCGCTCGTCAATCAGCAGCACGATCAGGGTTGCATCGGGATTGTTCGATGAGATGGAATGTGCAATGTGTTGCAGCATTACGGTCTTGCCGGATTTCGGCGAGGCTACCAGCAAACCGCGCTGGCCTTTGCCGATCGGCGCGACGATGTCGATGATACGTCCGGTGATATTCTCTTCGGCGCGGATATCGCGTTCCAGTATCAGCGGTACGGTGGGAAATAAGGGGGTGAGGTTTTCAAACAGGATCTTGTTCTTTGCGTTCTCGGGCGGTTCGCCGTTGACTCTGTCCACTTTTACCAGCGCGACATAGCGTTCCCCGTCCTTTGGGGTGCGTATCTCGCCCTCGATCGTGTCGCCGGTATGCAGGTTGAAGCGGCGTATCTGGCTGGGACTCACATAGATATCATCCGGGCCGGCCAGGTATGAAGTGTCCGGTGAGCGCAGGAAGCCGAAGCCGTCCGGCAGTATTTCCAGCGTACCGTCACCAAAGATGCTTTCGCCTTTTTTGGCATGGCTTTTCAGCAGCGCGAACATGACATCCTGCTTGCGCATCCGGTTGGCGTTCTCAATTTCATTGGCCGCGGCCATTTCAACAAGTTCGGTGACGTGCTTGGTTTTCAGGTCAGATAAGTGCATAGCGATGCGAGAGGTGTGGTTATATGAAGGAAGATAAAATGAATGTTAATAGGGTGCTACGAAATGATTCGGGTCGGGGGTGGAGGAAGTCCACCCGCATAGCCTGGAGCGTGCTCGCTTTTATGTTTTAGTTACCCAAGGGACGAAGCTGAGGAGGCGATGCGGGTGTGACACTAAACGCTTTAGATGTGGCTGTCAATAAAAGCCGTTAATTGGGATTTGGACAATGCGCCCACCTTGGTGGCGGCAATGTCGCCGTTTTTGAACAACATCAGGGTCGGAATACCGCGGATGCCGAACTTTGCGGGTGTCTGCTGGTTCTCGTCCACATTCAGCTTGGCAACCGTCAGTCGGCCGGCGTATTCCTTCGAGACCTCTTCCAGGATCGGCGCGATCATGCGGCACGGGCCGCACCACTCCGCCCAGTAATCCACCAGCACCGGCAGGGGAGCCTGAACGACTTCGGCTTCAAAGGTGGCATCGGAAACGTAATGTATATGTTCGCTCATGGTTTGTTCTCGTTAATGTGTGGGTTGGTTCGGGATGCAACAGGCGACAGGTTGTGGGTGGGTCGCTGGATTTCAAGTGCCATCCTAACCAAAAACGGCTTTTATGTGAAGTGAATTAATTGTTAACACCTCTGCTAAAATACCGCGTTGTTGATAATTGGAGTTTCGCTATGACCTATGTAGTTTCCGAATCCTGCATCAAATGCAAATATACCGATTGTGTGGAAGTGTGCCCGGTGGACTGTTTCCACGCCGGGCCGAATTTCCTGGTGATCGATCCCGAGGAGTGCATTGATTGTACCCTGTGCGTGGCGGAATGCCCGGTGGAGGCGATCTTTGCCGAGGATGATTTGCCCGAAAATCAGCGGCATTTCATCGCGTTAAATGCCGAGTTGTCCAAAACATGGAAAGTTCTTGTCGAAAAGATCGACCCTCCGGCCGATGCCGACGAGTGGGCCAAGGTCAAGGATAAGCTGAAGCTCCTTGAGCGCTGAGAGACCTTTTCACGACTGCGGCGCTCGTGATGTTGTACAGGGGTCTCATTGAGTTCTGCTTTCTATAATAAGGCAGCAAACCATATCCTGTCCTGCCACGCGCAGGACCTCCCCGATCTGCGCGGTGCAACGGTCCTGCTGCCCAGTTACCATGTTGCACAGCCGCTGGCGCAGGCATTAAGCGCCGCGGCCAATCTGCCCGCTTTGCTGCTGCCGCAGATGGTCACCCTCAGCGACTGGGCGCAATCCGTCCCGCTAACCGCACCTGTCCAGCCCGACACGCAGCGCATCACCGCGTTGTACCAGGCGTTGCGCGAACGGCGCTGGTTCGCCGATGCCGATCTGTGGAGCCTGTCGCGCGAATTGCTGGGATTGATGGACGATCTGACCCGTCATCATGTCGCGTTGCCGGAATCCGAAACAGCGTTTTCAGAACAGCTTGCCAGGGCTTACCAGGCGCGCAGCGGACAAGCGATGCAGTTCGAGGCGCGTGTGGTGCATGAACTCTGGTACGCGATGGCGGCGGGTGGCGAGCTGGACGGCGTGCGCGCCTACCAGCAACGGCTGGAACAGTTGTCGCAGCGGGTGGATCAGCCGCTGTACCTGTTGCTGACCTCGGATCCCGCCGCACCGGAAGCCCGTTTTATTGAAGCCTGCCGCGCGCGCGTTCCGGTCACGGTTTTTGATCTGCGCAAGATGGTGATCGATACACCAGCCTGCGCGCTGCTGTCGCGCTCTTTGCAACATGCCGCGGAAAGTACCGATCTGCGCAGCGATGCAGCACAGCTGGGAAAACAACCCGAAGCCGCATTATCCGATCGCCTGCGTCTGTTCGGCGCACACAGTCTTGAACAGGAAGCGCGTGCCGCCGAGGTGCAGGTGCGGCGCTGGCTGCTGGCGGGAAAACATAATATCGCGCTGGTCGCACAGGATCGCCTGGTGGCGCGCCGCGTACGCGCGCTGCTGGAGCGCGCCGGCGTGCTGGTGCGCGACGAAACCGGCTGGACGTTTTCCACGCTGGCGGTGAGCACGGTGCTGATGCGCTGGCTGGATGCGCTGCAAAGCGATTTTTATTTTATGGACCTGCTCGACTTGCTCAAGTCGCCGTTCATCTTTGCCGATCAACCCGCGGGCGAACGCAAACGGGCGGTGTACCAGCTCGAGCAACTGGTGCGCAAACACGGCGTGGCTTCGCACCTCGATGCCTTCCTTGACCTGGCGCATGGCGAGGCCGGGGTGGAAACGGCGCTGGTGCGGCTGCGCCAGGCGGCAGAGGCATTGCGCAGGAACAGCGACACGCTGGCCGGCTGGTTGCGCGCGCTGGATGACAGCCTGTCCATACTCGGCGTGTTGCAAGGCCTGGCGGCAGATGCGGCGGGCGCGCAATTGTTGCAGGCGCTGCACACCTGGCAGCAGGAGCTGGCGGCGGACAGCACGCGCTTCAGCCGCGCCGAATGGCGGCACTGGCTGGCGCAACAGCTGGATGCGCACACCTTCCGCGACAGCAGCATCGACAGCACGGTGCTGCTCACCCACCTGGCCGCCACGCGCTGGCGGCGCTTTGATGCGGTGCTGCTGCTCGGCAGCGACGCCGCCCATTTGCCGAGTTCCGACAATGGTAGTGTGTGGTTCAACGACGCGGTGCGTGCCACGCTCGGCCTGCCCACGCGGGAGGTAAATCTGGCGCAGCAGCGCGATGACCTGCTCGCGCTGCTGGCCATGAACGACCCCGTACTGGCCACCTGGCAGGATCACAAAAGCGGCGAAAAGAATCTGCTCAGCCCGCATTTTGAAATGCTGCGCGCGCTGCATCAGTTGGCCTACGGAGACGACCTGGCAGATCAGGAGCTGGCGGGAATGCTGGCATGTGCGCAGGTACGCGCTGCCGAATTTCCAGTGCCGGACCGGTCTTCCATGCCCGCACCCGCCGTGCCGCGCAGCATGGTCCCTGGCCGGATTTCAGCCAGCGGCTACAACAGTCTGGTCGCCTGCCCGTATCAATACTATGCACGGCATATGCTGCGCCTCAACGAACTGGACGAAGTGCGCGAGGGCGTGGAGAAACGCGATTACGGCGAATGGGCACATGACATCCTGCATCGTTTCCATCAGCAGTATCCGGTGCTGGGCGAACACGCGCGCGCCGCGTTGGAACAGGCATTGCAGCGCATCAGCAGCGAGGTTTTTGCACCCGCGGTGGAACGCGACTATCTGGCGCGCGCCTGGTTGCTGCGCTGGCAACAGGCGATCCCGGCCTATCTGGACGCGCAGCAGAAAAGCGAAACGGAGGGCTGGCGCTACCGGAATGGCGAGGTGCCGTTCGAGATGCCGTTGACCGATGAGCTGATCCTGCACGGACGCATCGACCGCGTGGATGGACAGCCGGATGGTTCGGCGCGGGTGCTGGATTACAAGATGATGGATGCGAACCGGTTGCGCAACAAACTCAAGGAGGCGGGCGAGGACGTGCAACTGGGCTGTTACGCCCACGTGTACGAGGCCGGCCAGGCAGCCTTCATCAGTATCGAAAAGGACAAGGTGGTCACAGTCGCACCGCCGCAGGATGTGCCGGAGCTCGCACAGGCCAATATCGATCGATTGACCGAATTGTTCGCGCAGATGCGCAACGGCGCAGCCATGCCCGCGCACGGTGTGGACGAGGCTTGCATGTACTGCGAGATGCGCGGGCTGTGCCGCAAGAATGACTGGAGCGCCGGCTGATGGACAACCGCATCGCACTCGATCCACTACACAGTGTCGTTGTCGAAGCCTGTGCCGGCAGCGGCAAGACCTGGCTGCTGGTGTCGCGCATCGTGCGCCTGCTGCTGGCCGGCGTGCCGCCCGGCGAGATACTCGCGATCACTTTCACGCGCAAGGCGGCACAGGAGATGCAGGCGCGGCTGCACGAGTGGCTGCATCTGCTCGCGGTGCGGGATGATGATGTCGTTAGAGCGTTTTTGCGCGAGCGCGCTGTGGACGAGATCGACGATGCGCTGCTGGCGAAAGCGCGCGGCCTGTATCGCGATGCGTTGCTGGCGCAACCGGCTATCACCATCAGCACCTTTCACGGCTGGTTCATGCAGATCATCCAGCGCGCGCCGCTGAATGCCGGCGTGCCGGTCGGCATGCAATTGCTGGAGCGCACTGCCGCGCTGCGCGACGAGGCATGGCAGGCTTTTTCCGACAGCCTGCGCGCCGCGCCCGATAGCGAGTCCGCGCAGTTCATGCAATGGCTGTTCGGCGAATTTGGCTTGTACAGCACGCGCACACTGCTGGAGAATTTTTTATACAAGCGCGCCGAGTGGTGGGCATACACCCAGGGCCGGGACGATGCGACGGCATGGGCAACGGAGCAGTTGCAGAACGAACTCGAAGTGGATGCGGATGCAGACCCGATCGCCGCTGCCTGTGCCGGGGCGTCGTTACTGGCAGCAGTACTGGCTTTTGCGCAAGTTCTGGCAGCGGGCACGGATACGCAGTGCAACAAGGCAAACGACATACAGGTGGCCTGGGAACTGAGCGACCCCCACCGGCGCTTTGCGGCATTGTCGCGCGCGCTGTATACCCAGGCCGATGAGCCGCGCAGTTTCAAACCGACGAAAAAACAGGATGCCGAAACATTCCTGCTCGCCCGCGATGTGCTGTTCGACAAGCTGCGCGCCGTGCGCGATACCCTGTCCGAACTGGCAGCGTTGCGCATGAACCGGGCCGCGCTGCATTGTGGCGCCGCGCTGCTGGGACATTACCAGGAATTGAAACTGCGGTCACAGCAGATGGATTTCACCGACCTGGAATGGCAGGTGTGCCGCATGCTCAACCAGGGCGATTGCGCCGAGTACATGCAATACAAGCTGGACAGCCGCTACCGCCACGTGCTGCTGGACGAATTCCAGGACACCAACCCGCTGCAGTGGCAGATACTGCAATCGTGGTTTTTCGCATCGGCTGCGGTGGATTCGCGGCCCACGGTTTTCGTGGTGGGAGATCCCAAGCAATCGATTTACCGCTTTCGCCGTGCCGATGCGCGCCTGTTCGGTGAGGTGCGCAAATTCCTGCAGCAGGAGTTCGGCGCGCATTATCTGACCCAGAACATGACGCGGCGCAATGCACCGGCGGTGCTGGATACAGTGAATGGCGTGTTTTCCGAACATCCGGACGGCTTCGATGATTTCGAGAAGCATGTCGCCCATCACCAAGACTTGCCCGGCCATGTGGAAGTGCTGCAACTCGCCACAACTGAAAAAGTGGGGGCAGAAGTTTCGTCTGAGGGAAGGTTGATTTTGCGCAATCCGCTCACCACGCCGCGCAACGAAGAGCAAAGCGGTGCGCGCGAGATCGAGGCCGGACAGTTCGCCGCGCTTGTCGCCGAAATCGTCGCGAACTGGAGCGTACTGGATGACGGCAAGCTGCGCCGCGCCGAATACCGCGACATCATGGTGCTGGTGCGCAAGCGCCTGCACCTGCGCGTGTACGAGCACGCCTTGCGCGCGCGCCACATTCCGTTCCTGACTTCGCGGCGCGGCGGCCTGCTCGACACGCTGGAAGCGGAAGACATCCAGGCGTTGCTGACTTTCCTGATCACACCGTTCGCCGATCTGGAACTGGCGCAGGCGTTGCGCTCGCCGATTTTTTCCTGCAGCGATGAAGACCTGATGTTGCTGGCAGAAGCAAGGGACAAGGGACAAGGTACAAGGGGTTCCCTTGAGTCTTGCACCTTGAGCCTTGCACTTGGAAACTGGTGGTCACGGCTGCAACGCATTGCACAGGACGGTGCCGTGTCTGCCGGACTGCTGCGCGCCCATGACCTTCTGCAAGGCTGGTTGGCGCAGGCAGACAAGCTGCCGGTGCACGACCTGCTTGACCGCATCTATTTCGAGGGTGATCTGCTGCATCGCTATGCGGCGGCGCTGCCTGCCGAACTTCAGGAAGCCGTGCGCGCCAACCTGCAGGCCTTCATGGAGATCGCGCTCAACGTGGATGCCGGGCGCTATCCCAGCCTGCCGCGTTTCCTTGCCGAACTTCGCGAATTACGCGCGGCGGAAAACGAATCGCCGGACGAGGGCAGGGTGGGCGAGGTCGGCAACGCGTTGCGCATCTACACCGTGCATGAGGCCAAGGGACTGGAAGCGCCCATCGTGTGGCTGCTGGATGCCAACGATACGCAGAGTAAAACCGACAGTTACAGCGTGCTGCTCGACTGGCAGCCCGACGCACCGCGCCCGACGCACTTTTCCCTGTTCAGCGACAAGCGCGGACGCGGGGCGAAGCGCGCGCGCTATTTCGATGCCGACGAGGCCTATGCGCTGCGCGAGGAAATGAACCTGCTGTATGTCGCGATGACCCGCGCCAAACAGGCGCTGCTGGTCAGCGGCAACGGCGAACCCGCGGAGACTTCCTGGTATGGGCGAATCGCGCATGTCGTGAAGCGGGACGCAAACCCGCTGCTGACCGCGGCGGGCAGCGTTGTAGCCGAGCAGGAAAAATCACCGGTGAACGTGGATGCCGCATTGCTGCGCCCGTTTCCGACCGGAAAACATGTTTTACGCATCACGCCGGAACAGCAGCGCGGCACCTGGCTGCACGCGCTGCTGCAACACATGACGCCGCCCAATGCTGCCGTCGACAAGGCTGTACTTCAGGCGCTATGCGGCATTCCGGCCGGCGAGATGGACAACCTCTGGCAACAGGCCGAGGCATTGCTTGAACTTGAATCTTTGCAGCGTTTCTTCGATCCGCAGCGCTACCTCAGTGCAAGCAACGAAATGCCCTACGTCAATGCGGCCGGCGAACTGAAGCGCATCGACCGTCTGGTCGAGTACGGCGATGAGGTGTGGGTGCTGGATTACAAGACCGGCGAAACTGCCGATCCCGCACCGTACCGTGCGCAGATGGCGGAATATCAAAACGCGATGCAATCAGTGTATGCGGGCAAGAAAATCCGCTGCGCGCTGCTGTTTTCGGGCGGCGTGTTGAAGGAGCTGTAGTCCGGGCCGGCGACGGCGTTTAGCTTTTCGAGAAATGCCGATAAAAATATCGTTTCACCCATTCCACCGCCACCAGGTAGCACAGCACCATTGCCGGCAGGATCGCGAAAAACAGCAGCGGGGGAACAACGAAGCCGAGCTGTGCCGCAAATGGCGTGAATGGCAGCAAAGCGGCGACGATGACCACTCCCAGTGACGTGATGACCAGCGTCATGTTGGGCCTGCTTTTGAAAGGGCTGCCCCGGGTGCGGATCACAAAGATTACCAGCACCTGGCTCGCGATGGATTCGATGAACCAGCCGGTGTGGAACAGTGCTTCGCCGGCGCCGAATACCTTCAGCAGGATGAAGAACGTCAGGAAGTCAAACACCGAGCTGACCGGTCCGACCACCCACATGAAATTACGGATGAAGGCCGTGTCCCAATGCCGGGGATGGGTAAGATACGTGTGGTCCACGTTATCCATCGGAATCGGCAGTTCCGAGACATCGTAGAGCAGGTTGTTGAGCAGGATTTGTGACGGCAGCATCGGCAGGAAGGGTAGGAACAATGTCGCCCCTGCCATGCTGAACATGTTACCGAAATTGGAACTCGTCCCCATCATGATGTACTTCATGATGTTGGCGAAGGTGCGTCGCCCCTCCTGCACGCCCGCGTGCAGCACATCCAGGTCTTCCCGCAGCATGATCATGTCGGCCGCCGCCTTGGCCACGTCCACCGCGCTGTCCACCGAGATGCCGACATCCGCCGATCGCAGCGAAGGTGCATCATTGATGCCGTCGCCGAGATACCCGACGGTGTGTCCCTGTGTCTTCAGCGACAGGATGATGCGGTTTTTCTGTGCCGGCGTAACGCGGCAGAACAGGTTGGCTTCCCTGACGCGGACTGCGAGAGCAGCATCGCCCATCTGCTGTATCTCGCTGCCGGTCAGCACACCCATCACCGGCATGCCCAGTTTTCCGCACACATAGCGGGTGACCAGTTCGTTGTCGCCGGTGACGATCTTGACCTGGACATTGTCCGCAGCCAGGGCTTTGAGTGCATGCCCCGCGCTCTCCTTGGGCGGATCAAGGAATGCGGCGAAGCCGGCGAAGGTCAGTTCGGTCTCGTCGCCGACCACGGCATGCGGATGATCCGGCGCCACCTGACGCCAAGCGATGCCGAGCACCCTGAAGCCCTCACGGCCCAGGTTGTCGTGCAAAGTCTGGATGGATGCCTGCGCCTGTTGGTCCAGTGGACGGGTTTCCAGCGTTTCACCCACGGCATATTGCGTGGACAGCCCGAGGATATCCTCGGGCGAGCCCTTGACAACGAGCAAGCGCTTCTCGCCCTGATCGACCAATACCGAAACTCGCCTGCGTTCGAAGTCGAATGGCACCTCGTCGATCTTGCGCCAGCCGCTCGCGTCGATTTCTTCGTGCTGGAGGATCGCGTCATCCAGCGGGCTCTTCAGCCCGGTCTCGAAATAACTGTTGAGGTAGGCCAGTTGCAAAACCTGCGCACTGTCATTGCCAAGTCCATCGACGTGACGTTCCAGCTTGATGCGCCCCTCGGTGAGTGTGCCGGTCTTGTCGGTGCACAATATGTCCATGCTGCCCAGATTGTGGATCGCGCTGAGCCGCTTCACGATCACTTGTTTCTTCGCCATGCGCAACGCGCCGCGCGACAGCGTCACCGTGACCACCATCGGCAGCAGTTCCGGCGTCAGGCCGACCGCGAGTGCAATCGCGAAGAGGAACGAATCGAGGAGCGGCCGGTGAAAGAACGCGTTGATCAAAAAAACGAACAGCACCAGCAGGAAAGTCAGGCGCATGATCAGCATGCCGAAGCTCTGCGTGCCAAGTTCGAAGGCAGTAGGCGGTGGTTTGACGGTCAGCGTATCCGAGATATTGCCCATCGCCGTGCCGGAACCGGTGCGGCACACCATCGCCGTCGCCATCCCGCTGATCACGGAGGTGCCCATGAATACTGCGTTGTCGGCCTGGTTCAGATCATCCGCCGGGGCCGGCAATTCGCGCGCATGTTTTTCCACCGGGTAGGATTCGCCGGTCAGCAACGACTGGTTTATAAAGAAGTCTTTTGCCTCGAGCAAGCGACAATCGGCCGGGATCAGGTCACCGGCAGCCAGCAGCACCACGTCCCCCGGCACCAGCTGCGCGATCATGACCTCCAGCGAATGTCCATCGCGCAACACCGTTGCACGAACCGCCACGGATTTTTTCAGCTCCTCTGCGGCGCGACCGGCACGGTATTCCTGATAGAAATCCAGCGTCACGCTCATCAGCACGATGGCCCAGATGATCACGAATCCGGTGATCTCGCCGGTCAGCGCGGACACCGCGCTGGCCGCCAGCAGAACCATCACCAGCGGATTCTTGAAATGGCTCAGGTATTGCATCAGCAGCGGCCGTTCGCCATGGTCCCGCAACGTGTTGGGGCCGAAACGGGCAGTGCGCACTTCTGCTTCTTGTTGACTCAGCCCCGCGACAGTTGACTGCAAAAGCGATTGCAGGGATTCAACCGGCAGATTCCAGAACAGCGCGTCGGGGCGATCCATACTTCACCTGCTTTCGGTTTGGCATACGTGGCATTTCCAGTGATCGCTATCGTACGCCTGAATGCACCCGCCGCGACAGCCTGTCCCGATCAGCCGGCTGTTCAGCTCCCGGCATCGCTTGGCCAATTTTCAATAACCTCCTTTGCTGCCTTGAACGCCTCAATGCCCGCAGGAATCCCGCAATAGACCGTGGCATGCAGCAGAACTTCGCGGATTTCATCGACTGTACATCCGTTGTGCAATGCACCAAGTACATGGCCTTTCAGCTCTGCCGGGGCCTTGAGCGCAGCCAGGGTGGCAATGGTGATCAGACTGCGTGTTTTTCTGGTTAACACCCCCCGTGTCCATACTTCGCCCCAGCAATTTTCCGTGACCATATCCTGCAATGGCCGGGTGAATTCGGTGGAGCCGGATATAGCCTTGTCGACATACTCATCGCCAAGCACTTCTCGTCGCACCGCCATCCCTGCACTATATTTTTCGCTATTCATTGCTGATCTCCCTGGTTGGTTAAGGTGAAGAAGGGCAATCGTGCAGGGTGCGCACGAATGAAGCTCATTGTCGGGCACGATGGGTGTTGTCGCCTGGATTTCACTATTCACGGAACAGGACAGACCAGACTGCTTCCGAACCGGCCAGCAAGCCCAGACCGTTTGGCGAGGGCCTGTTGCAGGGGGTCGCATCAACCGCTTTCGCGACAACAGCCGATGCCGGAGTGAAGTAGATTTTTACTTCACAGTGGAGACGCCCTTCTGATTCGTGACGAAAGAACAGCGCCATCTCATTGGCGTTCCCAGCCCGTTCGTATGCGGACAAGAAATGCGTTTTGATCTGTTCCAGCGGCTCTCCTGCGAGCATCGCATCACCGAGATTTTTTGTGAACCAGACGCTCATCTGTTTTTCAGAGCGCATGGTTCGCATCTCTGCGGTAGGCGGCCGCAACAGGTTAGCACCGGGCTCAAGGTTTGTTCCCTGCAGCCGGCGGCTCGACCGGACTATTCCGGTACGGGTAGTTCTTCAGGCGCGTATCGCTGCGCTGATGGGGCTTCGCGACCGATTTGGCAGGGTCGATCCAGTCATCCCATTTGAAGTTTTCGATGACTTTTGCCTGGTAACTCTCTTCAAGCGGATGCTCTAGGATATCGTTGACATGCAACCACTGCTGGTAACGCATCAGGTCAACCTGGTAGGGCGTCGGTTTTCCGCCGGATTTCTTCACGACCGCTTTCAGCGCCTCGATTTCTTCCATGGTTACCCTGGGCTTCCATTTGATCTTGCCGGGCAGCATGACAGGCTCGCCGGGAATATTGTTGATGCCTTCTTTCCATGTTGCAAGCACGGCGACCTGTGTGTCTTCCCGATACAGGATGATGGCATGGCTGTAGCGTTTGTCCCTGAAGAAACCCAGGTTGCCGTATTGCAGGCGTGCGCCGGTCAGGAAGGCGACCGCATCCGACCAGCACGGCGACTCCCCGCTGATTCCCCACAACACGCTGCGGTCGATGATACCGTCAGGGAACAGTATCTTGAATGCCACCCATGCGGAATTCGCGGCAGTCGTCGTGCCTTCGCAATCATGGCCATGGAACCGCACCAGATCTTTTAGCGTTACGGGATAGGTGTAGGGGTAATAACGGCCCTGTGTGCCCTGCGTGGCCAGCATCTCGAATACCGGCGCATAGGGCTTGGCAACCATGGAGGCATACCAGGTCGGGTTTCGATCCGGCGCTTCCACGCCGGTCTCGATGAAAATCGATTCGCCTACCTTGTAGGTGGGTTCGGCGGCCACGGCACCGTTAACGAGCATAAAGAAAATGCCGCAAGCAAGCATGGCGGGCTGTGAAACTCTGCACGCGAAAGTAATCATGTTTTTCTCCTTGGTATCCCGGAAAATGATGCGCTCAACATAAACGGGATGTGCGAAGTTACTTGTGCAGCATGTGGGCTGGAACGAGTGGCTGGGCGTGAGAGTAGACGGTGAGCTTCGCCAGTATATTTTTCGCGAAAATACTGTTGCATCCCGCCCTCCATTGAATCGGCCAATGCGTGCATCGACCGTGCGCTATTAACGCTCCCTTTATACACCGATATATGCAATGTTCTGCACCGTAATATCCGCAACGTAATATATAGCTCAGCCGTTTATATATTCCTGTTTCCTGCGTTAACATCATCGGCTGTCCGTCATGGCCCACTATTAAAAGTCCAAACTATTCCTGCCGATCTGCGCTTGGGATTGAATATGCTGTGCCCCATATCCCTTATGGAATAAGGGCATTGCTGAATTTAAACCCCATCAATCATTGATTGATGTCGGGCGATTGGCTAGAATCGGATTCCCCCCGATTCATGTAATTCAAGGAGAATGACAATGGAACACACCCTGCCTGCACTACCCTACGCGATGGACGCGCTGCAACCGCACATGTCCAAGGAAACTTTCGAATACCATTATGCCAAACACCATCAGGCTTATGTCACCAACCTGAACAACCTGATCAAGGGTACCGAGTACGAGAATCTCGGCCTGGAAGCGATCATCAAGAAGGCGCCTGCCGGCGGTATTTACAACAATGCCGCGCAGGTGTCGAACCACACTTTCTTCTGGAATTGCATGAAACCCAACGGCGGCGGCGCACCGAGCGGCGCACTGGCGGCAGCGATCAACAAGAAGTGGGGCAGCCTCGACGAATTCAAGAAGGCGTTCCAGACCTCCGCGGTGGGCAACTTCGGTTCCGGTTGGACCTGGCTGGTGAAGAAAGCCGACGGCGGCCTGGACATCGTCAACATGGGCGCGGCCGGAACACCGTTGACCACCGGCGACAAAGCGTTGCTGTGCGTGGACGTCTGGGAGCATGCCTATTACATCGACTACCGCAACATGCGCCCCAAGTTCGTCGAGACATTCCTGAACAATCTGGTGAACTGGGATTTCGTCGCGAAGAACTACGCCTAGTAAAATCCGAGAAGCCGGCGTTTCATCACTGAACCCCCGGGTCTTCCCGGGGGTTTTGCATGGAGAAGTTGAATCCTTCGATTAACTTGTACATGATGTTCGCGTGCTGCGCGGACTTGCGGTCCGCGCCCATGCCGGGACTGTTTGTGCAACAATTCGCCTTTATGAAATCTTGCCGGCAATCACCACATGAATCCCACGCTCGTCTTTGATATCGAAACCGTCCCCGACATCGCCGGGTTGCGCACCCTGCATGAGCTGGATGCGCGCGTCAGCGATGCGGAAGTGGCCGAGATGGCTTTCCAGTTGCGCCGCCAGAAAACCGGCAGCGACTTCATGCCGCATCACCTGCAGCGTGTGGTGGCGATCTCCTGCGCGCTGCGCGAGGGCGACAACTTCAAGGTCTGGTCGCTCGGTGACCTGCATGAGGATGAAGGCTCCATCATCCAGCGCTTCTTCGACGGTATCGACAAGTACACCCCGCAGATCGTGTCGTGGAACGGCAGCGGCTTCGACCTGCCGGTGCTGCACTACCGCGGCCTGATCCACGGCGTGCAGTGCGCGCGCTACTGGGACATGGGCGAGGACGACCGGGAGTTCAAGTGGAACAACTACATCAGCCGTTACCATATGCGCCATCTCGACCTGATGGACCTGCTGGCGATGTATGGCGGCCGCGCCAACGCGCCGCTGGACGAACTGGCCAAACTGATCGGCTTCCCCGGCAAGCTGGGCATGGACGGCAGCAAGGTGTGGGAAGCGTACCAGCAGGGCAAGCTGGAAGAGATCCGCAACTATTGCGAAACCGATGTGGCCAATACTTATCTGGTGTTTGCGCGTTTCCAGCTGATGCGCGGCGTGTTGACGAGGGCGCGCTACCAGAAGGAGTGCGATCTGGTGCGCGCGGAACTGGGCAAGCTCGACCAGCCGCACTGGAAGGAATTCCTGGCCGCATGGCCGGCCGCAAAATAACTCCCAGGAGCGGGCCATGCCCGCGAATCTCGGATTGGCAATCGGGGGCATGGTCCGCTCCCACACGCGTTGAAAGTTTTCCTTATGTCTGAAAGCAAATCGCAGCAAAATTCCGTCATCATCGAATCACTCGACCAGGAAGGCCGCGGCGTCGCGCGCAGCGAAGGCAAGGTGATCTTCATCGAGGGCGCGCTGACCGGGGAGCTGGTCAGCTATTCCTCGTACCGCAAGAAGCCCTCGTTCGAACTCGCGCAGGTCACGCAGATACACAAGTCATCTGCTATGCGCGTGCAGCCCAAGTGTGCGCATTTCGGCGTGTGCGGCGGCTGCTCGATGCAGCATCTGGATGCCAGGGCGCAGGTCGCGGTCAAGCAGCGCATCCTCGAGGACAGCCTGTGGCATATCGGCAAGGTCAGGGCGGAAACCATATTGCGCCCGATCTACGGGCAGGCCTGGGGTTATCGCGAACGGGCGCGGCTGTCGGTCAGGCACGTGATCAAGAAGGGCAAGACGCTGGTCGGTTTTCACGAGAAGCGCAGCAGTTTCGTCGCCGACATGCAGCACTGCGAGATCCTGGTGCCGAAGATCGCCGCGCTGCTGCCGTTGCTGGCCGAACTGGTCAGCGGCCTGTCGATCCGCGATCGCGTGCCGCAGATCGAGGTCGCGGTGGGCGAGCATGTCGATGTGCTGGTATTGCGCGTGATGGATACGCCCAGCAGTGAAGATGAAGCCGCGTTGCGCACTTTTGCCGACAAGCACGGCATCCAGTTCTGGCTGCAGACCGGCGGTTACGACACCATCGCGCCGTTCCACCCGCCAACCTTACAGCAGCCCCTGTCAGGGCGGATGAACACAGAGAGCAGTGAAGGGGCTGCTGGCGGCACTGCCCGCAATCTGCCGCTGCGCGGTAACGTGTCCGTGCCGCCGCTTAGCTACAGCCTGCCGGAATTCGGCATCACCATGCCGTTCGCGCCGAGCGAGTTCACCCAGGTGAACAGCGCGCTGAACCGGGTGATGATCAGCCGCGCGATGCGTTTGCTCGACCCGCAACCGGGCGAACGCATCGCCGATTTTTTCTGCGGCCTGGGCAACTTCACGCTGCCGATCGCGCGCAGCGGCGCGCAGGTGCTGGGCATCGAGGGCAGCGAAACATTGGTGGCGCGCGCCAAACAGAATGCCGAACTGAACGGCCTGGCCGGCAATGCGAAATTTGCCGCGATGAACCTGTTTGCGATCACGGCTGATGCTTATTTCAGTCTCGGCCGATTCGACAAGCTGCTGATCGACCCGCCGCGCGACGGTGCGCTGGAACTGGTGAAGTCCCTGGGCGGCGAAAATGCTCCGCACCGCATCGTCTATGTCTCCTGCAATCCCGGTACGCTGGCACGCGATGCAGCCGAGCTGGTCCAGCGCGGCTACGTGCTTAAATCCGCGGGCGTGATGAACATGTTTCCGCATACCTCGCATGTCGAGTCCATTGCCTTGTTTGTGAAGGAGTCCGCATGAAACGCTACACCGAACTTGTCGCCGACGCGCTCACGCGCGTGAAGGAGATCCATCCCTGGAACCTGAGCAAGCAGCTGGCCGCGGGCAGCAAACCCGTGTTGCTCGACGTGCGCGAAACGTCTGAGTTTGCCGCGCTGCATATTCCCGGTGCGATCAACGTGCCGCGCGGGATACTGGAACAATCCTGCGAATGGGATTTCGACGAGACCCTGCCCTTGCTTGCCGCTGGCCGCGAACTGGAGATCGTCGTGATCTGCCGTTCCGGCTACCGTTCCGCGCTGGTCGCTGACGCGATGCAGCAGATGGGCTACACCCGCGTGGTCTCGCTCAGGAGCGGCGTGCGCGGCTGGAACGATTCCGATCAGCCGCTGGTGAATGTCGACGGCAAGCCGGTGGATGGCGATACCGCCGAAGAAATACTGGGCCCGCACCTGCGCCCGGATCAACGTAATCCCGGTCAGCGTAATCCTGCCCAGCGAAATCCAAAACAATCCTGAGCAGGGACGGTTAACCTTTATTTTCCGCAATCAACAGAGTGGAAAAACGAGTGGCCATCCTACCTTAAATTATTGTGCTCGCCAGCGCATGGCAATTCAAAAAGGTATATGCTGTTCAGCATGAACTTCTAGGTAAGATTACTGCGGAGGTGCCCGATGTCCCAAGCACGCATGGTTACGATCGACGGCAACGAGGCCGCCGCCTATATCGCCCACCTGACCAACGAGGTGATCGCGATTTATCCGATTACACCCTCTTCGCCCATGGGCGAATATGCCGATGCCTGGTCGTCCCAGGGCATCCGGAATCTGTGGGGCACCATTCCGGAAGTCGTCGAGATGCAGAGCGAGGGCGGCGCAGCCGGCGCGATACACGGCGCGTTGCAGACCGGCTCGCTGGCGACCACCTTTACCGCTTCGCAGGGCCTGCTGCTGATGATCCCCAATATGTATAAGATCGCCGGCGAACTCACGCCCTTCGTGATGCACGTCGCCTCGCGCTCGCTGGCTGCACAGGGCCTGTCGATCTTCGGCGACCACGGCGATGTGATGGCGGCGCGCTCTACCGGTTTTGCCTATCTCGCTTCCAATTCGGTGCAGGAAGCGATGGACATGGCGCTGATTGCCCAGGCGGCGACGCTGGAAGCGCGCGTGCCGATCCTGCATTTCTTCGACGGTTTCCGCACTTCCCACGAAGTGGCCAAGATCGAGCAGGTTCCGGTCGACGTGGTGCGCGAGATGATAGACGACCAGCTGGTGTTCGCGCATCGCGCTCGCGCGCTGACGCCGGACCATCCGTTCATACGCGGCACGTCGCAAAACCCGGACGTGTATTTCCAGGCGCGCGAGTCGGTCAACCCGTTCTACCAGCGCATGCCCGGGATCGTGCAGCAAACCATGGACAAGTTTGCCGCACTGACCGGACGCCAATACCAACTTTATGAATATGCCGGCGCACCGGATGCCGAGCGCGTGATCGTGTTGATGGGTTCCGGCGCGGAAGCGGTGGAAGAAGTGGTCGACCACATCAATCATCATGGCGAAAAGGTGGGTGTGGTGAAGGTTCGATTGTTCCGCCCGTTCGCGGCAGACGAGTTGCTCAAGGTCATACCCGCCACCGCGAAACGCATCGCGGTGCTGGACAGGACCAAGGAGCCGGGCGCGGACGGCGAGCCGCTGTACAAGGATGTGGTGACCGCGATCAGCGAAGCCTATAGCGGCGGCACGAGCAAATTTGCCGGTATGCCGCGCGTGGTGGGCGGACGCTACGGGCTTTCCTCCAAAGAATTCACGCCGGGCATGGTCAAGGGCGTGTTCGACGAACTGAACAGGGACCAGCCGAAGAACCATTTCACCATCGGCATTTACGACGACCTGAGCCACACCAGCCTGAATTGGGACGAGGATTTTCGCACCGATGCCGGCAACGGCGTGATGCGCTGCATGTTCTATGGCCTCGGCTCGGACGGCACGGTGGGTGCCAACAAGAACACCATCAAGATCATGGGCGAAGAAACCGAGCTGTATGGACAGGGCTATTTTGTCTACGACTCGAAGAAGGCCGGTGCGGCGACCATCTCGCACCTGCGTTTCTCGCCCAGGCCGATACATTCGCCCTACCTGATCGCCAACAACGAGGCGAACTTCATCGGCTGCCACCAGCCCATATTCCTGGATCGCTACGAACTGCTCGATCATGCAGCCGAAGGCGCGGTGTTCCTGGTCAACACCTCGGTAACGGCGGACAGGGTGTGGAATCTGCTGACGCGCAAGATGCAGCAGCAGATACTGGACAAGAACATCGGGTTCTATGTGATCGATGCCTATGCAATCGCCAAACAAACCGGCATGGGCACACGGATCAACACCATCATGCAGACCTGTTTCTTTGCGATCTCCGGGGTGCTGCCGCGCGACGTGGCGATCGAGAAGATCAAGCTCGCTGCCAAAAAATCCTACAGCAAGAAGGGGCAGGCCGTGGTCGAGGCCAACTGGAAGGCGATCGACGAGACCGTCGCCAACCTGCACAAGGTCGCCGTTCCGGCAACCGTGAGCAGCACCCACGAGATGCCGGAAGCCGTGCCCGCATTCGCGCCGGAATTCGTGCGCAAGATCACCGCCGAGATCATGTCCGGCCGCGGCGACCGCCTGCCGGTGAGCGCGCTCCCGAATGACGGCACATGGCCATCCGGCACCGCGATGTGGGACAAGCGCAACCTGGCCCAGGAGATCCCGGTATGGGATGAAGAATTGTGCATACACTGCGGCAAGTGCCCGTTCGTCTGTCCGCATTCGGCCATCCGCAGCAAGCTGTTTTCGGCAGACATGGCGAAAGACGCGCCGCCCACTTTCAAGCACATACAGGTCAAGGGCAAGGACTTCGAGCAGGGCATGCATATCAGTTACCAGGTTGCGCCCGAAGACTGTACCGGTTGCACGCTGTGCGTGGACATCTGCCCGGCGGTATCCAAGGTCGACGGCCACAAGGCACTGGAAATGCGGCCGATCGCGCCATTGCGCGATCAGGAGCGAGACAATTTCGAATTCTTCCTCAAGCTGCCGGAATATGACCGCACCTTGTTAAAGACCTCCACCATCAAGGGCGCGATGATGATGCAGCCGCTGTTCGAGTTCCCCTCGGCCTGTGTCGGCTGCGGTGAAACTTCGTATATCCGTCTGGCCAGCCAGTTGTTCGGCGACCGCATGGTGGTCGCCAATGCGACCGGTTGTTCGTCGATCTACGGCGGCAACCTCCCGACCACGCCCTATTGCAAGAACGGCGATGGACGCGGGCCGGCCTGGAGCAACTCCTTGTTCGAGGACAATGCCGAGTTCGGCCTGGGATTTCGTGTCAGCATCGACAAGCATGCCGAACACGCGGGCGAGCTGTTGCAGCAACTGAAAGACCAGGTCGGCAGCGAATTCACCGAGTCGATACTCAATGCCGACCAGAGCAGCGAAGCGGGCATCTTTCAACAACGCGAACGGGTGGCGGAACTGCGCGGCAAGCTGGCCGGCATCGATACCGCCGCGGCGCGCCAACTGGCAAGCCTGGTCGAATACCTGGTGAAGAAGAGCGTGTGGATCATCGGCGGCGACGGCTGGGCCTACGACATCGGTTTCGGCGGCCTCGACCATGTCATCGCCACCGGCCGCAATGTCAATATCCTGGTGCTGGACACCGAGGTCTATTCCAATACCGGCGGGCAGATGTCCAAGGCCACCCCGCGCGGGGCCATTGCCAAATTCGCCGCCGGCGGCAAGCACACCGGCAAGAAGGATCTGGCGCAGATTGCGATGAGCTACGGCCACGTCTATGTCGCGCATGTGGCCTACGGTGCGAAAGATACCCACACGCTGCGTACCTTTCTCGACGCGGAGTCCTACGACGGCCCGTCGCTGATCATCGCTTACAGTCCCTGCGTCGAGCATGGCTACGACCTGGGCAAGCAACTTCAGCAACAGGAACTGGCGGTCAAGACCGGCCATTGGCCGCTGTTCCGCTACGATCCGCGGCGCCGGCAGCAAGGCATGAATCCACTATCGCTGGATTCGCCCAAGCCCTCGGTGTCTTACCGCGAATTCGTCAAGAATGAGCCGCGCTTCCGCGGGCTGTTAAAAGAGATGGATGAAAACGGCGGGGAAGTCCAGGCGTATTACGAGAACGAGCTGCACAAACGCTTTGAACTATACGAGCATATGGCAGAAGGTTCCGGCAATGCGGTCAAAGCAGACGCAAAGAAACCCGCCGACGCATAATAATTTCGTTGTCAGGTTTCTTCAATTTGTCCCGAGAGAGCTAACCCCTGAGCGGCTGTGATGTTTTCCAAGCGCCAACTGTACTTCTTGACGCACTGCATCGGTACAGCACTAATGTTGACCGGTTGCGCCACCGAAGCGGTCGGAAGTCTTTGCCCGCATGTGGAAAGGAACGGGGCTGATGAGCCCTAAGGAAACCGGAAATGTATGGCCTGAAATGGCCGACGCGGTTTCCGTACTGTATTAGCCAAATACCCGAAGCAATACGCTTCGCCTTTGTCGGTGACAAGGCGGAAAAAACGACGCTCTGGTGTTTCACCGCTATCATTTCAATTGTTTCTAGACGCGATACGACGGTCTATTTACCTGCTACACGAACGAGAGTTGCCCCCAGATTTTCTGGTGATCCAGCATGACCGGCGTTCAGATGCCAACATGCAAACCCACCGTCATCGTCTGGGCGGCGGGGATATGATAGCCGACGATGGCATCTTGGGTGTTTCGTGCCAGAAATGCAAAGAGCTTGTCGCGCCATACGGCCATACCGTGCAGCTTGCGGCCGGCCAGCAGGTCGACGTGGCCTACAATGTAGTGGATTTCATCCAGATCGAGGTGCAGCCCGAGCTCGGCGCATGCGCTCAGATCGGAAGGAATGTTGGGTGTATGCATGAACCCGTAGTGCAGCATGATGCGATAAAACCCTTCGTCGAATACCTCAAGTTCTATGCGCTCATTCAGGTTGACGGTGGGCATCGGTTCGATGACCACCGTCATGAGGATGACGCGCTCGTACAGGACGCCGGTGTGTCGTACCAGTTGTTGCAGCGACGGCGGAGTCGGCTCCAGTCTGCCGGTAATGAATACTGCCGTTCCGGGAACGCGCGGTATCTGTTCGCCCTTCACGCGTCCAATGAAGGTCTCGAGATTCGTCGTGGTATTGGCAATCTGTTCCGCCAATATGCCTGAGCCCCGGCGCCATGTGGTCATTACGGTGAACAACAGTACACCGATGAATAATGGCAACCACCCGCCATCGGTTATCTTGAAAAGATTAGACCCGAGAAATCCCAGGTCGATAGCCAGGAATCCAAACAGGAAGGCCAGCGTTGCAGGCAAGCTCCAGTCACCACGCTCGCGAGCCACATTGAACGCCAGCACGGTCGTAATTGCCATGGTGGAGTTGACCGCCACACCGTAGGCTCCCGCCAGATTGTCCGAGGAACGGAATGCAAGCACCAAGCCGATGGCGGCTGCCATCAATATCCAATTCACGATCGGCAAATAAATCTGCCCGCGCGCATCGGCGGAGGTCTGCTTGACGGTGAACTGCGGAAACAAGCCGAGTTGTATTGCCTGCCGTGTCAGTGAAAATGCACCCGTGATCACCGCTTGCGAGGCGATGATCGTCGCGGCCGTGGCGAGAATGATCAGCGGATAAAGTCCCCAGGTCGGCGCGAGATGATAAAAAGGATGGACGCTTGCGGAAGGATCGGCGATCAGGAGTGCGCCTTGCCCGAAGTAATTGATGAGCAAAGCCGGCAGCACAAAGGCAAACCACACTGTGCGTATGGGCTGGCGGCCGAAGTGGCCCAGATCGGCATAAAGCGCTTCGCCGCCCGTGGTGACGAGGAACACGGCACTAAGAACGAGGTAACCCGTCGTTCCGTTGTCCAGGAAAAACTTGACCGCATACCAGGGATTGACAGCAAGCAACACCTCGGGCGCCTGGAAGATGCCCCGAATGCCGAGCAGCGCGAGCACGACAAACCAGACCAGTGTTATCGGGCCGAAGATAGCGCCAACCTTCGCAGTTCCGCGGCTCTGAACGCTGAATAGCAGGCCCAGGATGATCACGGTAATGGGTATTACATAGCTTTGCAGGCCGGGTGCGGCAAGCTGCAGTCCTTCCACCGCGCTCAGCACCGAGATCGCCGGTGTGATCATTGCGTCACCGTACAGTATGGAGGCGCCCAGCAAGCCGAGCAGGATCAGAGCACGTCGGATCAACCGGGTTTGTTGTCTGTCCGGCCGGAGCAAAGCCAGCAGGGCAAAGATGCCGCCTTCACCGCGATTGTCCGCACGCAGCACGTAGACCATGTACTTGAGCGAAATAACCAGGAGCAGCGTCCAGAATATCAGCGAGAGAATACCGAGGACATTGTCGGTCGTGACTGGAATGGGGTGCTTGCCGGCGAAACATTCGCGCAGGGCGTAAATCGGGCTGGTGCCGATGTCGCCATAGACCACCCCGAGCACCGCCAAGGCCAGAACCGGGAAAGGTTGGCTTTTGGGTGCGGCCATAGGCGTGGGCTTGACTGGATCGTTCGGCACATTACGCGCTGCTTTGCTTGTTGAATCTGTTGGCTGCATTACCTTTGTTTGATTGCCTGGAAGAAAAGTGAAACTTTAATTTTTTTGATCAATGCAGGGGAAGGCATGGCAATTGTGCAGTCAGTATATCCATAAAGCGCGGATATTAGAGATACACCTTTACTGTAACCACCATGAAATCTGTGCTGCCATGCAAACTCATTTGGGAATTCGCAGCAAGAAAACAATGCGGCGATCGGCAGATCGCCGCATGTCACCAAATGTTGTTCGCAGTCCGTGCCGGGTTTGGACGCGCGGTGTTGCTCTTTGAAGTCGGCGGCATGATGCTATTGCCCCGGATGTTTTATTCCGCCAGCAATTCGGTTAATTCTGCACCCGTAAACACCCGTGAACGGGTATGGAATGCCTTTCCCTCCGGCCCTTCCAGCGAAAATGTGCCGCCGTGCCCTTCAATGACATCGATGATCAGCTGGGTGTGTTTCCAGTATTCATACTGCGACTTGCCGATGTAAAACGGACATCCGCCGATATCACCCAGATACACGTCGCCGGCACCGATCGTGATTTCGCCGGGCAGATAGCAGTTGGCCGCGCTGTTATCGCAGCAGCCGCCGGACTGGTGAAACATCAGCGGGCCGTGCTTCTG